>Ga0114922_10004658_pt1 | contig 12717 bp, 8 predicted proteins | sample AartaG_FD_100975 | JGI IMG/M metagenome (GOLD analysis project Ga0114922, IMG submission 100975) | Deep subsurface microbial communities from Aarhus Bay to uncover new lineages of life (NeLLi) - Aarhus_00045 metaG | ecosystem: Environmental > Aquatic > Marine > Oceanic > Sediment | place: Aarhus... | reverse complement strand
TCTCTGGCGAGAAGCGCATTCAATTCGGCCCGGGCCACCGATAGCTCATTTCGAGCCACTGTTACCCGGTTTTCAGCCCGGCCGGTTTCAACCTCGGCCCTAAGAACTTCTAACTGTGATACATCACCTGCATCGAATCGTATTTGGGCTTTCTGTAATAACTCCTCTGCCAACCCCAAGTTCTTTTTGGTATAGTTGAGTACCTCTTGCTGAAGGAGTATCCGGTCGAAGGCTATCTTAACACTAGTTGCCACCTCCAACTTGGTCATTTCATACACCGCCATCCTAACAGCCTGGGCACGCCTGCCGGCCGAACGGTTGCGCAGCCACCATTTAACCGGGAACTCAATTTTCTGACTGATACCGATATTGCGTTCGCCATACCGGTCAATGTTGGATACTCCAGGAAGTTCCTCATATTCGAATTCCAACTCCGGATCGGGGAATGCCCTGGCCTGCGTTAGTCCGGCCCTGGCAATCTCCCAATCCTTCTGCGCCGCGGTAACCTCCGGGTTATTCTCCAAGGCGATCCGGACCGCCTGTTCCCGTGTCAGCTCTCCGGCTTTTACCCATCCGACCGACATACCGTGGGTCAAGACGATCGCCATCAGCAAAGGCGCAAAATGTTTTACGCGAAAGGTTTTTGACTCCATAGAAAAAGCTCCCTTATTAGCAATAAAGCTCTTACAAAAGATGGTATCCGGACCTGGTACTTTCACAAAAAACCTGCTAAGGTACACAGATCCTCACTACTCATTGGGATTCCGGAACGGTTTGATAACTTAAGAAGGGATCAGATCAGCAGGACAACACTACGCAGGCAAGCTAAGCTATATTTAAGCTCGGTAATATCCGAAGACAGTTGATTTTCGCAAGGACTTTTTACAGGGGAGAAAGATAATACAAAATTCTCAAAAACATCGGGGGAGATTATAATCGGCTCGGCATTCTTGTATGATAAAGAGGAGAAATGAAGGCTTTCAACAGAGAGTGGTATATCCGTACATATTCCACACTGATCTACTGTACATATTCCTGTCTGAGTGCAAAGGGAAGAAAAAACACCGGTTTCAAATAAGGAAATCCGGAAAAAGGTACTCTCTACTTCAAAGTGCCCTTTCGAACCTATACAGAGTACCAGATCCTGGCTTGATACCGAAAACAGGAGTAGATATAACGGTAGTATAAAGCTAACTGCGATTCGTTTTGACATTCGACTAAACATAAAAATATTCCCTGTAAACATGCTTAAAGCTTTCAAAACCTTAAAAAATATCTACAAAAAAACAAGCTTGTTTTTTTAATACGCTTTAGCTAAGCAAAATGTTTCAAACAATATTTTTCTCTCTATATTGCCATTTAATAAGCCTATTGCCTGCCAAAATGCAATTTGTTTTGGGAAATATAATATAAAAATACTAAGAACCATTGTAATCCACTGAATTTTCGCGACCCTGCTTACGATCTTAGTTTTTGGCAGTAACTTGCTACTATTTGGCAGAAAAAATTCCCGGCACGGATATGCACCGGACTTTCTAAGTTATTAAAAATTAAGAATTAAATGGCAGGTGATACCGGAATCCAAGGGCATGACCTCTTATTTACTTAACAAAACGGGCTTTATGTCGATAATCGAATCCACCGTCAAATCAGACTTCTGGTTTTCATCGCCTGATAAAGCCGTTTAAGCGCGACATCGCTGGCGGCCTGAATAAAGCTTCCGGCCTGATCCTTTATTTCCAGCATGGATTCGAATATGTTGTCGAAGCGCAGCCTCATGTGTGCGAACACCTCCTCCCGACTGTAACGCATCCCTCCTAATCCCTGTTTATACTCGAGGTCCGAGGCAATCGCGCCCCCCGAATTGACGTAAGTATCGGGCAGAATCTCAATCCCTTTCTCTTTCAGCCGGATAAACGCCTCGAAAGAAACGGGCATATTGGCGGCCTCCGCCACCAGCAGGCGCGTCCCGAGCCCGTCGCAGTTGTCTTTATCGATCACATGGCCACAGGCGGCCGGCACCATGATATCCACCGGCATTCGGAACAATGATTCGTTATCTATCGTTCGTTTGTCATCGTAGCCTTTAATGTTCCGTTTTTCACGCGCATACTCCATCAGCTCCACCACATCGATACCCTCTTCGTGGTGCACTCCGCCGTAGAAGTCGGTTATCGCCACGATCTTGCAGCCGAAATCATTGAGATAATACGCCGCATGAGAGCCTACATTGCCGAATCCCTGAATGGCCACAGTAACATCTGAGGGAGCCTTGCCGATATACTCGAGGTACTTCGCGATTGCATAAGCCGTGCCGAAACCCGTGGCCTCGTGACGGCCCGGCAGCCATCCCTCGATGCCCTCGGGCTTGCCGGTCACCACAGCCGGATTGTGGGTCTTATTGTAGAAAAGCATCATCTCCCGTGCCGAGCTGCCCATGTCCGGAGCCGGGATATAAATATGAACCAATCCGCGCTCGATAAAATGGTCGACAAACTCTTTCATGATATGGTCTTTGAGCATGTCGCAAAACGGGTAAAAATCCTGTTTAAGCTTATCCTTGAACTGGTCGTATATCTTTTCGAAATTCACCCGGATACCGGCCTTGCCCCCGCCTAGTTCCAGGTCGGCCAGGGCTGTTTTCAAAGTCATCAGCCGGGCCAGCTCATTGGTCTCCCAGATATTGACATCAGGCGCTATGCGTATTCCTCCCTTAAAGGGCCCCCGCGCCCTGTTGTGGAGCACGATGCCTGAGCTGATATTGATCACCTCGCCTCCAACCTCCACCGGCAGCCGCTGATAGATAAACGTGTAAGGCTTCTCGATCTGTTCGAGCGCGGCCCTGGAAATTTTAAGGCGTTTCGCGCTGTCTTGTAATAGACGCTCGGAACGGTTTTGGGGTTCTTTACTGCAAACAAACCTTTCCATGCTCTTGGTTCTTACTCTCGGCTCATACATCCGGATCCCTCCAAGGACGGGGTATTAATGTCCAAACGGTCTTTCTTGTCTGCCCTGCACATCCTGCGGTACAAATCACCCGATTCTGGTATCGCCTGCTAAAGCACATCCATGATGCGCAAGGTTTGCGTCGGCTCCAGCGTAACCGGGTCCTCATCTATCGAGCGGACCGCATCCGCGACCTGACCCACAGTGGTTTGGTGGGTGCTAATCAAAAGGGGTACTCCGCGCCCGGGGTCCTCCCCGGTCTCCTTTTGCAGGACAGAGGCGATACTGATATTGCGTGCGGCCAACTGCTTACTGATCGAGGCCAGTACACCGGGCCGGTCAACGGCCGTAAGGCGCAAATAAAACCTGCAGCTTACCTCGTTGTGGCTCAACATCGGCAGGTCCAGCCTTGGCTCAGTAAAGGCGGTGCGGATCTTGCCTTTGCCCAGCAGGGCATATATGTCGCTGACCACCGCGCCCGCGGTGGGCATCATCCCCGCCCCCTTGCCGATATAGGTGTGTTCGTGGTGGGCCATGCTGTTTATCATCACCGCGTTGAATTCGTTCTTGACCCGGGCCATGATCGAATCGGCGGGGATCAGCGAAGGACCCACCCAGACCGCCAGCTTGCCTTTTTCCTTACTGGCACGGGCTATAAGCTTAATCCGGTAGCCCATCTCGCTGGCTGTCTGGACATCCACATTAGCGAGTTCGGTGATACCGTTGAGGTCAATCTCCTCCGGCAAGATTCGGGTGCGGAAAGCCTTGCGCACCAGGATGGAAAGCTTTTGTGCCGTGTCCATACCGCTGATATCGAGGGTGGGGTCGGCCTCGGCGAACCCTTTGGCCTGGGCCTCGGCCACGGCCTGCTGGCAACTCAGGCCGGGTTGCTGTTCCATGCGGGTCAGAATATAGTTGCAGGTGCCGTTGAGGATCGCGTTAATCGAGTAGACCTCATCCGCGGAGAGCTCCTCGCGCAGGATTTTTATAATCGGCATTCCGCCGGCCACACTGGCTTCGAAAAGAAGACTCGCCCCGCTTTTTTCTGCAAGCTTGAAAAGCTCATCCCCGTAAGCCGACATCAGGTACTTGTTGGCGGTGATTACATCCTTACCCAGCTCCAGAGCCATCTCCACATATTTTTTCGCCGCATCTATACCCCCGATAAGCTCGAGGATTACACCTATCTCCGGATCCCTCACCACGGATTCGGTATCATCGGTCAACAGGCTCCTGTCCACCTCAACCTCCCGCGGCCGCTCCAGATCTATATCAGCCACCTTGACCAGTTCCACTTCCCTGGCTATGTCAAGGTTCGATTGTGTCAACAGCCTGATCACTCCGCAGCCGATAGTACCATAGCCCAGCAAGCCCACCTTGAGCTTTTCAGCCATTACTCCTCCTTTATAAAGCGCCTAAAGCACTTCGAAGGTTAATCATTTTTTCCGCCGCCTCCCAGCTCTCCGGAACGTCTGGTAGCAGCCTCGACAGCGCTGGTTACCGCATCGCGGAAACCCTTTTGCTCGAGCTCGTGCAAAGCGGCGATGGTTGTTCCTCCGGGCGTGGTAACCTTTTCACGCAAGGTGGCTGGATGCGAGCCCGGATCAGCCTCAAGCATGGCCGCTGCTCCCTTTAAAGTCTGAACCGCCAAAGCCCATGCCTCGGGATAAGGCAAGCCAACTTTGAGCGCTCCACTGATCAGGGCTTCGGCAAAAAGAAACACATATGCCGGTCCGCTGCCCGACAGCCCGGTGACTGCGTCGAGTAACTTCTCCGGCAGCTCTACCACCAGGCCCACCGAAGCCAGGATCTTACGGGCCAGTTCAATATGTTTTCTGTTTGCTGCAGCACCGGCGGCAATAGCGGTGGCTGAGGCCGCAACCGTGGCGGCGATATTCGGCATGGCCCGTACCACCGGAACTCCCGGTGCAAGCTCCGCCTCGAGCGCCCGGGTAGTTACCCCGGCAGCCACCGAGACAACCAGGTTATCGGAATTAAGTACCGAGCCGATCTGCCGGATAACCGGGGCTACCACCGGGGGCTTGACACACAGGATCACCACCCGGCATTCGGCTGCAAGCTCCTCGGCCGAGACCTCCACCACACCGAATTTTTCGCGGCAGCGCTTGCCTGCCTGCTCGCTGGTTTCGGAGAAAAAAATTTCGGCCGATTTGACCAACCCGGCTTTCAAAACACCCCCGATCAGCGCAGAGCCCATTTTGCCGGCGCCGATAAAGCCGATTTTTCCGATCTTATCCAACGCTTTCCTCCATTGGTCGACAGCTATTGATCCATAAAATAATAGCGGATACCCAGCGAGTGCAAGTTTAGTGACCGAGCACTCGAAGCCGGGTATCCGCCGGCAAGTCTCGAGAATCTTTCAAAACTCAAGCTAAAACCCGAGAATTTCATTTATCGCCCCGAGCAGCTCATCGATATCGTCAATGGTCAGCTCACCCATGTGGGCAATGCGGAAGGTTTTGTCCTTTAGCGGCCCGTATCCGTTGCCGAGAACCATGTTACGCTCGGAAAGCTTCTTGTTTAAATCCGAGATATTGATATCTCGCGTGTTGGCGATACAGGTAAGGGTATTTGAGCGGTATCCCTCCTCGGTAAAAACATCGAAATGTTCCTCGGCCCAGGAGCGAACTCTTTCAGCCATTTCCAGGTGACGTTTCCAGCGATTTTCCAGGCCCTTATTTATAATCAGCTCCATCTGCTTTTTCATGGCATACAGATGGGGTATCGTAGGGGTGATGTGGGTCTGGTTCTTCGCATAGTTCTTTTCCACATTGAGGAAGTCAAAATAGAAACCCCGGTTCTCGACAGTGCGGGCTTTTTCCAGGGCGCGCTCACTGATTGCGGCCACGGCGATTCCCGGCGGCAGGGCCAATGCCTTCTGCCCGCCGGCCAGGGCCACATCGACTCCCAGCTTGTCGATTTCGAGCTTGATCCCGGCCATCGAACTGACCATGTCGACCAGGAAGCTCACCTGGGGGTAGCGTTTCATCACCTCGGCGATCCCATAAATGTCGCTCATCGCCGCTGTGGAAGTCTCGTTGTGAACCAGGGTGATTGCATCGACCTTGTGCTCTTGCAAGGCCTGCTCCACCGTTTGCGCGGAAAATCCTTTGCCCCACTCGATCTCGATCGGTATGGCTTTTTTCCCGTTGGCCTCGGCTATCTGGAAAAAACGCTTGCTGAAAGCACCGTTGATAAACGAGAGGCAGCTTTCGCTTACACAGTTCCGCACGGCCGCTTCCATCAACCCGGTGCCGCTGCTGGTGGAGAGAAAGATCATGTTTTTAGTATAGAGCATCTGCTGAACCAGGGGGATGATCGAGGCAATCAGTTCCGCGCATTCGGGAAAACGATGGCCGATCATCGGGCGACTGAGCTCAGCTCGCACCTCCGGCAGAACTTCGGTCGGTCCGGGAATGAACAGCTTGCGATGATTCGACATATTGGTATCTCCATTTTTAATAGTTGAACAGTGTTTTAACAGGCACAAGGCAAAGAGTAGCAAAGAGAAAATAGATAGAGTGACAAAGGAACATAGGCACAAAGTTTTTAATACTATTTCTAAGTCTTTGGTTGTTAGTGGTTCGTTTTGGCAATTTATTTTTATCTTCAGACATGTTGCCTTTCTTTGTTTTCCATATGCCCCTGTTTTAATTCTGACTCCTGACTCCTGACTTCTGCTTTTTCACTTTGTCCCTTGTTGCGCTAAAGCCGCGCAAGTCTTTGGCTGTGCCTATCTTTTATCCCTAAGTGTGATAGAGCGCATTGATACGTACATAGTCGTAGGAAAAATCACAGGTCCAGAAAACGCACTCCGCCGATCCCTGGTTGAGGTCCACAGTCAGGGTAAGTTCTTTTTTTTGCAACTCACGGGCAAGCGCCTCCTGCGCCACCCCGGTAAAAACCCCGCCGGCGGCCGCTTTTAACTTACCAAAATATATATCTATGCGATCCGGCTCGACCGGTACACCGCTGTAGCCTGCGGCACAGATAATACGCCCCCAGTTGGGATCGGCCCCGTGGAGGGCGGTTTTCACCAGGGGTGAATTGGCAATAGAGCGGGCCACCCGCTCGGCGGATTCGGGATTCTGTCCACCTACTACTCTGATTTCCACCAGCCGTGTCGCTCCCTCACCGTCTGCGACAATCTTCCGGGCCAGGGTTTCGCAAGCCAGAAGCAGTGCATTGCGAAAGGCGGCATATTCCGCGCTCTCGGTAGAGTCTATAGTGGCGGCGCCGGAAGTTCCACTGGCCAGCAGGAACACACTGTCGCTGGGGCTGCGGTCGCCGTCAACGCTGAGCATGTTGAAAGTGCTCTCCGACACCCATCGCAGGGCGCCTGCCAACACCTGCGGAGTAACCGAGGCATCGGTGGTGATAAAGCCGAGCATGGTAGCCAGGTTGGGGTGTACCATCCCGGAACCCTTGGCTGCCGCCCCGAGGGTAACAGGGATGCCGCCGAGATCGAACCTGAGGGCCAGCCGTTTTTCGACCGTGTCTGTGGTCATGATCGCCCGTGAGAAACTATCCCCAACCTTGGCCGAAGGTTCGGGTTTCGCCCTCAGGCGGTCTTTAGCCTTGCTCAAGCCGGCGAGAATTTTTTCAACCGGCAGAGGCACACCGATAATACCGGTGGATATTACCAGAGCCGTGCGTTCTTCGAGGATAAACAAGCTTTCGGCCTTGGCGGCTACTTCAGACGCATCGCTCTCGCCGCGTTGGCCGGTACAGGCGTTGGCATTGCCGCTATTGACCACTATGGCGCGGATTCTGTCCGCGTTCGAGGTCAGAACCTTTTTACAATAATAAATCGGGGCTGCCTGCACCCGGTTGGTGGTGAAAACCCCGGCTGCGGCACATGGAACATCACAGAGGAGAAGTCCCAAATCCGGCTGGTTTTCTCTTTTGATCCCGCAACTTACTCCGACCGCGCTGAAACCCGGCACGGATTCGACCGAACCATCGATGATTTCCGGCATGGATTCAATCAACCTCTCAAGCTTAGCTCTTTTTCTTTTTCAGAATATCGGCAAATGTCTGGACAAAGGTGTCGATCTGCCCCTTGTTTATAACCAGCGGTGGGACAACCCGAATCACCCTTTCGCCCGCGGTGCAGACCAGCACACCGTGATCGTAAAACTGTTGCAGCAGCGGTGCTGCCTCGAATGATAGTTCCACACCGACCATCAGTCCCAGCCCGCGTACTGCGACCACGTTATCCGGGAACCGCTGTTTAAGCTGCTTCAAGCGCTCCAGCAAGAACTCGCCTTTATCGCGCACGGCCTGGAGGAAGGAGGTTCGCCTGATCCTTCTCAGAACCTCGACCGCCGCAGCACTCACCAGGGGGCCGCCACCGAAAGTGGTGGCATGGTCTCCACTCTCGATACATTGTGCTACTCGCTGGTTGACCAGCACCGCCCCCATGGGCAGACCTCCCGCCAGAGGTTTGGCCAGGCAGAGCATGTCCGGTATCACGCCGAAATGTTGGTAAGCAAAAAGCCGCCCGGTGCGCCCCAGGCCACACTGCACCTCATCGAAAATTAAAAGCACGTTCTTTCTGTGGCACAGATCAGCCAGGGATGCCAGGAAGTGAGGGCCGGCTGGATTCATTCCTCCCTCGCCCTGGATCGGCTCGACTATCACCGCGCTGGTATTCGTGCTGGTCTTGCTTTCCGCATCATCGACATCCCCGAAATGGGCGAACCGAGCGCCCGGCACCAGCGGCTCGAATGGCAGGCGGTATTTTTCGCGGTCTGTCAGGGCCAGGGCGCCGAAAGTCCGGCCGTGGAACGAGCCGGTAAAAGCCACGAATCCCGCCTTCTCGCACCCGAAAGTTTTCAGCGCCCACTTGCGGGCCAGTTTCATCGCCCCTTCGACTGCCTCGGCCCCGCTGTTGCAAAAAAACACCTTGTCGGCGAAAGAGTTCTCAACCAGCACCTGAGCCAACTTAACATTGCCGGCGGTATGGTAGAGGTTGGAACAGTGAATCAACTCCCGGGCCTGCTCGGCGATTACCCGGCTCAGGCCTTCATCGGCATAGCCCAGGGCATTGACCGCGATCCCGCTCACCATATCCAGGTAGCGCTTGCCCTCGTTATCGTAAAGGTAGCAGCCGTGCCCTTTTTCGATAACGAAGTCCGGACGTCGATAGGTACCCAGAACATATCTGGTTTCGTCCCGGATTATTTTTTCGGCTTCTCTCATAGATTGTTAAAGAAGTAGAGACACGACAGGTCGGATCCCTTGATTATTGCCAATCAGGCTTAGAGTATTTAAAAAGAATTTTAAGAAAAAGCAACTGCCAGTTATAAGTTTTATCTTGCCGCTGAATCCGACCTCACCGACTTGAGGATGGCCGCTCGTAATCCACGATAGTTTCCGCGATTTCGCCCCCATTTGCGGGATTCAGGCAAAAACTGATTCTCTGGAGCCACAGATCGAGATACAGCTATCACACTTTGATACGCGATACAACCATTCTATTGGCAGCTTCTCTGGGAATTATCTTCTCACGTTTCGCTCTATCAAATACTTCATAAGTATTTTTTCTAATTGTTATAATAATCCTTTCTCTACAATGTTCTACTGTTTGATTTGTATACTCTTCAGCACAAGCAATAACTCCCCCTGAATTAACAATATAGTCCGGCGCAGAGATAATTCCTTTTTGATGCAGATACGACTCTGCTTCCAAGGTTAGAGGTTTGTTTGCTCCCTGGAGTATTAATTTTGTATCAATATACTTCATGTTCCCATTATTAATCGTTTCTGCTCTGGCCGCCGGCACCAAAACATCCGATTTAATTGCTTGTAATCGATAAAGATTTTCTTTTCCTTTGAAAATCTGTGCATCGCCGTCGTAGTCTACAACTGATTTCCCCTTATTTACTAATTCAGTCAATCGCCCAACATCCAGACCATTCTCGTTATATACTACTCCTCCAATATTTTTCTCATAATCTAAGAGATCACTCACTGCGATTATTTTAGCTCCCAGCGGAGAGACATACTTGGCCACAGCCTTGCCCACATTTCCATAGCCTTCAATGCTTATTTTAGCTTCACCTAAATTTAATCCATCAATAAAATTTTCTTCTTCTATTACTTTCAGAGCTTCTATCAGGCCTAATCCAGTCAGCCCGAATTCATCAAGCGGAATTCCTCCTTTTTCTTTAGGTCTTCCTGTTGCTCTTCCTATAAGATCGTATATTATCTGCATATCTTCTTCGTTAGTCCCCATGTCCGGTCCGGGAATATAATCCTTTATATCTTTTATTCCCATTGCGAAACTTTCAATTAACAGCTTCCTTTTTTCTCTGTCCTGAGCATATTTTTCTGGATTACCTCTTATGGCCGCCTTCCCTCCACCGTGAGGTATCTCTGCGGCAGCATTCTTAAAAGTCATAGCTCTTGCTAAAGTAAAAACTTCTTTTACAGAAACATCCGGCGCAAACCTGATCCCTCCAATAGACGGACCAAGATTTGTGTTGTCTACTACAACTATCGCTTTAAGCTGCGTTTGCGTGTGGTATAATTCTATTATTTTTTCCGGCCCAATATCGTCCATATAGTTTATTATTTCCATTTCTACGCTTCCCCCTGCCTATTCCAATGATCCGGCCAGCTGACTCCGGAGCAAGCAACCACCCTGTTCCGAAGTAAAGCGACATCCCTGTCAAAGCCAAGCAAGCTTGCCGTTATGGTTTTAACAAAATTTTATTTTCCAGTTAAGTAAGAATTTCTCGATATCGCTCTGTTTCCGAACCCGATTACCTCAAAAAAGCCTCTATTTTCGGAGATGGCCATAGAAGCCGATCCCAGGTCCTTCGGAACAGGAGTTGTTTTTCAGAAAGCCCGGTTATCAAGCTGGAACAGCCGCCTTTCTCTTTGGGGATAGCCAGGTAATAAATGAAACCCGGGGTAATGGTGGAGAAAACTTGGAATAATTGACAAAGGATTTCTTAAGGGCAAACCCGCAGGCAAAAAGCTGTTTTTTCCCCACAATTTTAAGATAACAACAATATATATCAAAATGGCTTCAAACATCAAATTATTCGTTGTTATTCAGAGGGTTTTTGGGTGTTTCATCTAAAACCAGGGGTATACCAAAGACCTTTACGAGGAGGAAACCAGGATTACAGGGAAGCAGTCCTTTTAGTGGTGAAGACTTTTGCTATTTGGTTTACAAAGCTTGGATGAACTCGCTCATCCGGACAGGCAGGGCGATAAATACATTGCTTGAGGAAGTCGAGACCGGTTACTATAAACCTAAATGCTATTTTGAAAACTCAACGACCGTACCGAGAATTTTTTTCTTGATATTCAAGGGGGCTGTGAAAAAGTATTTCCACAGGCCCCTTTGATGAATATATTGTTTATTGAGTTGTCAACGGCAATAAAATCGGCCTTAGACCGATCCTTGACAGCCATTAACCCGAACCTTCCAGGCTTTTTCACAAACCTTTTAATACAGCCGCTACATTCCGCAATTATCAGGCGAACAGTTTTTTCCCCTCGTTCTCACGCAGTTTACGGAACTCCTTAAACAGTTTACCGGTCATCGGGCCGGGTCGTCCATCACCGATCGTTCGATCATCCAGCGAGATAACCGGCACCAGTTCCGCCCCGGTGCCGGTGAGAAAGCACTCGTCAGCCACATAGATATCATGCCGGGTAAGCTTCGATTCATGCACGGTAATTCCCAGTTTCCCTGCCAACTCAATGGTCACCGCGCGGGTCACTCCCAGCAGGATTCCCTGGTCCGGACCCGGGGTCAGGAGCTCTCCCTTTTTGACAATGAAAATATTGTCCCCGCTGCATTCAGCCACCAGGCCCTGTGCGTTCAGCATCAGGCTTTCCGGGCAGCCAGCCTGGTTGGCTTCCATGTAGGCCAGGATGTTGTTGAGATAGTTGAGACTTTTTACCAGAGGATTTAACATGTCTGGTGAGACCCGGCGGGTGGAGGCGGTAATTACCGAAATGCCTTCCTTATAGAGCTTTTCGGAGTATAGCTGAATCTTGTCGACAATTACGATCACCGAACCATTTTCACACTTGTGCGGATCTAATCCCAGATCACCTACCCCGCGGGTTATCACCAGCCGGATATAGGCATCACGAAGGCCGTTGGTTTTTACTGTATAAATTACGGCTTCTTCCAACCCGCCGCGGCTTAAGGGAATAGTCAGGCCGATGCTGCGCGCACTCTCATACAGGCGATCCAAATGCTCGTTTAAGCGGAAAATTCGCCCTGAGTAAACTCGAATCCCCTCGAAAACCCCATCACCGTAAAGCAAGCCATGATCGAAAACACTGATTTTTGCTTCTGATTTGGGATAAAGTTTGCCATCGATATAGACTTTGGGTTCCATGGAAGATTTCCTTGAAAACAAGACTTTATTCAGTATTCCCCTATATAGGCGGGAGTAGCCCGCCGGTCTTGCCGAAAGCTGTTGCCGGGAAAATTCAGGCTTTATGTTCCTTGAGCAATTTGTATATGACACTGTCGGCCAGCGCCTGCCAGCTCGCTTCCACTATATTGTAGGAAACTCCCACGGTGCCCCATTTGTCTTGGTGGTCACCGGATTCGATAAGCACCCGAACCAAGGAGCCGGTTCCGGTTCCTTTGGGGAGCACGCGTACCTTATAGTCCAGCAGAGTGACTTCCTTGAGCTCCGGGTAGAACTTTTCCAAGGCTTTGCGCAGGGCGTTATCGATTGCGTTGACCGGCCCGTTCCCCTTGGCGGCGGT
>Ga0114922_10004656_pt1 | contig 12719 bp, 9 predicted proteins | sample AartaG_FD_100975 | JGI IMG/M metagenome (GOLD analysis project Ga0114922, IMG submission 100975) | Deep subsurface microbial communities from Aarhus Bay to uncover new lineages of life (NeLLi) - Aarhus_00045 metaG | ecosystem: Environmental > Aquatic > Marine > Oceanic > Sediment | place: Aarhus... | reverse complement strand
TGATGCAGACCAGGATCCCTGTTAAGGATTGCATAGTTGAAGGCATTGGCAAGTTCTCTGGCTGATTCAATATCACCGGTAAATATTTCAAACTCGTTCGAATAATTCTGCAGCTCACCATCTTCGCATGTTTTTATCAGTTTCTGATTATCTTTCACCTGAAGTTCCAGTAAAACATCTTCTCCGCTGACGCTCAATTCCACCTTGGGCTCAAGTTCATTCAGGTAAAGCTGGTATTTGTTTTCTATTGTTGTACCTTTTGAATCTGTACGCTTGGAAATAAAAGATACCATCCCATCAGGTTTATTTTCATAATCTAATGATTGCACATAGCTATAACTTCCTGATACCATTTCCTTGATGTTTTCCTTTAAAAAGGTTAAAGCCTGATTTACATCAGAGTATGACTGATAAACCGGTTTGCACAATGGTATCGCGTATTTGAAAGTCTGAACAATATCCCTGGCATCTTCCAGACTGGAGACGAGGATTTCAAAATCGTTATCATAATTTTGCACCTCACCATTCTCCATAATCCTGATATATTTTTCATCATTTTTAGTATTCAATTCGATGGACAAGTCTGTTCCGCTTACATCGAGATTGACTTTGGCAGGATCCACATCAGCCAGATTAAATGAGAACGCTTCGGTTATTTCATTCCCCTTTGAATCATTGTACTTACGTTTGAAAACTGCAAGATGGCTTTTCACATCATCGAAAGAGAATGATTGTACATATTCTGTGCCTCCCTTTGTTGTTGAAGAGATATTATCAGCCATCCATCCAAGACTTTCTTTAAGAGAACCCCAGGACTTATCCTGTTGATTACAATCTTCAAGTTTTTCCCTGAACACATTGATGAGGGCTCTGGCTTTATCAACCTGATCAGTATATATATCTATTGAAGAAACATAGCTTTTAAATTCATCATCCTCATAATTCCTGATGAATTTTTGTGAGCTCTTTGTTTCCATGCTAACAGTGAAATATTTTCTAGAGAATTTAAACCTAATGGTATGTTCATCCACATCAGACAGATACAATTCATTGCGACTAACACTCTCATTACCTTTTTTATCAATCTTTATGGATTTAATGTCTATTCCGCACAGTTCTTTATTGAAAAATGTATATTCATATTTATAAGTATTACTACCTGCGATAACCTCACCTTTATAATCGTCAAGCCAATCTACGGTTTCAATATCCTGTCCGGATACCATATAGAAGGAATACAAAAAGATGCTGATTAGAAGAATCAGGGCATGATTGTTTCGTTTCATAATTGATTTTTTTAATGAGTTTTTATACTATAAAATTATAAAACCCATTTAACATTTTATATGTTATGCTTTAAAAACTGCAAATCACATGACGATAATATTAAATGAAATCTTGTTAACTTTGATTGCAAATTGTTATTGGTCAGTAGTATTATTTCATTGGTAGTCATGATACAGGAGCAAATCATATCTTATATCAGAAATCAAATTGAAGAATTATCTGCTCATCTTCAGGTAGCAGGGTTACCGCAAAGTACAGACGAAGTGCATGATACAAGAGTTTGTATTAAAAGAATCCGTGCTTTTGTGAAAGTATTTAAGGTTAAGAACAAGAACAAAAAAATCAGGAAATTGCAAAATAAAGAACTCAACATCATATTCAAGACTACCGGAAAATTAAGAGATCTCGAAATACAAAAATATCTTCTAAAAGACTATGAAAACCTCCTGAATCAGAATTTTTCTGAACTGGAGAAAAAGGTCAACGAGAAAATCGTGGAAAGACGAAAAGATCTCCGTGAAATCCTGTCTGGCAGACAGAAAGATTTTCTCCCATTGTTTCAGCAGGAAGTTATCAATGAGATTGAATCTCTGAAGGATGAAAAAATCATAGGATTAATCAAAAAGTACCTTGTTAAAGAAATAAAAAAAACCGGGGAAAACAGGAATCGGATTATTCCGAAGGTATTACACAAACAACGTATACTTCTTAAGGAGATTAGATTTTGCCTCGAGATGTCTGGCGAGATGGTTTCGGATCTAAATACAGAGGATCAAATATCAGGGATCAAAGAGATGGAAGATTTACTGGGAAGCTGGCACGATTATAATATCTTAAACAGAACGGTTGAAAAATATATGCAAAAATTAAAAAAAACGAAAGTGAACGATGTGATTAAGATGAATTCACTTACACACACCATTTCTGATGATATCATTCTGTTGCTTGACAAATACAGAAAATCCATACCAAACCTGGTAATAAAATCATAACCTGTCATAAATCATTCCCGTTAACGGTCAATATTATTCTCTGGTAACAACCACCAAAGAACCATTCCTGATATTCTTTAATAAATCATAATCGTCCTGGATTTTACCAAAGACATTTACAGGACTGTAGGCTTTTGGTTTCAGACCCTTACTTACCGGTGTCGGTCCGAAAAAGATACAAAATGCCGGTCCCAGTGGCCAATACCCTAACTCACCTTCCTCAACGTCTTCTCTTGCTTCTGTTTCCAGCTCAATCTCAAAATCCACACCAAAATATATTTCGTCTCCCCATTTCTGCATCTCACCTTCAAGAGGTAATGCATCATATATAGCTACTGCTGTAAGTGTTTCGTATAACCCAGCTGTTAGTTCCAAACTTCCTGCCAGTATTTTTATCTTTTTCATTTTCCAGTTGATCATATTACACAATAATGCATTTTTACTCTTTTTTGTCTTCTGATCTCTTTTCTCTTTTTTTGAATATTCTCCTGATCAATTCAATAACAGTCTCACCTTTCTTTTCGAGCAAATCTTTAAAAGAATCTAATGGCTGTTCTTTGTAATCCGGGCAATCCAGTTCTGCCAAAATATCCTCTGAGGTCCTGAATTCTGAAAATCTGGAGTATTTATATAAAGGATCTTTATATATTTTTTGCATAAATCTTGCCCAGACAGGCAATGCAGAGTGAGAACCCTGTCCCAGGGACATCGAACGGAATCGGATAACAGGATTATCTCCACCCACCCAGATTCCGGCAACCAAATCGGGTGTATAGCCAATAAACCACCCGTCCGTATTTAATTGTGTAGTACCGGTTTTTCCTGCAATATCACTGTCAAAACCATAAAGAGATCTCAAAGAAGAGGCTGTGCCATTATTGACAGTGCTTTTTAGCATCTCAGTAATGATTTCAGCTGTCCGTGGAGAAATAATTTCCTCTTTAGAGATTTGGGGTTTTTGTTCATATATGATGTTACCATATTTATCTTCTATCCTTCTTAAATAAATGGGTCTTACCAGCTTGCCCTGATTTATGAATACACTATATGCCTGTATCAGTTCAAAAAGCGAAACTTCTGCCGTACCTAAAGCAAGTGATGGTACTTCGGGTAGTTCCCTGCTGATTCCAAGAGCTTTCGCTAAATTCTGTACTTTCTCAAAACCAATGTCCATCAGCAGACTGACGCTCACGGTATTTACCGAATGAGTAAGACCCCCTTTCATTGAATAAAACCCGCCATAATTACCATCAGCATTTCGGGGAGTCCAGTTGTCATAATCTTCATAAACAACCGAATCATTCGCAATATACTCACAAGGATTCCTGCCACTCTCAAGGGCAGCGGCATATATAAATGGCTTAAAAACTGAACCAGGCTGCCTTCTTGCATTTACATGATCATATTGAAAATAGCGGTGTTCGATACCACCCACCCATGCCCTGACATATCCTGTTTTTGCTTCCATGGCAAGCATACCGCAGTGCAGGAATTTGAAATAATGTTTGATAGAGTCTGTGGGTGAGATGAGTTTTTCGGTTTTTCCGTCCCAGGTGAAAATTTCGGTTTTCACAGGTTTATTCATGACATCCATGATTTTATCCTGATTCATTCCCTGTTTCTCCAAAGACCTGTAACGTTTTGTCTTCCTAATCTCATTCATTATCAACTGATTATTTCTCCTCCAAGGTTCCGTATGGCTCCATTGCTGATCAAACTGCTTCTGAAGGTATTTCATATGAGCTTTCATTGCATCTTCAGCATATCTTTGCAGGTCTGCATTGATGGTAGTGTATATTTTCAGTCCGTCTGTGTAGATATTATATTTACTACCGTCAGGGCCGGTATTCTTTTTAAACCATTCAGCAAATTCAAGTCTTAAATGCTCCCTGAAATAGGGTGCCGGACCTTCATTGTGGGTAATCGGAGTATGGTTGAGCCTTACAGGTATTTTTTTGACAGAGTCAGCGACAGAAGCATCAAGCAACCCGTATTTAACCATTTGGGAAATAACCACATTTCTTCTTTGTAATGCATTTTCAGGCTGTTGATGAGGATTATAAAGGTTAGTTGCTTTAAGCATCCCAACAAGAAGTGCAGACTCTTCAATCATGAGATCTTCAGGATATTTTTTAAAAAACTGGTAAGTTGCGGTTTCAATACCATAGGTATTTTCACCAAATGAGACGGTATTTAAATAAAGTTCAAGGATATCCTTTTTACCATAAGCTTTTTCCAGTCTGATGGCAATAATCATTTCCCTGAATTTATTGATAGCCATTGTAAATAAAACAAACTGCTTTCTGGGGAAAAGATTTTTAGCAAGCTGCTGACTTAATGTACTTCCACCTCCGGAGCTTTCTTTCTGTAAAAGAATTGTCTTGATTAACACCCTTAGTAAACTCCTCTGATCAATACCATTATGTTCATAAAACCGGATATCTTCAATTGCAATCAAAGCATCAGTAAAGGATTCGGGAATGCGATCGAAATCAACATTGGTCCTGTTTTGAATATAATATCTGCCCAGAAGAACATTATCAGAAGAGTATATTTCAGAAGCAAGATAGTTCTGAATTTCACCCAGTTCCTTTACAGAAGGCACTCTGCCGAACAGTCCGATAAAAACCAGAAAAAATAATAGTGCAAAAAAACCTGCGATTGCAAGTAATCCCATTCCGGTAAAAGCAATTAACTTCTGGTTGTTCGATTTAAAAGTCAGTTTCTTTCGTTTTGCCATATCATTTAAAGAAATTCCTGCTTTTTCGTTGCCAGGTATGAATCATTCGCTGTTTTGCCTGAAGTTTTGCATAACGATTTCTTCAATCTGTATCCGTTCCTTTTCCTTCTCTCCGATTTCTTCCATTAATGAAACAAAAACAGCATTCGGGTACAGATTGTATTTCAGTATTGAGTCGATTTTATCCGACAGGGTTTTATTGGTATTTTCATTCAGTATACGCCTTGCATAAAGTGCAAATGCTATATCTTCAATATTATCACTTAATGCTTCTGACTTTATCCAGCCATTCCTGATTTTCTTTTCTGAATAAAAATTGATCCAGTCATCTGATTTTTTAATCACTGCAATGATTTCCATGGCTCCAAGAGTTCTGTCGGTTATTGTTAAAAGATCAGGCCTCAGGTAAACCGGTACTTCCTTTATGACTACTGCCGGACTTGCGTCGGTAACAAGACTGAATGCTGGTACCCATGCCGTTCTTTCATCAGATAACTTCACATGATAATAGACCTGGTTCTTGTATGTTGAATCCACAGCGGAAATACCAAGGTATGTTACCATTTCTCCCAGATTCAGATTGGAAACAAGTGCGGCTTTTCTGAAAGGCTCCTGTCTGACAGATATTCTATCCCAGATACAAACAGACGGAATGGCCAGAGCTATCCCCTCTTTTACAACTTCTGTATTATTCCTGCTGGTACAGGAAACCAGGATGAGAATCATAAATATTGCTACCGTCCTGGTCACTGATTTTTGTTTGTAAATGTGAATTTGATTTTTCAAAATTAAGAAAAGCATTGAATAACCCTAATCCGAATAATTATTTTATTACAATCATATTTGATGTTCACAAATAATGGGTAAAAAGCATTAGCTAAATATGTTATAATTTTGTACTTTTAAGATAATAAATTTTTACAGATGGATAATAAGCAGTTGGTTTTGGATACATTGATTAAAGCCGGAAAACCATTAAGAAGTGGAGAAATTTCCGAATTATCAGGACTGGGTAAAACGATGTGGACAAAACAATGAAAGAGTTAAAATCTGACGGGAAAATCTTTTCTCCAAAACGGTGTTTCTGGCAAGCAAAATAAATACTATGAGCCGGTATACACTTGATGATTTTAAAGAAACTTTATCTTCACCAGAACCTCCTGAAGAATTGAACCATTTGCTTCAGGCTTTATGGTTTGATGCAAAAGGAGACTGGGAAACTGCACATGAGCTGGTCCAGACGGTTTATACAAACGAAGGGGCATGGGTTCATGCTTATCTGCACCGGAAAGAGGGAGACATGAATAATGCCGCACACTGGTATGGAAAAGCCGGTAAAACTGTTCCAAAAAATTCAACCGAAGAGGAATGGATGATCATTATCAGTGAATTCCTGGATTGAAGGCTTGTTTGAAGCACAATAAAACAGAACATGTATACAACATGTTGTAAAATATTAGATTTAGATCCTGGTGCCAACCAGCTTGAAATCAAGCAGGCATATCGCAAAAAGGCCAAATTATATCACCCTGATCATAATCCGTCACCATTTGCCAATCAGGAATTTATCAGGGTAAAACAGGCATTTGATTACCTGGTGGATTATAATCCGCTAAAATCCAGTTATATTTCTAATTCTTTCAGGTATCATTCAGGCAGGAGATCATATCGTGCCAGAGCAAAGTCATATGATCGGGAAAGCTATCAAAAATGGCAGGATTATATGCGTCATTTTAAACATCATCAAAGGAAAGATTTTGATTTTAAAACCACAGTCTTCGGCAAGATCGTTTTTTATTTCTTCCATGCATTGTTTCTTTTTACCGGAATATACATTCTGATAAGTCCCACCTTATCAATTGTTTCCAATGGCATTGATGTGGATCAAAACACTACCGCAACAATTTTTGCAGTTATCGGATCATCTGTCTTCGGACTCATCATGGTTGTCATGATTACACTATCAGGTTTATCAGTGAACCTTTTCAAAAGAGCCTGATGCAGTCAGTATTAAAATCCATATCCGACCGGACCATGACCTGGCACACTTACATAACCTTGTTGATTCCCCGAATTATAATTACCCGCACTGAACCGTGAGGACCAAAAATTGTTTCCACTACCTCCCTTACCCTGATAGGCATTTTAATAAAAAGTATTTCAACTAAGCAGCTAATTATTAATAAAGAAGCAAAAAAGTAAAACAGAGGCTTATTTCGCAATAAGAATAAAATCACTACCTGGTTCATTGTTCCCAAATTCTCCAAAGCACGGCTGGGGATCGACCTTTTCAATAAACTGTAGAATTTCATTAACAGTTAAGATATTATCTGTTCCGCCGTAATTTCTGAGTGCTTCGATGAATTTCCGGGCAAAAGGTGAATGCTGACCGGGACGGCCATCCGGTACATATTCCTTGCCCCCGGAGGTAAGGTAGTAGCGTGTTTTGTATTTGGATTTCCTGGCAAGATATTCTTCGTTGGTGATGTCAGCATACATATCGGTGGCTCTGCTTCTTGATGCGATAAGCGGATCAAAGGTACCACCGAAACATACGTCCATTACAAGCAGAATATGATTACAGGGTATGTTATTGATCATGGTTCTCAGGTTTGAATGTGACAAATAGGTCGATTTTGCCACATCATCCTCCTTTGAATCGCGGAAAACAACATAACCTTCTTTAAATACCTCGTCATAGGTACCATGCCCGGCAAAGAATATGAGAAGGTAATCATTATCACTATAAGTCTTTTTAGCATATTCCCTTATCCTTGCGGCAACCTCGTTCAAAGTGGGATTTTCTACAATCTCAGCATAGGTGCCAAAATTGTTTTCAAGTTCTCCACCAATCGTCCTTGCATCAAAAACAGGATTTATCAGTTCTCCATAAGTATCGTAGACATTGGATGCAAAAATAAGAGCCTTCGAATTATGATCTGACTGTTCTTCCGGAGACTGCTTGTTTGTTTCAGGTTCAGTGTCTGTCTCAAATAAATATTGTCTGCCTGGAAGGTGCTGTGTCTTTCCATGAAACGGATTTTCCACAGGTGTAACATCATAGGATTTACCGTTGGGATGTTGCAGTCTGAAACCGGAATATATATAACTCTTCCCGTCTCTGTCCGGAGTCTTCTTTGCCTGAATCAAAGCTTTTGCATGATTATTTTTTAGCTGTCTGGCCTCTGCGATGGGAATATCCATACCAGCTTCTGTCTCCATGAACCGTATCTTATAAATCTGCAAATCAGCATTATAGCTTATCAACCCCTGTAGAGGAATGCTAACCTCAGTATTCATGCTATTTGCTTTAATTTCATACTCCTTCTCAAGCTGTTTCTGTAATTCTCCCAATATTTCATCTGAAAGCATCTCCCTTCTTTTGAGGTATGCTGCAGAGGTTTCAAATTCATCTTTTGGCAGGGTTAACGACTTGTTTGTTCTGTTGATGATCTTGTTTACTATATCCGATCTTAAAATTTGTTTCTGGGCTGTGGTCAGATCCATCCCCAGATATTCTACAAGCCGGGATTTGTTTGTCGGTTTGACACCGGTAACTTCCCAAATAATGGTGCTTTTATCCGAACTGCAGCTGGTAAGGAACCGGCCGTCATCAGAGAAAGTACCGCCAAATACATGGTCAGAGTGCCTGTAAATCATATCTGCCTCGACAAACGAACCGTCCTTTTCCTGAAATATATGCAGGGTGTTGGATATACCCACTGCAAGAAATTTGCCATCAGGTGAGAATGAAATTCTGTGGTTCACATCAACATCCAATTCTTCTTTTATCCTGAATTCATTTCCTTGCTTATGATAAAACCTCAACCTCTGCCGCCCTCCAACCACAAACAATTCCTTGTTCGGGTGAAAAGCAATATCGCTGTAATATTCTTCTAAAGGAAAGGTCTGTAAGAGTCTGCAGGCTTCGTCAGAAATCCGGTAAAGATTGATTTTATAGTCATTACCTCCGGTGGCCATCAAGGTACCTCCTGTATTAAAAGCAACAGCTGAAGTCTCCCTGGTATGATCTGTTACTTTAAATTTATAATCATACATTTTGCCATTCCACCTCCAGACATGGATAAACTTGTCCTGACAGCATGCAGCCAGCCATTTTCCGTCGGCAGACAGCTTTACATCATTTATCCAACCTTTGGGTTCGGTAAGCACCTGAGTGACTTTCATATCATCTAAACGGACAACAGCAATGTCATTCTCATACTTATACTTGGTAAAGACCATGAATTGTTCATCAGGAGAAAAGGCAAAAACACCAGCCCTCGATTCCGGATTGCCCTTGTGTTCATATGTCAGATCCCAGTTTTTATTATAAATCAGTATATGATTATCTCCCACAGTGACAGCAAAATAATTTCGAAAGGGGGAGAATCCCGACATTAACACGTAATCGTCAAAACCAGATAATTCCTTTTGCTCCTTGTAGGAAAAATCCTGTGAATGAGCCGGATAAACCTGGAGGAACAGCATGAGCACCAGACCGGCTAAATGGAATAAATCAGATGCATGATTAATGACGTGCATAAAGGCTATTATTCATAAATTTGTATGTTATCAAATGTCATCCTGAGATCATGTATTAAAACTTTTTCTGCCTCCTGTATTTCACGGCTTCTTTGCACATTTTACCAAAAGCCCTGTCTTTTTTTCTTTTTTCAATGATGTCGGTATTGAAATGTGACCTCTCCTTTTCCATTTTCAAATAATTACGGTACGAAGCCATACTGACCACTCCCTTTTCAACGGCGTCCAAAACAGCACAACCTTTTTCATGTGTATGAGTGCAATTGGCAAACTTACACTGACTTGAAAGTCTGAAAATTTGATCAAATGTATTTTCCAGTCCGTCGGAATTATCAGCAATACCAACTTCCCTCAATCCCGGTGTATCAATGATAACAGCACCGTTTTCGAGGATAATCAGCTCTCTGCGGTTGGTCGTGTGTTTCCCTTTGCCGGTGCTGGAACTGATGGTATTTGTCTTCATTAATTTCTGACCGGCAAGGTGGTTAATAATGGTTGACTTGCCTACTCCTGAAGAACCAAGAAAACAATATGTTTTTCCTTTAACAAGAATAGACCGCAACATATCATAGCCATTCAGAGTCTGATTGCTCAAAGCAATCACCTCAATGTCCTTGATTCTTGATTTCAGTTTATCCATTATACCTGCAAGTTCTCCATCGTTGATCAAATCTGTTTTGCTTAAAATAATGACGGGGTTTACATTTGCCGAATAACAAAGGGTTAAATAACGTTCAAGCCGGTTAATGTTATAATCCCTGTCCACTGACTGTACAATAAAGGCATCATCGATGTTGGCGGCAATGACCTGCTTATCTGCAAACTGACCAACAGCCTGACGCACAAGGACTGATTTCCTGGGGAAAAGCTGATGAATCATTGCTAAATCATCATCATAAATCGTTAAGGTTACCCAATCACCCACCGCAGGATAATCAAGACAGTCTTCTGCAGTAAACCTCATATTACCTGTTATTTCCGCCTCAAATTCACCTTTTCCGGTGAGCACAATATATCGTTCCTTATGTTCGGTTATGACCCTTCCTATTTCAAAACCGGTCAGATTTTGCTCAATCCTGAACTTTTCCTGATTATTATCATATCCAAGCTCTTCTGGTTTCATATTGCCATTTTGATTGTAAAATCATTCAATCTCATCAAATGTAATGATTATCATAAAACATGTCGTTATCAATCCGGAAATTATGTCCCTATACCGCCCTTTTTACTGTCACTTTCAATGTTAATCTTCCGGTTAAGCTTTTTGACATTTTTACCTTTGTTGAATTTATAGGAATAGTTGAACTGTATAAAGTATGATATGTCAAATCCGATGATATTTCGATTATATAAAAAATCTGTTTCAGTAATTGTTTTACTGAATTCAATGTCTTTTGAAAAAGGCAGCAGCCAGAAAAGACCAAAATTATGGTCACCAGCCTCTTTCTGGGCACCAACACCATATAATGGCAAATTGTATGTTTTACTTTGTGCATTCACACTGATTCCGTTATAACTTAAGAAAAAGAATCCGGTGATCTTAAGTTTCTCAAGCTTATGAAATACCTGTGTGGTAATGCTGAATGATGAATAATCGCGTGATGGTATGACAGTGGATTGATCCCTGTACTCAAGAAAGTGCCCCTGAAATACACGTGCATTAAGGCCTACAAACCACAGCAAACCATTTACTCCCCCGCCCCTTTCATAGCCGCTAAGCAAATTATAAGATCTGGAAAGTATTGCCAGTTTGCTGTCAATGGGTGATTCAACCAGTTCGTTTCTCGTACTGGTTTTATCAGACAGAAATTCATAATATACATACGGGGACAAGTAATTCTTTTTGAAGTTGCTGGTATATGTCAGTTGCAGACGATCGCGGTATTCAGGTTTCAAATCCGGATTGCCCTGAGAGATATTATAGTTCGAACTGATTTTCTGAAACGGATTCAGGTCGTATATTCCCGGACGGTTGATCCGCCGGTTATAGGTAAACTTAATATTATGTGAAGCAGAGAATTTATACTGAAGATTAACCGAAGGCAGGATGCAATAATAATCTGAAGAATAATCCTCATTGATGGTACTGTTTGTGTTTTCAATCCTTACCACGGTCTGTACACCTGCCTTTTTTAAATTCAACGTGATACCGGCATAGACTGAATTACGGAATTCCTCGTAAGAAAACAGGTTACTCATATTAGCAAGGTTGCTTTTAAAGTCATAGTTCATTTGTTGGTAATATACCTGATATCCAACCTCGAACTTGGTGGATAATCCGACAGGATGTACATAATTCAGTTTGGTAGAAAAATAGCTGCGTCTGTTCAGACTGTTTTCCAGTCTTATCAGTGTGTCAAGCGGAGAGATGAAATCTGATGAAAATGTAGTATTCGTAAAGTCATTTCCTTCATCTGACCTGAAACTGTATAAGATGCTCTCTGCTGTCAGTTCCTGAACCGGTTTACTGAATGTCTTTTTATAAAACAACGAAACGGATCCTTCATCGCTCTCAAGATTGGTATTGGTGAGTGATGTTTGATAATTGATGATGCTGTTATTCTGATAAAGATATGCTCCGTTATCCAGCCCGATTTCCTGATTGATTGGTCTGTAGCTTATGTTGAAACTCAGGTTGTTTTTATCATTTATATAATAGTCGAATCCTGAGTTAACCGATGGAACGGTTACCATAATGTCTCCGTGTCCTGTCATATCGCTTACAGAATCATTTGGCATGAACTCATTTGGCAAAAACTTATTGTAGTTTTCTGAATTCAAATTCAGCTTCTGAAGGATACCGAAAACCGTCACATAAAAGGTGATGTTACCAAGACCATAATCGAGACTTCCATTAACAACTGCAGTTGGTTTTTTAATGGGTTTTGCATATATAGCAATACTACCGTTCATACCATAGCGTGCTTCTTTTTTAAGGATGATATTGATGACTCCGTCAATATTACCTTCATATTTTCCCGAAGGATTGCTTATGATTTCTATGGTCTGAATATCGGATGGCAAAATTCTGGCAAGAAATTCCTTATCGCGTTGTTTTCCATCCACCTGGATGATAAAACTTGAACTTCCGTTCAGGGTAACATTATTTTGAAAATCCACCTGAACCTGCGGGATCTTTTTCAAAATGTCATATC
>Ga0114922_10004655_pt1 | contig 12720 bp, 10 predicted proteins | sample AartaG_FD_100975 | JGI IMG/M metagenome (GOLD analysis project Ga0114922, IMG submission 100975) | Deep subsurface microbial communities from Aarhus Bay to uncover new lineages of life (NeLLi) - Aarhus_00045 metaG | ecosystem: Environmental > Aquatic > Marine > Oceanic > Sediment | place... | reverse complement strand
TTCACCTCACGCTGTTCCGCACGGCGGATGGTCAGGACCATCGGTGCTTTACCTTTGTCGCCGTGCCGCTCAAGGACACGCCCGGCATTTCGCCAACGATCCTCGAAGATATGGGCAGGATGGGCATCTCCACCGGAGGGTTTGCCATGGAGGGTGTTCAGCTGCCCGCCCACCACCAGGTGGGTGAGTTGAACCGTGGCTTCTACCACGCAATGGAGGGCTTTTCGGCCGCCCGTACGCTCATCGGGGCGACATGCATTGGCGCTGCCGACGCAGCTCTGGCGATGGGCATGGACTGGATCAAGGAGCGCAGGGCCTTTGGACGTCCATTGGCGTCCTACGAGGGGATCCAGTTTCCACTCGCGGATCTGTGGGCTGAGCTGGAGGGCATCCGGCTCTGCGTGTACAAGGCCGCGTGGGAGATGGATCGCTTCTACCAGCGTGGCCAGGGCGGGCACCACGACATCGCCCAGGCGGCAGCGATCGTCAAGCTGCGTGCTCCCCTGTTAGCATGGAATGTGATGAATGAGGTCGCCAACTGGTTCGGCGCGGCAGGCTACTCGAAGGAGTATCCGATCGAGATGGGCATTCGCGGCGTGCGCTCCTACTCGATTGGGGCAGAGGGGACGGTCAACATCCAGCGCCTGGTCATCGCCCGCGAACTGCTGGGATCAGAGTACATGCCGTATCGCAACTAGGGGCCCGGACCATGGGTCGCATCGTCGAGATCGAGGGGGACAGCGCGCTTTTCCCAGGGGATGCGTGTGTACACTGCCTGAGCCCAACGAGTCACCTCGTGGAGCTGCTCAAGGTGAAGCGATCGGCCGTCCGCCGGGTCCGTGTGCCTCTGTGCGAGACGTGTGCTGCCGTGCGTGAAGCCAGGTCGCCGGCCCAGCTGCGGTTTGAGCGGATTGCTGTGGTGGCGAGCTTTCTCGCTGCCTGGGTGAGCGGGGTGTGGGTCTATCTCGTTGTGCTATCGTGGGACGCTGCGAACGTACAGAGGGGGCCGGTCTGGGGTGCCTTGCTGGGGCTCTTGACTGTTACGTGTGTGTTCGGCATCCTGTACACGATCGCGAAGCCGTGGTCGCTGCACTATCGCAGTGACGAGACCAAGGCGGCGGTAGCTTGTGTTCGGATCCGGGACTTTGACTGGGAAACGACAACACTGGAGTTCGCCGACGCTGCCTATGCGGATCGTTTTGCGCGGGCCAATCAGGGGCACAGAGTGGCCTCCACGTCGGAAGCAACAGGGGGTGCGAGCTGGGATCCGTAGCTGAGGGCAAGCCTGCGCGGAGACAGGGCGAAGTGCTGGAGCAGAGCAAGACGATCGCATCGCTGCTTTCAGTTTCCTTGTACATTGCCGCGCAGATGCTCGCCGACGTGGCAAGCCTCAAGATCGCCTTGATCCCCGCCGGGCCGATCGGATCCCTGAGCATCGATGGCGGTACGTTCATCTACCCGCTGACCTTCACGCTGCGTGACCTGGTGCACAAGATGCTGGGCAAGCGCGCCGCGCGCGTGTTGATCGTTGCCGCAGCAGGGATCAACCTGTTCATGGCTGCGTTGTTTGGCTTTGTCAGCTGGCTGCCACCGGACCCGTCGTGGGCTCTTCAGGCCGAGTTCGCGGCCATCCTGGGCCCAGTATGGCGCATTGTGATTGCCAGCATCATCGCTGAGGTCGTAAGCGAGCTGCTCGATACCGAGGTCTACCATCTATGGGTCACGCGGGTGACGACACGCTACCAGTGGGCACGCGTCTTGACCAGCAACGTGATCAGTGTACCGGTCGACAGCCTCATCTTTAGCTGGATCGCCTTTGGCAGCACGCTACCGGCTGGCGTCGTGTGGTCGATCTTCTGGAGCAATGTGCTGGTCAAGGGTGCAGTTACGCTGCTCAGCCTGCCGGGGATCTACCTCGTGCCAGAACGTGGCACGTCCTGGTGACTCGCGTGGCTCGATGACGTTCGAGTCGGTGGCGCAATAGGTCAGCGTCACTTTGACAGCATCTGTATCTGGTCGAGGAGGGAGTGCGTGTCGCGCTCGATCTGGGCCAGATCCTGCTCGTTCGGGCGCCCGCGAATATCCCCCAGCCTTCCACCTGTGCTTCTCTCCAGTGAGCCGTGGAATTCGCCGACGATGTGCCATTCATCCACGACCTTCAGGCCCAGATGGGCAAAGAACTGCCCCGCATACTTGGTGGCCGGAATGGCCTCATCGATCCCGGTGTGCGGCCCAGAATAGGTGCAGAAGACCAGGACGTATCTGCCCGGGAGCTCTGGCGCGCCAGTCTTGACCCGGCCCTGTGCCCGGTATGCGGCGAACTTGCCTTTGAGCCAATCGTCTACCGGCTCGGGGGGAGACCAGCCGTAGGAGGGGAAGCCCAGACAGAGCAGATCATAGGCGAACCAATCGAGGTCAGCGGCGTCCTCGACGCGGCGGTAGGTTACGTCCACCTCTCTCGCCTGTAGCGCCGCCTGGATGGTCTGAGCGACCTTCTCTGTATTGCCGCTGCTGGACCAATACACTATTGCTGCTTGCACGGCGATGCTCCATTCATGGGTCTCTTGGCGCGAACACGATGCTTACTTGTGCGTTTGGCACTTACCCGTCAGGCAGGCGGCCCCTGCCTCCAACGGGCGTAGTTCCTCACACTGCCCTCCTGGCTATCGGCCCGGGTGTGACTGCCCAAAGGGAACAGGTGAGCGAGGTGCCCGGGTGCGTGCGGCGGCAACCTAGCGCCTGACCGGGAAGGCAGGAGGCAAGGCGCGTTTGTGCGCTGAGCGGGCCATCATCTCCTGTACCTTGGCGACCCGGTCCGCAGGTAGCTCTGGTGTCTTACCGGCCTCCCAGGCGGCGAGGATCGCGTCGATCTCGGCATAGGTGATGCCCATTTCGCCCTCGTCCGTTTGCCCGGGCCACAGGCCGGGAGAGGGTACGCGGTCGATGATCGGCTGGGGGACGCCGAGTACGCTCGCCAGGGCGCGCACCTCGTGTTTGTGCAGCCCACCAAGCGGTTCGAGGTCCACTCCACCGTCACCATACTTGGTGAAAAAGCCAACCATGAGCTCCGGCTTGTTGCCCGTCCCAGCAACCAGGTAGTTGCGCGACTGGGCTAGGTAGTAGAGCGTCGCCATACGCAGGCGAGGTTTGAGGTTGGCACGCGCCATTGGGTCGCCCTCTGGCAGCTCTTTGAGAAAGGCGTCATATGGGGGGGAGAGATCGACCGTCATCAGACCCAGGTTGAGCGCCTTGGCCGCCACGCGCGCCAAGCGCTCGTCCTCCGGGATGCTATGGCATGGCATCCACACGGCAAGCACTGCATCGCCAACAGCGCGCTTGCACACCGCCGCTGTCACTGCCGAGTCGATGCCGCCGCTCAGCCCGACGACAAAGCCCGATGCACTCGCTTGGGCCAGCCTGTCCTGAAGCCAGGACGCGATGCGGCCGGCCAGTTCTACAAAGTCCATATGTTCCTCCCAGATCCCTTCTGGGCGCACGCGCCCGTCACAGCAGGGCGAGCGGACCTGCTCTGCGTGGAGGCATGATACCCGGATCCCTCGCCCTGTCAACTGCTTGCTGCTTCAGCAACTGCAGAATCGGTCAGTCGCCCCTTCCTGCGTGGCTCTGGCCGGAGGGAACCCGAGAGACCGAGATCATCGTGCTTTGTGAGAAAGGGCGGGTGTGCTATAATCGCGGCGCGAGAGCTACGGACGACCCCGGATGACTCCTCCCGAGAGATGAGCATGCGTGCGTACGGTCCCCGTGCTGGCGCTCTGCCTCTCGCATAGTCCGCAACACGCGGTGGTGGGCCAGTAGAGCGTGTGCTCACCGCGCGCTGTCGCGCCTGAGGCACTCTTGTGATGGGCAAAACGAGCAACAGACGAGCGTGGCGAGCGGTCCTGTTTGTCGTGCTGACGTTTGCGCTGTCATGGGGCTTTGACCTGCTCCTGACGGCAGTCAACGGAGGAGTGTCTTTCCCGGAGCTGTCCATCACACCGTGGGGGATGCTGGCGCCCGCGTTTGTGGCCTTGGCTCTGCAGGTCTTTGCATTCCGCGATAGCCCGATCCGCTTTCGTGCACTTGGCCCAAGAGTGCGATGGATCCTGTACAGCTATCTGTTGCTGACCGCGGTCTATGGTGTGGTGACGCTGCTTGCCGTGGCACTGTCCGCAGCACGGGCAGCATTGCAGGGCGTAGGGGCAGTGGCCCTTACGGCCTGGACCATGCTCGTCCTGTTCCTGGGCGGGCAGAGCGACCCGGAGGCGAGGCAACGCGCTGGCCTCAGCCTAGGGAATGTCACGTACGGACAGCGATTCGTGCTGGGCGTCGTGGCCTTTATCCTGTCGCAGGCCGGGCTGAATCTCCTCTTCGGCTTGGGAGAGCTACAGGCCAGACAGGGGACGGTCTATGGACTGCCCATCCCGGCGCCGTGGTACGTGCCTGCGCTTGTCGTCCTGTTCATCGGGGTGTCCGTGATCGGCGTGCCGTTGAGCGGACTGGCGGCGGTGTTCGGCGAGGAGTACGGCTGGCGAGGGTATCTGCAGGGCAGCCTGACTGGGCTGGGCAAGGCGCGGAGTGCGCTCGTTGTGGGGCTCGTGTGGGGCGCATGGCACGTGCCCGTGATCCTGAGGGGCGCGCACACCTATCCACCTACATGGCTCGGGGTGCTGCTCGGCATCGTCTTCTTTATGCTGTGGGGCCTGATCCAGAGCTACGCGGTGCTCAAGACGAGGAGCATCTGGGTGCCGGCGTTCGTGCATGGCGTGGTCAACAGCGTGTACGCCTTCTCGATGAGCTACATTGTCCGACCGCGGCACAACGTGTTGTCGTTTGGTCTGGGGGTGTATGGCCTGGCGTGCTTGGGCATCGTGGTGGGCGCAATCCTGCGCGATCCGATCTGGCGCGATGGATCTTAGCTCGGAGTGCGTGGGCAGGCAGGACCTAGCCTGACTGCAATGCCGTACAGATGTCGCGCAGGCCGCAGAGTGTTTGACGGGCTGCGCGCTTTGTGTTACGATCGGTTCGCCTGGAGGGTACATGCCACAGCCACACGTCACGGTAATCGGCGGCGGGCTCGCGGGCTCCGAAGCGGCCTGGCAGATCGCGCAGCGCGGGATCGCGGTCGTGCTGTACGAGATGAGGCCGGTACAGAACACGCCGGCTCACCAGACTGATTTGCTGGCAGAGCTGGTGTGCTCCAACTCGTTGGGCTCGAACCTGCCCGATCGGGCAATGGGGATGCTGAAAGACGAGCTGCGCCGGCTCGGCTCTCTGATCATCGGGGTTGCCGACGAGACAGCTGTGCCTGCCGGCGGAGCGCTCGCCGTGGGCCGCGAAGCGTTTGCGCGACGCGTGACAGAGCGCATTGTCAGGCACCCGCTGATCGATCTGCGCCGGCAAGAGGTGGAGGCGATCCCGGAAGAGGGCATTGCGGTCGTCGCTACCGGGCCACTGACCAGCGAGAGGCTGTCGGAAAGCATCGCGGACTTGACAGGCGAAGACCAGCTCTACTTCTACGATGCGATGGCGCCCATCGTCTCTCTCGACTCGATCGACATGTCGCGCGTTTACCGTGCCTCGCGCTATGGAAAGGGCGACGCTGACTACCTTAACTGCCCCATGACAGAGGCCGAGTACGATGCGTTCGTCGAGGCCTTGCTGGACGCGGAGCAGATCCCACTGCGCAGTTTCGAGCGAGAGGACAAGCGCTTCTTCGAGGCTTGCCTGCCAGTGGAGGTGATCGCAGAACGGGGACACGACGCGTTGGCCTACGGGCCGCTCCGCCCGGTGGGACTGGTCGACCCCCGCACCGGCACGCGGCCGCACGCAGTCGTTCAGCTGCGGCAAGACAACCTGGCTGCAACATTGTACAACATGGTCGGCTTTCAGACGAACCTTCGCTGGCGCGAGCAGGCGCGTGTCTTTCGCATGATTCCAGGACTGGAGACTGCCGAATTTGTGCGCTTTGGGCAGATGCATCGCAACACCTACATCAACTCACCCGCACTGCTGACGCCAACGATGGCATACCGTGGTCGAGAGGGCCTCTTCTTCGCGGGACAGATCACCGGCACTGAGGGGTACGTGGGTTCGACGGCGAGCGGCTGGGTTGCCGGCTTGAATGCGGCGCGGCTGGCTCAGGGGTGCGAGTTGGTGGCCCTGCCTGCGACGACGATGATCGGCGCGCTCTGCCAGTATGTGAGCACGGAGCAGCAGGGCTTTCAGCCGATGAAAGCCAACCTTGGCCTGCTGCCGCCGTTGTCGCAGCGCGTCCGGTCAAAGCGGCTGCGCCATCAGAGGCTTGCCGAGCGATCGGCACAGGAACTGGAAGGCTTGATGAGAGAGAGGACGATATGCCCAGGCTGAGCGTCAGCGAACTGCGTGCCGGAACGTCCCTTGAGAAAGCACCGTTTCTGTTGGCGGAACTCCAGGAGACGACGGACCGCAATGGCGACGCGTACCTCAAGATGACGTTGCGTGACCGGAGCGGCGACATCCAGGCCCGCTACTGGCGTGTGCCGGCGGAGGTCGCGGAGCGGCTGTCCGCCGGAGAAGGGATCGCCGTCACGGGGCACGTTACCGAGTACCGGGGCAGTGCCCAGGTCAACGTCAGCGCGGCGTTTCTCTGCGAGTTGGACGACATGGCCGACTTTATGCCGGTCGCACGGCGTTCGCGAGAGGAGATGGTCGGCGAGCTCCAGCGGCTGATCAGCAGCATCAAAGAGCCCAGCCTGCGAGAACTGCTCAGAAAGATCCTTGGTGACGCTGCATTCCAGGAGCGCTTTTTCAGCGCGACGGCAGCCAAGACCTATCACCACGCTTGCGTGGGCGGGCTGCTCGAGCATACGCTCGATGTCGCACGCCAGGTTGTCTTTGTCTCGCAGCGCTACCCTGAGGTCGACCGTGATCTGGTGGTGACGGCAGCGGTGCTGCACGATATCGGCAAGGTGGAGAGCTATGTGCTGACCGGTGACTTTGACCTGACAGACGATGGCAAGCTACTAGGGCACGTGTATATGAGTGCTGCGATGGTCGATCAGGCCATTGCACGCGTGGAGGGGTTCCCGGCGCAGCTCAGGCTCCGTCTCCTCCACGCCATACTCGCCAGCCACGGCGAGCCGGAGAAGGGATCGCCCGTGATACCTCGCACTCCAGAGGCGATCGTCCTGCACTATGCCGACGAATCGGATGCTATCCTGCGTGGGTGGGTGGATCACGTCAAACGTGATGCGCCCACTGGCGTGTCCTGGACGTCCTGGAGCAAGATGCATGAAGGCGAGCTGTACGTAGGACCGAGAGAGATGGATGAGGCCTGAGGGTCCTGATGAGCAGGTGCGTAGACAGGGCGAGCCTTTTGCGCTATAATGAGCATACGTAGATCAAGGCTACCGTCTGTGGAGTGCGAATATGAGCAGTCTACCCAACTCGGATGTGGCCGATCACGCGCGCGCACTGCGCCACGTCAGGCAGGTCATTGAGGCGACCACGTCTCGATTCCCCGTACCGCAGGTCCTTGTGCCGCTGTCCGATACCTTTGACTGGCTGCTCGATGACGTCGCGACCGAGGAGTACTGGCTGGGGAAACTGCGCGAGTTTCGCCAGCAGTACGGCCCCCGGTGGGAACGTGTTGCTGACCGCGCGCTAGGACAGCAGCCACGCAGAGTCAGCGACCAGGCACTGCGCACCCCCGACTTTGATCCTCTCAAAGGCGCCGAGCCGTGGGGGCGGGAGCTGACCCAGGTTCTGCGCGCGGTGCTGGCCGATCTCGAGGAGTTTGGCGAAGAAGCGGTCGGTGTGCTGCCGCTAGGTGAGCGCGCGCGGGGCTTTGCTCGCGCCGTTCGGACGCAGACTGGCAGTCAAGTACTCGCTGTGGTCTCCTACGCGGCACTGCGCGATAGTGAGTGGCGCGCCGTTCTCAACCAGATCAACGAGCTGACCGACCTGGCCCTGCGATTCGAGGGGGCCGTACTGGCCTGGCTGATCGGCGGCTTTGCGCGAGATACCGAGGGCCGGCTGCAGCTTCGCCCCCAGGTCTCCCTGTCCCCCCCTCCTTCTGGTACCCGTGTCAAGCCACTGCGCGTGATGCTGGGCACCGCATACGAGGAGCAGTGCCCTTCCTTGATCCCGATGGTGCGAGCCGTCCAGGGGGCCGGGTCCAGGCCCTCGGACTCGCTTCTGGTCGAGACACGCTGGCACCGATTGGTGGTACAGCTCGACCTCACTGTCGAGGAATACGTGCTCTTGAGCCTCGAGCGTCTACGCCACACGGAGCGCGAGATCACACGCCAGGTGATGTACCTTGACCAGCGTCCCCGTCAGCCGCACGTGGTGGAGGGTGTCGTGCGTGCAGTCCCCCGACCGTGGCAGGGCACGGGCCTGCCCGAGGATCTCCGTGCCATAGAGACCGCACCGCTGCGGGAGCCGCATACACCCTCGAGCGCACCGGTGGCCGTACCCGATGCCGCAGCCTTGCGACAGGATGCGGAGCAGCTGCGCCAGAAGGGAATGGCTGCCCTGGACAGCGACCCAGCGCTGGCGCAGAAATACCTGCTGGCGTCGACGATCCTCGAGAACAGCAGTGTCGATGTATGGTTGACGCTGGTGGATACTGCCCCGAACGAGAAGCAAAAGGCATCGTTTCGCCGCGAGGCGGAGAAGGTGTTGCAGCGCCAACGGGAAGACCAGTGAAGGGGACGTCTCCAGCATGGGCAAGCCTCCGCTAAGCGCTGAGGACTTTTACGAACTCGAGGGAGTGAGCGACCCACAGATCTGTCCTGACGGCAAGTGGATCGCTTTCGTGCGCCGCTCTGTTGATCGGCAGGCCAACGCGTACCGCGACGCGATCTGGGTGGCCCGAGCGGATGGAAGCGAAGTGAAACCGTTTACGGCGGGCACGCAGCGCGACGGGCATCCGCGCTGGTCTCCCGATGGCAGATCCTTGGCGTTTCTGTCCGACCGCAGCGGGGACAAGCGGCAGCTGTATGTGATCCCTGTAGATGGCGGCGAGGCGTATCCATTGACGGATATGGGCGGCGGCGCGATGTCGTTGGCGTGGTCGCCTGACAGCAGGCAGATCGCATTCCTCTCCCCTGTCGACGGGGAAGAGCGAGCTCAGGAAGATAGCAACGAGGTTCCGCCTGCGGACCGAGAGGAACGCAAGCGATGGGAGCAGCAACGCAGGGAGGAACGCGAGAAGAAGAGTGATCCGCGCGTGATCACACGGTTCCCCTACCGCGCCGGGACGGGCTACCTGGCTGATCGCTACCCCCACATCTACATCGTCGACGTCCCTGAGCAGCGGGCGCGCGCGGAGAAGCCCACGCCGCGCCGGCTTACGGACGGCGACTGGGTCTTTGGCGCTCCAGTCTGGGCAGTCGATGGGCAGTCCATCCTCTCCAGCCGGAATCGTGGCCCGGACAGCATGGACCTGCATTTCCCCAGCGACATCGTGCGCATCCCGATCGGAGGCGGCGGACTCGAGATCGTCGTGGGTGAGGAGCAGGGGGGCGATCACGGTGATCCCAAGCCGTCGCCGGATGGCCGGTGGATCGCGTACTTGACCCGGCCCGAGGAACGGTACGCTGCGCAGAACGCACAGGTCGCTGTCGTCTCCGCGTCGGGAGGAAAGCCTCGCTTGCTGACGGCGGCGCTAGACGCCAACGTGAGCAGCTATTGCTGGGCCGCGGACAGCGAGAGCCTTTACCTGACCTTCGGACGGTGGGGCAGCGCTGGCGTGCACCGGGTATGGTTAGGTGGAGAGACGAAGCAACTGGTGGGAGGGGAGCGGGTGGTGCTCGAGTTTGACGTGAACGAGCACTGCCTGGCCTACGCGGTGACGGCACCCGACATCCCATCCGACTTGTACGTCGCGGAGCCGGATGGGCAGGGCGAACGCCGCTGTAGCGAAGTGAACGCCGCGCTGCTGGCAGAGCGCTGGCTGAGCACGCCGCGCGAGATCCGGTATACGATGCCTGACGGCGTGCAGATCCAGGGCTGGGTGATGCACCCACCGGAGTTCGATGATCAGAGCCAGCACCCGCTGGCGGTCGAGATCCATGGCGGCCCGCATGCGATGTGGGGCCACACTTTCTGGCACGAGTTCCAGGCGATCGCAGGCCGGGGCTACATCGTCTTCTTCTGCAACCCACGCGGGTCAGACGGCTATGGCCAAGCGTTCAGGGATGCGATCCACGGGCGGTGGGGAGAGGCGGATGCGGACGATATACTGAGCGGCGTGAACGGCCTGATCCACCGTGGCTATGTCGATGAGGAACGGCTCGTCGTAACCGGGGGATCGTATGGCGGATTCATGACGGCCTGGATCATTGGTCACGACAGCCGCTTTGTGGCTGCGGTCAGCCAGCGCGGCGTGTACGAGCTGGTTGGCTTTTACGGCGTGACGGACATCCCCCGTTTCGTGGAGGCCGAGTTCGACGTCGCGCCGTGGGAGGATGTGGAGACGCTGTGGACGCATTCACCGCTGGCATTTGCGGAGCAGATCGAGACGCCGCTCCTGATCCTGCATAGCGACCTGGACTACCGTGTGCCTGTTTCCGTGGGAGAGCAGCTCTTTGCCGCGCTGAAGCGGCTCCGGCGCGACGTCGTCTTTGTGCGTTATCCTCGTGAAGGGCACGAGCTGTCACGTAGCGGCGAGCCGGAGCACCGCGTGGACCGCATCAAGCGCATCGTGGACTGGTTTGACCGCTACACCGGCACGGGACAGACCGGCGAGGAAGGGGCCTGATTCTGCTCTGCTGGCTCCGGTATGTAGGACGGCATGGCCTATGCTGAGCCTTTCCGCCTGGACATCACTGGTCAACCTATTGGCCCTGGCCGCTTCGTTGTGGCTGGGGCTTTATGTCGTCACGCGGAACGCACGCGCCCGCGTGTCGTGGCTGGCAGGCCTGACGCTATGGTCTCTGAGCGGCTACTTCCTGGACAGCTTCCTGCATCTCAACCCGCCAAGGGAGCGAATGCTGGCCTGGTGGACGGGGTGGACGATCCTGTTCTCGGCGCCGCTGTGGTTCCATTTGTGCGTGCTCTTGGCTCACCGCGAGCCCACTTGGCACCGCTACGTGGCTTGGGGTGGCTACCTGTGGGCAGCGGCCCTGGTATTGGTGGAACTGGTGACGGGCAATGTCTTTGGCGTATGGTCCGGGGGACCGTTTGCATACGCTGTAGCACAGCAACCTGGACGTTGGTATCCGGCGGTGTTCATGCTGCTCTCCGTAGCGCCCTTGTCCTCCGCTGTGCTGCTCTGCCGCGCCAGTCAGCGTGCCGGCACGCCGCTGTTGGGACAGAGAGGGGTGCTGGTGTCGGCGACTGTACTTGCCCTGGCAGGCGGGCTGTATCTGACCCTATCAGTATGGTTTGCCCTGCAGGTCGCGATCCTGCCGGGACAAGTCGCTCTGGCGTTGGCGCTGATCCTCCTGGGCTACGGAGTGGCGCGCTACAACGCCCTGGTCGAGGGGAGATCGACGCGGGTCGACTTTTGCTACGCGCTGATCGCGATCCTGGTCGTCGTCGGTGTGTATCTGCTGGTGACCTACATCAGCTACCTGGTATTCGAGATCCCCTTTGCCGTCTTTATCTTTGTCCTGATGCTGGTGATCGTTACGCACTCGCTGTACGAGTGGGGGGCAATGACGTTGGAGCGGCTGTTCTTCCGGCGACACTACCAGCAGCTGCGCGCAAACCTACGCGCCTTTGCGCAGGAAGCGGAAGCTCACGAGACCGAGCGTCTGATAGGGGCGATACTGCAGTCGCTGTGCGAATCGGTGGGGTGTGGCCGAGGATGGATCGTCATCGCCGACCCGACGGGCCCACGCACAGCAGCGGCGTATCCCGCTGGCCAGCGCATACCGCCGTGCGAGGCGCTGAGGGAGGCTCCGGACGAGGTGCAATATGTGGACGAGAGCGCGCTGCGCGGGACAGGGCTGAGAACCGCGATCACTGTGCCCCTGTTCGCTGGGGGCGAGGTCTTGGGCAGGATCGTGCTCGCCCAGCGCGTAGGGCCTGCCCGGTGGAGTGAGCCACGGGAGCAGGAGCTGCTGGAGACGGTGGCAGACCGCGTCGCCAGCGTGATCATGGTCGCGCGACAGCAGCAGGCGTCGGCGCAGCAGATCGAGCTTGCGGTCGGTGCATTCCGAGAACGAGAGCGCGCACTGCGCCAGGAGCTCCAGGCAGCGCTCGCTGCGGGGAGCGTGGCTGAGGAACCTGAACCGTCGGCGGCCAGGCTTCGTCCCTTGCTCGAGGATGCCTTGCGCCATCTCTACGACTATGCCTATCTCGGGGAGCACGAGCTGGCTGACCTGACGCTGGTGGAGACCTACGTGGGGGACGGGGTGCAGGTTGTGACAAACCTTGATCGCGGGCGGGCGCTGAGCCAGATGCTGGTCGACGTGATCGAGAAACTGCGTCCTTACGGGCCTGCACCTACGCCTCTCACGCGAGAGTGGGAGCAGTACACGATCCTGCACGATGCGTACGTGATGGGTGCACTCAACCGCGAGATCATGGCCAAGCTCTACGTCAGTGAGAGCAGCTTCAACCGAGCGCGGCGCAGGGCCGTGCGCGGAGTCGCCCGTGCCGCGGCCGAGCTGGAGCGCGCAGCAACACGAGGCAGCGGGTGAGCCGTTGGAGAAGCGGAATCGCTGCCGGGCTGGCACCTTTTGACACCTCGAGCCCTGGTGGTGGCAGCCTCTTTGTGGTCCAATAGAC
>Ga0114922_10004654_pt1 | contig 12722 bp, 11 predicted proteins | sample AartaG_FD_100975 | JGI IMG/M metagenome (GOLD analysis project Ga0114922, IMG submission 100975) | Deep subsurface microbial communities from Aarhus Bay to uncover new lineages of life (NeLLi) - Aarhus_00045 metaG | ecosystem: Environmental > Aquatic > Marine > Oceanic > Sediment | place... | reverse complement strand
TGTTCAAAGCATGTTAGAGGGAATTTTAGGCGCAGGCAAGGCAATAGTAAGAGTAAATGCAGAGATTGATTTTGATAAAATCACCTTAAATGAAGAGGAATATGATCCATCTACAGCAGTCGTGAGAAGCAAAAGAAATACTGAAGAGTCTATCAAGACAAGTGAGGGTGGTGACAAAACTGTCCAGACATTAAATAACCAGAGAAGGGGTATTGCTCTACCCCTAACCGGCGCCCAGAAAACACAGACGAAAAAGGATTCTACCATAAATTATGAGATAAATAAGATTACCAGGACAATTTTTAAACCCGCAGGAAAAATCAAATACCTTTCGGTTGCCGCAGCAATTGATGGGGCGTATAAATTAAAGAAATTAAAAGATGGAACAAGTAAAAGAACGTATAGCCCGAGAAGTGAAGCGGAATTGAAAAAATTTGAGAATATAGTAAAGATGGCCATGGGGTATAGTGAGGATAGAGAGGATAAGGTTTCAGTGAGTTCCATGGCATTTTCTGAGGCGATTTCTATAGATACAAAGGCTGAAAAGGAGGGTTTTGATATCTTAAAACTCGTTGGAGACTATAGAAAAACAATAATAAATCTACTTTTAGCAGCCTTAGTTTTTTTCATAATAGTCAGGCCCTTGCTAAAAAGTATAAAAAAGATGGCCAGAGAGACTATTTTAGAAAGGAAGGAACTACCATCAGGCACAAAAGAATATGCACGGATTTCTGAGCCAAGAGAAATGAGTCAAAAAGAAAAGGCCCTTGAAACAGTTAGGAGTAGCCCTGAAAAAACCGAACAACTCCTAAAGGGATGGATAGGTGAACGGGAATAATGGCGAGTACTAATCTAGATTCTGAAAAATTAACAGGGCCTCAGAAGGCGGCTATCTTTCTTTTGGCTATGGGGGAAGAATATACCACATCATTTTTTAAAGAATTAGATGAGAAAAGCATACAAAAGGTAGGGAAATGTATGTCGGATATAACCTATGTTTCCTCTGATATCGTAAATATAGTAACAAATGAATTTTTAAAAAATTTTAACAGCGATGTTAACTTAGCCGTTTCCGGAAAAGACTTCCTCCAACAGGTTGTGAACAAGACCCTGGATGAAGAAACAGCACGAGAAGTCTTTAAGGTTATAGGAAACGAAAGCACCAGCACTCCTTTTAGAGACCTGGCGTATGTGCCAACGGATAAGCTATTCAATATGATTAAAGGAGAACATCCTCAAACTATTGCCTTAATACTGTCCTATCTACCATATGAGAAGTCAGCAGAAATACTAAATCTCTTTCCCGAGGTAAGAAAGACCGATATCGCCCTTAGAATAGTAACAATCGGGCAGGTTCAGGATGAACTAATAAGGGAGGTTGATGAAGCTATGAAAAATGATATTTCCAAGATCGGAACTGCTACAAGGAAATTTGATGGCGTGGAGATATTGGCCAGTATATTAAATGAAGTTGGTGGAGACGCAGAGGAAGTCATTCTATCCCATATAGAAAAGGAGGATGGTGATCTGGCAGACAGTATAAGACAAAAGATGTTTATTTTTGAAGATCTTTTGCAGGCTGAGGATAGGAGCTTTAGGGAAATCTTACAGAATGTTGATAACCAGGGATTGGCGAAGGCCTTAAAGACCGCCCCTGAGGAATTGAAAGAGAAGATATTTAATAATCTATCAGAGAGGGCTGCTGATATGCTCAAGGAAGATATGGAGATTATGGGTCCTATTAGGTTGAAGGAGGTTGAGGAGGCCCAGCAAAATATTTTAAGAATAACAAAGAAGCTTGAAGCAGAGGGGAAAATAGTTCTTGCCGGTAAAGGGAGTGAGGATACCTTTGTCTAATCATTCAGAAAAAATAGCAGAAAGGAAAAGGCCATGGACAGAATTTGAAATGGAGCACTTTGAACCCCTTTTTTTGACCGAGAAACCTGCCCACCATCGTCCCGCTCTGCGGGACTCTGGCGAGGCAGGCGGGAAAGATAAAGCTGCCTTTATCTCCCTTCAGACAGGAGACAGAGAAAAGGGAGATTTTATTCCCCTTGAGGAAGGCGAGGATAATTACAAAAAAAGAAAAGGGGCAGAGGATATTTTAAAAGATGCCCACCAAAAGGTCGCTCTTTTAGAGCAGGAGGCATATGAAAAAGGGTTTGCCCAGGGAGAAAAAGATGGATTGGAGCTAGGAGAAAAAAAGGCAATATATGTGATTGAAAATATTGAGAATCTTTTTATTGAGATCAGCCATCTAAAGAAAGAGATTCTAAAGCAGTATGAAAAAGAAATTTTAGAACTAATTTTTTCTATTGTTAAAAAGATAATACATGATCAGGTAGAGTTAGATGAAAAGACCATTAAAAACACTGTTTTTAAGGCACTCAATTTAACGGCGGAAAAGAGTGAAATCGTTCTTAGGGTGAATCCGGAGGATTTCGATTTCGTTGAGAGATTAAGGCCAGAATTTTTTACTAAATTCAAGGAACTAAAGTCAATAACGGCTACTTCAGACCCTTCTATTACCAGGGGGAGTTGTTTTTTAGAGACTCCCTATGGCAATGTAGATGCTACAGTTGAAACCCGGTTGGAGAAAATATACCAGTCATTAGAAGGGGTGAGGAAACTTGAAACTTGATTATGGCGAATGACCAATTACAAATGACGGATTTAAAAATCAAATGGGATAACTATTTAGAGGTTATTAATTCATGCCAGTCTATTACATTGGAGGGTAAGATTACAAAGGTTGCAGGAATTGTTGCTGAAGGGCATGGACCAGGACTAAGCGTTGGGAGTCTTTGTGATATCAAAGATTCGGAAGGCCTCAATATCCAGGCTGAAGTGATAGGATTTAAAGACAAAAAGATAATTGTCATGCCATTTGGTGAAATGAGGGGAATAAGGCCTGGAAGCCGGATTGTCGGTATAAGTGGAAAGCCTACAGCTCAGGTAGGAGATGCATATTTGGGCAGGGTAATAGATGGCCTTGGTCGGCCGATTGATGGGAAGGTAATAATAAAAAAAGAGAAAGAATATCCAATCTATGGAAATGTGCTCAATCCTTTGAAAAGAGAGATTATTCGGGATGTGATTGATCTTGGTGTGTGTTCCATCAATGCCTTAATAACAGCGGGAAAGGGTCAGAGAATAGCAATAATGTCAGGATCAGGTGTGGGAAAGAGTGTACTTATGGGAATGATCGCAAGGAATACATCTGCAGATGTGACAGTAATAGCCCTGATCGGTGAGCGTGGCAGAGAGGTAAGAGAATTTGTTGAAAAAAGCCTGGGGGAGGAGGGACTTAAAAAATCGGTGGTTATTGTGGCTACATCTGATTCCCCTGCCTTGGTTAAGATAAGGGGCGCTTATCTGGCCACCACCATGGCAGAATACTTCAGGGATAAAGGATTAGATGTTGTCCTTATGATGGATTCTATTACCAGATTTGCCATGTCTTTAAGGGAAGTAGGATTAGCTGCAGGGGAACCACCTTCGGCAAAAGGGTACACCCCAAGTGTTTTTACCCAGCTGCCAAAACTTCTGGAGAGAGCTGGAACAATCGAAAAAAGTGGGAGCATTACAGGGATATATAATGTTTTGGTTGAAGGAGACGATATGACTGAACCAATAGCAGACGCTGTTCGCTCCACAGTAGATGGGCATATAGTGCTATCCAGAAGCCTTTCCCATAGGGGACATTACCCTGCTGTAGATATCCTGGCAAGTATTAGCAGGGTAATGAGAGATATCGTTGACCACGAGCATCTCAATGATGCTAAAAGGCTCGTCAAGGTTCTTTCAACTTACAGAGAGGCAGAGGATCTAATTAATATAGGGGCCTATGTAGATGGCAGTGATCCCGAGATAGACTTTGCCAAAAAAATGATCGGTAAAATTAATTCATTTCTCCAGCAGGATATTGATCAACATGTAACCTTTAAAGAAAGTGTTGATCGATTAAAGGCCTTGCTTGTTGATTAGTTGAGTTGTTGAGTAGTTTATTGGTCGAGTAGTTAAATATATAGGTAACGACTTAACGACTCAACTACTTAACGATTTAACCAATTATGAAACCATTTTCCTTTAGGCTTGACTCTATACTTAATTATAGAAATTACCTGGAAAAAAGGGCCCAGAGGAATTTAGTTAATGCCATAAATGAGTATAGAGGGTTGGAGAGGGAAATTGAAAGATTGTCAAAGAAAAGAATAGAAATTGCCGGAAAATGTAGCGAAGAAGGTTTGAGGGGAATGGATGTTCCTAAATATCATATTTATAGATTCTTCTTGCAAAAGGTAACCGATGATCTTGAAAGAGCTAATATGAGCCTTGAAAAGACAGAAGAAAAGATAAAAAAGAAAAAGGCGGTTTTAAAAGGCGAGTCAATAAAGAAGAAGACCCTGGAGACCTTAAAGGATTCGCAGCTTAAAAAACATATGCTCCGATTAGAAACAGAAGAACAAAAGACACTGGACGAACTGGTTATAATGAAAAGATAAGCATTCAGCCGCGGATTTACCCCGTTCAATAGTAAATATGATAAGCATCATAACGTTCAGGAGTAGAGAGGCATTGATGGCTCAGCTAAAAAATAAAATACCTTATGTAACGGGGTGAACACAGATGGACACGGGTAGCTTATGATAATAAAAGAAAAAATATCAGTGATAACCAGCCCGTCCCGATTATATCGGGACAGGCTGGTCTGTGGCTGAATATTTAGGGGAGAAAAAGCATGAAGTTATTAAGCCTGATTTCTCTGGCCTCCTTAATAATTGTAAAGATTGTATTAGGTTCTATTTTTCTATACAAGGTAGAGGTTGACCCCTTATCCCTGGAGAGAAATGCTATAGCATCAGAACCCCAAAAAGATTTCGAGGCTCCGGTCACGCTTGCTCACCATCAAGAGGCCTCATCCGAGGAGGCGGACGGGAAGAATGTAAACAGTGCCGTGGAAGAGCAAATCGATTTGAATTTTCTTCTTAGGAAGAAGGCCGAGATTGAAAAGGAAGAAGAAAAGCTTGTAAAGAAGAAGGCGGAACTTATGGCCATCCAGGTGGATATAACCAGTAAAATTGCGAAACTTACGCAACTAAGGAATGAAATCAGAGCTCAGATGGCCACAAAGAAGACAGTCCAGGAGCAGAAGCTTAAACATCTTATAAAGGCATATTCGGCTATGAAACCACAGAAGGCAGCAAGCTTGATTGAAAAACTGGAAATAACATTTGCCATAGAACTTCTTTCTAAGATGAAGGGGGATGCAGTCGGGAATATTCTTTCCTTTATAGAGATAGACAAGGCTGCCAAAATAAGCGAACGGCTTGCCAAGAGAAAGTAAAGATTAGGTTTTTGTGTGAACCGAAAGTCGCAAAATAATCGATAGACCTTAAGAAAAAGATTGTGGATTTGCAGTGTATCTTGAGAATGTCAAATGCCAAAGTTCTAAAATTCAAATTCACCCTGTTAAATCCCCAGAGGGGTCCCGCAAAGCGGGAATTTAACGGGGTAAATGTCAAAATCCAAATGCCAAACAGGAAGGTTTTGACATTGAAGCATTTAGATTTGATTTGACATTTCTATTAAGGTGATCATTTTGCAAAACCTTACATGGCAGGTGGACAATGCACTCAAAAAACATTTTCTTAAAAGCTATAGCTATAATGATACTCTGGCATTTGGTTTTTAGCGCGACTGGAGCCTTTGCTATAAACTCCAAGGATATTGTCATGCTAAAAAAAGTGGGGGTAAGTGAAAGGCTAATAAAGGAGATCATCAGTTCAGATGCAATTTCACGGGCCTTAATTTCTGTGAATGAGATTGTTGAAATGAAAGAGGCCAAAATTGGAGATGAAGTCATTTTAGCCATAATCTACCAGGGAAACGCACCTGTACCCGAATTAGATAGGGAGGATGCCAGCAATAGGGCTCTTAAGATGAAGATAAAAAGGCAGAAACTTATATTAGGGATAAAAAAGAAAGAGCTGGATGTTTTATTGGAGTATGTATTGAGGCTTATTAAAAATCCTGAGATAATCAAGCTTGTGCATGAGGGGAAAATAGCAAGCGAGGATTATGCTGATATCGTTAAATATCTAAAACAATATGCCAGGGATGAGGAAACTACTGAGTATGGTGATAATGGTGATATAACTATAGATATAGATAAAGGTCATAAATGAGCTCAGAGCTTTAGACCGAAAGTGATCGGTTCAGGGTTCAAAGGTTATAATCTATTGACATCCATAGTTTTACAGCACAATACCAAGATTACCTTCTTTCACCCATTGGGTGCAACATGTGTGTCGATTCTATTCCTGCCCGCCGGAAGGCAAGCGGATTAGGGCTCTTCAACCGGGAACCGTGAACGTTGAACCGCTCAACCTCGGTTAGATATATTGATCTATAAATATTCCCTTTTCCCATAAGGTATTGGGTTCAGGTTCTATCATGGTATCCAGGATAATTGAATTCTGTGAATTCTTCGATGGAAGATAAGAAGTGGATTCTTTCTGAAGGGTATTCACCGTTGTAAGAGCGATAGGCGTTAAAGGAAAAGTGTTGTCAATCTCAAGAGACATTCTTAATTCCTTTCCAGGATGTATTAGCCTTTTATGTAATTACCCAACAAATTACAAATTTTATAATATCATATCATAAAAGATTTAAGAAATCAAGGTTGTTAGCCTTTTAAAATGCTCTGGTTTGTCACACAGGAAACAAAGTCTCTTTTAAAATGTTAACAGAGTTCACTCAAAAGGGGAAATATTTTCCTTTCACTACCTTTTCCTCTAGGTAAATTTTTCATTTTGAATATTCACTCCCCTTAGATTTTTCCCTTCATTTTCTCTAACCTATTGTATTAATTCAATAATTCTATATTGTCTGATTTTGGTATGCCCATTGCTAAGGAATATAGACAAATCCTCAAAAAGCATGGATCGATGAAATAATTATGAACCCCATAAGCTTAAAAATAATTTCCTTACCAATACATTGCAAAATGGGCAGTAACGATCAGGCCTTAAAATCAGGAAAAGACAATGGGGATTTTTTTCCCATTATCCAGAAATTGATGAACCCGGTTCAAAAAAAATCTAATACTATGCCTGCCAAGACTGCTCGAGTAGGATTATCTCCGAATAAGGGCGACTTCTATCTTGAATCCCTTCGAAAAGCGCTTTTAGGGAAGGGAAAACCATTAAATAAAATCTCTTTAAATAGTAATGATCTCCCTTTATTAAAAAAGTTTCTTTGCCAATGCGGTTTCTCTCAAGTGAATGCGGACAATCTTTTAAAGGAACTGTTACAGAATAATCCATGTGGAGAGATTAATCTTTCCGAATTTTTCAATAAAATAACTGAGCTTGGCCCGCCCAAGAAAAGGATATATCAACCTATCACCTTAGAGCCCTCGGCTATTCCCTATATTGAATCAGCGTTGAGAGATCTGGGCCTGACACCAAAAGAAGTAGAGCATGTTTTAAGCGGTGCAAGGACTAAAGGCGGGCAGCTGGATCTAGACAAATTTATCATAAATTTAAAGAAAAAGGGCGAAAAACAGGTTGCAATAAGATCAGCTAAACAAAGCCAGTTGCCAACTGATGTGAAGGCTACCGTTGACCGGATACTGGAAAAGGCAGTTATTGCCAATGAAAAAAATGGACCCCAATCTCCTTTATTTTCCTTTTCTAAGCCTGAATTAACTGATCTGCATTCCAAAGAAAAACTAAGCAAAAAAGGTAAAAAAGTCGAAAAAGAGAGCCTGTTATCTCCTTCAAAAGAGAAAGGCGGCATAAGCGCTAAAAATGGGCAGCAGAAGGTAGAATCTTCTTTTTCTTCTAAAGAGGTCAAATTATTTTCCGGTCTGGATGCCGGCAAGGCCCGCCCGCCTCGCCTGAGCGAGAGCGACCCGCCTGCCGAGCGGGCAGGTGGCGGGCTGGGATTCAATAGGGAGACTATAGAAGAGGGGAGTGTAGTCAAATCAGAGACAAGAATAATGGATATTCCCCAAAATATTTCCAGTTCTACCTTTTCAGAATCGATTAATACAGTTAAACAGAATTTAGAGCCTGTTAGGGATTTCTTACCATCTTATTTGATTGATCAGGTAGGAAAGCAGATTTCCAGGTCTATTCTCAGGGGCGAAAAGGTTATAAGACTTCAATTGAAACCCCCTGAGCTGGGAACATTGAGAGTAGATATGGATATGAAAGACAATATCCTGAAGCTCGGGATGATCACCGAGAATAACTCGGCAAAAGAACTGCTGCTTTCCAATATCCATGAACTTCGAGAGGCCCTACTAGAGCAGGGAATAAAACTCGATAGATTAGATGTTCAGATAAACCATAATTTTAACCAATCCCTGGCTAATTCAAAAGAGGGGCAAAATCAGGACCGCAACTGGATGCCATTCATGGCAGAGGGTGGCACAGAAGATCCTCTATCAGGGGCCCGGAATATGGCAGCGAGCGATCGGTTATTAGATCTAGTGGCATAAAGATAAAGGTAACCGTTCAACGGTTCAGGGTTCAGAGGTTCAGGGTTAGTAAAAATTAACAAAATAAAGGGAACCCAGAACTCTGCACGCATATTAAATAAGGAAGGGAGAAATAAGGCCATGTATATAGAAGGACTTGGAACAACTTATGGGGAGACATCTTCTTATAGCACTACCAAGAAACTGGATCAGGAAGACTTCCTAAAACTGCTGTTTGAACAACTTAAACATCAAGACCCTTTAAATCCAATGGAAAGCACTGAATTTACAGCTCAACTGGCACAATTCAGCAGCCTTGAGCAGCTATTTGGGATGAATGAAAATCTAACCGGTATCCAGAAAATACTCTCTAATCAGGACAAAGAAAACCTTCTTGAATTAATTGGCAAAACTGTGAAGGCCAATGATAATACGATCCTTATTAAAGACGGTGGCTCAGCATCAGGATCATACTTGTTACAAGACAGAGCTGATGTGACTATTTCGATTTACGATAGTAACGGATTTGAGATCCGCACACTTAATCTTGGTACTCAGGATGCGGAAGAGTATGATGTTGAATGGGATGGCAGGGACGAGAGCGGAGACATAGTTGAGGACGGAATCTATACCTTTGAGGTTATCGCTAAAGATGACGCCGGTAATTATGTTACCGCAAGCACCTATACCTCTGGAGAGGTCACAGGTGTGACATATCAATATGGTATCCCTTACCTAATGATCGGGGACATATTGGTTAGTACGAATAATACTATTATTGAAGTTACAAAAACAGTGGAAACCAGTTAAGTCAATGAGGACTCATAACGAATAACAACAAACAAAGGAGGTAAATAAAATGGGACTCGCAAGTGCGCTTTTTTCAGGCATCAGTGGACTGAGTACACTTGGCAATGCCATGACAGTCATCGGAGATAACATTGCCAACGTGAACACGGTCGGATTTAAGGCAAGCCGTGTGACGTTTCAGGATATCCTGAGTCAGACCGTGGCGACCACTGCCGGCATATCCCAGGTGGGACGCGGCACGTCTATTGCAAATATTTCCAGAAGTTTTGCCCAGGGATCATTTGAATCGACTGACTCTCCCACAGACCTGGCCATAGGAGGAGAGGGATTTTTCGTGGTTCGAGACCCTGGTAATGAGGAGAATCAATTCTACACGAGAGCTGGCGAATTCCGGTTTGACAGGGATGGCAACTTTGTTAACCCAGCAGGCTATATAGTTCGCGGGTGGAAGTTGGACGAGAATACGAGTGAAGATGTGGGGTCGATTACCGATATCACGTTGTCTTCATTTACGTCCTCGCCTGCTGAAACCAAATCTCTAACAACAATTATCAACCTTGATGCAGACGGGATAAATAACTCGGCTGGAGCGAATGACACACTTTCGACAAAATGGATCGGGGATGATGAGGACGGTAATTACATTGGTGATGATGAATATGAATATCAGACTACTTTAAAGGTGTACGACTCCCTGGGGAGCACGCATGACATCACGATCTATTTTGATCTGGGAGAACCTCCCGTGGCTCCGGAGAACGATCCGGTCTGGGAGTATATTGTTACCTGCAATCCAGACGAAGATATGAGGGAAAATGCCGCCGGAGTTAACCTGGGGTTGCTGGCCAGGGGTACGATAGAGTTTAATACCAGTTCAGGGCAAATTTCAGGTGTTGAGGATAGCATCACATGCGCGCTTAACAATGGCACCGGGTGGGATACTGATTTAGATCCTCTTACCGATATAGCGGGGCAATATTTCGAATTTACGCCTGAATTTATCTCTGGAAGCCCCATGAGTATCAATCTCGATTTCGGCTCTCATTTTAATGGTACCGTGTGGGCAAACGATTCCTTGTCCACGACGCAGTATGCCTCGGCCTCCACTACCATTTTCCAGTCGGCCGATGGGTACGGGGCCGGTGACCTTGAGTCGCTTACGGTTGCAACAGACGGTGTGATCACGGGTCAATACTCAAACGGGCAGGTTCTCTCTCTTTACAGAGCGGCCCTGGCAAAGTTTCAGAACGAACAGGGGCTGTACAAAGCAGGCGGGAACCTTTACAAAGAGACACGGCTAAGCGGTGACCCCATTACAGGCAAGCCCGGCAGCAGCGGCTTGGGCAACATCTCACCCAACTCGCTTGAACAATCGAACGTAGACATTGCCAACGAGTTTGTCAAAATGATCATCACCCAGCGTGGATTCCAGGCGAATTCCAAGATTATTACCGTAACTGACCAGATGCTCGCAGAGCTTATTAATCTAAAGAGATAGCCCTAGAGAGGCAGTTGTCAAAATCTTGACAACTGCCTCAATCTTTGACATCACCTTGCATATGAGATTTCCTCAAACAAGAATCGAGTAGCCGTATCTCCTTAAAATACCTTACTTTTTTCACTTCTTTAATTATACCCCCTTACCAGAAAGAATGGCACAAAGGTTGCTGTAGTTAAAGTTACAAGTGCCTAAAGTGCCTAAAATTAAAAGTTAAAAAAAGATAGATATTAAATGAATTGTGAATGTAATCTTGAAGATGTGCATCATGAATACGACGAATGTGGTGAATTGGCCGCAGCTTTTACTTATAACTTTAGTTCACCCTGGCCCAGACCTGGCTTATAGGCGTAATAGGCTGATTCGGGCACGTAGCGCCCTATAGGCTTAGCAGGCTGATTTAAGCACGTCGCGCCAGGGCAGGCTTTAGGCACTTTAACCCACTAAGGAGCTATTATGGATATTGCCACCATCCTGGGTGTTATATCTGCATTTGGTCTTGTAATTATCGCCATTTTCATGGGTGGCGGGATTCAGCTCTTCATTAATGTACCTGCTTTAATGATTGTTGTTGGTGGCACCCTTGGGGCGACAATGATTAACTATCCTTTGCGTGATGTATTTGGAGTTTTCAATGTAGTGAAAAAAGCGCTTTTCACCAGAAATATATCTGTTGATGAAATCATCAGAAGGTTCCTCGATTTTGCAAAAAAATCCCGTAAAGAAGGAATTCTGTCCTTAGAGGATGAGATAAAGGATGTGAACGATAATTTTTTAAAAAAAGGAGTCCAGCTCTCTATCGATGGTTTGGAACCGCAAGAGATCAAAGATGTCTTGGAAACGGAGGTCGATTTTATCAGAAACCGGCATCAGTTGGGCGCAGAAATTTTTGCTACTATGGGAACATTTTCTCCTGCCCTCGGTATGATAGGAACTCTCGTTGGATTGGTCCAGATGCTCCAGAGTATGGATGATCCGGGCAGTATCGGCCCGGCTATGGCTGTGGCGCTGCTCACAACCTTTTACGGCTCGATTATGGCCAATATATTCTGTTTGCCTATAGCAGGAAAGCTGAGAACCAGGAGCAAGGAGGAGGTGTTGAGCAAGGAGATGAGTATTCAGGGAATAATATCCATTTCAAATGGTGATAATCCCAGGATCCTTGAACAAAAACTCCTGGCCTTTTTACCACCTAATCTGAGGGAGTCATTTTTCAAGTCATGACGAAAAGGAAGAGAAATATAGATGATGAATCCGGTATAAACGTGGGACAGATAATGACCGTTTCCCTTTTTTTGATACTCTTGACCTTTTTTATTTTGCTCAATTCCATTTCGGTAATTGATGAAATAAAATTACGCGCGGCCGTGGGCTCGCTCGTAGGCGCCTTTGGTAGTTTCTCCGGCGGGTTATCAGCATTAAAGACAGGATCATCCATTATGCCGTCTTCTGCGCCCATGATATATGAAGAATTAAAAATTGAGGAATTATTGTTGATAACGGATGAAAAGCTGGCAGTCCAGATTAATGTCGAGACATGTAAAGACAAAGAGATAATCACCATAAATGAAAAGATCCTCTTTGACAAGGATAAATCTAAGCTCAAACCATCTTCATTCCCCCTGTTGAATGGGTTATGCAAGCATATAGCAGAAGGAGATTATCCAGTAGAGATAGTGGGACATACCGATAACAGACCGGCTGAAGAAAAGGGGTATAAGTCCAACTGGGAGCTCTCAACCCTCATGGCGATTCAGATTTTAAATTATTTCGTGGAAAAGAGAAAGGTTATTCCTGAGAGACTAACGGCCTATGGATGCGGTAGTTATAGACAGATTGTCTCCAATGATACCAGGCAGCTCAGGGCCCAAAATAGAAGGATAGATATTATTTTACATTTTAAGGCGCCGGCCTACGTGAAAAGGA
>Ga0114922_10004653_pt1 | contig 12727 bp, 13 predicted proteins | sample AartaG_FD_100975 | JGI IMG/M metagenome (GOLD analysis project Ga0114922, IMG submission 100975) | Deep subsurface microbial communities from Aarhus Bay to uncover new lineages of life (NeLLi) - Aarhus_00045 metaG | ecosystem: Environmental > Aquatic > Marine > Oceanic > Sediment | place... | reverse complement strand
TTTTAGAGAATCCGTTTTAGCTGGCTCATACTCAGTCGGGGGACAACCGGCTACGTAAACACCTTTTTCCTTGTATTTTTTGAGGCAGTTACCAAAAAGAATCAGATTCCGGCAAGAGAGGTGTGGTTTCGCTTCGGGTCCCACCAGAATAATGAGATCTTTGAAATCCTCTAATTGGTTTCCACACAATGCAAGGCTTTCCCCGAGCTCATTCAAACAGGCACTACAGGGGTTTCCCTGGATTATTTTTATTTTTCCTCTAGTTTTTTTTACTAATTCAAAAGGATTCTTAGGAGACGAAAAACAAAACTTACCAGTCCAATTCTCAATCCTTTCTCCAACAATATCTATGTTTCCCAAATCAAGCGTTCCCAGTCCTGCTTCTTGGGCAAGCCTGATATGCTCGATTTTGTCAGGATCAAAGCCCATAATCCGGGTACATACAGCATCTGCAGCTACAGGGTCACGACTTGCCATCAGCAAGCCGACCGGATAACAGGCTCGTGCCGATGTATCCTTACCAAAGGTTGCGTCAATGATTGTAAGACGCTTTTTTATTATCTTGTTTAGATCTACTATGCCTTGATTCAGATTCCCGCAGTGAAATTTTCGCTTCCAGGAAGGTTTTACTAGCCCTTTCATGTTTTTCAGTCCCAGAGTGACAGTAGTAATATTTGCTGATTTCATTGCTGCCATACTCACCACAAGGTCAGCTTCTATAGCAAAACTGGAAAGTTGAATTTCTGAAAAAAAGCCACCTCCCGGAACTTTCACTTTTGAGTGAGGTCCAAAGCGAAGACTGACCACTCTTGCCTTTGCCTGCTCAGCTAGTTCGTACAAATTGTATTCGGTATAGGCGATTTCCTCTTTAACGTGAATGGATGGGTCTTCGCCTATAAGAACCTTGCATCCATATTCGGAGAATGTCTTTGCGACAGCCCAGGTTACTGAGGGATTGGTACAGTAAAGAGCACCTGTGTCAGAAATATTAGGTTTTATCAGAACTGTGTTATTCTTGCGGCAAAGATTTTCTAGGCCACCAAGAAGATTGATGGTCTCTCTTACCTTATTGAGGATTGTTGATGCTACTGCCTGGGGATGTACTTTGACCAGAGCTACTCGGGACTTGGCCATGCTTGCCTCCTATTTGGTGTTGCTTTTTTTTTGCGAGGAAAGCCTGCAAAAAAGAAAGCACTCTTCCAACCGCTTCTTCTCTTCTATTTCAATCCTTTTTTTCTTTTTCAAAAAAGTATGAGCCGACAGATTTTGTGTGGCGCCTGGAAGATGAAAAGTCCGTCGTTCTGATGGATGGAGACGGATTTAGGTTTGGCAGCTCTGTTTTCTCTCAATTCTTAGAAAGAGCTCTGATTATGTCTAATCTTGATCCAAAGGTGGCAATCGTTGGACTCTCTTTGGAGGAGCTATGCAGCGATTCAGGCCAGGTCTTTCTCAACAATTCGTTCTAGTTCACTTTCCCATGCCTGATGAGTATCGAAGTGCTGATTGGGGTCGTGGAATATCACGTAAGCCCAGTAGAGGCCGAATATACCTAAAGTGATGATGGATAGAAAGATATAGAGTCCGTATGATCTTGCCTGAAGCGGATTACTGGGAGTTATGGTCAGAGCTGTTCCCTTTTTTCCCAGGGCCGTTGTCACCTTTTGAAGGAAGGCGATCTCTCCTTGCTCATGGTAAAAGTAGTCTGTAGTGAGATAGTATAAAACCACCAGACCGACAATGAGAGAGATAAAAGATAGGACCCCCAAGGGAGCACTAAAATTGGAGAACATTCCCAGGTAGCTTAATATAAGCCAGAGGAAGAAAAGAATGTTGGGACGCCGTGCTTCTTTTCTTTCCAGGAAAGAATCTACTTTATTCAAAGTTCCCTTCTCTATTTCTGTCTTTTCTTCCAGAAGTTCTGAAAGGCTTACCTTGAGCCTCTTTATCCGGTGGAAGTGTTTGTTTCTACGGTTGTAGAGAAGCCAGTTATACCACCAAAGGTAAATTGCAACTAGGGTACTAGCCGCAGTTGTGATCACTGGTCCCATTCCCCAGCCTCCAAATAACCACCCTATCCCTGCCATGATACCGCTGATAATGACTAGCACCAGAAGGAATACCAGGTACAGCCCAAAGGAAAGTTTTCGATCGGTACTGGCTCTTTCTTGAAACTCTGTAATGACTTTAGCCATTGTTCTACCCCCCTACGGCAAGGGTATTTCCCCCTTGCCCTACATAGAATTTTGTTTTTTTCACCGTACCTTAACGGTCTTTTAAAAAACTCTTTATTGTTGATTTCACATCGCCATTGAGTGCTGATACATGTCGCTTCCACTACATTATATCGTGGGACAATGTGAATGTCAATTTGAAATTGAAAGGGTAGATAAGACGTTCCTGGGGTCAAGTCTTGATTCTTCTACCTATCTGGAAATTTGATTGATGCTGGCACCCCACCTATTCCCCAATTGTCCTTATCCACTTCATTGATTATTACCTGTACAGCCTCAGCTAAACAGTCAATAACATCAACTACTGTAGAAGTTACCTTCTTGATCAATTCTTTCTTCTCTTCTTTGTCCCTTCCCTTCCACAAATAAATTTTTACTAGGGGCATGGTAATCTCTCCTTTTCTTCAAAATTATTTTCATTGGTTTATTCATTTTTTCTCTTTGTAACTAAGTTGCAGTATTCACAATCAGGATTTGATTTTGGCATTGCTAAGGATAACAATTTCGCAGCATTCTTGATTGTTTTCTTAGCTGATTCGATATTAGTCTCTATCTTTATTGGTTCAACGTGAAACCTGACAATACCATTTTGCTCTGCTTGCTCAGGCCAATAATAAAGCAGGTACGCTAATCCCTTGGTTCTAAAACCACTATGCTCAAGCATTAAACAATAACAATCAAGCTGATTTTGATAGTATCGTGCTGGATTTTCCCTTAACTTATACCCCCTGGTTTTGTAGTCTAATGGAATATAGAAGCTATCTTCTATTAGACAATCATCAAGTGCTCCTACCAATATGGCATTGGATTCCCTGTCTTCATAGCATAGATCGCTTTTGCGCCAGTTTCTCCACTTATCTAAGATGAGAATGTCTGAGAGAAGCTCTCCTCTCATCTTTCCCTTGATTTCAGGTGGCATATCGCCTTTCACTCGGAAGGTATCAAAATATGTCTTAATGACTGAATCCATACCTGAAGGTAAAGATGGGAATATACCGCGAGGTCTTTTTATGCTTTTGTTTTTCTCAAGCCAGAAGCATCGTGGACAGTCGAGAAAGAGGTTAAGTGCTGATGGTGATAATCTTATTTTGCTGTTTTTCGGCGTTTTTGTGTTTGGAACTGGCTCATTCATGAAATCCCACAGGGTTCCTTGTTTTCCATCAGTCATTTGCTGTACCTTTTTACTAGATCGACAGGTGCTGAAAGCGTAAAAAAAGGTCTTTCTACTATTTAACGAATTCTATGAAGACAGGACTTTCAGAAATATCGTGCCTGGAATCAGGTCTTGATTTTTCTGGCATATGAGAAGTATATCAGAGCTAGCGATTATGGCAATCATCGCCTGAGTGGAAATACCCGTACTTCAAAAGAAGTTTCTGGTAATTGAGATTGTTGTATGGTCGGCTGCAAGAATTCAAAAGTCAGCTTTTTGCTCTCGTCCCGTTTAAGATAAACAGTCTGAGATCTGCTCCATTTTTCGCTTCCATACCGAAGCTCAACGCCTACAATAGCTGCTCCTTCTCTACCCTTATTACTAAGCTCAACGTTAATAACGTAACCATAATCAAGACCAAAAAAGTACTCATGCCCCTCTGTATTCAGAATCTCGATATCAGGACGAACTCCGAATTCGAAGACTGTTGTCAGTAAGAACTGAATCAGCACAGAAAGGGCAACAGAAGTAAGAATTATTTCTATTATCCTGCCTCGCGTCATAATATTCTCCAAACATAATCACTTTTGTGTCAGACTTTTGACATAGTAAGCATTAACATAGATATTGAGGAAAAAACTGTCATTTTAGTTCGGATCCTTTCTGCATCAATGTAGTATTCTTGGTCCTTATCCTTTTTGGCACTGTCCATAAGAACTTTAAAGTTTTCCTCAGCCTGCTCTTTTGACATTCCTACTGCTCGCATAAGCAAGATTGCTCTAATCTTCAAGTGGTTAACTTGCTTTGAGTCATCTGTGATTATGCCAGTCATCGTTGCCGACTTTATAGGCGAGCCAACTAGCTCGTAATTGTAGAGCTTGGCGGGTTGCGCCAGCCATCTTGGAATCCCATCGCTAAGGTCATTTTTCTCCCAGCTTGCGTTGCTCATACTATACGCTTTGAAGCCTTTCTCGATTTTATCGGGATAAGCCAACAAGTCCATAATTTGCCAGCGACTCTGCTGAAAGGTTGCCAGAGATTGACTGCTCAATAGCAGTACTGCAAAAACTACACTTAACACTAATCTTCTTTTCATTCTCTTCTTCTCCCTTTCGTCTGTTCGGAAGTGGTGGGGCCAGGTCTTGATTTTCTCAAAATTATTTCTTGCTCTCTACGATTCCCTTAGCCCAGGTGGCAGCCCGCTCCAGTTCTCCTTTTTTCAGTGGCCCCTCACTGTCCTCTACTATGAAGCCCTCCGGCTCCGCCGCGAGGTGACCTCCTTTGCGTTCTAGTCTATTAACGATGCGCCCAGCGGCATAGCCCAAAACTCTGAGCAGCATGCGTATTCCAATGCCTTTGTCTTCCGCTGAAAATCTGGTGTCAAATGAGGTCACTCCGATATTCTCAAGAGCATTTGCCGGGATTTTCTTGAGGAACTCTTTGACGGCGTGCGTTGCTCTACCGGCATGAGTGGGTGAGCCGACTATGAGGAAGTTAATAGATGCCAATTCCGAGGGATTGGCCTCGCCCGCCTGGACTACCATTGCCTTACCTAATGGAGTGACAGCTTCGCCAATAGCCCTGGCTATTTTTTCTGTGTTGCCAAACCTGGAGTCATAGATTATTAAGGCTTTCAATTCAACACCCCCAATCTTTTACCTTTTCCACACATTACCTGTGTTTAGACAATGAACACCTATTACCTATAGATTGCTTCTGCTTCTCTACGTGCAATTTGGCACCAACGGATCACATTCTGAGGATTGTTGCCAATTGTATGATTATCTTTCATGATTATTTCAACCCGGCACTTACGGATGATTTGCAGGGCTCTGCGTAGTTCAGTGCGGATGCGTCTCTGGTCCAAGGATGGTACTGCCAGACTAGCCGGATGCGGCTTGATGGAATAAATGTATCGGTCGGCGAGCTTATCGGCCATGTCAGCTAAATTGGCCCAGGGAGAGACAGAAACGCGCCGAAGTCGGGGCGTTTTCCTTACTGTGTACCAGCGTTTGTCTAATGGCTCACAACAACCATAACAGTTCAGTCCAAATCGCTCCAGAATGGGTAACTGATATGGGAAGATAAACTCTGCAAACATATCTGGGGAAAAAGTAGTAGTTTCTTGACTTTCACAGAATCCCCACATGTCGAATGTACGTGTTATCTTGCTGTCAAAATCTGCCTGGGGCAGTTCACCGGTGTAGCCAAACCCACCCGAACCTACATAGGTTCCATCATTATTCATACTCAATAAGCCATTTTTCTCAAGAAAATCAAGTTTGGCCAGAGTCCCGTCACGCAGAATAGCCATCAGTTGATGAAGCTGGCTCGGATAATCATAGACATCAAACATAATCTGCTCAAGACCACGTAAATTAACCAAGTCCCAGGTCATTCCTAGACTCCACCACCATCTCCCTTTTATCCGTACTGTCAATAAGTCTCCCAGAACTTTTTTGGCTAAGGAGAGAAGAGTGGCAGTTGCCTCATAGTCTACAGAAATACTGGGAAAATGTAGTTCGTCAAGGCTATCATAGGATTCTAAAGGTGAATTCCAGGTATAAGAGCCACCATTTTGACCACCAATTTTTGTTTCCTTCATTCCCCAATCGCTCTCGGAATACACATAAGGAACATCGAAGTAAGGTTCGATTACTCGATCATCACCCATGGATTCACCCCAAAATGCTTCCTTTCGTAGAATCATTTCCCATTCTCGAGCCAGTTCTCCCTGACATTGAATTTGAGCTTGAGTGATAATCTCGTTCCAGCCATTCTCCGGGTCACAAAAGATGAGAGGACGAGTCGTCTCCAATGTGTTATGTCCAAACCAGAGGTCTCGTTTCTCGTCTTCGATAGGGCGCGCTGCCAATTGAGCAACCTGACTAGCCAATCGTCGCAATATTTCTTGGTCTTTCCTGCAGATTACAAGTTTATCAATGCTAATTGTTTTTTGAGCCAGGTATGCTGGCCTTTGATCAAACATAAGAAATGGCTCCTTTTAATGTCAGCCCCAGTATTCAAAAAACTTTCATCGGGTCTTAGTTGTTAAATCGCCTCTTTCTTTGGGAAGGTTTCGGAGAAGTTTCAATCGTGTCTCAATTTCCTTCTTTTCAGATATATGCTGGAGAGTACGGAAAGAATTATAACCAGGCCAAAGATTATGTAGGTCCAGAAATAAGAAATTCTTAACATCACCAGTCCGTTTTCTATAATCGGGATGGTAATTGACCCCAGGAAAATCCCCACCATACTTCCTATGCCTCCCATCAGGGAGGTTCCCCCCACCACGGAGGCGGCGATTGCCCTAAGCTCCCAACCATCCCCTGCTCGGGAAGAGAAAGTACTAACTCGAGCAATTTGCGACACTGCCACAAAGGCACACAGAATCCCTACAATCATAAAGCAGATCGTCTTTACCCTATCGGTGTTTATACCCATAGCTCTAGCCGCTTCTTTATTGTCCCCGGTAGCGTAGACCCAATTACCGAATTTATGGAAATGAAGCACCATCCATAGGATCAGCCCAAACACTGCGAACCAAATCACCTGTACCGGGAGGACCCCTCCGATTTTAGCGGTTAAAACACTAGAAAAAAGGGGCAAGACCTCGGGATTAAAAGACCTTGGGAACCCCTGGGATAAGATAAGGGCCATCCCTCTCCAGAGCATCATCGTCCCCAGAGTGGTTATGAAGGAAGGAATATGAGCCTTGGTGGTGATGAGACCATTCAAGAGACCCAGGAGAGCTCCTGCAGCAAGAGTAATAAATCCGGCCAGGAATAGATTGATCCCTGTCTCAAACAATTTTATGAAAATGAAGGAGCAGAATACCAGTATCGAACCAACCGAAAGATCGAACTCTCCAGAGACCATCAACATACCCACACCCAAAGCAATAATACTGAATTCGGGTCCCAGTGCCAGAAGAACTTTGATGTTGGGAGCACTGCTGAAACGATACTCAGAAAAGAAGGTGAATAATAATATTAAGCCAATCAATACCAGGAAGATACTGGAAGATTGATAGCCAAAAAAAAGTTTGACAAACCTTGACTTCGAATGTCTGCTCAAACGTTGTTTCACTTTTTGCCCGTTTTTGTTTGGAAACGGCCTCAATTATGAGAAGGCGGCTTTACTATCAGTTCAAAAAGGTCATCTATGGAGGTATCTTTTTTTTGGATGTCTGCTATCTTTTCTCCCCGGGTTAAAACCACAAATCTATCGGCACTGGGGAATACATGATAGAGGTTGTGGGTTATGAAGATGACTGAAATTCCTTCTCTTTTTAATTGTTTTATGAATTCTAATACTTGCTGAGCCTCTCTAACTGACAGGGCGATAGTGGGCTCATCCAATATCACCAGTTTAGCCTTGAAATGCAGGGCTCTGGCTATAGCCACCCCTTGCCTCTCTCCTCCTGATAGCATAGTGATGAGTGCATCCGGCGTTCTCAGGTGCAATCCGATGCTTTCCAAAGCCTCCATGCTTTCCCGATCCATGGATTTCTTATTCATAAATCCTAACGATCTAACTGGCTCCCTTCCCATGAAGATGTTTCTTGAGATACTGAGGTTAGGTGCCAAAGCCTGCTCCTGATAGACAGTTTCGATGCCTAATTTTCGAGCATGCAGGGAGGAAGCGATATTCACTTTTTTTCCTTCAAAATATATCTCTCCTTTGCTCGCCAGGTGGTATCCAGACAGGACTTTTATCAAGGTTGATTTACCGGCACCGTTGTCACCCACTAAGCCCACCACCTCCGAGCACCTGACCTGGAAGTCGATTCCTTCCAGGGCATGAACTTTTCCAAACCACTTCTCGATGTTTACCATCTTAACCAGACTTTTTCCCGATTCACCGTCTGTAGAAGAACTGCTCATGTTTGAAAACTCCTCTATTTCAGATTTTCGACCTAGCCTACCAGAAATCCTGAATAACCTCTGCCGCCACCGCCCATTTACCCCCTTAGAGATCTTGTCTCTAAGGGGCTTTACTTCATCATCCTTCCTCTCACATAGGTATTCAAGACTACAAATAAAATTACGGCTAGACCTATAAATGCACTAATGCCAAATACGGGTACCCTCATTAAGATAAGTCCATTCTCCAGGATTTGGATGGTAAGTGCTCCGCAAAAAATCCCGGCTATACTTCCTATACCTCCCATCAGGGAGGTTCCCCCCACTACGGAAGCAGCGATTGCCTTAAGCTCAAATCCCAGTCCTTGCGTGGCAGCGAATGATCCGAGTCGGAGAAGCTGCATCACCCCCACAAAAGCACATAGAATCCCCACAATCATAAAGCAGATCGTCTTTACCCTATCGGTGTTTATACCCATAGCTCTAGCCGCCTCTTTGTTGTCTCCGGTAGCGTAAACCCAATTACCGAATTTATGGAAATGAAGCACCACCCCCAGGATCAGTCCAAACACTACAAACCAAATCACCTGTGCCGGAACGACCCCTCCGATCTCACCGATGAGAACATGCTCGAAAGATGATCCGGCTGGAAGGTAAGCTCTTATCCCTATCGGCCACATGCGGGAATGAACGTACAATACCCCCCTCCAGAACATCATTGTCCCCAGGGTGGCTATGAAGGAAGGGATATGTCCTTTTACGGTAATAAGGCCGTTTAAGAGACCGAGAAGAGCTCCTACCCCCATGGCGATGAATAGGCCGAGAACCGGATTGATGCCTGCTCGCAGCAACAACACAAAAATGTATGAAGAAAATGGCAGCACTGTACTGACTGAAAGATCGAATTCTCCCGAGATCATCAGCATCCCCACGCCTAAAGCAACGATTCCTAAATCAGGGGTGAGCTTTGCCAGAGCCTTGATGTTTCTGGGGTCGACAAAAAGGCGGGAGGGAGTAAAAAAAATAAAAATCAGGACGAGAGCGAGGAAGACAAAAAGAGTACCGACAGCCTGATAAGAAAAAACATTTAATAATTTATTTGCCCTACTTGGCACGGCCACGCCGCTGGGCATTTTTTCTTTGTCCTTTTTGTTTTTTACAATGGGACTATCCCTCTACCCGCTGCTCCTGGAAAATAATACTCCTCAACCCTAATTTCCCAAGAGCATTGGGAAGAGGATCTTACATTTTGATGCCAATCCAATTTTGCTGCGGCTATTTCTATCTTATCATCAGCGGTGAGAGTTCTGCAATAATTCCAATAGTGTCTTTATCTATCAGGTAGCCTCCAGTGTCGATGTTGGGGGCAAAGCCGTATTTCTTCATCAGGTAGAGCATATAGACAGCATAGTATCCTTGCAGGTACTGCTGTTGATCGATGGTTGCCTCCACATACCCTTCTTGAAGTCCGACGATAGTACCCGGAGCGGCGTCGAACCCACCGGCCAGGACTTCCCCTGCATCCTTGCCCGCATTCTTCAGCGAAGCAGTGAGCCTATCGGTGACGATACCACCGAGACCAATCATAAAGGTGGTCTCAGGGTGAGCCAACAGATAGGAGGTTTCTCGTGCTTCCACGGTGGTCATTTCTAAACCACCGCCATCTACGATCTCGAAAGAGGTGATGCCGTACTCTTTCCCGGCATCCTTGATACCCTGCGATCTTACCACTCCATAGGTGGCTCCCGGCACTTCAACCGGCATAGCTACATGCGCTTTGGCCAGGTCCCAGCCAAGGTTCTTTGCTGTTTCGAAAAGTCTCCTGCCTATCATGTAGCCTGCACGCCTCTCGTTCTGACCTACGTACGCCAGCCGGACATTGCCCGCCACTCCTTCAGGGTCATCGTTGTTCATCCCAATCACGTTGACGCCTGCTGCCAGTGCGTCTGCAACCGGTTTATCATAGGCAACGGGGTCGTTTATGACCAAGGCTACGCCATCGGGTCTCATGGCCACTACTTCCTGAAATCTTTTTACCAGTGAAGGGATATCTCCTCCCACTAGATCAATATCAGCCTTGCAACCCAGTTGCTCTGCCGCATCGAGCATTCCTTTGTGTACCACGGCCCAGAAGGGATCATCTCCGCCGTGCGTAACCAGACGGAAATACATGTCTTTAACAGATTTTTGCGGATCCACATCAGGTATTCCAGCTAGGGCAACCGGACTCATTGTCCAACCAATGACCAATCCGACCAGAAGGGCTATCACCAATGCTGGCGATACCTTATGCTTTCTTGTAAGCATTTTCTCCTCCTTAATTTCGATATGGTGCATTGTTCTCTGAAAGCTTCTGAAAAAGCCTATTTATCTAACTGTTTTCTTTTAGGAAGCTTTCTTTCTTACCAGCTACTGGTCTATTCACTTTCTCACCTCCCTGCCAACCTTATTTTTAGCTTTGCTAATTTCCCATAAATACTTACCCCTGGAGCAAAGGAGCCTTCAACCAGAGCCTTTGGGCACGGAGTTGTCCGTGCAGAACACTTTCCTCAATGCTTCTGACTGCTCCCCTTCCATATTAAAGGTTTTGAACTTCAGAAAAATCTCTTATGTAGTTGTGAACTCATCATAATATATTTTGTTTAGAGGTCAAGAAAGTTGTGGGCATCCGAATGGCAGGCTTCATTTCACAGACGCTTATCTGTTTGAGGGTCAAAGAAATGTGACCGCTTCATATTAATACTGGCGTAGATCGTATCGTCGACTCCGGTCAAGAGTTTGGGAGGAGCAACCGCCCTGAGGACAATATCATCAATTCTTAGGTTCAAGATATCTTCTACTCCCATACTCTGAGTAAAGTATACTGTACATTTGAATGAATCAGCTTTCTTTTTCTCCTTCCATACTTCAATGTCTTCTGGTCTTATTCCCAGAGTCAATTCTCTCTTAGTGTATTTCTTGAGCGAATTTCGCTGCGTTTCAGGAATAGGGCAAACCAATGTTCTCTTTCCGATGACTAAAGTGTTTGTTTCTATGCTGGCCTCGAGTAAGTTGATTGTGGGGCTTCCAACAAACTTAGCCACGAAAACGTTTTCTGGCGAGTTGTATATTTTGTCGGGGGTACCAATCTGGAGAATTCTACCTTGATTAAGCACTGCGATTCTATCACCCATTGTCATTGCTTCGATTTGGTCATGAGTTACATAAAAAAAAGTGAATCCGAGGTCCAGGTGAAGTCTGGTAAGCTCCCTCCTCATTTCTTCTCTCAGTTTTGCGTCCAGATTCGATAAAGGCTCATCCATAAGAAATACTTTTGGAGTTCTAACTATTGCTCTGCCTATCGCTACCCGCTGCATTTCTCCACCACTCAAATTAACTGTTTCTCGCTCTAATAGCGATTCGATGTGTAGAATCTTGGCAACTTCACTCACTTTAGCATCTATTTCTGATTTAGATAATCTTCTGAATTTTGGTTTTAGAGGAAATTCGAGATTTTGCCGTACAGTATAGTGAGGATAAAGAGTATAGTATTGAAATACAAAAGCAACATCTCTCAAGGCAGGGCTAAGATCATTGGCTGAAACATTGTCCAAATATACCTCTCCCTGATCTGGTTTTTCTAGTCCGGCTACAAGTCTTAGAGTAGTGGTTTTTCCTGCTCCGGTTGGACCGAGAAGAACAAAAAATTCTCTATCATCGATTTCCAAATCTATATTGTCTATGGCAGTTACTTGGCCGAAAATTTTTGTTAGGGAAACTAATCTTACGCTGGCCATTGATACACCTTTTGGTTTATGGTTGCCTACGCTACCGAATCACCAGTTTCCTCATCAAAAATGTTTATTCCTCCCGGATCAAAACTAATAGATACGGTTTCTCCAATATCTGGCACTATGCTTGGCGCAGTGCGCACCTTAATGGTCTCGTCACCCAGTTTTACATCTATGATATTGTAGGAACCCATTGTTTCGACCACGTAGACTCTTGCTTGCAGAGAGTTACTTTTCGTTTTTTGGCTGAACATCACGTTTTCCGGCCGGATACCTAAGACTAAGTCTCTTTCTTCCTTTTCTTTGTCGATGATTGTCCTTTGAATTTCGTGGGGGATTGCAATGGTGGCATTGACTACGGATAATCCCAGTGCAAGTTTACCCCCGGGACCTCTTAACGGTTTACAGTTGATAAAATTCATTCCGGGACTTCCGATAAAATTTGCCACAAACAGATTCTTAGGTTTATTGTATACTTCATGGGGTGTTCCAACTTGTTGTAAGACTCCAAGATTCATTATGACAACACGGTCCCCCATGGACATTGCTTCAACCTGGTCGTGAGTTACATAAACGGTGGTAGCGCCAATATCAACATGGAGTTTCTTGAGTTCAGCGCGCATTTCTTCTCTGAATACTGCATCCAAAGTGCCTATTGGCTCATCAAGTAAGAATACTTCCGGTCTTCGGACAATAGCCCTTCCCAGG
>Ga0114922_10004652_pt1 | contig 12727 bp, 8 predicted proteins | sample AartaG_FD_100975 | JGI IMG/M metagenome (GOLD analysis project Ga0114922, IMG submission 100975) | Deep subsurface microbial communities from Aarhus Bay to uncover new lineages of life (NeLLi) - Aarhus_00045 metaG | ecosystem: Environmental > Aquatic > Marine > Oceanic > Sediment | place: Aarhus... | reverse complement strand
GGCCGTAAACTTAGGGATAAGGTCCTTGTAACCGAAATCGGGCGTCAGCTTGCCGAAGGTCTTCTCGAAGTGTTGACGGGCCTCGCCGTCGTCTTTCTCCTGATACAGCGAGAACGAATACCAGGTTGTGTTCGAGCCGTAGGCGTGAACCGCATAAGGCCCCCAGTGCGTGTAGATGCCGAACTTGCCGTCCCGCAGCCATTTCGGAACCTCCTTGTACTCGCGGAGCGATTCCCACGTCGGCTCGTACTTTTTCACCCCGGATTTACCGGCCTTAGTTAACTGCTCTTCCTGACAGCCGGCAACAAGCAAACCGATCAGGACCAGACAAAATAATGCTACCTTTTGCATTTGTTTTTCCTTTTCTGAATTCACAATTTAAATGCGGTACCCTAATCATTTTACAGGCGTAAGAGAAATCTTCGTTTTCTCCTCGGCCTTGATTTTTAACCAGACAATAAGCCTCGTATTCCCTTCAACGTCATATTCAATACCAAACCGAAAGTCCTTGCCCCTCGGCAACTTCTTTCCATTTATCTGGAGGGTCGCAACAGCAGTTCCCCAATTCTCAATTACCAGAACAAGATTTTCCAAAGGCTTTTCCTTGCTCGCATCAAATTCGGCCTCCAGCTTTTTCCACTGACTCTTTACCTTCAGCATATAAGCTCGTTGTGTGTAATCATAACCTTCATTTTGATAATCCGATCCTTTTATGTTCATTTTCGGCGGATAGTTCCATGACCTTGCGAGAGCAACAAGCGATTCGGCAGGTTTATCCGTCATGCCGTATATGGCAGCGTCACCGGCCGGGTCGCCCCAGCTCAAAGATGAATGTGCCGTCCTGTCGGGTGCGTTTGCACTTCTGCCGTCCGAATACGTCTGGGCCACAGGCCAGTGATTCCACCATGGAAAATGCGAATAAGCCGGCCTTGCCTCAAGGTTAAATACATCAAAACCACCACCCTCGCGGAAAATCATAAACGGTTTGAACTTCGACTTAAAGTTAGTCATCTGGATAACGGCTCCATCAAGGTCAAACTCAGGATAGCCGTGCTCCCATGTGTATGTCTTACTCTCACCGTCCATATTCACCAATGTACATGCTTCAAGCTCGACGTTGTCCTCCGGCCTCGTTCCAGGTTCATTCAAAAGAATCGTTTCCTGCCAGCCGCCGTAACCCGGCAGCACCTTCCGTACACCGACACCATCGGGGTAAATATAATACAACTCATTGCCCCACTCGCCGAAGCCGGTCTCGTTCGGTACATCCTTCTGCCTGAACTTAACGTCCATCTGCAGATACCGCCAGTTGACTACACAGCGAGCATCATTGCTTTCTATAATGGCGACCCGGCTGCTTCTGCACTGCGTGTCGGACATGTGCTCGATACAGCCGGTGGGCATATCCTCTCTCGGCCCGGCGCCCAGGAACCAGTTATTGCCCGTCTCGCGGCTCTGGTCGGCCATCCATTTGCCGTTTTCCGATACAAGACAGGCCGAGTACCGTGTCCCCCGCCAGAACATAACCTTTGTCGGCAGCTCATCGAACTGCACAACTACATCCATGTAATCCCCCACCGGCCAAATAGCATCCCACTCCGGATAAAATTTCAGCCGTGTATAATTCGCCCCAAATCTGCCGGAAGGCTTTACTGTGGGGAACTTCCTCGGTGCAAATTCGGGTTCATTTTGAGGCTTAACCGATTTATATATCCCAGCAACCTCCTTAGCGCTCAGCGCCTTATTGTGAACCTTTATCTCATCAATGATGCCGTCAAAAGTGTATCGCGAAGGATAAGTCGCCCAGTCGCGGATAGGTTCCGATGGGGCCAGGTCAACCCTGTTCTTACCTATCCTGAAGCCCTTGTTCATATCACTGTAAGCGATGCCGTAGTCAAATTGAAAGTTGTTATAAGTTCCCGCCGGCTCCCCGTCGATATATATCGCCATTCCTTCCTCGGCGTTGTACGTCCCAACAACATGATGCCATTTGTAAAGAGTAAGACCGAGATTTGTCTTCGCCTCGATCCTGGAGTTACACTCGTGCCACACACTTGTAGCATCGGACAAGTGAAAGCCTAATCTCCCACGACCATCTACACCGAAGTAAAAGCCGGTGATTTTATATTTACCCACCGTCAGTATCGGCGCCCAGTTCCACGGATACGCCCCCAAAGCAATCAGGCCTCGACGGAAATGTTCTTACCTGGCACCCCCGGCCCTTCATCATCTCCTCTGATTTCGAACCGGTCACCATCAAACGTGCCCTCAACTTCAAATTCACCCACGTTTATAGTTACCTCTCTTCCTTCCTGTTCGTAAGTACCTTCGGTGCCGGCACCGACCTCGCCGCCTGAGACAACGAGTTTGCCGTCTTCCTTAAATTCCCACGTATACTCCGCATCATCTCGCTCTGTAGTAAATATTTTTCCCGCCAGTGAAGGTATTTCTTTGTCCTCATCTCCATCACGCCTGCGTCGCGAAACCTCCGGCCTGCCCTCAACATAAGAGCTGAATCCGTCAAACTTCATCGCGCTGCCGGATACGCCCGGCACATATTTAGCCAGACCCCTTATACTAAAGTCCACTCCGGTAATAACCTCCTCGGTGGATGCACGCGGCATACGTCCTCCGTACTCAAAGCTCAAGTCCTTTTCGTCGTCAAAGCTCCAATGCAAAACCGGCTTGCCTTGACAAAGCTGCGTCGATGACAATATAAAAAGCCAGCAAAGGGCCGATAACAACTGCTTTTGAGGCACAATAAATGTTTCGCTTCTTTTAACCATTTCGTTTCCCCTTGTGTCATCTGCTACTGTTTTGATATGAAAACACTCAGGCCTTCACCGTTATCCACCCCGAACCAAACGATAAAATTCGCATCCATCAGACTATACCCATGCCCATATCGAAAGTCAACTCCCTCCTGGATTCGCTTCCCACCGAGCTTAAAACCCACATCATCTTAACTTTTTCATAACGTTGCACTTTAATGAAAAATGTTATTGGGTTAATGACACGTATTTCGTAATCACTGCTCGATAGCTCTTTTTGCAGTCTCGACTATTCTGTCAACACTGGGAATACTCGCTGCTTCCAACGGCTCGCTCATCGGTGGAGGTACATCAGCCGCAGCTAAATTCACCGGCGCTGTCTCAAGATAATCGAATCCGCTGCTGCCGTCGTCGAACTTGTATTCCATAAACGCCCCTGATATCTCCCTGCCCGCACCGCAGATTGGGAAACCTTCGCTGACCGTAACCAATCGGCCCGTCTTCCTGACGGATTCGGCCACAGTATCTATATCCATCGGTTTCAGCGTCCGCAGGTCTATCACTTCAGCGTCAATACCGTGTTGCTCAGCCAAAATCCCGGCCGCCTGCAATGACCACATCGCCATCCTGCTATAGCTGACAATGGTTACATCACTACCACTTCTTTTGATGTTGGCAACACCCAGGGGGATAATATAATCGCCCTCAGGAACCGCTCCTGATTGGCCGTAAGTCGCCTTGTGCTCTATGAACACCACCGGGTTGTCGCTTCGTATAGCAGCCTTGAGGAGTCCCTTCGCGTCGTATGGCGTTGACGGCATTACCACATAAAGACCCGGCGCGTGCATGAGCCAGGCCTCAAGCGACTCGGAATGATGGGCGGCGATACATCTGCCAACGCCGCCTTCCGTCCGCAGGACCATCGGAACCTTCGCCTTGCCGCCGAACATATACCGGTTATAGGCACCGACATGCACGAGCTGGTCCAACGCTATCGTAACAAAATCAACATACATAATCTCCGCGACAGGCCGAAGGCCTCGAAGCGCCGCACCCACCGCAGCACCGGCAACAGCCGCCTCGGATATCGCCGTATCAATGACTCTGCCCGTGCCGAATTCGGCGAGCAATCCCCGCGTCGCCTGATACGCACCACCATAAAGCCCCACATCTTCACCGATGACTACTACATTCTTATCCCGCCTCATCTCCTCCGCCTGGGCCGCCGAAACCGCCTGCCCTATCGTCATAACGTCCATGCCGAACTGCGATTTGATTTGCCCCTTTGACTGCTCTGTTTTTTCCTTCTTTGACTTCGCTGCAGATGAGGCAATAGCCTTCTCAAAAGCTTCTGTAGCTTCGGCTACTTTGGCGGCCATTGCTTTGTCCTCCTCGACCACTTTGGCATCGTAAGATTCCGGGACATACACATCCTTTGACAGCTCGCTTGCATCAGGCCACGGACTATCGAGACCGAATTTTGTTGCTGACTCAATCGTATCGAAGGCCTTCTGCTTTATTTCGTCTAACTGGCGCTCAGTCAGAAGTTTTTCACCAAGCAGCTTTCGACGCAGAACGATAATCGGGTCTCGGTCGTGCCAGGCCTTTTCTTCTTCCTTCGTGCGATATGCCCTTGGGTCACTTCGACTGTGCCCATACCAGCGGTATGTCTTGGCTTCGATTATTGTCATCTCAGATTTTTGTCCGGCCCTTTCAACCGCCCTTTGCACCGCAAGAAAAACCGCTACCACGTCCTGGCCATTTACAATCATCGCGGGAACATCGTAGGCGCCGGCCCTTACAGCGATATCTTCGATATTCGCCGCCCTTGTGGCACCCTCCACTCCGCTGCCGGAAAACGGAACGCTCATTCCGTAAAGGTTATTCTCGACTATCGCAACCAACGGCAGCTTCAGCACGGACGCCATATTCATCGACTCATGAAAGCTGCCGCAATTCGTGGAGCCGTCGCCGAAAAACGACAGCACAACCCGGCCGGTCTTCTTGTACTTTTCCGCAAAAGCCGCCCCCACCGCGGGCGCCTGATTGCCACCGACTATACCGGTCGAACCGAGGTTGTTTTGTTCACCCACCTCCGCTATGTGCATCGAGCCGCCCCTGCCCCTGCAGTAGCCCGTCTCTTTGCCCATCAACTCCGCCATCATCCGGTTCCAATGATTCTGCCGGTCCTGCTCACTGTCGGCATATTTATTGCCGATAGCCCCGCAGTGCCCGTGCCCCCGGTGCGTCGAGCCGATTACATCGCCGCGCTCAATCGCCGCGACAGCCCCAACCGCGACCGCCTCCTGGCCTGCGTAAAGATGGGATGCGCCCTTGATGATGTTTTGACCCAAAAGCTCAAACACCTTCTCCTCGAAGAACCGTATCTCGTAAATCGTCCGAAGCCAGTCCACAGCAAGCTCAAGAGTTACCACCCCATCCTTTATCAGCTCGCCCAACTTAGCCGCCGGTCCCTTGCGAGTATCCTCAATACGAAAAGTCATATTCTAACGTTTTCTCCACTTGCCAAAAACCTATCTAACCATCACCTGGCCGGCGTCAACAACGAGGACCTGTCCTGTAATAGCACGCGCTTTGTCCGAGCACAAAAAAATCACTGCATCGGCAACATCTTGCCCTTTTATTTGGCGCTTAAGCGCCGTCTTGTTCACGTAGTATGGAATCACTTCCTCCGGCTTTATCCCATACTTTGCGGCACACACTTTTATATATTCCGGATTCCAGATATTTGACCCTTCAAATACATTGCCCGGACAAACACAGTTTACTCGTATCCCGTACTGGCCCAATTCCATTGCCCACCCGCGGGCCATGTGAATCTCGCCCGCCTTGGTCGCATTATACGCGGTATTGTCTCTGCTCGCCTCCAGGCCCGACTTGGAACTTACGTTTATAATACTGCCCCCACTACCTTGCTTTATCATTATCCTCGCAGCAGCCTTTGCCGTAAGGAAGTATCCCGTCAGGTTCACTTCGACAGCCCGGCGCCACGCCTCCGCCTCCAAATCGACAAGTGGCCCCGGCGGAGCTATGCCTGCTGCATTTACAAGAATATCGAGCCGGCCCCATTTCTTCAGCACAGCCTCAAACGACTCGTCAACATTGCCTTCGCTGGTCACATCGCAAATAACCGCCATCGTCTGAGACTGTGGTAATTGCTGTTCGATTATTGTAACTGTCTGTTGTACTGATTCTGCATCAATATCCAACAATGCTGCTATAGCACCCACACCCGCAAGCCCGACCCCGATGCTCCTGCCCAATCCGCTGCCGGCACCGGTAACGACTGCAACCCGATCTTTCAAATCGGCCACATGTCCACTTCTCGATTCTTCCTGTTTAGAGCTGCTCATCCCGCTCAATTTACCCCTTATCGTATATCCTCAAAAGCGCCTCCTCCGCCTTTTTGTTCCACATCCCGCCGCTCAAACACTCTGCAACAGCCGGCAAATCCGCTTTCAGCCGTCCCAGTTCCGTCAGCCCTAATCCCTTGCAGGCCGGATAAACCACTATTTTACCCGCAATGGCCCTGTTTTCAAGCGCCCGTATTCCCTCCGCCGCACCACCAAGCCCGCAAATTGCCGCCACCGATACGTTCGTATCGAGACTGCCCGATTCGACCTTTGCCAAAACCTGCTTCATATCTTCAAGCACAGACCCACTCGTGCCAATAAAATAAAGACCCTTTTCTATATAGCCGTCCAGGTCTATTGGCGTAAAAACGGTCGCCGGGATCCCTGCAAATATGTTTATGATACCACCGGCAGCAGCACTTTTAACTGCACCTGCCACCAGTTTCGCCTCCGGCACCAAGAGTACCGTGTAATCGAACTGGTCCGTCAACTTTTCTCCGGCGGGATTGTAAGCTCTGTATGCGACACCGTTCTTTGCGGCCGTCATTTCAGCAATCCGCGACAGGCCGGCCAACCTGTTTTCATCTATATCGCCCGCAAAAATGCTGACCCCGCACATCCCCTGGCAGATATTTCGTATCACGTGCATCGTCCCCATAGGCCCCGCCGCTCCGATAATGTTAATCTTATCACCGCTTCGGACCTCACCGGACCGGGGGATACGTCCCATAGACTCCGCAGGCTCCGAGCCTAAAGTCCCAATTAGCCGAATACCACCGTAATGAATCCATCCCACCGGCATAACCACATCGCGCCCGAATTTGCCGCCGCAAAGGGCAATATTAAAAAGTCCTCCCGCCGCAAGTTTTCCAAATAAAACCTCGACATTATCTGCATCCGAGCCGAAATAAACTATGTCGTCATACCGCGCATCGCCAAGAGTTGTCACGTCTGATGCTTCGGTTATCTGCCCACCCCTCCCGAAGCGGTCAAACAAATTAGCCGGCACGCCTTCGGCAACCTCAACATCCGCAAATACCAACAGACCACCACCCGCCTTCAACGTTCTGCGCTCGCACGAGGCATAAGCATCTTCAACACACGCCCAAGGCTCTATCAAAGCCGTTGCCGACGCACTAAGCTCTTCGGAAACCGGTATCAGCATCGACTCACCGGCCGGCGAGGTGATGACCCGCTCATCCATCAGGACATATTCCTGAAGGGCACCTTCGAAATTATATCCGAATGAACCGTTCGATCCTGCGGTCGGCAACCAGCGGTAATCCGTTTGAACAAGGTATCGCTCGCCGGCCTTGAATTTTTCCACTTCCCCGCCAACAGCCGCTATCCTCACTACCGCTTCATGACCGGGCACAGTGGCTGCATCGCCGGGGACGTAACTCGGAATTTCTTTCAGTATTCCAGGATCGATGCCGGATATTATCTTCGTCTTGCGCGCATGGGATGAGAACTGCCTGAGCAATTTCAGGTCGGAAAAACACATACCCACCGCCTCAATCCTGCAAAGAATCTGGTGCCGACCGGGTTTGTGCACGGCCTTTGATTTATTAAAGATTACCTCATCCGGCCCAATCAGTTGAACGGCGTGTTGGATCTGAGGCAAATTAACCATATCCCGTCTCTCTTTTTTCAATTACTAAGCCTTTTGATTATCTGGCGGGGCCTTACGTTTTTATCCAAATCGCCCAGGACATCTTCATTTTGCACCTCAAGCAAACGACCGACTTCACGGAAGAATCCGTTTTTGTCCGCGGCGCTTTTAAAATTTTCACCGGACCAACTGCTCGTATATCCCAAACACGCTTGTCTCTGTAAAACAGAATGAGCATAAACGATATAAGCACCTTCAAGAAAAGCCGGCAAAAATGGCGAAAGCTCCCGCGAGTCGAAATCGTCCACAAATTTCTGTCCTGGACTGTTCATCTCCGTCCCTGCCACGACGGGCAAGTGCAGTTTCTTGGCAACTTCGACGACCTGATAGAGGTTCTCAAGTTTTTTGTCGTGGACATAGGCCGTGTAGTTGCGGTCGGGAACAACGTTGATTGCGGCAGCACCCGTTGCCATCCCAACTTCCAGGAGCCTTTCAATTTCCTTCTCGCCTTCCGAGGTCCCATCCAGCCAGGCCACAGCCGGTATCCCGCCCGCCGCAAGAATGAACTCATTCATCTCCTCCATTTTCACAAATGCCCCCTCGTCAGGCTGAACGTATCCTACACCGCTGAGCTTCATTGTTTTTGCCCTGATTGTGTTTAACAAACCCACATCCTCCGGCCCCTCGAACCCGGACGCATCCACGCCTAATTTCTCAGACCAAAACCCGGCCGGCTTTGAGCTCCGGCCGAAAAACTCTCTCGCCTTGCGGGCATACGCAATACATAAATGACGTTCCGTCGCGTTGCCGGCGGGCGTCAGGCTCAACACGTCTTTTTCATAATCTATCCGGACAGGGCTGAGGTAATCATTTACCCGTTCCATCAATTCGGTGTTTCTTTGCTGCGCCGTCCGGCGAAGACCGGCTAAAAATTTTGCCTGTTTGCCATCCAAATGTGCTTTTGGAAAACCTATCCCGATATGATAAGCAATCCCCGGTTCGCCCGGCGAGTTAATCACCTTATCTGCAAACTCCGGCACAAAAACCCGCGTCTCCAGACCTGCGCAGGTTTTAAGACCCAACATCCTGCCCGCCTCCAGAAACTCATCAAGCCCGTCCAGCACATCGAAGTCAACAATACCCGCAACAGCCAAACCCGCCTTACGTGCTAAATATGCAATTTTGCTCGGCGAATAGCCGTAGCAATTGTAAGAAAAAAAAGTATGGCAGTGCAGATTGACAGCCTGGCCCGGCTCGGAAAAAGCAATATCACCGGCCTTTGCCCTCTCACATAGCGCTGACAGGGCCTGCTTTCTTTCAGCTCTATCGAAGCTATCCAGTTTTTGCTCAAGTTCCTTAATCAAGCTTGTTGACCCTTACATTACTAACGGAACACGGGTGCCACGGCCAAACTTGTTTGGCCGTGCAAAAAATGTCTTATTCCGGTTTATTGAGTAACAACTTGTTCTATCTATTATAAAAAAATCAATAAACCTTAACCATAAGCAGGCACCTACCGGTTGCCATATTTCTCTTTTGCTTTCTTGTAATGCTCTGTCCAGAGCGGGCTGTCGGCCGGCTTGTAGTGCTTAATATCGAATGATTTGCCGACAATCTCTCTGATTTCCTCGGCTGAGGCAATCTGCCCCGTCGCCTTGGCCTGCATCAGAATATTGCCGCTCGATGTCGCTTCAATCGGCCCGGCTATCACCTCTTTTCCCGTCGCATTGGTTGCGAACCGGCACAACAACTCGTTTTGGATACCACCGCCGACAATGTGCAGCGTCTCTATCGCCTCGGCCGTAACATCTTCGAGGGCTTCCATCACGCTGCGATACTTAAGGGCGAGGCTTTCCAGTATGGCTCTTACCATCTGACCTTTATCGTCAATCGTCTCCTGCCCCGTCTCGGCAAGGTATTCGTTCACCTTTGCCAGCATATCACCGGGCGACAGGAATCCGCCGTAATCCGGGTCAATATAAACCGCAAAGGGCTTTGCCTTTTCCGCCATCGCCGTCAACTCAGCATAAGATAAATCGTCGCCCTCCCTGGCCCACTGCCTCCGGCACTCCTGCAGCACCCAAAGCCCCATTATGTTCTTCAACAACAAGATTGTATTCTCAACCCCGCCCTCATTTGTAAACTGATATTCGAATGTCTTGTCATTAATAATCGCCTCGCTCGCTTCAACACCCATCGGGCTCCACGTCCCGCTGGATAAATACGCCCATTTTTCCCCCCTCGCGGGCACCGCCGCAACCGCACATGCCGTGTCATGCGACCCTGCAACAATCACATTGATCGGCCTGCACCCGAACTCGGCGCAAAGTTCGCGCTTGAGCTGCCCTACAACCTGCCCCGGCTTCACCACCTCCGGCATAATCTCCATCGGCAGTCCGAGCCTGTCAAAAATCTCCTCCGACCACCGACCGCTTCGCATATCCAAAAGCTGCGAAGTGCTCGCCAATGTATACCCCGCAAAAGCCCTGCCGCACAGGTAATATGCCACCAAATCCGCCATAAGCACCAGCGTCTTCGCTTCACTTAAAACCTCCGAATCCGCAAGACGCATCGAAAGCAACTGATAAACAGTATTAATCTGCATAAACTGCACGCCGCTGTCGGCATATATCTCACGCTGGCCCAGCAACTCGAAAGCCTTCTCCATCATCCCGTCAGTTCGACTGTCACGGTAATGGTATGGATTCCCCATCAGTTGCCCATCCTCACCCAAAAGACCAAAGTCCACACCCCAGCTATCTACGCTTATGCCCGACACCTCGCCGTCGCTTAGTTTAATTGCCTCGCCAATACCCCTCTTCACCTCTGAAAACAGCTTGCCGAAATCCCACCGAAGGCCCCGGCCGCCCGCCGCCGGCCCGTTGCAAAAACGATACGCCTCCCGCAGCCTGAGCCTGTCATTCGTGACAGTTCCTAACATCACCCTGCCGCTTTCTGCACCAAGGTCAACCGCGATATATCTTTTTTCGTGCCCCACGTCCGCCTTCTTCATTCAAGCTCACTAAACAAGCCAACATCTTATATCAAATTCAGTTAATTCGAGCCGGTTATCCCCCCTGTCATGCCGGACTTGATCCGGCATCCAGAAAATTCACTATGTTTTTAGGAGGCCACATACCGGTCCTCTTTAACTGAAATCATTATTATTCCTGTCCATCTTCAGTTTCAGGCAATACCTCCACCACCGCGTGCCGCCATGCCTTCCGGCCAGCCGCCTCACACTGCAAATCGTAATTAGTAAATAGAAAATAGTAAATAGAAAATTGAAAATGCCCACCATCCCGGCGCACAATGTCTTGTTGATAACCACGAGAAACCTTAAAAGGCGTGGCGGCCAAATTGGCCGCCACGCTTGAAAGACTCATGATGTAAGCAAGTCGAAGTATAGTTAATTACCGAAGTGTTCAAAGGCATCTACATGCGGCTCACCGGATGCAGTCACAAGCTTGAGGGCATGGGTGGTATCAGCTAATGTGCCGCTTTCCCAGGCCTGGATGCTTGCCTCGGAGCCCGCACTTATATTTACCGTTTGTTGAAACTGCTCATCAATGTACACGTCATAACCTTGTGAGGTATCATACTGCCATACATAAAAACGCACTTGGGTGCCTGTAAAGCTATAGGTCGCTGTTATACCCATATCCTGTGTATATGTAGCAGTATTCATGTAAGCGGTGCTCGGACTTGTTTGATGCCACGTCGAACCTGCATAGGTAACCGAACCATCACGGTCGTCAACCTTTATCCAGGAGCCGCCGCCGGCCTGGGTTGTGGCGCACTCGGTGGTGGACCATGAACCGGTGTTCTGGTTCGGGCTCTGGTCCCTCATACGCACACGATAGCAGTACTGGGTGCTCTCAGTAAGGCCTGAATCAGTGTAGCTTGCACTCGACTGCCAGCCGCTGTCGGAACCACCGGGATTGCCGGAAGTCTCATCGAAGGAGTACTCGACACCAGAGGGGTCGGAACCTGTCGTAGCGGTCATGCTGATAGCAGATGAGCTGTCGGCACTCGGCACAGAAGACCATGTCGCAGGATTCGGCGTGGGCGGATCGGTATCAGGTGCACCACCGCCCTGTGCAGAAACCAGGACCTCGTCGATATAGACATCATCGGCACCACCTGAGGCATCACAACGGAACCGCAGTTGCGTCTGATCGGTCAGGGTGTAACCTGTGATGGTGACAGAGTCGGGATAGAAGTTGTCGTTCTCGAACTCATCGCCTTCGTTCCACTCTTCGACGGTGTCGAAGTTGGCGCCGCCGTTGGTTGATATCTGCAGCCAGAAGTCCTCGTTGGAGTTATCCATACTGCGCGGATAGTACCAGAAATCGACCTTGACCTCAGCATAGCCGGCTAATGCCAGATTGTCGGTGGTGGCGACCGAGGTGGAAGTGTTGTCTTCAAGGTCTAAGGCATTGCTGCCCTGATGGGCGTATGTTCCGCCGGTGTACAGTTTGCAATCGAGACCTCCGTCGTTCCAGTTGCCGAAGCCGCCCTCGAAGTCGTCGTACTGAATCTGGGTCCAGCCGCCGGCTTGTGTTGTAGCACACTCGGTGGTGGACCATGCGGTTGCGTTCTGATTGACGCTCATATCACGGGCCTGGACGCGATAGCAGTACTGAGTATCGGCATCAAGGCCGGTATCAGAGTAGCTTGCACTCGACTGCCAGCCTGAATCGGTAGCACCGGGGTTGCCGCTTGTCTCGTCGAACGAGTACTCGACGCCGGATGGGTCGGATGCAGTCGTAGCCGTCATATCAATCTGGCTCGAACTTGCAGCAGCAGGAGCGCTTGACCAGGTCATCGGGTCGGGCGTCGGCGGATCCGTATCAGGTATAGCATCGGTCGTCGCACATTCGGTGCTTGAGTAGGCCGTAGCGTTCTGGTTTACGCTCTTATCACGGGCCTGCACACGATAGCAATACTGTGTCGAATCATTCAGGCCG
>Ga0114922_10004651_pt1 | contig 12727 bp, 9 predicted proteins | sample AartaG_FD_100975 | JGI IMG/M metagenome (GOLD analysis project Ga0114922, IMG submission 100975) | Deep subsurface microbial communities from Aarhus Bay to uncover new lineages of life (NeLLi) - Aarhus_00045 metaG | ecosystem: Environmental > Aquatic > Marine > Oceanic > Sediment | place: Aarhus... | reverse complement strand
TTTTAATCTCGCCTGGAATGAAGCAGAAACGTTGAGAGATCAATTTTTAAGTACGGAGCATATAATTTTAGCTTTTACTCAGTTCGAATCGCGACCGATAAAGGAAATCATGAATAAATACGGAATTACAAAAGATAGAATCATGCAAGCTTTAGCTAGCATTCGTGGAAATCAAACCATTACTGATCAAGATCCCGAAGGTAAATACCAAGCGATAAAAAAATATAGTAGAAACCTCACAGATTTAGCACGAAGAGGAAAAATCGATCCAGTCATAGGAAGAGACGACGAAATTAGGCGTGTTATGCACATTTTATCGCGTAGAACTAAGAACAACCCCGTTTTGATAGGAGAGGCAGGTGTTGGTAAAACGGCGATAGTGGAAGGATTAGCACAACGGATAGCAAATGACGATGTACCCGGCTCCTTGAAAAATAAGGAATTAGTATCATTAGATTTAGCAGCGATGATAGCGGGAGCTAAGTATCGTGGTGAATTTGAGGATAGGTTAAAAGCATTCATTAAAGAAGTCGAAAAGGGAGCAGGAAAATATATCTTGTTTATCGATGAGTTGCACACTCTTGTTGGAGCGGGAGCTGCTCAAGGGGCGATTGACGCGTCTAATATGTTAAAACCAGCGCTTGCTCGAGGTGAATTGCGAGCAATAGGAGCTACAACCTTAGATGAATACCGTAAATATATTGAAAAAGATGCTGCATTAACTCGACGGTTTCAAACGGTTTTTGTCGCCGAACCGAGCGTGGAGGATTCAATAGCAATTTTGCGGGGATTAAAGGAAAAGTACGAAATCCATCATGGAGTTCGCATTACCGATTCTGCTATAATCGCGGCCGTGACTTTATCTCATAGATACATTGCTGATAGGTTCTTACCCGACAAGGCGATCGATCTAATGGACGAAGCTGCATCGCGTTTGAGAATCGAGATTGATAGTATGCCCACTGAAATCGATGAAATTGAACGAAAAATAATACAATTGGAAATCCAAAAAGAAGCGTTAAAAAAAGAGAGTGACAAATCAATTCAGGAGAAAATGAAGAAGATAGACGAAGAATTACAAAACATGCGAGAAGAAAGCGATAAACTCAAGATACAATGGAAAAACGAAAAAGAAATTATAACAAAAATAAATGATATCAAAAAGCAAATAGAGCATACAAAATTAGAAGCTGAAAAAGCGGAAAAACGAGGAGACTTAGGAAAAGCAGCAGAATTAACATACGGAGTTTTAAACCAATTAAAGAAAGACCTAGAAGAAAATAATACAAATCTTGCGAATATTCAAAAGAATAAAACTATGCTGAAACAAGAAGTTGACAATGAAGATATTGCAAATATCATATCTCAATGGACAGGAATTCCAGTTTCAAGAATGCTTGAAGGTGAACGCGAAAAGTTATTAAAGATGGAGAATCGCTTAAAAGAACGAGTTGTTGGACAAGATGAAGCATTATTAAAGATTTCAAACGCAATTAGGCGAGCTAGAGCAGGAATACAAGATCCTAACAGACCAATTGGGTCCTTTATCTTTATGGGGCCCACAGGAGTAGGAAAAACAGAAACTGCTAAAGCTCTAGCTGAATTTCTATTTGATGACGAAAATGCCATGGTTAGAATAGATATGTCCGAATTTATGGAAAGGCATAGCGTCGCTCGCTTAATTGGAGCTCCTCCAGGATATGTTGGCTACGATGAAGGAGGGTATCTCACGGAGGCTGTGAGGAGAAGACCCTATTCCGTCTTATTATTTGACGAGATAGAAAAGGCTCACGCTGATGTTTTTAATATCCTTCTACAAATTTTAGACGACGGACGACTCACAGATGGACATGGGAGAACTGTGGATTTCAAAAATACAATTATAATAATGACAAGCAATGTAGGAAGTCAATTTATTTTGGATTCACGGAGTCAAGATGAAGAGAAGAACCTAGAAATGCTTCAAAACACGTTAAAACAATACTTTAAACCTGAATTCTTAAATCGAATAGACGAAATAATCACGTTCAATTTTCTAAAACAAGAACAAATCAAAAGTATCGTTGATATCCAAATAAAACAACTTAATAAAACTCTTGCTGAACATAAAATTAAACTTGAACTTACGGAAAAAATGAAAAAATATCTCGCAGAAAAAGGATTTGATCCCGATTTTGGTGCCCGACCTTTAAAGCGGGCAATTCAAAATTATATTCAGAATCCACTGTCTCTCGAATTATTGGAAGGTAATTATATGGAAGGAGACATTATCAGAGTGGATCTTGATAATCAGAATAAAATTCGTTTTGAGAAAATAGGACAATTGAATAATCAATAACATTTATTCCTTGTTTTTTCTTAATATTTAATTTCTTTTTTGGGTTTGCTTAAAATTTAGATTTGAGCTTAAAGTTTTTATGAGACTTACAATTTAAAGAGATATGGAGAATATAGCCTTAGATAATACAAAAATAGAAGAATCTATCGAAAAATTACCCACAGAAAAGGAAAAATTTGTAAGCTTCATTTTCTTAATGATAGGTCAGATGACCTCGCTTTTCGGTTCGTCTATCGTTATGTTTGCGATAATTTGGTGGATTACAGTAGAAACTGAAAGCGCTCCAATTTTATCTATCTTCTCTTTTCTAAGTTTTGCTCCATATATCCTTTTAGTTCCATTTACAGGCGTCTATGCCGATCGTTGGAACAAAAAGAAAATCATTATTCTAGCTGATTTGTTCCAAGCGATCGCTACTTTAGGATTAATAATTGTGTTTGTTTTCGGGGCTGTCAATTTTGTCCCTATTTTAGTGTTAATCGTATTTCGAGGGCTCTTTCAAGCGTTTCATCAACCTGCTGTAGCTTCCATTGTACCGTTTATGGTTCCCCAAAAATACTTGTCGAAGATGAATTCGATTAGCTTTTTACTAATCGGTCTGCTCAATATTATAGCTCCCGTAATTGCTTCTTTTCTATTAGCATTTTTCACTATAACCCAAATACTCTGGGTAGACATAATTACATTTACGATCGCGTTAATTCCTTCGATTTTCTTAAAACTCCCAGTAAAAAAAAGGAGAAAAAAGAAGAAATCGAAGTTTATAAAAGATTTTAAAGAAGGTTTATCCGCGTTCAAAGAAGTTGAAGGATTAATTTCGTTGCTAATTATCTTTGCGGGTATAAGCTTTTTCGCCGTCCCTTTCTTTATACTTACTCCATACTACATCGAAGTAATTCGTTCTGGAACTGAGTTTGATTTAGCTCTTGTAAGTGCAGTTTATCAAGGTGGAATCATAGCGGGAGCAGTAACCGTAATGATCAAAAAAAAGTGGAAGAAATACGTGCTAACTATGATTCAATTAATGTACTTCCAATTACCTGCAATCTTCTTTTATCTCCTCGCTCCTGAGGGTTGGTTTTGGTTGTTAAGCATAGGTCCTTTGATCTTAGGATTTGCAACTGCTATTCTCAATTCATTGCTTATGACGTTGATGCAGACAGTAATTCCCCCAAGAAAACAAGGAAGAGCAATGTCAATCCTTATCCTCATCACAAGTGCAGTTTCTCCTATAGGGATGATTCTATCGGGATTTTTCGCCGATTTGTTAGGAATTTACCTTTTCTACTGGCTGTGTGTGCTTTTCATGGCAGTAATAACCACCATTGGCGTCTTTTTTACTAAAATCCTAAGTATTGATAAAATCACAAGTGAAAAAATGAAAGAATCATATAATACTAAAGAACCTAGCGTATCCATCGAATAATTAGATAATAGCCACACTTTTTTTTACTATAAGGTCATAAAGCTCTTTGATAAATTTTTCGATGTTTCGAATCTCATATTCCAGACCTAAACGAGAACTCAATAACGGAGGGATATGCCTTGAATCCTCGAATATAGGAATGATCGGTTTATTTAATGCTTCTGCTGCTGTCCATTCTTTCTCAACTGGCACAGAATTTAAAGCATTTTTAGAACAAAATAACAACATGGCGTTACACCTACCTAGATTATCATTCATATACTTTATGATGTTATCTTTCATATGTTCTTGCCAATAAAGTACCTCCTTTATCTCTTTATATTCTAATAATTTTTCCGAAACAAGATTAATTTTATACTTCTCTGCATCCTTTGTTGAATAACTAATAAATATGACAAGATTATCTTTTTCACTTCTTATATCATAATTTGGAGGTTGAGCAATCATATCTTCTTTTGATTCTCTTTTCATAAACGATATTAGTTCTTTCTCTAGCTCATAGGATTTTTTTTTAAATTTTTTTACCCTTTTGGGCATAATTGCGAAATATACAAAAAACGCTGTGCTCTCAAATATCGTTCTCGTAAAAAGTAGATAGAATCCAGGTTCGAATAAGGTTTCAAATATTCCTGCTCCAAAAAACATTAGGAATGCTAAAGATAACATCATAAACTTTTTTTTAATTACTCCCTCTGATTGAATACTCTTATAAAAAAAGCCAAAACCGTTGAAAATTAAAATTGTTCCAAAAGTAATAGCTAAAATTATAAATTGAGGCGTATTAAAAACAATTTGAATGAAAATTAAATTTTCTCCAGGTATTGAAGGTATATCAAATGCTGTAACAGAAGCATAATTGAAAATAAACGAGACTTCATAAATAGTAAGTAAAATTAAATAAATCCATAACATGTACCTTCTTTTTTCTTTTAACAATAAAGTGATTCCAACATATATGAAAGAAATTAGAACTGGTTCCGCGATCATAGTTCTTGCCAAAGATAAAATGTTATAGCTTTCTAAATTGAGGTTCAAATCCGTTAACAGAATATTAACAAAATCAATAAAGTAAGGAAGGAATATGACGCTAACTGATAGATAACTAAACGCAAAATACACTAAAAGTCTTACTTTATCTTTCTTAAACTTATATAAAAAAATAGAACCCGCTATCACATCGAATATAACCTTGATGCTGACAGTAATTCCATTAATCCATCCTAACAATGAAAGCATAATTTTTCATAAGAGGGCATACCATAAAAATACTAATCCAAAAGTCTTTGAGAAATAATTAATGGCTTAAATTTTATAAATATCTTATTTGATTATATAATTATAAAATCAATCTAAAATCTCTCTTATATAATGGCAAATTTCCTTAGTCAACCTCCCGTATCAGCTACTGAAGGCGAAAGAGCGTTTTATAATCGAATAACTCATATTTTTATAGGAGAAGATCATCTATTAGGGTACTTTGAACCGGATATAGGAGGAATACATCCTGATTTTCTTTTGCTTTCTCCTAAGTATGGAATCGTAATAGTAGAAATCAAGGACTATTCCGAAAAATATCTCAAAACGATTACAAAATCAGGAAAATGGGAATGGTTAAAGCATGGAAGCATAATACCTATTGATAATCCATTTGACCAAATATACCAATATTGGAGAGTCGTCAAAGATAGGATTGATCAAGGTCATTTTTCAGAAGAAACTGAAATTAATATATGCAGATTAGTAGTTTTTAGTCAAATTCCTAAGGATGGATTTGTTGCTGAAGAAATTCGAAATATTTCCCCTAAAATGGTCCACTTATGCTTCAAAGAAACTCTCGGTCGAAATGAAAAGTTTAGAGAATTCTTTAATGATATCATACCATTAAATGGTGAGCTTTCTGATGAAGAATTCAAGCTTATAAGAGCGAATCTAATACCATCATGTCGATTACCTTCATTAAAGCAAGCAAATCTAATGAAATACTTCAAAAGCGAAGATAAAGTTAAACTCTTAGATCAGGATCAGGAAAAACTCGCTAGAGAATTAGGGGAAGGACATCGTCTCATTTTTGGAGTAGCAGGAAGTGGTAAAACAGTGCTTTTAGTTGCTAGAGCACGAGTTTTAGCAAGGCGCCATCCGAATTGGAAGATTCTTATTTTATGTTATAACAAATTATTGAAAAAACAAATTTTCAATATGATTAACCCGCAAGATTACGAGACTGATATCACTATAAGTACATTTCACGGATGGGCAAGGAAGTACATCCTCAACGCTGATGATGAATACTCTGCTCTATACATCGAGGCTTCTAAAAAAGCAGAAAGCGAGGATAAAAAGGATGATTTTTTTCAAGATTTTGTTCCTAAAATATTAAACCAAATGATAGACGCTCAAGGGTCTCATCAATTATCTTATAACGCTATCTTAATAGATGAAGCTCAAGATTTCGAGAAAGAATGGTTTGAACCTGTAATGAAGGTTCTCAATCCAAAAACAAACTCACTTTTAATTACTTGTGATGGACTTCAGGGAATTTACGCAAGAAAAAGATTTTATTGGTCTGATGTTGGTATACAAGCGCAGGGAAGAGTTAGAAGGTTTGATAAATCCTATCGTATTCCAATAGAAATTGGAAGGATAGCACAAAAGATATTACCAGCAAATATCAAAACATTAATAGGTCAATTTGATGAGTTCATGTCCACGAAAATGTTTATTGGAAATCATGGAACTGTAGAAATTTTTATATCTGCTTCCAGAGAGGACGAGTATATAAAGCTAGCAGAGAAAATCGCTCGTTCTTTAAAAAGTCCGCAAGAAATATTGGTGCTCTTCAAATTAAATATGAAAAAATTAAATTATAAGCACCCATTCTTCGATTATCTTAAAGACCAAAATATCGAATGGAAAGATTTACAAGATTATAATTACGATTCACCTGGATTAATAATTGGAACCCTATATGGTACAAAGGGTTTGGAATCTGATACTATTATTATTCCTGAATTAGACACATATAATTCGAACAAGGATCGACAATTATTGTATGTAGGTATGACCCGTTCTCGTAAAAAGTTAGTATTGAGTGCGAATAAATCTACTGATTTAATAAAATCCTTGGAATCAAGTCAGGATTCTGAAACTATCTGACATACAGGACAAAGATGAGAACCAATTAAAATAAATCGCTCAGAGAATTTAATCAATCCTAATTCAATAAGTTCATTTGCAATATCTTCATTTTCAGAGTAATCCTTTAAAATGAATTCATTAGGTGCAAGATCAATTGAGTTTGATGCTAGTGAAAGTTCGGCAATAGGTTCTCCATGATTATCTTGGAAAAACACCGCAAGTTGTCCATTTATATAGCGATTAGTCTTAATTTTTTGGTTGAATATTCGTTCTTCTGCGATCATTTTTCTCATGAATTAATATCAAATCATTCTATATAAAGAGAAAAAGTGCCTATAAACAATGATTTTTATTCAAAAAAAATACAAAAATAACAGATGAGTATACCTTTAAAAATCAACTACGATTGAATAATATCAGTGATTAAGTGATGGAACAAATAATCTCGCGTTGTGGAAACATCTGTTCTGAATGTCCTTGGTCCATGTTCGTGCGGAAAAAAATCGCTGAAAAAGATTGGGACGAGTATTCTAAACAGATTAAAAAGTACACGGGATATAAACCAGTTAAATACGAATGGGAGGGGTGTGTAGGGTGTCACACTCCAAATGATGAATTACCGCGTCATCCTTTTTTTAATTTCTTGAAGAAATGTCGTACGAGAAAATGTGGACAGTATAACGAGATTCCAAACTGTGCTTATTGCGGTCGTTTCCCGTGCGCAAATACAGTTGCAAGCGATAAATATACTAAAGAAAAAGTATCAGAAAAATTAGGAAAAGAAGTTAGCGATGAGGAGTACGAACAATATGTTAAAATGTTTGATTCTATGACAAATCTAAACGAAATTCGGAGTCGACTGAAGGATACTCAGATAAAGAACCCAACGCTTGTAGACCATAAAAGGGAAATCCCTGAGTTAACGGGAACATTTAATAATCCCGGTTTCAAATTTGTTTACGATAAATTAATTGAAATTGCAATGTCTAATTTGGGGATTAAGGGTATTGATACGGTCTCCGGCCTTGAACTGTTCAAAGAAAGAGAAAAGTTCTTTTGGAGATTTCTTTGGCTAATTGGAATACTTGGTGATATTAGTGAACATGAATTAAGCATCGATAGCGGTACTCTATATGATAATAGAAAACCTATATCGCTCCCGAACAATGAAGAAAGTTGGAACATTATTTTTGATATTCTCTCAAAATTTGGAATAGATACAGAGTTAGAGATTAAGACTGACAAGTTATACACGCCTGGCGGTTATATGAGAGCAAAAATACCCAAAACTAACGAGCCTGCGTATCTCCTAAAAATGAAAACCGACCAAAAACTTCAGAAATACCCTTTTTTTAAGGTTCTGAACGAAATGCTCTTAAAATTACAGGAACATAGTGGAAAACGAGCATTTTCTAATTTTAAGAAGTTGAATTTCAATCCAATTCTCAAGTAAAAAAAAAGAATGAATAATGTAGGTTTTAATCCTACAATTAATTTTTTATTCTATTAAACGTCCTGCGTTAGCTAATTTTTCAGCTACATCTTTTAACCCTAATTTTTCTAAGGTTTCACGAGTTTGCCATCCAGTTTCTTTGTCCCAACCATGAAGGTCATAAAAATTATCCAGCATCGAATTATATTTATCGTAATCTAGTTTTTCACCTTTATGTGGTCCTGATTGGATTGGATCTTCGAAAAATCTTCGATGTGGCAAATCATCTTTACGCGTGAATCCTACATGTAACGTATTAAACGCTTTTTCTATGTTATACGATTTTTGTCCAAGTAACATGAATTCTTCTTCGTTTAAATCGGTTCCAAGCGCTAAATTGGTTAATTCAACGTAATCAGAAGGTTCAAGTGCGTACACACCTGACCAAGTCCCAACATACACGCATATTCCTATAATATCTTCGATTTCTTTTGAACGTAATTCCCAGAATACCATTGGAGGTTGGTCTTTGTAGGAAAACGGATTAAATTTAGCTCCTTTAGGGCCAAACGCAATAGGTAAATTGAGACTACCCCTCATGTGGCGTCCCGCTATGGGAGATGTCGCACATGCGAGTGACCAACCTTTTGCGAGTCTGTAAGGGTCAAGAGTATCTTGATTTTTTTGGTGGATCGCAAATCGTTCTGAACCTTTTCCAAGTTTCTTTGCTGCCTCGACAACTCCATCTGCGAGAAAATCTCCGAATCCTTTACGATGAGCAATTTTTTCTTGTAGCTCCATCATCGCTTCTGTATTTCCCCAGGTTAATTCGAGCCCATCAGTGTCGTCTTTTGTTAAAAGTCCTTTCTCGTAGGCCTCAAACGCCCATGACATCACGACTGAGGAGTTATCTCCATCCAGACCTAACTGATTGGCACGAAGGTGGTATTTTAACGAAGCATCTGGTTCAGTAACATCCATTTTACCTGACCACATTACAGAATTTATCCAATATCCTAGACCTTTTGCCCCTTTATATTTTCCTTCACCAATCTCTGAATATGGTTGACACCCTACCGGGCAAGCATAACACGCTTGAATTTTTTTGAAGAACCTACCAACGCCATTCTTACCCATCATTTTGGTTCTTTTCTCGCGAGACCAATGCACATCTTGAGAATTCCTCACGGTGTGCATCATTTCCCAGAGTTCATCGAATTGTTCAGCATCGTTGTATACAAGCCCTCCGAGTGTCTTCTTTCTAAATATTTTAGCGGTAGGACGTTTCATGATTTTTTGATAAGCTTCATAAGCTCGTTCAACAAATTTCTCAGGGTTTGCAACTTTTACTTCCTTGTGTCCTCGTACAACTATTGCCTTAATTTTTTTATCTCCCATTATGCATCCAACACCTGATCCTCCAGCTGCTCGACCGCAATCTACGATGATACCGGAACCATGGACAAGATTTTCACCAGCAGGCCCTATGGAAGCAACCTCAATTTTATTATCGTTGTGTTCTTTTTTAAGGAGTTCTTCCGTTTCAAATGTAGTTTTACCCCATAAATGGCTTGCATCCCGGATTTCAGCTTTTCCGTCTTCTACAAAGAGGTATATTGGTTTTTGTGCCTTTCCAGTAATTACAATTTGATCGAAGCCAGCAAATTTCAATTCAGGGCTGAAATGACCCCCACAATTAGAAGATCCTTTGCCATTATTGAAGACATTCAAGGTATCGATATTCGTCCGGTTTGAAGCGGGAAGAATCGTTCCAACGAGAGCTCCAGCACCAAAAATAAGACAGTTTTCTGGATCAGACCATTTTGTATTGGTTTCTAACTCGTTTAAAAGAATCCAACTACTTATAGCTCTTCCTCCTATCCATCTTTCTGCAAATTTGTTATCTTCTACATTAATCTTATCGTCGCTTAAATTAACTCTAAGTATTTTTCCGGTGATTCCACCACTGATATTAAAGTTGCTCATTTTAATCTTCACCCTCCTCAATAACTATTGCATCGTAAAAACAAAACTTCGCACATAACGGTTGCTCTTCCCCTTCACATTTATCGCACGTATCGTTCAAACTCCAACTCCAAATCCCGTTTATGTGATCTCTTTCAACGGAAATACTCGAAATTGAGGGTTGAAACGCTTTTTTGTGATGAAAAGAGCATATTAGTTCACAAGTTTTACACGCATAACATTTTTCGGGAAAATGCTTAATTTTAATATTAGTCATATTTTCCATCCTAAGTATTTTAACACTATTTCTTTTCCAAAATAAAATATTTTCTTGTTATTTTACAAAACTTTATATTACTGTAGTAGATCTTAACATTTTCTTGTTTTCATTAAGATGATGCGAGATCTCTACTATTTTTCTTACTCTACTAATTTCTAAAACTCCATTTTTCCTATCAGATTCACTACATACGGCACCTCTGAATCCAGTCACATCTGCCCCTAAATCACTAAGTATGTTAATATCATTTGGTTTGAGCGACCCGGCTAGAGCTGCTAACAAGTTGTATTCGTGAGCTTTATTCACAAATCTTCTCAATTCTTCAGTTTCTATGAAATCGAATAATTTTCGACCATCTTTTGAAAGGGTGTCTAACATTGCTACATCGGCTCCAGCTGAATTACATATTGCTGGGATATCCATTGCATCAATACCATTAAACAATTTGAAATCTGCGTAACCGGCTCCAACAACTAAGATATTTTGGTTAACATCTTTTGTTGCTTTAACTACACTTTCTAATAATTTTACTCCCTCTTTGAGAGAGCTAGGACCATAGAGTCCAACTTTTACTATATCCGCACCGCAAGTTGCCGCACCTGAAGCAGCAAGGGCAGCGGTCCCCGGTAAATTTGGCATGTCCCCAATAGCAACGCTCAAAGTAAAATCGTTACCATAATTTCTAATTTTCTTTATTAACCATGGGAAGGAAGCACCAAGTGAACCTTCATCAGGATTTTTAAGATCGATTATATCAGCTCCTCCTTCAATAGCAGGGATTAATTCCTCAAAGGAACGGATACTGATCAATACTTTCAATACAATACACCTATGTTTATAAAAAAAAATAATTTAATAAAAATTTAATGAACAGGTACACCTATTCCAGCGCCACCTATAGGTAGATCTTCTCCAAGAGCTTTTTGGACAAGCATGGCGATATAATAAGGTGTCATTTCCATATTTTTAGCTGTATTTCTCATTACTGCGGTACAGATTGGACAAAATGTTATATATGCCTCAGCTCCTGCATCTTTTGCGTCTTGAAGGTTCATTTTCACATAACCCATAGCCCTATTCTTCTGAGTTGGAAAAATACCAGAACTACAGCACATAGAGTTTTCCTTCTGATATTTTCGTTCTACAAGCTCGCAACCGAGCAGTTCAAAAGTTTGCTCAATCCAATCATATAAGGTTTCTTTAAGTTCTCCATGGGGATTATATCTTGAAGTACAAGGTCGTTGATAAGCAATTTTCATATTCAGCGGAGTAATAAGATCTTTATTATCACGGAGCCAATTTCTGATATATTCCATAATATGTATAGGTTTAAAGGGAACTTCAATCATCATAGCTAATGCTTCCGAGGTTACAAATCCATAACATGCGTCATGGTAGAAAATTATCTCTTCGTAACCAGTATCTGCAAGATTTTTAATCATTGAAGGTAGATTATCCAAACAAGAATTCGCATCACACATATGAGTTTCAGGTGCTCTACAAGCGTAAGATCCTCCCATTATTATAGAGAGTCCCTCGAATAACTTTCCCGTAAACACTTTATCGTACGGAAGAGCATCAGCAAAACCACCTATAGACAATGCAGGTTTACCAGGATCTCCTTTGATAATCTTATCCTCTTTTTTCGCCCACCCTAATGCTGTTTTTTTAGCCTCTGCTGGATATATATATAGTCCAGTTTTTTCCTGCATCTGGTTAATCAAATCCCATGGATTCGCACCTTGAGGACAAAACTCGTTACACGCATAACATGTCACACATTTGGCAAGTATATCTGCGGGTTGTTGGTGAATTAATTTAGCCATATCTGCTTTAGCTTGTTCCTCATCGTAATCAACGAACAAACACCTTGCGAGACATTCTCCCTTACATTTTGAGAAATCGCATCTTCTTAAATCAAATACCATTTTTAATTTCCTCTTTTATTTTTCTAAATTCGTTTATATTACAAAACTTTATTGGAAAGGCTTTTTTGTCTTATATCTTTCAATAGCTTGTTCTACATAAGCCGTCATTTGAACAGCCGAGTTTTGACAAGCGTCTGCACATTTTGAACATCCAATACAATATTCAGGAGCAACTAGCCAAGAACATGGAACCTTTCTGTCGAGACCTAATAACTCAATGCAA
>Ga0114922_10004650_pt1 | contig 12729 bp, 9 predicted proteins | sample AartaG_FD_100975 | JGI IMG/M metagenome (GOLD analysis project Ga0114922, IMG submission 100975) | Deep subsurface microbial communities from Aarhus Bay to uncover new lineages of life (NeLLi) - Aarhus_00045 metaG | ecosystem: Environmental > Aquatic > Marine > Oceanic > Sediment | place: Aarhus... | reverse complement strand
GAACTTTCTGGATTACGCAGGCGGAGAGGCCCATTTTTCGTGGAATGCGCTGTCCTACGCCTTTCTTATCACCGGCAGCGAGGGCATTCAGGCGATGGCCGGGGAGTGCTACCTGGAATATCTCGCCGGGCTGCCGAACCTGTGGTGGCTTAATTGGTTGCTGATGGGGCTTCTGGCCTTGGGAATCGTTTACGGGTTGATTCAGATCATCCGAGGAGCGGGGGAGCGCCGCCGTTATTTCATTCTACTGCTTCTCTGGTTTGCCGTTCCTGTAGCTTTGCAGAGCCGGCCTACTGCGCCGGTCTACCCGCACTATTTTATCCTGCTCTACCCGGTCCAGTACCTTCTCATCGCTATCCTGCTAGTTGACGCATCATCCCGTCTTCCCATTCCCAGCCTGCATCTGGCTGACCGTCGGTTACCTACTTCGGCTTTGCTTCTCGCCGCGACTCTGCTGCTGTGGGGGGGCTGGCAGGTGACCGTCATGGGCCGGCTTTTTGCCTTTATGGATCGCTATCCTACCACGGGGGGCTACGGCATTCCCCTCAGGTACCCCAGGGCGGCGGCTCAAGAAGCGCGACGGCTGACCGGTTCGTCCGAGATCATCGTCCTGGGCGCGGGGACGAACCCTGCTGTGGACGAGACTCCGGCAGTCTTCGAGGCGTTGCTCTTCGGCCATCCTCACCGCTTCGCCGATGGGCGCTGGGCGCTGCCGGTGCCGGATAGCTCCGAGGTCGTCTACGTGGTGGGGCCGGTGGAAGAGAGTGTGTCTCCGGATCTCCTGCCGGTCGTGGAGCGGCTGGAGACGATGGGTTACGGGCAGACTGGCCCGGTCATCACGCTGCCCGACGGGTGGTGTTACCGGCTCTTCTACCGGAGTGGGCCGGACCGGGAAAACGTCTTGGCCGGGCTGACGCGCTTCCCCGAGGCGATTTCTTTCGCCAACGGCGTGGCCTTCATGGGGTATGAGATGGCAGAGACGGTGGCAGCCGGTGGAACGCTGGAGGTCTGGCTGGCCTGGTGGGTTCGCGTTCCTCCCCCTCCTGGGAAGGATTACCACTTCTTCGCCCACCTGCTGAACGAGGAGGGGGCTCTGCGCAGTCAGCACGATGGGGTCGGATTCCCCACTACCTCGTGGCGAGCTGGCGACCTGGTGTTGAGCCGCTTTCCTGTCCCTATTCCGCCTGACCTGCCACCGGGGCGCTACCAGGTGTGGGCTGGTCTCTACAGCTTCCCGGACGTGGTCAACGTGTCGTTTCTGGACGTAGCAGGCAACCCGGCTGGCGATAGGGTAGCGTTTGGCGAGATAGAGGTGAGAGATCAATGAAGCTCGTCTGCCTGGCCGATAAGGCCGCCCAGCCTTCCTTACTCCGCCTTTCGGGGGGAGCACGGTCTGAGCTCTACTATGGAGCAAGGGAATGATCATCACCGTGGCAAGTGGTAAGGGAGGTACGGGCAAGCCAACCATCGCCGTCAGCCTGGCGCTCAGTTTGACGTCCGCCAAATTCTTGGGCACGATCTCCATATAGGAACAGTCATTGGAGCAGTCTTTTGGGGTGCATTTCATTTCATAAACATTCTTGTCATGCCTTTGGGATCCGTGGTGTTCTTCGTTGTACTGACAACCGTTGCAGGCCTGCTCATGGGGTACGCTTATCAAGAGACAGGCAGTCTGCTAACCACAATAATAGTGCACAACACGATATTTGGGGTCCCACTTACAGTAGGTTACATCCTGTATTGGCTGTTGTGAGCGTGACAGTGGTCTTGTAGTGGCGGTATCGTTGTATGGCCCGGCAGGGCGGGTGAACTCGTATCCATTATGCACTTGCGGCTAGTGTCTTTGAAAGGAGTGAAAAGTGGAGTTAATTCCTGCCCTCAGGATAGGATGGTTCAACGGATGGATACCATTAAGCTTGCTTTGTTTGATAGAGGGTCTATTGCTCATGCTCTTTCCCAAGGATGTGGTGGCAAGGCTGTTTGATAGATCCGGCTGGGACAAGAAACAGAAAACCTTCACTGTCATAGGGAAGCTGTTTTCTCTTGCCTGTTTGGTTCTGATAATCCTTACTCCGTTGAGAATCGGTTCCAATACTTTCATCATTGGAACGAGTCTGTATGCCCTTGGCCTGGTTGGACTTGTCGTTGCTCTGTTTGACTTCAAGAACACACCTCTCGGTCAGCCGGTTGCCAGGGGACTCTACACAGTATCACGCCATCCACAGATACTCACGCTATTCGTCTTGTTCTTGGGGATTTGTATTGCGATAGGCTCATGGCTTGCACTACTTCTACTGGCGGTATCCAAGTTGTTCCAGCACTTTGGGATCCTGGCGGAGGAAGAAGCTTGCTTGAGACAGTATGGTGACTCATACCGTGCCTACATGAAACGTGTACCCCGGTATTTCCTGTTTCTCTGACACTCGCCTCACTGCCAATAACGCAGATATGAAACAACTCGTCATTCTCAGCGGTAAGGGAGGCACCGGCAAGACGACCGTCGCAGCGGCGCTGGCTCACCTGGCCTCCCAGGAATTGCTCATCGTCCTGGCTGACGCCGACGTGGACGCGGCCAACCTGGAACTGGTGCTCGACCCGACGAAGCGGGAGAAGCATGACTTTACGGGTGGCAAACTGGCGATGGTTGACCCGGTGGCGCTGGACACAGGGGCTGAACTGGTGCTGGTGGACGGACCGCCGGGGATCGGCTGCCCGGTCATTTCCGCCAGCGCCGGGGCGGATTTGGCGCTCCACGTGGCCGAGCCCACGATCTCCGGCGCACACGACTTAGAATGTATCATGGGTACTACCGATCACTTCGGCGTGCCGTCGCTGGTGGCGGTCAACAAAGCGGACCTGAACCCGGCCCGATCCGATGAGATAGCTGCCTTCTGCGCGGAGCGGGGAGTGGAGTTGGTGGGACGCATCCCCTACGACGCCGTCGTGACCGAGGCGATGGTGCACGGCCGCCCGGTGACGGATTACACGGATGGCTCGGTGACAGAGGCGCTGAAAGAAATGTGGATACGGATCAGAGAAAGGCTCTTCCTTGACGGGAAAGGTTCCGCAGTGGGAGCGCAGCGATGATAGACCCAAACACTCTGCGTGAGGCAATTCTTACCCGTCTCTCCACTGTGATAGATCCGGAGACGGGGGTAGATGTCGTGCGTATGCGCCTGATCGAGAACCTGACGGTGGACAGGGAGGGCTTTGCGCGCTATGCATTTCGTCCCTCTTCTCCCCTGTGCCCTCTCGCCATATCGCTGGCCCTCTCCATCCGCAAGGCAGTGGCCGAGGTGGAGGGGGTGACCGGGCAAGAAATCGTGGTGGTCGGCTACCTCCAGGCAGCGGAACTGAACGCCATGCTGCGAGAATTGGACCCGAAGACATAACGTCGGGATTTTGACTTCTGCGCAACGTTGCGCTATACTGAGCCTACATCTGACGATGATAGGCTCGTTGTTTTACTAAGGAGGTCCATCGTGGATAGGCGTACTGTTTTACAATCGCTGTTAGGTGCGGTGGTGCTGGCTGCGCTCTTGTTAGCCGTGGGATTGCTGTTGCGGCCCGCTCTGGCCGCACCGCCCATACAGGAGGATGCACCCCCGCTGACCATTGTCAAGACGGCTGAGGGAGATGGAATCATCGGTCCAGGTCAGACCGTGCGCTTCCACGTCACCGTCACCAATACGGGAGAGGTCACTGCTACCAACGTGATGGTACAGGATGACTACGACCAGAAGGCGCTGCCGACGATCAGCGTCGCCACTGCGGCAGGAGCCAGTGGCGCGCAGAATGACGGGGACGTCATCACCTGGCAACTGGGGAACCTGCCACCTGGCGCAGGATGGAGTTCCAGCTATGAGGCCACGGCTGCTGTGGCTTTCGAGACCGAGACCACCGAGGTGTTCAACGATGCCTCCGTATACGCCGATGGTGTGAAGATCGCACAGACGAGGGTGGTACTGACAGTGCGGGCCCCTCAATTGACGCTTACTCGGCTTCGGGAGCGTGTGGATGGCGAGGGGGAGATCGTCCCCGGCGCGACCGTGCGCTACACCATCCGCTATGGGAACGAGGGCACGGCTGACGCGATCAACGTGATCCTTGAGGAGACGTATGACGAGACAGTCGTGCAACAGGTGGACAACGTCACCGATGGCGGGCGACAGGAAGGTACGACGATACGTTGGGGCCTGGGGGCTGTGGCGGCCGGGGCCAGTGGCGAGGTGAGTTACGAGGTGACGCTGAAACCCGCTCTTGCGCAAGGGGACGACATCGAGGTACGCAACGAGGTGACCATTCAGGCCGACGGGGTGGAGCGTTTGTCTGCCATAGACTCGTTCACTCTCCGCACACCGCTCTTGAGTATTGAGCGAAAGCGTGAGGATCTGAACGGTGGCGCGATTGAGCCCGGTGACACGCTGCGCTTCACCATCCGCATCCGCAACTCTGGTGAGGCCGCTGCCTTGGACGTGGTGGTGCAGGATGATTTCGACGAACGGGTGGTGGCCGATATTAGCAACATCTCTGCTGGCGGGCGCGAGGCTGAGGGTGCGGTCGAGTGGGCGCTGACGGAGCCACTGGAGCCGGGTGCGGATCAGTCTTATTTCTACAGCGTGCGGCTCATCAGCGAAATTGGCCAGTCCACCACAGCAATGAACACGGCCAGCATCTCAATCCGCGACGTAGAGTTGGCCCGTGCTCAAACGACGATGATCATCGAGCCCGCGCCAGCGGAGGAGGCAGTTACGGAGCAGCCCCAGGTGTTCCAGGAAGAGCCCATAACAGTCTCTTTGCTGGTGGGTGTGTCAATGGTGACTGCGCTTCTGGTGGTGGGTGGGCTGGCACTACTTATCCTGAGACAGGGGCAGTGGAAGGATCGGTACCTTCGGATTGTGGTCGAGGGGGTGGCGGTCATCGTCATCGTCGAGGCAGTGCTGATCCTGGCGATGAGCAAGAACATCGAGCCAGATGGCGCCGTCACGATTCTCTCCGGCATCGCAGGGTACCTGTTGGGCCGCAGTCTGGGCGAATCCAGAGGTTCTTGACCAGAAGAGTGGGATGGGACCATCTTTCTTGACGCTTTCCCCCGTCGGTTGTATACTATTTTGTGCCTGTTGTAGACATTTGTGATCGAAGGCGGGATAGAGCGGGTTGACCTCTATCGCCAAGCATCTCACAACAGAGCAGGTTGCAGCCGGTCCCTATCCAGCTCCGCTGGAGCACTACCACACTTTGTAAAAACCTCATATCGCAAGAGCACCGGACAGTGCTGAAGGCGCCGCGTCGTTGCAAACGGAAGAGGGTGCCAATGAATCTAGTCTACGGCCCTGTTCCCTCCCGGCGGCTGGGGCAGTCGTTGGGGGTGGACCCCATCCCCTTCAAGACCTGCAACTACAACTGTGTCTACTGCCAGTTGGACCGCACTCGTCCGGTAACCAACGAACGGTGGGACTTTTTCTCTCCAGAAGCAATCTTGGCCCAGGTGCGACGAGCACTGGAAGACCGCGAGCCCGCTGAGATTGACTACGTCACCTTCGTCGGCCAGGGGGAGCCGACGCTGTGCGCTAGCCTGGGCTGGCTCATCCGCCAGGTGAAGCAGTTGACCGAGGTGCCTGTGGTGGTCATCACCAACGGTGCACTCCTCTACCGTGCCGACGTGCGGGATGAACTGATCGCCGCTGACGCGGTAATGCCCACGCTGGACGCGGCTGACCAGGAGACTTTCCGCCGCATCAACCGTCCTTGGCCCAAACTGCGCATTGAGGAGATCGTTGCCGGGATGACCACCTTCCGCGAGATGTACCCGGGCCAAATCTGGTTGGCTGAGTCTTGGGTCGAGGTCCCCGATGACGGGGCGCTAGTGCGGGCCACCGCCATCCTGGGCGAGGCGGCAGAGGTGGTGGCTCTCTATGAGGGCAGGTTCGCGCCAGGGGAGGTGCAAGCTGTGTGCGGACTGTCCCAGTCCGACAGAGGCTTGAGGGCGGCGGCCAGGCCCGGCATCGTGTTTACCGAGGAGAAACATTTTGGGAGTACGCCGCTGGAGCCTTCGGCGACGGTGGGGGGCGGGAATAGAAGGATATGGCCTGTCTGATGGAAAAGAAGGGAGATAAGGAACATGCTTGATCACATACTCGTTCCTCTGGACGGATCTTCTCTCGCCGAGTGTGTGCTGCCCCACGTTGGGGCGGTAGCCCGTGCCTTTGAATCCAACGTCACATTGATGCAGGTGCTGGAGCGAACCCGAACGCCAGGTCAAACACGGCTTGTTGATCCGTTGGGCTGGTACATCACCGAGGCCGAGACTCGGGCTTACCTGGACGGGTGGAGCGCTCGTTTGCAAGAAGCCGGCTTGCGAACGGAGAACATACTCCTGGAGGGTAAGCCGGCGAGGCGGATCATAGGGTTCACGCACGACCATGACGTCAACCTGATCGTTCTCAGCAGCCACGGGCGAAGCGGCCTGAGTGGTTGGAACGTCAGCAGCATTGTTCAGAAAATCATCCTGCGTGCCTATGTGCCGGTGATGATCGTGCGGGCCTATCAGCCTGTTGCCGGCGACCTGACGGGTTTGCACTACCGCCGGCTGCTGGTTCCACTGGATTGCTCGAAGCGGGCTGAGTGCGTCTTGCCGCTGGCTACCACCCTGGCCCGCTTCTATGGAGCCGAGTTGTTAGTGGTACACGTAGTGTCCAGGCCGCAAATGCCCCGTCGTGCGTCTCCCACCCAGGAAGATGTCGAACTGGCGAACCGGATCACGGAGCGTAACCGGGAGGAAGCAGCCAGGTACCTGGAGCGGTTGCAGTCCTGGCTAAAGGCGGACGTGCAGACTCGTTTGCTTGTCAGTGAAAACTCTGCAGCCTCATTGCACGACTTGGTGGAGCAAGAGAGCGTAGACATGGTCATGCTGAGCGCTCACGGCTACTCTGGTGGGACCAAGTGGCCTTATGGCAGCATGGTCATCAATTTCATCGGCTACGGCACCACCCCGTTGCTGATCGTGCAGGATCTATCCCCAGACGAGGTGGAGCGCACTAAGGCAGAGATGTACGCAAGAGAATACAAGGGACACTAGTGTATGCCAAACGGCCAACCTGATCCAAACACGCCCGCAGACCAGGCTGGACCTGGCGATGACGGAATGAGAGCGGGCCAATTGGAGGACCTGGCGCACCAACTGGCCGAGAGCCATCGAACTGGAACAGTCCGCGCTGTCTCTCACCGTCCCGGGCGCAGGCCCCTGCTTCTGGACCGCGTTGAGGAGCAGGAGGCGGTTTTGCGCGACGCCCATCAGTATTTCGCGAAAGCATCTGAGACGCAGCTTGCTGTATCTTACGCGGCCGAATGGCTGCTGGACAACTTCTACGTAATCCAACAGGCGGTGCGCCAGGTTCGCGAGGACATGCCGGCAGGCTACTATCGGCGGTTGCCCAAGCTTGGCACGTCTTTCCTGGAAGGGTATCCCCGCATCTACGCGCTGGCGCGAGAAGTCATCGGGTACTGTGAGAGCTACCTCGACCTTGACCGGTTGATGCGCTTCGTTCACGCCTATCAACAAGTCACGCCGCTGACGATGGGTGAGCTGTGGGCGTTGCCGCCCATGCTGCGCCTGGGAGTTCTGGAGGATCTGACTCAGGCGGTCGCCCGCATCACGGAGGTGGAGACCCATAGCAGTGAGCTGCCTCCTACTGCTACGTCTTGGCCCCAAGAGTTGGCAGAGGAAGCGATTGTCGCCAATTGCATTCTAAGCCTGCGCACACTGGCGGCCCAGGATTGGAAGGAATTCTTTGAAAGCGTCAGTCGGGTGGAAGAGACGTTGCGCTGCGACCCTGTGGACGTCTACGCCCACATGGATTTTGACACCCGTGATCGCTACCGTGGGGTGGTCGAAGAACTGGCTCTGGTGACGGGTCGGGATGAGGACGAAGTCGCGTGGGAGGCGGTTAGGCTGGCCCAAGGGAGTTCGCGGACTGTTTCAGTCCGTGCAGCACACTCCAGCGAAGGGACGCCAGGGACGCAGCGGAGGGAGCAGGGTTCACGCGGACTGGAACAGTCCGCCCGCACTACCCACGTCGGTTTCTACCTCGTGGACGAACTGGGCACAGGCCGCGCACAACTTGAGGCCCGCCTGGGTCACCGTCCCCCGTGGGGTGTGCGTCTGCGGCGCTGGCTGCTAGGCCATCCCATGTTGGTGTACCTGGGGGGGATTGTCCTGTTCACCCTGATCATCACGCTTGGTCTGGTCTGGTATGCCCGTTTCGCCGGCGGGACGCTCGTCCAATTGATTGGAGCGGCCCTGCTGTCCTTGCTACCCGCGACGGCCGCGGCTGTCAACCTGGTTAACTGGCTCATCACCCACACCGTGCCGCCCCGGTTGTTGCCCAGGCTGGATTTCCGGGATGGCATCCCGTCTGCCTACCGCGCGATGGTGGTTGTCCCAGTTCTTCTGACCGACGCCAGTGAGATCGAATTCTTTTTGCAGCAACTGGAACTTCACTTTCTGGGCAACGCGGATCCTCACCTGCATTTTGCTTTGCTCACCGATTTCGCCGATGCGTCGCAGGAGCACATGCCAGATGACGACGCTTTGCTTGAGCAGGCCACTCTTGGAATTCAGGCCCTCAACAGGAAATACGGCCAGCAGGTCGCTGGTCCCTTCTATCTGTTCCATCGCCATCGGCAGTGGAACCCAGGTGAGAATGAGAACCGCTGGATGGGCTGGGAGCGCAAGCGGGGCAAACTGGTCGAGTTCAATCGCTTGCTGGGCGGGAGCGAGGAGACTTCCTACTTCGTGCAGGTGGGGGACCTCACCATTCTGCCAGAGATCAAATACGTCATCACACTGGATGCGGATACGTCTTTGCCCCGGGATAGTGCGCACCGCCTCATCGCTACCCTGGCGCACCCTCTGAATCGCGCCGAATCTGATCCAGACAGCGGCGCTGTGGTCGCCGGGTATAACCTGCTTCAGCCCCGCGTAGAGATCAGGCCGACTAGCGCTACTCGGTCGCTGTTCTCGCGGGTTTTCTCTGGAGATACCGGGTTGGATCTGTACACGCGGGCAGTATCTGATGTGTACAATGACTTATTTGGTGAAGGGAGCTATGCCGGCAAGGGTGTCTACGACGTTGCCGCTTTTGAGCGCAGTCTGGCCGGACGAGTGCCCGACAATGCTCTGCTCAGCCACGACCTGTTTGAGGGAATCCATGGGCGCGTTGGGTTGGTGACAGACGTGATCCTGTATGAAGACTACCCCTCACACTATCTGGCCTACACACGCCGGTTGCACCGTTGGGTGCGTGGGGATTGGCAACTACTGCCCTGGCTTCTGCCCAGGGTGCCCTGTGCGGGCGGCGGGAGCATGCCCAACGACCTCTCCGTGCTCGACCGCTGGAAGATCGTGGACAATCTGCGCCGCAGCTTGCTCATGCCAGCGCTGCTGACCTTGCTGATTGCCGGTTGGCTGTGGTTGCCCGGTTCGACGCTTTCGAAGCTGGTGTGGACCCTGGCAGGGCTGCTGGCATTAGCCGTGCCGGTCTTTACCGGCGTGGTGACCACATTGATTCAGAGGTTGGGGGGAGCGCGGATAACAAACATCCGATCGTTGGCCGGGACTGTGCAGTCGGTAAGGATGGCTGCCTGCCGTTGGCTGCTGGCACTGACTTTTCTCCCCTACGAGACCTTGATCGTGCTGGATGCGATCGCGTCTACTCTGATCCGCCTGACCATCACTCGCAAGCGGTTGTTGCAATGGACCACGGCTGCGCACACGATCCGCCTGTTCGGCAAGGAAACGAAGCTAGGGTTGCTTTGGAAGGAGATGGGCCTCATAACACTTCTGGCCTTGGGGCTGACTTTGCTGGTGCAGCATTTCAACCGGGCAGCGTTTTACGTTGCCACGCCGCTCCTGTTCATGTGGATGGTATCTCCCTACATAGTATATTGGATCAGCCGGCCTGTAGTTCACAAACGAGCTCCGCTTTCCGCCGACCAGCGTCAACAGTTGCGTCGCCTGGCCCGCCGCACCTGGCTTTATTTTGAGCAGTTTGTCGGCCCGGACGATCACTGGTTGCCCCCCGACCACTTCCAGGAAAGCCCGCGCGGGCTCGTCGCCCACCGTACCTCAGCGACCAACATAGGGCTGCTGTTACTTTCGACCTTGGCTGCCTACGATCTGGGTTACGTTGGCCCGCTGGATCTATCCTTGCGGTTGCGTGCTACCTTTGAGGCTATGGGCAGACTGGAGCGGCATCGGGGCCACTTCTTGAACTGGTACGATACGTCCACCCTGAAGCCCTTGCCTCCACGTTACGTATCCACCGTGGATAGCGGCAACCTGGCGGCCTGCTTGCTGGCTCTCAAACAGGGATGCCTGGCTCTGTCCCACGCTCCTGTTCTGTACTGGCAGCGCTGGCAGGGCCTGCTCGACACGGTGGGTGTCCTGGCCGAGATCGTGGAGGGGCTTGCCTTGGGCTTGCCTAAGAGCGCGGAGAAGACTGAGCTAGAGACTGCAGTTACGGCATTGCAGGACTACCTGATCCACATTTGCCAGCAGGTGCTGGCGGTGCGGGATGACCCCGAAAGCTGGGCGTCTCTGTTAACCAAGCTGGGCGACGAAGCCTGGCCAGAGCTGGAACGACGGTTGATCTCGCTGGTCGAGGCCGGCGCACACACCTTGGACACCGATACGTTGCACGATCTGCGCATCTGGTCGGAACGGGTGTGCTATCAACTGCTCAGTGTACAGGCTGAACTGGACATGCTGCTCCCTTGGCTGGTGTCTCTGAGCCAGCCACCGACGTTGTTCACCCGACCGGAGATGGATCCAGCCGTCGCTGCTGCCTGGCGAGCGTTGGTTGACGCTCTGCCCGCTACACCACGGCTTGATGAGGTGGCAGAGATCTGCAGAGAGGGACGGGCGTGGTTGGATCAACTGCATGACATACTGCCGGACTGGAACAGTCCGGCCGATGAAGTTGGCCCGGCTGACCAGGCCTGCCCTGAGTTTGTCGAATGGGTGGAAGAGGCCCGTGCCTGGTGCAAACATCTGGCCGAAGGACTGGATTCCGCACGGATGGCTGCGACGACTCTGCTGATCAGCTATCAAAGCCTGGGTGCGCAGGCGGATGCATATTTCCAGGAAATGGGTTTTGATTTCTTGTTTGATCAGCACCGCCAGGTGTTCCACATTGGCTGCAACGTGGAGGCCGGAACACTGGACAGCAACTACTATGATCTGCTGGCCTCTGAAGCGCGAATGGCCAGCCTTCTGGCTATTGCCAAAGACGACGTTCCTCAGAGCCATTGGCTGCACTTGGCTCGCCCTATTACCCAGGTTAACGGCGCGCGGGTGCTCCTCTCATGGAACGGGAGCATGTTTGAGTATCTTATGCCCTCTCTGTTGATGCGAAGCTACGAGGGTACGCTCTTGGAACGAAGTTGCCTCGCGGTCGTCAATCGCCAGATCGCCTACTGCCATCAGAAAGGCGCGCCGTGGGGCATCTCGGAGTCGGGTTACTATCGCTTTGACGCGGCGATGAATTACCAATACCGGGGATTTGGTGTGCCAGGGCTGGGGTTCAAGCGTGGCCTGGGCGAGGATGTGGTGATTGCACCCTATGCCTCGTTGCTTGCCCTGCGCCTGCGCCCTCAGGCTGTGATGCAAAACATCGCACATCTCATCAAATTGCAGATGCTCGGTCGCTACGGCTTTTACGAGGCGATTGACTACACTGACTCCCGGCTGTCTTCGGGGCAGAAGAAGCGGACTGTTCCAGCCCATGCGACCGTGCGCTCCTACATGGTGCATCACCATGGTATGAGCTTGCTGTCTCTGGTAAACTATCTCCAGGACGATCCGATGGTGCACCGCTTCCATGCCGATCCCCGTGTACGGAGTGCTCACCTGCTCCTGCAGGAGCAGGTGCCTAAGCAGGCCCCCATTGAGTATCCGTACCCGGAAGAGGCCGGTGCTATTCGCCCGCTTCAACCCTCCGTCACCATTGCGCCGTGGCGTGTGCCGATGGAGGCCTCAATGCCCCAGGTGCATGTCCTCTCCAACGGGCGATACGGCGTGCTCATCACCAGCGCTGGCGGCGGCTACAGCAGTTGGCAGGAAGTGGACCTCACCCGCTGGCGTGCCGATACTACCCGCGACGACTGGGGAACCTGGATTTACGTTCAGGATAGGGATAGCGGCGATCTCTGGTCGGCGGGCTATCAACCGACTGCCGTTCGGCCGCAGAACCAGGAGGTACACTTTTACACCCACAAGGCGGAGTTTCAACGCAGTGATCGGGGCATCGGTCTGCGTATGGAGATCACCGTTTCGCCTGAGGATGACGTCGAAATCCGCCGCGTTACTTTGATCAACCACAGCGACCGGGCCCGCCGGCTGACACTTACCAGTTATGGCGAAGTTGTGCTTGCGCCTCAAGTCACCGACCGGCGTCATCCGGCGTTCAACAAGCTCTTTATTGAGAGCGAATACCTATCCGAACTGAATGGACTGCTCTTTCGCCGCCGCCCCCGTTCAGCCGACGAGAAACCGATCCACCTGGTTCACCTGCTGGTCGTGGAGCGGGGGCAAGAGATCGCGGACTGTTCCAGTCCGACGGGCGCTCACGAGAGTGACCGCGCACGTTTCCTGGGGCGAGGGCAGACACTCCGCTCTCCGCAGGCCCTCTCCCCTCCCTCTGTCCCTCCCACTGGGGGGGAGGAAAGGGG
>Ga0114922_10004649_pt1 | contig 12729 bp, 9 predicted proteins | sample AartaG_FD_100975 | JGI IMG/M metagenome (GOLD analysis project Ga0114922, IMG submission 100975) | Deep subsurface microbial communities from Aarhus Bay to uncover new lineages of life (NeLLi) - Aarhus_00045 metaG | ecosystem: Environmental > Aquatic > Marine > Oceanic > Sediment | place: Aarhus... | reverse complement strand
TGGCCGGAATCGTCCCGACACGACCATGTCTGAAGTTCTGACTGTGCTTCTCTACAAGGGTGTGGCGCGAATATCGTGATCTCCAATCCACCGTTTTGGGAAGGAACCGGATAGGCATGGTTTCTACCTTCAGTCCGGGCAGCATGCTGTCCGAGGAATCATACAGACACCTGGTTGTCAAGAGATCGAATCCTTGACAACACAAGGGAAAAAATTCGTGTTCAGGAAAAAGCTGCTATTGAACGTGTGTGAACTATGGTATGGGGTCGCAACACCAAGAGGCGATATGCGGATACGGGTGAAGGGGAGTAGAATTCATGATCAGGGTGAGACATCTCTCTGAATTTATAAGCAAAAAGCGAGGAGCTTAGATGTCCGCCAGCTCACCATCACGAGATCCATTTAAAACAATCGCAGAAAACAGGTCGCGAGTCCCTCACCGATTCAAAGCTTATCGCTATGACAGAACTAACGGTGATTGTTGGCGTGAAGTAGTGCAAGGATGCCTTGAATCCTGGCGAATAAAGGCAGATGCATTTTACGAACGGATCTCTGAGACAGGGTTCAAACCAATTGGTTTGGATAGGATATTGAACAACTATGGACGGACTCAGCTCCCTCCCACTCCCTTGGAAGACCACACGGTTACTAAAGAGCCAGCAATAACAGACATGACGGAGGTTTTGGCATTAAGAGTGCTTAAATGGAAAGAACAAGAGCTGGTGTTGCCGTATCCAAGAGTGCTGCATAAAGAATCCTTTCAACTCCAACATCATGGTATCGACGCACTCGGTTATAGAGAAGATTCAGAAGGTTACACATTATATGTCATAGAGGTAATGGCATCCGTAGAAAATAATCATCCACCCGCTACTGTGAAACAACACCTAAACCAGATATTGCCTGAAACACTTGACGCGCCCGTCCCTGAAAGATTACTCCGAGATTTGCAGACCGTACACGATGAATCGTCCGATGAGCACAAGAATGTCTTAAATGGATTCATGATAGCAACTCTTGATGGGACCTTATCATCAACCGGTTCTGTGATGGCAACCCCTGTTCTCATCAGGAGACATGGAGAATTTCACGAAGACGACTGGGCTCCATTTCTCAAAGGCACGGTGTCTTTTGAACAAGCTCGAATACCATCGACGGTATGTTTTGTTTCTGTCGAGTGCCACGATTCATTTTCAGGAATGTTGGATTTGATTAAGCAGACGGCATCAGCGTGTAATGAAGCCGAAATTAAAAATGAGGAGGACAAGTAATGGCTATACAATTCCCCCTCGATGTTGGAAGGCAGATAGAACAACTAAGAAAAATATCCCAACCTGATGTCGATCAGGCTCAGGCGCTATATATTCGATCGGTTTTCTGTAAGGAACTAAAGCAACCACTTCCTTCGCTCAACGGACAAGAAAAAGAATTTGAACGTATACTTTTTGGGCTTGAAACAGTGGGTTTTGATCTTGCCAAACGCGTATCCATAGGCGCTCTGTCAGAAGAATTTTTAGAACAAGAGCTTGCCCCATGGAAAGAACTGGTATGGCCTGCCTATCGCATAAGAAGGGCAATATCCTTCCTTTCACATCCTCGGAACGGAAATCATAGACAACTGAACTATTTATTTGTGGAAACATTAAATGGGCTTTTATCTCATAGGCAACCTGAACTAAGGCTTAGGCTGAAAGATATTGACTTGTCAAAACAACCTCGCTCAGATCTAAATTGGGACGACTACTTAGAACTGGAGATCAAGAGAGCTTTCCTGCTGTCTGTAAGAAAGTATGGTGGTTATAGAGATTTGGATTCATCATCGGACATAATCAACCAACTTAGAAATGAGCAGGCTACCCGAGAAAGAACGCTTTCAGATATCGAAGATCCAATTATACGACAAACATCGGCGATACGGGCATTGGCGCTTTACAACTGCGCAAAAGCAGTAGAATTAACAAATGATTTTTTACGAGGGACTACGGCGGGCGGTTCCAGACGCCGCATTACGAGCAGAGGAGTTAAGGACCAAATTGATCGTTTCATTTTCAATGCCCGCGAAATAGCAAGTGGTTTCGATCCGTTTTTCCGAAAAGAAATGGGAAAACTCGGGCAGGCGTGTCATTCACTAATTGATGCAAGTGTGTTTTCAATTACACTTCCGCGAAGCGTTCGCAATCTTGTTAATGAACTGGCGAGCCGTCAGACGGAAAATCCGATTCTCGAACTATGGTATGCCCAACGGGAAGCTATAAACGCGCGGCTTCTTGATCCGACCACGACAGCGGTTGTTGTGAGCCTGCCAACCAGTTCCGGAAAGACTCTATTGGCAGAATTGGCTATTATCCAAGCATATGACGACGATCCTGAAAGCCGAATCGTCTATTTGGCGCCCACCAGAGCACTGGTGACTCAAGTGAACTTGACATTGAGAAGGGATCTTCAAGGACTAGGCCCCAGAATACGAGTAGCAACACCTGTTTTTGAATTGAGTCCGGTCGAATCGGATATCCTGAAAGGTGATTACAATGTACTGGTAACTACTCCTGAAAAACTTGATCTACTGATCAAATTGAACCATGAATCCGTGGAAAATATTTCACTTGTTGTTGTTGATGAAGCACACAATATTGCAGAAGAGGCAAGGGGAGCACGGCTTGAATTATTACTTGCCACACTGCGAAGAGAGCGCGACTGCCGATTCCTCCTCTTGACGCCTTTTGCGAAGAACGCCAGAGATCTATCATTTTGGCTTGGCGAGAAACAGGGAGCACACATCATCCTTGATTGGAAGCCGAACGATCGTGTTGTCGGTGTTTTTAAAAAAGGGCTGAAAAAACGAAAAGCGAGCGAACGTCCTCTCCTGTTCCGCTCGCTTGAGTCAGTACATAGCGATTGTCCTTCCGACGTGGAGATTGATCTAGGAGAGGTTCCGGAAAACACAACTACAAAAGAACGCATCGCCATTGAAGGTACAAGAAAATGGGCTTCCGTAAAAAGCGGAGGGGTACTATTGCTTGCCGCCTCACGACCCCAAGCTGTTAAGCGAGCGGAATCATTAGCCCAGGATCGTCCAGAAGTCGAAGACTGTCCGTCCATTGATCTCGTGTGTCGCTTCCTTGATACAGAGGCTGGCGGAGACCATCCACTTTCTCATCTATTAAAGCGGGGAGTGGCATTTCACCACGCCGGCTTATCACCTGAGGCTAAATATTTTGTTGAACGTCTTGTGGAAGAGGGTAGCATCTCAATCATTTGTGCGACAACGACGTTGGCACAGGGTGTCAATTTCCCTCTCTCCGCAGCAGTAATAGAAGGTTACCATAGAAGAAAACAAATCAGAGGGGGATGGCTGACAGAAGAAATTAGACCATGGGAATTGTGGAACATAGCTGGCAGGGTTGGGCGCACTCTTCAGGACTCTGTCGGAACTATTGCTTTCGCATCAACTAGCACAAAAGATATTGGTAAGATTCAAGAATTTCTGAAGAAAGAGGCGGACATAGTGGTGAGCTCTCTTATGGATACTCTTAGAAAATTAGAGGGGCAAGACGTCACATTCGGTATTGATCTTGTAAATAGTTACAAATCACTATCAGCATTTCTTCAGTTTTTGGTGCATGCGCTGGCAGTTGTTGGTGAAGAATCGTTGCGGGAGGAATTGGAAGATTTGCTAAGATCAAGCTTGGCATATTTGGAAGCACAAAAGGAAAGTCAAGCCATGGCAGATCAATTAATCAGGCTGGCAAGGAACTATATCGACGATCTTGAGCGTAGAAAGGGTTCCAGATTAAGCGCATTTGCAAAGTTAGCAGATGGAACCGGATTTAGCAGCCCTTCGGTTGACAAAATCTTTAGCGACTGGCGCAACCAAACGCAACTGTTTGAGTGGAAGGCAGCGGATTTATTTCCGGTTGAAGGAAAAGCCAGCTCTACGCTTTCCGATGTGATGCGGACACTCGGTACCATACCGGAAATACGACTGGGTGATCATGAGTCCGGGACCTTCAATCCGGTTCGCATTGCAAGAATTACTACTGCATGGGTAAATGGTCGATCTTTGCTTGACATCGCAACTGATGAATATAATGGAGACTTATTGGAGTGCACTCGACATATTTATTCAGCTATTACTAATCTGGTCCCGTGGGGTTTACGTGCAATCCAAAAGGTCTCTTTTGCGGGACGAGACGATGTTGAATGGGCGGAGATGGACCTAATACCATCTATGGTTTTCCATGGAGTGCGCTCTAGAGAAGCGATAGCTCTAAGAATGTTAAATGTCCCTAGGTTTTTGGCAGAAAATATGGCAACCCGCATTCGAAAATTAGGAATACCACTTGAAAAGGTTGATACATGGCTGTCAGAAGCAACCGAAGATGAATGGGCTCAATCTTTACCGGTCCGAGCCTCCATTGAGGGGGCTGAATGCAAGCTTTTGTGGGAAATAATTGACGGACATAAGGCGTGGAAAAGCATTAATGAGATGGACATGCCAAACGGCACTTAGAGCGCGAAGGTGTGTCAGTGACCACGTTGAATAAAACGTGACCATTCACGGATATTTCGTTTCGTCATTGCGAGGAGGGAAGCGACGAAGCAATCTGTGAGCAATGAACGATGAGATTGCTTCGATTCGCTCGTAACTACACGGGCATACTAATCCATGTGAACGGTTACAATAAAGCAAATGCAAAGATCCCGGAGCGGAGGTTGGATGGAGTTGGGTGGCACTGAGGGAAATGAGGGGATACCGTACCTATTTCTATTTGTTCTTTGGTTTTCTGCCCGCCTTTTTTGGTTTCAAAATGTGCCCATGCATATCACAATCTGTGCCCCACAGAGGGGGCACGGTACCGGGTGCGGATCCTTGGGCATCCTCAACAGGGCAACATGCTAACCGCAGAGGTCCAAAACTTTCGCTGCCATGAGGATAGCCTGTCCTTTGTCGCGTGATGTGATGAGAAAATCCTGGGGCCACTATCCGTACAACTCTTGGCGTAAAATGAGACTATACGTACAATATCACAAAGTCAGAGAATAGGTGTGGTGTCCCCAAAATTTAATGAAGTTCTGTGCAGAACGAGGTATCGGGCCGGGCTTTCTCTTCCATGACAGCCATCTCTTCGATGGTGTCGATGAACGACGGGTTGTAAAAGCATTGCAGCTTGGAGAAAGAATGGCTAACCGCCTTGGGTTTCAGTACATTGTCACCATGAATGAAGACGCGGTGCCCAGCGAGTTGCCAGGGGACTTTGATCTGCAACAATACACCGTCCCGACCCGCTTGACGGATGCCACTGAGGACGGCGGTTTGTTCAGTATTCGATTCGGATAGACGTAGCGACTCTCATGGGCATTACAACGGCAATTTTGGAGTCAAAATTATCCTTCTCCAACGTTGAATCCTGTTCTGTTTCATACCCATCCCTCTCACGCTTGGGGCCTGGTGGTTTCTTCTTGACCATAACTACCTAATTTGATATGGATTTTTGGGTTCTGCGGGGCTTCGTGTCATAAACAGTATGAGGAAGGGCATCCGTGGCAAGGGATCATAACGAAGCGGGACGTGAATATTTTGGAGAGATGTGCGCTTTCTCGCATCTCCTAACTATTAGCAGAACCGGCGCGCCATCTGGGAGTCTGTCCATCTGTCATGCCCAAAGCGGTCAGAAAACGGTGAAAGAATAATTCAAGGGAGGAAAAAACGTCTCTGTTTCACCACCTCTTTCACCCCGATTGGAATGGTGGATGGCATGAGACGATCGCCATTACATCATCTACTATTTTAAGTAGAATTTTCGAGATACTATGTTAAGAGGGACGAGCGTATTTTGGGAAGGGGCGCCTTTTGGAAAGGTCGTTTGATGGGCACGGCCGTTGTCGAGGACAATGCATCTGACCTAAGATAGATATCAAGAAAGGCCTTGCTGGAATGTTGAGATATCTCGGACGCCCCCGGGTTTCTTCAGTGGACAAGACTCGAAATTTCTAAAGTTTTCTTTCAGTGCTATTATCGCGTAAGGTACCAAGCAAAAGGGGTAACATGTGTCAAGAAAATCTTAACGAAGTCGGACAGGAATTACCTACCTGGCCCTTTTATCCACAGTATCTGAGCCAAATCGTACCTGTAGAGGTTCTCTCTCTCCTCCTCGCGGGAATTGTTGAGAGATTGGGCGCTCCACTGATCATGTGGGAAAAGAGGGGAAGGAAGATGAAGCCTATTTACCCTGTTCAACAAATGGAGCGTTATCCCGAATTTTGCAAGATACTCTCGATGGAAAGTTTTCAAAGAGAAAGAAGAATTTCACCTCAGGGACTGAAACAGCTAGAAAAGATTGCCGCAACATGTTGGCAGAACAGTTCAGAAAGGGCTGCGTCAGCTCTGAATCGCCAGATTCCACAGGCTTCTGAAGATTGCCCGCGATGCCACCTCGGTCTTATGACATGTCCCGTTCCTATAAAAGTAGCAGGCCGTCGAATGGCCGTATGCACTTCAGGCAAATTTGTATGTAGAGGGGATGAGGAAGACATAATCCACAAAGTAGGAGAACTCGGCCTGAGTGGACCTGATTTATCAATTTTGAAAGACTTGATACAGGATATTCCCAAGAAAACGCATGAGCAGATCAAAGTTTTCCAGGCTGAGTTTCGAAAACAGACCCAGATATTGGAACAGCTTGGAGAAAACTATCTCTCCAATTATCGTGAAAATCTGGAATGGGGGTTGAGGGCTGACCTGGGAAGCCGCCTCAATCGTATCGTCCCAGAGGAAAGGCAGACCTTAAGGGAAAAAGTCTCCCCTATTTTGAAAAAAATAAAGGATTTCTTTGGGGTTTCCTTTGTAGTCCTCTTCTGTTCAGCCCAGAAGGGTGATACTGTTCTTGGTCTTTTTGGCCAAGTAGGTCTTGACAAAAACAAGGTTAGGGACGTCCATTTCAACTGGAAAAAGGCCGGACTTCCCGCAGGAGACCACTTCGACTCTTATCAGTGGTTGAAACAAGAGATAAAAAAAAGGACATATCCTGGCTTTCTTGTGGAAGGAGGACTTAAGGGAAAGGGATGCGGCTATCTGTCGGACGCGGCCTTTATGCTTCCGTATCTTTACGGCAATCATTACCGGGGAGTCTTCCTTATGGGTCCCTTTCCACCGAATTTATCAGATCTTTCCGGCAAGGACAGGGGAAATGTTCTTAGAGCAGTGGGGCATCTGATCATCACCCGCATCCTTGCCTTGGTGGCCATCGAGGCCTTGAGTGAACGGGAATCCTGGCGTGATCTCATGACCAAGCTGTGGGCTCATGATATCCGCTCCGATCTCCAGACCGTGTCAGGCGAGGGCTACGAGTTCGAAAAAAGACTGGGACAAAGTAGCCTTTCCCCCAATGACCGGGAAAGAATAGACTTGGCTGTCAAACGGATTTATGAGACTTCGGAAGAGATGAAGGTCAAGGTCAAGCTGGCGATGCAGGCCCCTGATGCCGCCATCTCTACCAAGATACATGAAACTGAACTGAAGAAAGAATATCACTCGCTGTCAGCGCTGATCCAGAACTGTGCCGAGCGGGTCCGGAATAGGGCCGAACGTTTGAATATCGTTGTAGACGTGCACGAAAGCATTGATGATCTCCCCTCGGCAGAGATAGATCTACGCCTCATAGGTTCGGTCTTTCAGAATCTAATGGATAATGCCCTCAAATACTCGAAAGCGGGGAAAGAGATACGTATATATGGTTCCACTGATAGATTGAGACAATGGGCAAAGATCAGCGTGAGGAATTATGGCTTGGGTATTCCCAGAGACGACCAAGCAAGGATCTTTGAAATAGGGTATAGGAGCAAAGTGACAGAAGGAGAAGAAGGTGTTGGTCTTGGACTCTACCAGGCCAAGCATTTTGTGGAACTCCATGGTGGGAATATCATGGCAGAAAGCCGCCCGGTTTTGCCAGGGGCTTCCATTAAGGCTGAATATCTGACCACGATAACCGTAATGTTGCCTACAATCTTTCTCACATTGCATAGCGGGGACTAAAGATATGCCTGCAAAAAAACTGCTTTACATAGAGGACGAGTGCAAGAAGCCACTGGAAACCGATCCTTTGTATTCAATACTTGATGAGGCCGGATTTGAGACAACGGTAGTTGAGGATGGAGAAAAAGCTTTTGAAAGGCTGAACCAGGAACAATACGATGTTATCATTCTGGATATCATGCTTCCACACAGAGGGGAGAATATACCTCGGGATGTGCCCCGCTATCACACCGGGATTCATCTCTTGAAAAGACTCCGAGACGGAGAGTTCTCTCAGGATCAAAATACACCTGTAGTGGTTATCTCAGCGATAGCTGATATGGAAGATATGAGAAAAATCAAGGAGGAGATGCATCCGGATAAATACCTGGAAAAACCTATACCTCCACCCGCCCTCCTCGATGCCGTAAATGAAGTCCTAAAACTCAAAAGCAAATGAAGACCATTGAGATTGACAATCTGACTCTCGCCCTGGAGGATTTCCTAAGGCAGGAGGCCCCCACGCCTGATGATATATGCAAGACATTGGCGGCCCTCTTCGATCTTTATCTAACCCTTATCTTTCGACCAACCGAACATTGTAAGACAACAAAATTTTCTAGGGCTGGTTTCTACTACAAGCAGAAGTCAAAGATACCGGCTCAAGAATTCTCTCTTCTCGACCTGCCAGAGCAACGCCAGAAATTTTGGAAAATAGACAAATGCACAGATGCCATCCACGGTACTAACCAAAAGGAAACTATCAAGCACCTCGCAGAGAAGCTCAACGTTCCCGGTATAAACCAGTTCGGCCTGATGAAATTCGGGTGGGGCGGTGACAAAAGGAAAACTTATTTTCTGATAGTCGGTGTAGAGACAGAACTTGAAACGCATTCTACTAACCCCTTTTTCACCTGCCATAATCTCAAGCCGATCCGGGATCTCGCACAGATCCTAACAAGCCATTTGGAAACAAGAATATGTGTTGAGTTTCGAAAACGGATTGGCAATTTTGAGCAAATAAGGGTTAGAGGATCAAGGACCGCCTTGAAGATGGCAGCCGAAGAAATTGTTGCAGATGGCAAATTAAAAAAGCAACTTGAGATTTGTACGGACAGAACAGTCTCCGCCATGAAGGAGGATTACATCTGGTCCACTTATCTGGACATGAAAACCGCGCTTAATATTATCCCAGGACAGGATGCAGGAAACCATAAAGACGTTGATCTATTAGCACCCAACAAAGATGAATACCCTCTGACCAAGCTAGCGTTGATTCGCACCAGTTGCCTGGAGCGGGCCAAGAAGCCACAATACGCAAGCAAAGATGAGCAAAGTGTTCGGAAGATATAGGCTAAGGTTGTTGACTCCAAACCAAACGAATCAGATCTGGGTGTGCTTCAAAACTTGCCTGAAAACCGTCTTTTACCCTGTAAGCTCGTCAAGGAGTGTCATCAATTTGTCCGAGAGAATTGGCTGGTCTTCGAATTAATCCGAACATGCTTTTTCCGTCTCCATCACACTGCAGCTCATACTTACCCGGAATGGGGACGGTCTTCGATCTGCAGACTACAAAATATTCTTTATCAGAAAACTTCAGGTAAAAACTTAATTGCATTGACATCGGAATTACTCCGGAAGTTCTTGGCCCTTTGGCGAGAAGATGATCGTCTTGTTATCACGTCTGAGTGGTTGGCAGCCTGGTTTGGCCTAAGGCTTTTGAAGTCCAGGTTACTCAAAAAAGCAACCCAGAATCGGATTTATTCCCCAAATGAGCTGGCCGCGTTTTGTGAGTATCTAGGGTGTTACTTCCTTTACATCTTCCATTGGATGAGGAATGGGGGCGATGCTACGGCCTTAAAGTTCTCAGATTCGAAGAAGGGCTATGAAGAAGTTATCGAAAGCACGCTCTATCTGCTTTCTGAATATGCTCACGTAGACCTGAAACTCCCCCGGAGTGTGCCCTTGTTTAAGGTCCTCAAAGAGATGTGGGCATCCGAGGCCATTCTTTACACCGTCCATCATACCTATCGAGACCATCTGCATCACTCCGTTGACCTTTGTCTGATGGGACTGCTTCTCATCGAGAGCGGTTTGGTAGGTTCATCTAAGACTGAAGATGAATGCAACTGGGTTCTGGCGGCCCTCCTCCACGATGTGGGCTATGGTCTCAATCTGAATCGCCTCATACTGAATCGCCTCCGCTTTCTGGAGATTTCTCCTGTTTTGAAAGGCTACCTGGAGAACCTGCAAAAGGCTCTTAAGGCCCATGGGGCTACTCTTTGTGATGAGATACAGAGGTGGATGCCCGGCCATCGGATTCAGGAAGTAGACCATGGGGTAGTCAGTGCCATGTTTGTGTCCGCCTTGAACATGGCATCCCCAGATTCGGTGGATAGCGATTGGCTGGATGGCATTCAACCGGCGTTGAAGGCCATTATACGGCATAACCTTCCTGAGGCTTCGATTGATCCCTTGAAGGAGCCCCTTTCTTTTCTGCTTCTTCTTTGTGACCATCTTCAGGAATGGGACCGACCTCGGGTGGATAGACGCTTTTGTTACTACCTGACCTCCAATCTACTCCGAAGCCGAGGCCATCCGCTTTCCACAAGCACCCTTATCCGATACATGAGGACAAACCTATATTGGAAGCAAGATGAAATGAAGTGGATTCTTCCACCTGATGACGATGACTTGGAGTTTGATCTCGTGTTCAAAGATGCCTGTGCAGAAAACTTTGAGCCAGCCATGATCTGGTGTGGCCATTCCTTTGATTTGCAGAAAGTGCGTCAGGATCAGCTCCCACGACGTGTCCGTCTCAACTTTGTCCATCCCCTTTCGACAGAACTGGCAGAGCTTAAGGAACGGACAGAGCTCACCGAGATGCATCTCTTCCAAGACTTTGTCAGAGAAAAGAGTGAAGAAGCCGCCTTCTCAGGCTGGCTGGCGGCTATCCAAGGTAAACAGGGTGGACTAAGCTATGAATATGAGAAAAAGGCTCAAGAAGAGCGGTTTACTATCACCCTTGAGCGAGGGCTACAACCGAAGCAAACATCCCTTATTCCCTTTCTTCCTTCTGACCTTTACCAGCGATTTCTTTCCTGGAAGAAAGAACGTATCCAAATGATAAAATTAAGAACACTGAACCAAGTTGACACGTACCTTACAGAAAAAAACAACCCGGGCACAAATACAGCTCAAAAACGCAAAGACAATCGCTCTAAAGCATCCTCAGTACGTGGCTAAGGCGGATGCCCTGCAACCCATCAAAACAGGCTGGGTGGTTCTATCCAACCGCTTGGTCCTTGCCCCGATGACAGGGATCACTGACTATCCCTTTGCTCAGGCCGTTCTGCCGCCACGACAGTTTACTTCGCCTTTTTGGTTACTTCTGCTCGTCCATGACTCCGCCTCTCGCTAGAGCCAGCCCAGAGCAGATGGGCAGTGAAGAGGTCAGGGGGAATCACGGAGTCTTAGCTCTTGATAAAAGATATCGCGGTTACGTGCTCACAAGACCATGAAAAATGAATGACCCCATAGCTGCCCCCACAGCTACATATCTCCAATCGTGGTACCCGGGCCAACGTAAATGATGGGATGGGCTTTGTACCGCAGGGTAACCGGGTCTTCGATGAGATGACAGTTCTGGAAAACCTGGAAATTGGCGGACTGCATCTACCCAAAAACCGTCTTGAAGAAGGATTGAAGAAAATCTGGGAACTCTTTCGTGAGCTGGAGAAAAGAAAAAACAAAACTCAGAAAACTGAGCGGGGGCGAGAAATAAATACTGGCGTTGGGCAGAGCCTTGATTACCAACCCACAACTGCTTCTTATGGATGAACCCTCTCTTGGCCTTTCGCCGAAGTTGGTCACATTTATGATGGGCCATATCCGTGAAATCAACCATGAATTCGGAGTGACCGTGCTGATTGTTGAGCAAAAGGTCCGGGAGGTTTTGGAGATCTGCGACTACATCTATTCAATCAAGCTCGGCAAAATCGCTTATTCCGGAACGCCTGAGCTTTTAAAAACCGATAAACAAACCTTGAAGGAACTGTTTCTATAAGAGCATTTCTTGATAGATTGAAGCGCTCCGCCTGCTACCAAATGCGAAAGTTAAGAGGTTACGGATGCATTTCCGTTCAGTAGTGGATTCCTGGGGGCACTACGCGTGGTCGATTAGATACTGTCCAACTTGTTGACGCAGATTCCCGGACAGTCCACTCTTAATCAGATCTTGCTCCAGAGCGCTCGCACGGAAATAGCGCTTGGCAAAGTGTATAAGGAGAATCGCTGTCAGTCGGGGCCAGATTTCCTTAGTCCTCTGATTCAGCCTTTTAATAACTTCTCTGTTCGGTTGGTACGACGAACCAACTTTGCTGTAACCCATAAAGCCTTTGCTGTGAACATGTACGTGTCTACTGAGGACACCGAACCATTCGTTTAGCACCACACAGATATCATGGGATTGGGCCAGTTTGCGACATTGTTCAGTTCGGCCGAGATACTCCAACAGCGTCTGAAAAGTCAGATTCCGGTAGTCTTCCCTCGAACGGGCCCATTCGTACTCGACAGCATGTAAATTGAGAACCGGGACGTCCATAAATAAGTAAATAACGTAACTTCTCAAAAAGTTCGGGTAAAAACAAGAAAATAGTAGACAGAGTCGGATTAAGGTGCTATGAACACAATGTATGAGAGTCACAATTCAGACACCC
>Ga0114922_10004648_pt1 | contig 12730 bp, 2 predicted proteins | sample AartaG_FD_100975 | JGI IMG/M metagenome (GOLD analysis project Ga0114922, IMG submission 100975) | Deep subsurface microbial communities from Aarhus Bay to uncover new lineages of life (NeLLi) - Aarhus_00045 metaG | ecosystem: Environmental > Aquatic > Marine > Oceanic > Sediment | place: Aarhus... | reverse complement strand
GCTTGGGTTGGTCGTCATGACGGCCGGGTGTGGATCAAGTGTCGGCACTAATCCACAGGACAACGGGGAACCGCAGGGCAGGGCAACGCCGCTGCCTGCGGGAATCTACAGTGGTGAATCGGATTGCGTTTTGATTATCGAAACCGAGGACTCCGGCGAGTCGGAGCCGAAAACGTCCACTAGCGCGTTAACCGTGCAGATCGGCCCCAACGGCATCCCGGTGGAGGACGGGGCCGAGGTGCAGCCATCTGAAGCCTGTTTGCCGCGCCCACGAGCGTTTGGATCCCAAGGCGCGTGTGGATAATGGTGCGGCCCGATGCAGTCCGACGCGCTCGTCGCCGATTCGCCCAGACTACTGTGTTCTCTGCTTGCGAGTGAGTATCTTGCGAAGCATGTACGGTTATTCACTTGAAGTTTTTGCCATTTTAAGATAAAAGATATATGTGGATAGTCATAGCCTTTTTTTCACACCTTCAGGAGCATCCGCCATGAGACGAACGACCAAGCTGGCGCTGAGTGGATGTGCGGCCGTGTTGGCGGCCGGCGCATTGGTTCCGTACGCGTTTGCTGATGATCCGGAGTATGTCTGGACGCACGCCTTCGGTGGGGCTGCGGGCGAAGATGTGGCGTTCGGTGTGGGCGCATACGGATACGCGGATGTGTTCGCCACGGGACGTTTCAAGGGTGAGGTCGATTTCAATCCCGACGGTGGAGGGGACGTCCACACGTCCAACGGAAACTGGGACGTATTTGCCACCAAGCTCGGCAACGACGGATCGTACCGGTGGACGGGCACGGTGGGTGGACAGTATTGGGACCACGCCTACGGTGTTGCAGTGGCCGCCGACGGAGCCATCGCGCTGACCGGACGATTCAACGGTGTCGTCGACTTTGATCCGACCGGAGGCGTCGACGAGCACGAGAGCATGGGCCGTAGTTACGACATTTTTCTCTCCAAATGGAACGGTGACGGATCCTACGGCTGGACCCGCACCTTCGGCGGACCCGAAACGGACGAAGGGTATGGTGTTGCGTTCGACGCCGCGGGAAACGTGTTCGTTGTCGGGGTGTTCAGGGATACGGTCGATTTCAATCCAGGCCCCGGTGAAGACCCCCACACATCAAACGGTAACGAGGACGTGTTCATCACCAAGTTCGGGATAGACGGCACCTATGGGTGGACCCGGACGATCGGCGGGTTCATTTACGACTACGCGTATGATGCGGCCGTCGATCCGTCGGGTGGTGTGATTGTCGGCGGGCAATTCGAGCGAACGGTTGATTTTGACCCCACCGAGGGAGAGGACTTCCGCGAATCCAAGGGTAAATCGGACGTGTTCGTGCTGCGCCTTGGGGCAGACGGGTCCTATGGCTGGGCTTACACCGTCGGCGGGACCAAGGCAGACCGGGCATACGGGGTCGCGGCAGACGAGAATGGCAACGTGGTCGCGACGGGCGCGTTTCGGGACACCGTGGACTTCAACCCCGACGGCGGAGATCCGCAGCGGTCGCGCGGAGACTTCGATGTCTTTGTCGCGCTGCTGGGGATCGACGGCTCGTACGTTTGGGCGCGTTCGTTCGGCGCCAGCTTCGGCGACATGGGCAACGGCATAGCGCTGGATCCTGCAGGAACCGTCGTGCTGACCGGGCAATTCCAGATGACCGTGGATTTCGATCCCGGGCCGGGAGTGGACGAGCGCACCTCGAACGGAGGAGCCGACGTCTTCGCAACGGCGCTGAACCTGGACGGAACCTACGGATGGACGTACGCCTTCGGCGGCGAACGCAATGATCGGGGCCAGGCCGTTGCGGTGGACAACGCCGGCGGCGCGATCGTGGCGGGCAGCTTCCAGGATCGGGTGGACTTCGACCCCAACGGCCCCGGAGATGTCCGCATATCCAACGGCGCCGACGACGTCTTCGTGACCAAGATTCACTACGAACCCGTCGGTACTCCTGGTGCCTGTTGCGTGGACGTGGAGTGCTTCTTCGTCACCCAAGCCGAGTGCGCGGCGATGGAGGGCGAGTTCAAGGGGCCGGGCGTCACGTGCGAGGAAGTGTGGTGTGGGGGCGGGGCGTGCTGCGTCGGCCCCGAGTGCCACTTTATCCGCGAGCAGGAATGCATAGACCTCAATGGTCAATTCCAAGGTCCCGACGTTCAATGCGAGCCGGACACATGCGGGGCCGGGCCTGCGGATACGTGGCACACGTTCCAGCATGACGCCCGCCGTAGCGGGCAGAGTGATGCGATTGTTCCGGATTCGCCGGTGCTTCTGTGGCAACTGCTGATAGGCGAGGATCCGTCCGTCGTGGCGCCCACCGTGGGCCCCGATGGGGTCATCTACGTCTCAGCCGCGCAGCGCTTCGGTGCGGTGGAGCCGGACGGAGACCTGCGCTGGTACGTGAACATGGACGTGCGGGCGGAACCGCTCATTCGGGCCGATGGTTTGTTCTTCGTGAACCAGAGCAAGTACGACCCCGACGGTCCCACGCAGGTCTGCAGCGGCGCGCCGGGCGGCGGAATCACCGCGGCGCTCGACCCGTCCGGAAACGTCTACGGTTTCGCCCAGGGCTTCGAGAGTTATCCCTGGTCGGTTCGCAAGGCCGGTCCTGGGTGTGACGAGATCTGGCGCTACGGCGGGGAGGGGGACATTCCGGTCTCTCCGCCGGCCATCGGGCCCGACGGCGGGGTCTATGTCACCAAGAGTGACGCGTTTCTCAAGCTCAACGGAGACGATGGTTCCGAAGAATGGGTCGTGGACACGCCGTTGCCACCGGGCGACATCGCCGTCGGTCCGGACGGCACCGTTTACCAGACTTTCCCCGCCCTCACCTGCCCCCGCGGCGAGGTGTGCGACGTCGAAACAGGGCTGTGTCCTGACGGCATCAATGAGTGCTGGCCGTCCGAACTGCTGGCGACCGATCCCGACGGCAACGAGAATTGGAGGCTGGAGTTCGGCGACACCGTGTTTGAGGCGGGGCTCGTTTCCCCGGCGGTCGCCGGTGAGGGCACCATCTACGCGGTAGGAGAATACGAGCATGTGGACCCGCACGACGCGGCTGTGGTCGCCGTGTCGCCGGACGGGGACGAGTTGTGGTCTTATGTCGAGCCGGGCGGCATCCGCGGCCTGTCGCCTGTCATTGACGGGGAAGGAACGGTCCTGTTTCCGACCCGGGTCGGGCAGATCATCGCCTTGTCGCCGGAGACAGGTTTGGAGAAATGGCGTGTGGATGTCGGTGCTGAATTCAAGGAGGAGTTTGCGATCAAGGATGGGGATGGCCGTTGCCAGGCGGTGGATGAAAACGAGCCGCCAGCCAGCGACACCATCGTTATAGAGCATGAGGGCACCGTGCTGGGTGTTAACATCCACATTGTCGTCCCCCATGAACGGGTGGGCGACGTCCGGATCACACTGGAACACGGCGATGTCGAGGTCGTGGTAATCGACCAGGTGTGTGGCGACTTCGCTAATTTCATGGACACCACGCTGGACGACGAGGGCGAGTTGAACTTTGTCGAAGACTGCCGGGACGGATTCGTCGGCGTCTACCAACCCAGCAATCCGCTGTCGGAGTTTGACGAGATGCGGGCGGAGGGCGAGTGGACGATCTGGATCGAGGACCTGGAGCCGGGCAACATCGGGGTTTTCGAGAACTGGCAACTGGAAATAAGAGTGCTGACCGACGAGAGGGACGATTACCTCTTCGCCTCCCCGGCGATCGCGGAGGACGGCACGTTCTATGTGTCGACTTTCAAGGGTTATTTGCAGGCGTTTGGCAACGGATGCCCGAAGGAACCGGATCCCACCCCTCCTTACGGGTTCCACCGCGTGTGCGAAGAGGGTCAAACCATCGGCGATTTCAGAGTCCAGAGATTCGAGTCGTTCAATATCGGCACGGACGGTCGCGTGACGTTCCAGGCACGCATTTCCGGCCCGGGGGAGCGGGCCTCGTTTATCGAACAACACGACGGCTCACTTAAGCCCTATGGTCGCAAGACCCTCCTGGATGAGCATCTGCTGGATGACGCCTCGCTTGCTCTTATAGACGACGAAGGCGCCACCTACATGCCGGCCGTGATCGTCGAAGAAGGTCCGGCCGTGTTCGTCAACGATGAATTGTATTTGAGCGAGCCTCCCAGACCGATCGAACTCGCGCCGGTCATCCTGCACGAGTTCGCCGGATCATTCTTCGACATCGACCAAGGGGGCAACTTTCTGTTGTTCGGCAAGGAAGAGGAGAACGATCCGTACTCGGTCCTGCGGATCGATCCGGTGTCCCAGCGGGTCGACTCCATCTTGTCGGTGGGCACCCGCGTGGACGAACTTGGCACATTCAATTTCGAGAAGCACCCCAGTCACAGGCGGCAGGCCAATTCCTTCGGCTCATACGTGGTGGCGGGGGAAAAAGGTGTCGTAGTCGACGGGCGGGTTGTGATTCGTCGGGGTGAGCGCGTTGGCCAGCATAGGGTTTTTGACTGTGACTACCCACAAATCATCGACGACGGCCGATTCTATTTCTGGGCCGATCACGGCAACGGCCAGGGCGTGTTCGATGCCACCGGTCGGATGGTCGGAACCGGTGACCAGATCGGTGATTTCCAGATCAGCACCATCGAACGTTATGAGGTCGACAACACAGGCAAGATAGCCTTCGCATCGCGGCTTCTCGACGGCAGCTACGGCGTGTTCCGGGACGACAAGGTGGTGGCGGTTGCGGGTGCAACGCAGATCGAAGGCGCCCTTGTAGAGGAGGTTTACACCGGGACTCTCGTGCACAACAACGCCGGGCAAGTAGGGTTCTCGGCCAGTGTTGACGGAACCAAAGGTGTCTACGTCGCCACGCCCACGGGGGAACCCGGTCGCCCGTTCGACTATCGGAAGGTGATCGAACAGGGAGATCCGGTTCGCGGCGATGATCCACTTTCAGACGTGCACGAACTGGACCTTGCCGACTCGGGCCTGATTGCCGGGCGGGTGCAAGCTGAGCACGTCATCAACATCGCCCCCATGCGGGTGCACACATTCGGCGACACGTCGAACTTCTACGTCACCGACGTCAACTCGTTCATGATCGGCGCCAGAATCGGCGAGCTCGATCCTCTCAAATTGTCGATCGTCGATGTCGATAACCAGGAGCTTACGGCTTACTTCGGGGTGGGCGACGTGATCGACGGATTCGAGATCACGTCGATCCACAGCGGGACGTATGAACAGCGCCTGGTCAACGACAGCGGTCAAATCGTCGCGGCGGCCCTGGACGACACCCAGGGTCAAATCTTGGCGATCGTGTCGCAAGACGAGATTGTGGCGCGGACCGGAGACCGGATCGGCGACGCAGAGATCCTGACCGTCTCCCGCCCGGAAATCAACGACGAAGGGACGATCATCTTCCGCGCCGAGTTCAACCCACAACTGGCGCCCATCCGCGTACACGAGTATGACGACGACGCCAACTTCTTCGGCACGGACGCCGGCCTGTTCATGATCGATGTCCGCGTGAGGGAGAACGATCCGTTCAAGCTGTCGACCGTGGACGTCGGAACACAGGAACTCACACCTCAGTTCGGGGTCGGTGATATCATCGACGACTTCCAGATAACGTCGATCGTCAGCGGGGAGCACGAAGAACGGCCGGTCGATAACAACGGGAAGATCGTGGCGGCCTGTGCCGACCAAACCGGCCCGACGGTCACCGCGATACTCACCAAGGATGAGGCCCTGGTGCGAAGCGGCGACGAGGTCGACGGCTACACCCTCAAAGATGTGACCCGCCCCGAAGTAACCGACGAGGGAAGGGTCGTCTTCCATGCGAGTTATGACGACGTGAAGCTGGCCCCCATTCGCGTGTATCAGATCTTCGAGGAAACGGACTTCTACGTCGCGGATAGCGGCCTGTTCATGGTGAATGCCCGCATAGGTGAAGGTGACCCCGGCAGACTGTCGGTAGTCGACACGCAGACGAAGGAGATCACCCCGCACTTCGGCGTCGGCGACGTGATCGGCCGCTTTACGATCACCATGATCATCAGTGGTCGTGACGAGCAACGCCTGATCAGCGACGCCGGAACCATCGTCGCGGCCTGCGTCGATCGCACCAAGAACGACGTTTATGCGATCGTCACCAAGGACGAGATCCTGACAAAGACCGGTAGATCCATAGGCGGGTATGAGCTGGTTCGGCTGACCAGGCCGGAGATCACCGGCAGCGGAAAGGTGATCTTCCGGGGCACGTTCGACCTGAACGGAGACAGTGGCAGCGGCATCTTCGATCTTGATTCCCGATTGATCGGCACCGGCGACGATCTTGGCGATGCGACCGTCACGCAGGTATACGTCGCCTCCATCAACGAGAACGGTCAACTCGCGGTGACGCTTGAGCGATCCGACCAGCACTACGCCGTCTACCTCGACGACAAGCCCGTCGCCATCGAACACATCTCGGAGTTGGGCGGCGAAACCGTGCAGGAAGTTGATGTCGGTCGTGTGGCGGTGAACGCTGACGGCCGCGTCGCGTTCGTGGCCCGCGCTGGCCAGGGGGCCGACGCACTCTGGATCGCGACGCCGACCGGCCAGCCCGACCCACCGTTCGAATATCGCAAGGTGGCCGAGATCGGCGACACGATCGGCGGACACACTCTGCACGAGCTTTCCAAGTTCCGGCTGACCCACGATGGACGGGTCACCGTCTATGCCAGATCCGATGGACCCGATGTCGACAAGATCTTCGTGGAGACGGCCAAGGGCGTCTTCGACGCCTGGGCGGCCGGGGACGGACTATACGGCTTTGAAGCGATGGGATTCGGCAACGTGCCTCATATCGATTCTAGCGGCAGGCTATACCTCACCGCTGCCCTTCGAGGTATCGGCCAGGTGGTGTTCGTCGACGGCGTGCCAATTCTACAGGAACGTTGTGCGGGCGGCTCGGCCGACGGGATCTTCGATCTGGACTCCAGACTGATCGGTACGGGTGACCACCTCGGCGACGGAACCGTCGCCCGCACCTTTGGCGCGTCGGTCAATGAGAAAGGGCAACTCGCGGTCACGTTGGAGCGGTTCGACGATCTCAACGCGGTCTACCTGGACGGTTCGCCCGTCGCCGTCGAGGGCATAACGGAAATCAACGGTGAGTTCGTAGTAGAAGTTGCGACGGCCAAGGTCCGGCTCAACCAGGAAGGACAGGTCGCCATTCTCGCCAGGGCAGGTGACGGCGCCCTTGCCCTTTGGATTGCGACGCCGACCGGCGTGCCCGAGCCACGGTTTGACTATCGCAAGGTCGCGGAGGTCGGCGAACAGATCGGCGGGCACTCCATTCATGCCCTGTCAAACTTCCGACTAACGGACACCGGGCTGGTTACCTTCTACGCGAAGGAGAATGGGCCGGACGCGGACAAGATCTTCATCGAGACGGCCGAGGGCGTCTTTGATGCCTACGCGGCCGGGGACCGGCTCTTTGGTTATGAAGTCCTGAAGTTCGGTACCGTGCCACATGTCGACTCGTCGGGTCGGGTGTTTATTACCGTGCATCTCAGACGCATCGGTCAGGTTGTGTTTGTGGACGGTGAAGCGATCGTGCAGGGTCGGTACAGCGGCGAAACCCGCAACGGAATACTCAGTCGCGAGTCCAGGTTGATCAGCGACGGCGACGACCTGGGTGACGCGACGGTGCGCCAGGTGTATCGCGCCTCGATCAACAACGGCGGACAACTGGCCACGGCGTTGGAACGCTCGGACATGAATGACGCCGTCTACATGGACGGGAAGCCGGTCATCATCGAACTGCTGATGGAGCTCGAGGGCGAGACCGTTTACGCGATCAACCAGGAACTGGTCAGACTCAACGAGGCGGGTCAGGTCGGGTTCATTGCCCGTTCTGGCCCCGGTAACGACACCGTGTGGATCGCCACGCCGACCGGCGTGCCCGAACCGCCCTTTGCCTACCGCAAGGTGGCGGAGGTGGGTGACGAAATCGGTGGAACCGCACTTCATGCGATTGACAACTTCCAGTTGACCGAGAGCGGCCTGGTGACGATGTTCGCCAAACGGGACGGAGACCAGCAGCCATCCAAGATCTTCGTCGAGACCGCGGAGGGGGCTTTTGACGCGTGGACGTCTGACGACGAACTCTACGGATACGAGGTTCAAAGGTTCGGGACCATACCCTATGTGGACACCTCCGGTCGGCTGTTCATCAACGCCAACCTGGTGGGCGTAGGCCCCGTGGTATTCGTCGACGGTGTGCCGGTGATACAAAGTAGCGTGTTCGCCGACACCGAGGCCCAGATCGTCGAGACTTCTGAAGGCGTCTTCGACGCGATCTATGACCACGACGTCGTCGAGGGTCTCGAAATCAGGCTCGGCAGCAACCTGTCGCCACGCGTGGACGACGACGGCAACGTTTACAACTACGTCGATACGACGGAGGTCGGCCCAACACTGCTTCGCAATAGACAACTGCTGGTCCAGGCGGATGTCCAGGGGGCCACGGCGCCGGTCTTGCTGGAGTACTGGCCGTTCCCGGCGAAGATGTTCGACGTAACCGACGGCGACCACGTGCTTCTGTACGGCCGGACCGAACCCGGGCCGGCGAACCATCTGCTGATGATCGACGCCGTGGGTCACCAGGCTGCCCAGGTGTTCAAAGACGGTCAGGAGTTCCCCGGCTGGGTCATCGAGCATATCGAGACCGGCCCGCTGGACGAGCGGCATATCGATCGGAGTACCAGGACCTTCGTCGTCTCCGGCGAGCAACGCCGCGGTGTGACCATCGACGAGAACATCTACGCGCGCGACGGAACCGTCGTAGACGGCAAGGCTCTGGACGGATTCTCCTCGCCGCAGGTCGACGGTGGTGATCCGGTCTTCATCGCTGAATTCACGGATGGCACCGGCATCTTCGATGCCCAACGCAAGTACGTAGCCACCGGTGACGTGATTGAAGGCCATACGATTCGTGACATTGTTGCCCACTCAATGACCGACGGGGTCAGCGCCTTTTCGGCCGAACTTGCGGACGGTCGAGTCGGCATTTTCCGCGGAGACGGTGTCATCGCCGTGGAGGGCGTCACCGAGATCGAGGGCGAGGTCATCGACCGCATCGTTCCGGAGGTGGTCCGTAAGAATGAAAACGGAGAGGTGGCGTTTGCGGCCGGTACCGTGGGCGGTAGACTGGCGGCCCTTGTCGCCTCCGGACCGAACGGAGGTATCACCTTCCGCCGAGCCGCAACCGTCGGCGATTCACTCGGCGGGCTGGAATACGATTTCGCCAGCGGACAGGTGCACTGCCCGCGGGAAGACTCGGCTGGCATCCGCTACCAATCGGTCGCCGTATCTGGCGGATCTCAGACTGTCTTCCAGAACGACCGCCCGCTCATTCAAGAAGCGGGATCGCACGCAGTGGCGCCGATCCAGCTCTATGAACTGGACCCGATGCTGTTCGGCGTCGGCGACGACGAGCATCTGGTGGTGGCGGGCAAGGTCGATGAATTGGAGGAATACGCGGTCATTCTGGTCGACCAACGGCGGGGCACGCTGGAATCCGTGGTGCAGATCGGCCAAAAGATCCAGGGCGCAGGCAAGATCGCCTCCATTCACTTTTCTCCCACCGACCAGCGCCACGTCGGCAAGAGGGATGATGTGGCCTTCGTGGTCACCTCCAGCAAGGACGGCATCCAGGCCGTTATGAACCGAACCGGCACGCTCATCAAGACTGGTGATCAGATCGCCGGTTACACGGTGCACACGTTCGATCTTCCTCAGGTCGGCGATCATGGCGAGTTTACCTTCTGGGCCTCCACCAGCCATCCACAGTTCGGCCAGGGGGAGGGCGCATTCCTGATGGCCGATACGCGCGTGGTCGGTACGGGAGACGTCATCGAGGAGTATGTGATACTGACCGTTGACACCTTCGCCGCCCACGACGGTAATTCCGCGGCGTTCGTCGGAACCGTAGAGATTGATCAGGGACCCGAAGCACGGGGCGCGCTGACCACCGATTGCGCGGTGGCTGTGGAAGGTGTGACGGAAATCGACGGTCGGCTCGTGGTTGCCATCGATCCGCTGACGGTTCGCTTCAACAAGGCTGAGCAGGTGGCGTTCATCGCCGAGGTCGAGGGATCGTCGCCGTCGCTGTACGTCGCCACCGAGGACGAAAACGAGGGCTACGTCTTCCGCCTCGTCGCCTCCGTGGGCGATGTGATCGAAGGGGCGCAGGTTGAGTCGTTTGACGACTTCCGCCTGTCGGAGGACGGGTTGGCCCGGTTCGTCTCCCTGGATAATTCCCCGGCCCAGTTCGTGGAGACGGGTGAAGGGGTCTTCGACGTGTTTCTCAGCGGCCAAGTGGTGGGATCGCGCCAGGTTGTCTCGATCGATGATTTACGGTTGGACGACCTGGGTCTGATCAGTTTCCGCTCCGGCGACGCGCCCGAAACCACCACGCTGTTCCGCGAACAGCAGCGCGACGTGTTCGGCACCGTGATTGACGGCGATCGCATCCAGGGGCTGCGCATCGACCTTACGCTGGGGCGTCCCTTTGCTGCGCGGGTGGAGTTGTCGGGCGGCAACATCATGAACGTACCCGTCGCGCCCGTGGGTCCATTGGTGTTTGTAAACCGCGAGTCGATCGCACACGCCGCCTATCGCCCGCCGTCGGTGGCTCCGGTCAACATTGACCGCTTCGACCTGGACGACTACGTGGACCATGACGAATCCGGACGGTTCCTGGTGTTCGGGGCGATCAGCGAGCAGGACCCGCCGGGATTACTCTCAGTGGACAGCAAAAATGGCTCGGTCACGACACTGCTGTCGGTGGGCGACAATGTTGAAGACCTACGGATCGAGAGCATCGAACCGGCTCAAGTGAACGGATACGCCGACGACGGCATCGCGGTAATGAGGGTCAACGAAGGTACTTTACCCGCGATCGTCACCCAAACGACGATACTGGTGGAAACCGGCGATGAGGTGAACGGCGAGATCGTCAGTGGCCTCTCGATGCCGCGCCGCACGGCGGACGGCATGGTTTACTACCGGGCCAACGGCTTCGTGTTCCGCCAACCGCTGGAGGGGCCCGGCGTCAAAGTGCTCGACTGGCTTCAGACTGTGGCCGGTCAACCGCTGTTGAGTATCAATTCCTGTGCCGTTAACAACGCCGGCGATCTGGCCTATTTGGCGAAGTTGCCCCGTCAGCGGGGCGGCGTATTCACCAATGACGATCCGGTAGCCATTGATAAGGTGACGAAGATCGACGACCGCAAAGTGCTGGCGGTCGGCAACGGTAGTCAGCCGCATTCCATTCAAGTCAGCATCAACGAGTACGGGCAAGTCGCCTTCGTAGCCAGGGTCGAGGGGAGACCTACCGCTCTTTACGTCGCAACTCCGTTGTCGCCGTGGGATTACAATGGCGACTGTTACATCGACTTGGAGGACTACACTGAATTCAACGACTGCTTGTCCGGTCCGGGTGAAACCATGAAACCCGAATGTTGGATGTTCGACATCAACGACGATTGCTGTTGTGACATGCGCGACTTCCAACTATTCCAGAGGGAATTCACCGGTTCTGACGATCCCATTGAGAATTGTCGCCCGGCCGGTGGTGGGTGGTAGCCATCCACGCCAGAGCCGAGGAGGCGCCGTGCTTCACAGGAGAGGACTCGGGACCGCCAGGCGCCAACCGGATGACCGACGGCTACCGCGGCTCGGGCGCCGATGACTACAATGGATGTTCCCCTTCGCGTCGATGGTCTTGCGATGATCTAACCTCTTGTAAGTCAACGCTTTTTGCTGCGTACTGGGAGTTTCTTCTTAGTGGTTACAACTACTCCTTTGTTGGGAAGTACGTCTGGCATACGGGTCTGGGCGGCAGCCAGCAGTCGCTGCAGCGGTTCGCGGGGTTGGGGGATCTGGACGAACTGCTTGGCGTTTGGATCCCACACCCAGAGATGGTCGAGTTCAACCTTTATCGAAGGAATCTGTTGCCCCCGCGTGGCTGCTTGCGGTCGGGTGGTCTGTCGTGGGCATACTCGTCGGACCCCATATCGACCCGACCGTTGATCACCCGCGGATCGCCATCAATGTCCGTCTCCCCTGGTCCAGGCTGGAAATCCGGATCACCTCTGTCAATACAAGGCGACTGCGACAGGAGGTGGATGTTGCCGTTCCCGGGATCGACGAAAAGCGGGTCTTCGTCGATATTGCCTTCGCCCGGCCAACCGCCTTGAACGTCGCAGTAACTCACAATCGGAGTTCCACTTTGAACGTAGATCTGGTTGCTCTGGTTCGCCCACAGAAGGCAGTTAGTGAGCGTAGCGGTTCCGCTATAGCTGGAAACCCCATCCCCGTGGATCCTAGCAGTGTTTCGCGTAAACGTACAGTTGGATATCGTAGGACTCTCGCAACTGGACATACCACCGCCACCGTCATTTGTCCCTTCTCGGTGACGACGACGTGGACCTCGACGACTACCGCGCCTTCGCCCTGAGCTTCACCGGCTCAGACTAACCGCCAGTCCGTGACACTCGCGAGGTCGGCCTCACTCAGGCCGACCCCTTCTTATGCGCCACGCGTCGGGCGCCCTGCCAATTCACCTTGCGATGAAGGGCATGTAGACCCCAACGTTGCATAAATCTGACCGATTTGCATCACGCTGCGGGGCGTAGGCGGTTGAGCAGGCCGAGGAGTTTCTCCTTCACTATGCTCCCTCCGCTGATGGTCAGCGTGAGCTTACCGTT
>Ga0114922_10004646_pt1 | contig 12731 bp, 8 predicted proteins | sample AartaG_FD_100975 | JGI IMG/M metagenome (GOLD analysis project Ga0114922, IMG submission 100975) | Deep subsurface microbial communities from Aarhus Bay to uncover new lineages of life (NeLLi) - Aarhus_00045 metaG | ecosystem: Environmental > Aquatic > Marine > Oceanic > Sediment | place: Aarhus... | reverse complement strand
GATATTCTCCTCGCCGGACAACCTTGAATCGGGAGGAATCGCGGCCTACAGTGAAAAACTGGGCTACGCGGTTCTGGATGTTTCGCTGGACAGCATGAACGAGGCGATCTCGGCGGGTACAAGGCGGGCGGTGATAATCACCCTGATCATGGTTTCGCTCGGTGTGCTGGCTATAATCTATCTGGTTCGCAGTGTTGTAGCGCCGATATACCGGCTCGCTGATGCCACCAGGGCGGTGGCTCAGGATAATCTCGACCTGATCGTTCCGGTAAACAGGGCAGATGAGATCGGCATACTGGCAAGTTCGTTCAATCACATGATCAGGCAGCTGAAAGTCTCCAGGGAGAGGATCGAGGCCTGGAACCGTGAACTGGAGGCAAAGGTCCGCGAAAGGACAAAAGAACTCGAGGAAAAACACCGTGAGCTGGAAAAGGCTTACGAGGCCCTGAAAACCCTGGACACGGCAAAGGATGATTTCCTTGCGCTGGTTTCCCACGAGTTGCGCACCCCCCTGAGTTCGGTACTGCTCTATTCGGAAATGCTGCTGGACGGGCTGGACGACTCCCCGGAAACACGGAATGAATTTCTGACCACGATTGTAGAAAACTGCAAGCGGCTGACTCGCCTGATAAATGACGTTCTCGACCTGTCGAAAATCGAGGCGGGCCGGATGCCGTTCAAGCTTGAAAAGTTGAATTTCGAGGAATTGATTAATGATACTCTCTCTGGTATACGCCCGACAATAGAAAGCAAAGGAATAAATCTAATCTGCGAGAATGTAGGAAAAGGGTTCCGCCTGTGGGGTGACAGGGACAGAATAATCCAGGTGCTGACCAATGTTATCTCCAATGCAGTAAAATTCACCCCGGAAGGCGGCAGCATCACTGTTTCGCTCAGCAGTAGCGACGGGATAGGGGAAGTTATGATTACGGACACCGGCCAGGGAATCAGTAAAGAAGATATTCCCAAGGTCTTCGACAGGTTCAGTCACCTGGGAAGTATCGACCACCACACTGAGGGCACCGGGCTGGGCATGACTATTTGCAGATCGATTATCGAAAGGCTCAACGGCGAAATCTGGATCGAAAGCCAACGCGGTCAGGGTACCACGGTTTTTTTCACCCTGCCCACGGCTGATCGTTCATTAAACATAACGAAAGAAGAAGAAAAGGCCACAGAGCATGGAACTCGACCTGAATAAGATTCTGATTGTCGATGATGAAAAAGCCCTGCGGATGGGCCTGTCGATGTGCCTGAGAAACGTCGGCTTAGAGCCGGTAGAGGCAGCTGATGGTAACGAGGCGTTGCGAATGGTGGTCGAACACCGGCCGGCGCTGGTGATTCTTGATGTCATGATGGACGGGATGTCCGGACTCGAGGTCTGCCGGATCCTGCGGAAAAATCCCGCGACCCGGGCGATCAAGATTCTTTTCCTCTCGGCCAAGGGTCAGCTCAAGGAACAGAACGCAGGCATGGAGGCAGGCGGCGATTATTACATAACCAAGCCGTTCGAATACAAGAAGTTGTTAAAGATTATCAAAGGTCTTCTTGGAGATAACCGCTCGATGGAGTAAATAATGACGAATTTGATCTCGGTAAGCACGAATTGTCAGAAATTACAAAACAAGAATTTCACTTCAAGTGTGCTTGTTGTCGATGACGATCTCTCGATCCGCAACGGACTTGTTTTTCTTCTGCGCAAGGAGGGGTATGCCCCACTGGATGCCAGGGATGGCCGGGAAGCGCTCCAGAAAGTCCACAACGAAAGGCCCGACCTGATTCTGCTCGACATGATGATGCCCAAGTTGAACGGCCTTGAGGTCTGCCACATACTGAAAAGCAACGAGGACACTCGCCTGATCCCGGTGGTCTTGATCACTGCCATGCACAGCCATGATGAAAAAATCAAGGCTATTGATGCAGGCGCGGATGATTTTATCAACAAGCCGATCAATATCGCCGAACTACGGGCCCGTGTCAGATCGCTCCTCCGGATGAAACACCTGAACGACCTTCTTGCCAAAGCCGACAACGTGATAGCTGCCCTTGCCAACGCAATCGAGGCCAAAGACAAGTACACCGAGGGTCATAATGAACGGGTATCCGGCTACTCGGTGGCCCTGGCCCAGGCGGCAGGGATGCCGGAAGACGAGCAGAAGGTCTTGCGAATGGCTGGTATCCTTCACGATATCGGAAAGATTGGGGTCCCGGATAAGGTGCTCAACAAACCCGGGCGGCTGAACCGGGATGAGTTCAAGAAAATCTTTTTACACCCGGAGGAGGGAGAGAAAATTCTTTCCCCCTTGCGCTGTTTGTATGGAGTCCGCGAAGTGGTACTTTACCATCACGAGCGTTACGATGGCACTGGCTATCCCAGAGGCCTCAAGGGTGAAAAAATTCCCATTTTCGCCAGGATCGTGGCCATTGCGGACAGTTATGACGCAATGACCTCCACCAGGCCATACAGACATGCCCTCTCCAGGAAAAAGGCGATAGAAGAGCTGGAAAATAAGGCAGGACAGATGTGGGATCCAGTGCTTGTAAAAATATTCGTTGAATGGCTGAATAAAAATGGGGATAAGGGATAACAAGTGGTCAAAGTTCAATAATAAGGAATGATACTATGGCTGATTTAATCTTGTGGAACTCAATTGCCACGAGACGCCGCTCTCCCGGCGACGATTTCCTGGATAACGGCCTGGCGATTCTGAAAGCTTATATCAGGGGACAGGGTTTCAGCGTGGAAGTCATAGACTGGGCTCGCACCGGCCAGTGGGAGAAAATGACCCCGCGAATACTGGCCAGGATCAACGGTTATCTGGCCTCTTGGCTGCTCTCCGGGAGGGAATCGTCAAAAAATAGGAGCAAGATGGTCAAGCGCCTGGTAGGGCTGCTTTTTATACTGAGCCAGGATTCCATGTTAACAGTGCAAAAATGGCGGCAGAAGAAGATGATCCGTGAACTGGCCCAATATGTTTGCAATTCGGGATGCTCCGTGGTGGGGGTCAAAACGTGGTACGGCGAAACCTTTCGCTCCGCCAGGTATTTCGCCAGCTACCTGCGCAAGATTGCCCCGGAGGTGCTGATCGTAGCCGGGGGCCCCCATGCCTCGACTTACAAAGAAGCAGTACTTGAGGATGGTCTTCTCGATATCGCCGTTGCTGGTGAAGGCGAGAGGGCGCTGGCCGGGATTTTGGCCCTTGCCCGCCAGACTGAACCCAAAAAAGACCTGTTGAAAGCCCTTGCCCGGCAAGCCTCCCTTGGGCAATTGAAAAATGTTATTTACCGGAGCAATGGAGCGGTTAAATCCTCCCCTGTGGAAATATCCAACGTGAATACGAAAGTTGTACCAGTTTACGACAATTTCGAAGGCAAAACCCTGATCCACGTGATTGTCGAATCTCTCGGCTGCCCCTGGGGAAAATGCAATTTCTGCACCCACTCCCGCTCCTACCCCACTTACTCTGTCCGCAGTCCCGAGTCTGTGGTTGAAGAGATAGAGCAGATGCTTGCGCGCGGAATCGGGATTTTTCGCTATGCCGGTTCCACCACCGCCCTGAATCACGCCTGCCAGATCGCCCGCCTGATCGAGGAGAAGGGGATCCGCATTTTTTACTCCATGTTTAGCAGGGTGGAATCCCTTGCCGCCGATCCAGGTGTGTACGAAAAGCTTGTCGATTCCTACAGGCAGTTGTTGCGCTCGGGTTTTCGCTCAGTCTTTCTCGGGGTGGAAGCCGCCAACGATGATATCAATAAGCTTGTGATGAACAAGGGGATCACCCGCAGCGATGTTGTCTACACGGTGGCGGCCATGCGGGAAGCCTCGCAAATCGAAGGGCTGCCTCTGGATGTGGGTATCTCGCTGATCTACCCGGCTCCCACGCTGGGTAAGATCCCTCTGCACAGGCTGAAAGAGGAGAACATAGAACTGATCGAGGAAACAGAGCCGGATTCTGTGCTGGTCAGCCCGCCGGCGCCGTTCCCGGGTTCGGCGTGGTTTAATCGAAAGGATTACTTCGGCTTCGATCTGGGCGAAACTTTTTTGCAAGACATACTTGTATACGATTACGTGCTTTATAAGCCTCTCTACCTCTGGCCGGATATCGATCTCAAACTCGAAGGGATGAGCCTTCGGGAGATATTCGGAGAGTGCGCCGATCTCAGGCAGGCGCTCGAAGAAAGGGGCTTTGTCACCGAGGTTACCGATGTGCAGTTCCTGATGTTGCGCAATGCTGGGTACACCGGCAAAGAAGGTGTTCTCGAATTCAAAAACCGCACCCAGCATGCTATCATCTCCTGCGACTATCGCTGGATAAACCGGCTTCAGGAGCAGGTAAACCAGGCGAGCCTCGCTCTGGCATCAAGCAATAAGGTATAACCATGGCTGCCGATCACCTGAATCCCGAAATTTTACACCGGCTATTACCGGAGAGGGCCGGAAAACACGAACTTCCGGTGTTGGAAGAAAGGTATGGCCAGCCCCAGGAAATCCGCTACGAAAAAATCGAAGACTTTAAAGAAATCAGGGCCTGCCTGCGCCTTCGCTACGATGTGTACCGCTATGTCAATTTCATAGGAGAAAACAAGGATCGCCTGGATATTGATCCCTATGACTTTTACTCCACATTTCTCGGCGCATATAGTGTATCCGGAGGGCGAAAAGACCTGATTGGCATGCTTCGAATTATAAGCGGTGATAAAATCAGTAAAACTGCCTCTTTCATCGAAAAACTGATCAGAACCGCTGCCGATCCGAATATCAGATCGATAAGCAGACGCCCCCAATCCCTCCCGATTATGGAATCTTTTCAACTCCCCGAGTCCTATGTTAGCTGTTTTCAAAAATCAAGTGGCCTGGATAACTCTATACATCCATATGAGGTATCTCGTCTCGTCATCCGCCCGGAATACTGGTTGCACAGCATAGATGTTGGACTTTACTATTTGCTGATTATGGATAGCTGGCTGAACAAACCGCCGCGTGAATATTTTTTGATCGCCGTGCATCCCAGGGCACAAAAAAAATATGAAAAATTGGGGATGAAAATCGTTCCGGGTACCGGGCAGGTAATCTATAAACGTTTCAATCAGCTTGCCATCGCCATGATTACTGATATGGAAACATTGCTCAACAATCCGCGCAATTACGGTAAAACCTGTGAGTCTATCTTCGGTAGCTTCAAGAAAAATAAATCTTTCACTCTTATGGTGGATAAACGCTTCTATTTCAATCATATCAACAATGGTAAAGATTGATTGGAAGCAGATAATGTTTATTTCCGAAATTTGAAGAAAAAATTTTTCGAAAGAAAGTCTTCCTCCTTGTGCGTTCTCTTACATATGACATGAGGCAGCAGAGGTTTCAGGTCAGAGCATTTTAATTTGCGGGAAAGAAGAATTGGAAAGAATACCGGAATCAGGGGCGATGGATTCGCGAGATGAAGTTGTCTCCTACGACATTGTATCGAAAAGGTTTCTTCGAACAGTCGAGAAATTATTCATCCGCCGCTGTCTCAAACTGCTTGCCAAAGGTAAAAAAGCGAAAAACCCTCTTATCCTGGATGCAGGAACCGGGACCACGAACGTACCGATCCGCATGATTCGCAAGCTGCCCTCCTCTGTAATCGTGGCAATGGACTTATCCCTGAATATGCTCGAAAGAGGCAGACAGAATATCGCCGATGAGGAGCTCCAGGACCGCATATTGCTGGTCATAGGGGATGCAGAAAATCTTCCGTTCAAAGACGACTCTTTCGACTTGGTTTACAGCCATTCAATGTTCCATCACCTGGTCGACCCGCGGACCACTGTGCAGGGGATCATTCGAGTCACAAAGCGGGGCTGCTGCTTTATTATCCGGGACCTGAGAAGGCCTCCCGGCTTTCTGCTGGAATGGTACGTCCGGATATTCGGTTTCCGCTATGATGAGATAATGAAAAATATGTACCGGGAGTCTCTTCGCGCAGGCTTTACCCGCCAGGAAATGGCCGGCATTGTCGGCAGCATAGAAGGCGCTGTGGTCAGAGTGAGTTCGTTTTTCATTACCCATGTCGGCCTGGAAGGGGTAAGGTATGGTATCACCTGACAGGGCGAAATATTCCATCCCTGAAATTCAGCCTGATTTCATGTTTTAATCCAGATCAAGTCCTGTACGTGCGCCGGGAGTTCCCTCGAGGGTCAATATCCCCACGGGAAGATCGATTTTCACAAAATTCGAACCTGCCTTGCCGACCAGGGAAAACGCCGGGGCCGCCTCCGTATTGTCTGCCACATCTATTACCTGTACGAACGTATAATCGAGTTTACCGGTTTCCCTCACCCTGATCTCAGCCCTGCCTGCACCCAGGGACGGGTTGGGATTGCGGGGCGGGTACTGGGATGTGCCTACCGTGAAAGCCGCCACCGTGTCGATTACCGCCTCGGCCGGGGCGAGCACGTTCACCACCGCCCGTGCCCCTGCATCCGAAACAGTGAAACGCTTCGACTCAAGAAGCGGAGCCACAGGGTAATGCCAGAGCACCCTGGGCTGGAATCCGCGCGCGGCAAGTGAAATGTTGTCCACCACGACAAGGTAGCGATCACCGAGCCAGATCAGCTCCCGCACGACCCGCTTTACACGGCCCGGCGTGTAGGCAGAAGTGAAATCCGCGGCGAGATAGGCCCAGCCGTCCTCATCCCGGTAGGCAATTATATCCCCGTACTCGTTCTTTTCATTTGCCAGGTATTCCTCGATTATTCCCTGGGTCTGGTTGTTGTAAAATCGCTGGGAACCGGCATCCTCCGGGTCTGATGGATCCACGATCTGGATCGTGTTATGGGCCACAGAGTTGTGGAAGAATTTTTTATAATGGTCGATTCCTGTGCCTCCTGAGTAGGAGCCAGCCTCAATCAAAAGCGGAGCCCGGCGGAAAATTTCCACGTGGCCGGAGTCGAAATGCCCGTGGTTGTCAAAATAGTCGCCGCATTTGAAAAAGATGAATGTGTCGTCAGCTCCCCAGCCAGTGCGCCAGAACGCCATACCGGTGCCTTTGGGGCTGAAAAGGATCCTCGCGGGCAGGGTGGTGTGTGAGGTTCCCTCCTGGTCAGCGTCCCAGTAAAGAAACACCTGGTACTCGCTACCCATTTCAGTGCCGATACGGTTCCGTGTCACAGCGGCGTGAATGTCGAAAAGGTAGTTGACATAGCCTGCTCCCACCGGTTCACTATAGGCAAAGGCGCGTTCGGAAACTACGCGGAACGAGAAACGTTCCGAGCCTCGAAAGAAACAATCTCCAAAACGGACCAGCAGTCCGTTCGGCTGCTCGCCGTAGATTAAAAACAGCGCCTCGCGCCAGGCCCAGTCTCCCTGCTCCTCACGGATCATTTTCCACAGATTCTCGCCAGTGGCTGAATACCAGGCGGCAATGAAATGCCCCACAAGCCACATCGTGTACTTGCGGCCGTAAGCCATGCTGTTGTGGACCGTGCCGTCCTGGATTTGCCTTGCCGGGAAAAGATCCCTGAGATAGACCTTGTAGGCCCAGTCGATGAACTTGTCTGCCTCGGGATGATGGCCTTTCAGGGCCAGCCCGGCGATCGCCACCCCAGTGGGATAGCCGTACATCCGCGTGTGGAAAATATGTGTTCCCTGGTTTTTGTAAAGGTCCATGCAGTGCTGTGCTCCCCGGGCAAGATTTGCGATGACTTTTTCTTTCGCGGCATTCGTAAAATTTGCGTTGTTATACAGCCAGTCGAACGCCATTGCATCCCACATCAGCACTAAGCCGGCGTCGGTGGTGTTGCCGAAACCTCTCCGTTTTTCGAGCATCTCGATACATTCCAGCGCGGCGTCGGTGTCATCGAGCATCACCGCTTTCAGAGCCCAGTTGCAGGAACCGCGCCGGGTCATTCTCTCCAGGAATCTGCTGTAGCGGCTGTCCCTGGCCCTTTTGCGGAGAATGTCAGTCGTAATCGAGCGCTCACCCCAGGCATTGTCCCGGAAGAACAGCCGCGGATGATCCTCGAATACCTGGTAGGATAACGCAATCTCAGCAACGCTGAGACCGGTCAGGAGAATTGCAATCAGTAATCTTCTACACATGGCAAACTTCCTTTTTCATAGCGGGTTAATTAGATCAATTATCCGTTAAATCCGATTAGAAGATTCAGTTTGTCACCAAAGGTTGTCATTCCGACACCTTATTCTATCAGCACTGTGCTTATCCTTTTAGGCGGCAGCGAGATTTCGATGGTACCCCCGGCAAGCCGCGCTGCCGATTTCGTATCGTCCCGACCGTCGAGAGTGATACACCTTGCTGAGTTGGGCGCATTGGCAGGATTGAGAGTGACTTTCTGGCTCGTGCTGTGGGGATTAAACAGGCGCACGAACAAGCTTCCGTGGCTGTCGCGCTGAATCGAGGTGAAAACCGCCCGACCGCTGGCTTTGAGGAAAGAGTGCTCCCGCGGCAGGGTGCCTCTGCGTTTCGAGAGTTCCAGGTCTTTGGACAGAAGGTCGACGATACGCACTGCCACGTTGACCCGCTGGCCGAGAACGTACAGCCTGTTCACCGGGATTTCCCCGGCAACCGGAACGATATCGTAGCTAAATGTATGCATGCCCTGGATCTGCCCGCCCGGGTTGTCGTTGGAGTACACCGCGCGGCGGAAAGCACGAAGCAGGGTCAGTGCAATCGGCCGCCCGGGAGTGTCGATCACCGCGCTTTCCGGCAGGCCCCGGCTAACCACTGCAAGCCCGCTGCGGCTGTCTCCGAAAGCGGTCCAGGTGATTTGCGGCCGGGTCTCCACCTCCAGTTCGCTGCGGATATCGTTATCCTCAGGCAGGGCCACACGGCGCTCGACCACATCGAAGGCTGAATTGCTCAGGTAGGTTTCACCTGAAAGGCCTGTGGGAAAGAGCACCCGCAGGCGGTGGTCGAGCAGGTTGTTTTCCACGGTCGTTTTCACTTCGATCCTGTCCGAGCCTTGGCGCAGGGTGACATCGGAAACTATTTTCAGCGCCGCGGTCTGTTCGCTGCGCCGCATGGTTCTGAAATCGAACTCTTTCGGCAGGTTCATCTCCAGGCTTATCCGCAGCGTGGCTTTGGCGAAACCGTCAGCAACAATTGCTACCTCTGCCGTGCCGGCAGTGCTGAAATGAACCTGATCGTTCACCGCCATTCCGTGAAACCAGCCGTCGCCGATATCAGCCCGGTTCTCGAAAGTGAGAAGCTGCTCGTATTTTCTGCCGGTCCGCTTGTCAGTGACCGTGATCGTGCCGTTGGATTCAGCCTGCACTTTCAGGAATTCATTCTCGATCCCCCGGTGCGAGACTCTCATTGATCCTGAGTATCTCGTGGGGCCGTCCGCGGGTTCGACGATCAGCGTGGTATAGCCGAAAGACGGCACTTTCAGCGGAGCGCTGACACTGACCACGTGGCGTATGTCCCCCCGCGGAAAATGTTTTCGCTGGCGCCAGAAACCCTGCCTGCCCGGTCTCTGGGCCACTAGCTGGTAGGGGATCTCTCTGCCGGAGGCGGCGATCAACTTGAATGAAAACTTTCCCTCGTAGCCGAAAAATTCCTGGAATCTGCCCGGCCAGTCACCGGGAAGGGGAATATCGAGATCCACCGGCTCATCGATATCCTCACCCGTGGCATTGAACACTGCCAGCAGAATCGAGCCATCCGGCATTTCTTCGGGAGCTGCGGCCAGGGCGAGCTGTTTCAGCGCGCGGGCCGTGAGTCTTGAGGAGATACCGAGCGACTGGTCGAAACGGAAGATCATATCCTGGTGCACCTGGTCGATCGAGCAGGTACACATGCTGTCGTGCGGGTGGTTTTTCAGCAGGTGTTTCCAGGCGGTATGGAGATAGCCCGAGGGGTAGTTTTCGCCTAGATACAGGGCGGCAAACGTGCTGAAAGGTTCGGCCCAGAGGCAGAGTTCGTCCTCGCAGAGTGCGTTTTGCTGCTTGAGCTGGATCCGGCTGGAAAGCACACCCGGTATCAGGTGGCCCTCATCGGCTGTGCGGCGGGAGCAGCGCATCTCTCCCACAACAGTCTTGGCGATTTGGGCGCGGTATTTCAGCAGATCTTGCACGTAGCTGTCCGGGTCGCTGTGCACGATCCGGATGCTTTTGGATTCGAGTATTTCATTCGCTCTGGCAAGAAGCTCGCTGGTCGCCGGCTCGATTTCCATGTGATCGCCACCGTCAAAAAGCAGTATTGGCCCGGTCGGCGAACGTCGGGCTTCGACAAGGGTGTAATCGGCAAGCAGTCCGACCGCGCGCTCGAGGTCGAACTTCCTGTCGGTAGTGGCTTCCCGTACCTCGAAAGCATAGGTGCTGTAGCCGCTGGTGCCGAAACGATAGGCCGGGATGAGAGTGCCGTCCGGAGCTTTCCAGTTGAAAAGGGCCGTATCCACACCCACAGGCACGCCGCGCCAGGCAAAAGCCACTTCCATCCCCATCTGGTCGAGGATCTGAGGCATCTGGCCCACATGGCCGAACTGGTCGCAGATAAGACTGGCCTTGGTGGCAGGGGCGCCGAATTCGGCGGCAAGTTTCCTGCCCATCTGCAAGTTGCGCACGATCAACTCCCCGCAAGCCAGCCATTCGTCGGCCTGGACATACCAAGGCCCCAGTACCAGTCGGCCTTCCCGGACAAACCGCTCCACCAGAGGGCGTTTCTCCGGCCGGATTTCCAGATAATCGTAAATCGGCACTACCTGGCCGTCCATGGTGAAAGAGCGGAATTCGGGGTCTTTCTCGAAAGTTTCGAAAACCTCGTCAAGCAGGGACACCAGGCGCATGCGGAAACCCTGAAACGGCTCGTACCATTCGCGGTCCCAGTGTGTGCTCGCCACATAGTGGGCGGTTCGAAAGTCGTTTTTTTGAGCGCTAAGAGTTGAGCAAATCAGCAGCAGGATCGTAACTGCACTCTCCAGTTTTTTCATGATCCGCCTCCTTTTTCAGTGAGGGGCAATGATATGATTTTATAGCGGAAAATCTGGTGTTCAAATTAACATAATATCTCAGATAAGTATAGCAGGATATCAGGAAGTTCATTTTTCCAGATGCAAGAATAGTCTTTATTCTATGAGGATAAAACAAAGTTGCCTTTCACAACTGCGGGTTTTCTATCAGGATTTGGTTACTGTCCGAATGATTTTAGAATTTCAGCCAGATAGTCCCAGACCTTGCCTATAGTGGGGATATTGATCCTTTCCTCCGGGGAATGGGGGTTCTCGATTGTCGGTCCAAGTGAAATCATATCCATCCCGGAATACTTCACCCCCAGTATGGCGCATTCCACACCGGCATGGATAATTTCCACCGAGGGTTCCTTGCCGTAGAGCTTTTTGTAAGTGTCTTGGCAATGCTGAAGAAGGGGTGAGTCCATGTTCGGTTCCCAGGCCGGGTAGGCGTTTCCTGATTCGGTATCAGCCCCGGCCAGAGCGGCCAGGGCCTCTATCCGCTGGCTGAGCTCATCCAGTTTCGACATCACCGAACTTCTCTGGCTGGAGAGGATTTTGAGCGCATCATCTTTAATTTCGACTATGGCAAAGTTTGTCGAGGTCTCGACCAGGCTCTCGATATCCGGCGACATGCCGATAACTCCGTGGGGCAGGGCAAGCATCAGGTTTATCGCCCTGGCAGTGTCCTCGGCGCTGACCACTTGGCCGGTGCTGCTCTCAGGTGCGGAAATTTTCAGAGATGGTGCCTTTTCGCTTGCGGCAAACTCGCTCCGCACGATCTGTTCGAAATCGGAAATTTTTTTCGCAACAGAGTCCCTGTCAGCACTTTTGAAAGCGATACGAGCCTCAGCGTCCCGGGCAATCGCATTATGGGCCGTACCGCCTTTGATCCAGACGAGCCTGATATCGTCGGATTCTTTCAGAAGACCGAGCAGGCGGGCGAGAATTCTATTGGCGCTCGCTCTGTGTTTGTGGATATCCACACCGGAATGTCCGCCCCGCAGCCCGCTGACAGTGAGCCTGTAAATTTGGTAGTCTTCCGGCAGCCCGGTGAAAGAAAGAGGAAGAGATATCCTGGTTTCCTTGCCGCCTGAGCAGCCCACTGTCAGCACTCCCTCGTCTTCCGAGTCGATATTCAGCAGAATCCTGCCTTTGATAAAATCAGGCACGAGCTTGGCAGCGCCGGTCAATCCCTGTTCCTCATCCACTGTAAAAAGAAGTTCGAGTGAGGGATGGGACACTGCTTTGTCCGTTGCCATGACAAGGCCCATGGCGATCGCGATACCGTTGTCCGCGCCGAGTGTGGTTTTATCAGCCCTCAGCCATTCCCCGTCCGCTATGGGTCGGATCGGGTCTTTCGAGAAATCATGGGCCGAGTCCGGGGTCTTTTCACACACCATATCCATGTGCCCCTGGATCACAACAACAGGCGAGTTTTCGTAACCCTCGCTCGCCTCAACCTCGATAACCACGTTTCCGGCCTCATCGGCCCGCACCGGGAGACCGTTATCGCGCGCCCAGCTCTGAAGCCATTGCGATATTTTCTCCTCATGCTTGGAGCAACGGGGAATGGCGGCTATCTGTTCGAAGATATCGAGAATTTCACAAACTTTTCCATGCATTGTCAGTCTCCTCTATTTTCAACACAGCAAAGCCAGCTGGATTTGCTGATCCTTCAGCACGTTCGGGAAATGGCTCCAGGCCAGGTGCATGTGGCTGTCGAACCAGTCGAATGAATAGGAGTGGTTGGTCATTCCGAAGCCGCGGGAGAAGCCGTTATC
>Ga0114922_10004645_pt1 | contig 12734 bp, 11 predicted proteins | sample AartaG_FD_100975 | JGI IMG/M metagenome (GOLD analysis project Ga0114922, IMG submission 100975) | Deep subsurface microbial communities from Aarhus Bay to uncover new lineages of life (NeLLi) - Aarhus_00045 metaG | ecosystem: Environmental > Aquatic > Marine > Oceanic > Sediment | place... | reverse complement strand
AGACAAATATGAGTGCCCAGACAATCTCGTTGATACCGCGACAGGCATCAAACAGAGTTCGGGTAGCCTGATATACCGGACGGTAGGGCATGATATTCCTGGCAGCCAGGAATGAGAGCGGCAGGGCCAGGGCAGCTCCAAGAGTAGTGCCCATCACGGCCATCTGCAAAGTCTCTCCGGCCTTAAGCATAAGCCTGCCTGTGATTGACCAGTCCGGGGGGAACATCCGCGTTATATATTCAGCCATGAAGGGAAGGCCACGAATAAATGTAGCCGGGTTCGTGTTACTGCCCTCAATCGCCCAATAGTACAGTAGGACAATACCCACCATTATAGCGGTGTGACGGAATTTCCTCCCCGGTCTTGTGAATATCTTAATTTTAGAAACCCCTCTTTCCGTATAGAACCCAGTCCTCGGTCTCGCCGTAGATGTCGATTACGTCTTTGTCGGTGAGTTCATCGGGAGTGTTATCAAAGACAATCTCGCCGTCTCTGAGGCCAACCATGCGAGTAGCATAGGACTTGGCAAGTTCCAGGAAGTGGAGGCTGGCCACCAGTGTGATATTACTCTCGATACAAATTTTCTGGATGAGGTCCATGACCTCCTTCATTAACTTGGGGTCCAGGCTGGAGACCGGCTCGTCGGCAAGGATAATGCTGGAACGCTGCGATATTGCCCGCGCTACAGCTACCCGTTGTTTCTGCCCTCCACTAAGGTCACTGACTCGCTTATTAAGGTAATCCTCCAGCCCCACCCTCTTCAGGGCATCAATAGCTATGGCAGAATCTTCCTTACTGAACCTGCCCAGAACACTCGGAATAGTACCGGTATAACCAAGTCTTCCCAGGAGGACATTCTTTAGTGCGGATGACCCCTCCAGCAGGTTGAAGTGCTGGGAGATTACGCTAATCTGACGTCGTATATCTTTGACCTCTTTGACTGGAAGGGTAGTAATCTCGGTTCCATCAATATGAATCCTGCCTTCAGTGGGAAAAAGGGAAAGGTTGATACAGCGGAGCAAGGTAGACTTGCCCGCTCCGCTGGAACCAAGAAGCACCAGGCGCTCTCCTTTGCGAACTTGAAGGTCGATGTTCTTCAGAGCCACCTCTGTGTCGGCTCGGTCGCTGTTGCCAGTATTCTTCTTAGTTCCAGATCTGACCTTGTAGTAGTGGCTCAGCCCTTCTATCTTTATCATGCTATCCAACCAATTATAAATCCAGGTCCAGTATCTCAGCTACCTCCCGGATGATGTCGTAATTAGAATCGGATACTTTCATGTACTTTTCGATATCACCCCAGCCTTTTACCTGGTGGAGAGTCTGCTGGTCCATGTCCAGCAGAACCTGCTGAATCTTCGTCTTAAAGTCCGCAGGCAGGTCTCCCCTGAGGGCGATAGGTGAACCCGGTATTGGTTCGGATTCGAAGAGGATGATATTTGCCTCGGGGTCAATCTGACCCTCATTCACCATGCGGTAATACGAGTTATCACTATCGGCACCGGCGTCCACCTGCCCATTCATCACAGCGAGCTGGACGGCGTTGTGAGACCCTGCATAGAACATCGTGGAGAAATCATTGTCCGGGTCAATCCCGTTCTCGACCAGCATCTTCCTCGGTATCAGGTTGCCCGATGTGGAAGCCGGGTCGACAAAAGCGAAAGAGCGGCCTTTAAGGTCATCGTATGTCTTGATACCGGAGTCTGCACGGGTGATAATGACGCTCTTGTAGGTCGATTTACCGGTGTCTCGCCTGATACCGTTAACGATTGCCTCTGCACCCGCTTCCCTGGCCGCAAGGATATATGAGAAAGGACCGAACCATGCCATGTCTATGTGCTTGTTGCGCATTGCTTCTATGCAGGCGGTATAATCGTTGGTTACCTGGAGTTCCACCTTGACACCAAGCTTCTCTTCCAGGTAGTCGGACACGGGCTGGTAGTTACGCAGCATCTCAGCGGCGTCATCGGCTGGAATCAAGCCCAGGCGAAGTACTGTTATTTCCCCCTCGGCTTTCTGGCATCCTGTTGTGACTATTGCTGTAGCCAACAGGAAGAGTATACATGCCGTAAAAGTAGATTTCCATAATCGTCTCATTTGTGTCTCCTTGTTGCCGGTACTGATTTCTATTTCAACGCTACCTGAAGTTCCTTATTGCCGGTTACTCTGGAAATCTCTCAAATAGCAGGAATATTAACCACTATTCTCGAATTGATGTTGTGCTTTAGCCAGGTCCTGCGGAGTATCTATCTCGCTCCAACCTCCCTCGATGTCCACGCTATCCATCCTGATACCTCTGTCTACAAGTTCCTGGAGCATGTCGGTCATGTACGCTTTCCTGAGCGAGGCGGCATGGTGAAAAGGTCTGTCATGATTCTCGCTGGCGTGATGGTAGGCTACCTTCATCAACTCGGCCCCGGCAATAGTGAACTTGACCAGGCCGACAAACTCTCCGTGAGCCTCTTCAGGTGTCACTTCCTCCTTGCCGATTTTTACGATCCGGCCGTCCACGGTCTTTACCAGTTCCGCCTCCGAGATTGGGTGCTGGTCCCGCTCGACGTACTGCTCAGCCCAGTTTACGTCTACCACGGCGGCAACGTCGGCTTCACTTCTGAGGAGCCTGGCGATGGCCTCCTCGGTGTAGATGATGTCTGAATACGAGAACACGAAGTCGTCCGTCATCGCCTCTTCAGCGTAGAACAGGGACACCAGGATGTTGTTGTCTCTGAAGTCGGGGTTGTGATAATAGGTGAGGCCGGGGAAGTCTATCAGGTGGCTCTGCCAGCCTCTGACTACCGAGATATCCTCGATGCCGTTGGCCCTGAGGGCACCCAGGGTTCTCTCCATGATGGTCTGACCGCCAACCTTAAGGAGGCATTTCGGCTTATCCCTGGTAAGGCGGTTCAGCCGGCTGCCCGGTCCGGCGGCGACAATGATTGCTTTCAATATCTGGGTTTCCTTTCCATAGTTATCCAGTCCTGGTCTTCAGTACGGTCTCAAGCTCGCGGTTCACCCTGTTGAAATCTTCCAGGGTATCAATCTCCGCCCAGCCCCCCCGGATATCGACATGGTGTACCGGGTAGCCCTGGTCAATGATTTCCTGGATCATATCGGAGAAATAGGCCTTCTCCAGCGAGGGGGCCTTATGGAAGGCCCCGGTCCTGTACCTCACAGTTGCCCGGTCGTAGCTTGCTTTCAGGGTCTCGGAACCCCTCTTGCTGAACTTGGCCAGACCGATGAACTCGCCATGCACGCCTGGCACGTCGGTGATATTACGGCCAATCTGCGTCATGCGGTCACCTTCAACTATTACCAGTTCAGCCTCAGAAATCAGGTGTTGATTGCGGTGGCGATAGTGGCTCTCATAGTCGGTATCGACGACGAGTGAAACATCAGACCGGTCTTGCAGCAACTGTTCCAGCACGTCCTTATCGTAGATGATGTCCGAGTAACAGAAGACGAACTCGTCGTCCATCTCGTTCTTGGCGGAGAAAAGCGACTGCAGTATCCCGGTGTTGCGGTAGTCCCGGTTGTCATAATAGCGGATTTCCGGGTAGTCTATCTTGTTTCCCTGGTAGCCGCGGACCACGGCGATATCGTGAATACCACACTCGCGGAGGATTTCCAAACCCCGGCCGATGAGGGTCTTGTGACCGACTTCCAGCAGCCCTGCCGGTTTATCCGGGATTAAGGACAGCAGGCGGTCATTCTGGCCGGCGGCAACGATTATGGCCCGGATATTACGACGCCTTCCCAGGAAACTCAGGTCAACTCCCTGACGGGAGAGTTCAAGCAGGTAGACCTCCAGCATCTCCTCACCGTGGCTTTCCAGGATTGCATCCGCCAACCTGTCGGCCAGCCTATCACTGAGGCGGCTGAACACCTTGCGGTGAAGCTGCCTGCTGGCAAGGGTCGTTTCAAGCTCACTGGCCAGTCCAGCAGGACCGTGGCGAAAGCGTTTGTGACCGGCCAGCCCCTGGGCGGTTTTGAACTCGACACCGCAAATATCACACCTGTTCATTAGTACTGAGTATACTACTGAGATACTCGAATGTCAAGTCCTGAATTTGAGACTGTGACCTCTTGCCATTCGACATTTGTTGGGCTATGATTAATCAGGCGAAGCTAGCAGGAGTAGATATGGGTCAGGGAGAAAAAACGGTCGTTACCGGAGGGGCCGGTTTCATCGGCTCATACATCGTCGATGAACTGGTAAGGCGAGGGTACCGGGTTGCCGTCCTTGACGACACGTCTACCGGCAAGAGGGAGAACATAGAACACCTGCTCAAGAATGGCCAGGTGGAGTTCGTTGAGGGCAGCATTACCGACCTTGCTCTCTTGCAGGAAGCTTTCGAAGGTGCTCATTGCATTTTTCACGAGGCCGCAATTGCTAGTGTCCCCTGGGAGTATTGACAATCCGTTAGCCTCTCACGAGGCGAATGCCACCGGTACCCTGAATTTACTGCTGGTTGCCTGGGACAAGGGGGTCAGGAAGGTGGTCTACGCATCCTCATCGTTGGTCTACGGAGATAAGCCCACCTTTCCCAAGACAGAGGCGATAACTCCCAATCCCCGGTCTCCCTATGCCGTGAGCAAGCTTGTCGGCGAGTACTGATTACGTAGAGCGTCACATGGACGGTTTCCGCGAGGCTGGGGAGGCTTGACTGCGGATTTCTCCTGGCAGTTCTCCGGCATAATCCTATCTTGACAATAATGACTGAGTTGCCCATGATTGTTGCGAGGAGACATACTGGAATGAGAAATCCGTACCGAATGCTGGGTCTGGTGCTCTGCCTGGCCGGTGGCACATTTGCGCCGATATCCTACTTTGCCATCGGGTCCGTGCCATTCACGGCTCTGGGTCTATCGGCAATCATGCTTGGCTTCACCTCTATTGTTCTGGCTGGTACAAGACCCCCAGTCTCTCCTGAAGCTTGTGAGTTGATACTGAAGACCGGAATGCAAAATACCGCGGCCCTGCTCGAGGAACTCGATCTCAGGGGCAAGGCCGTTTATCTGCCATCGACAATAACAGGTGGTTCCCCAAGGGCCCTGATACCCTTGGCGGATAACCAGGACATTCTCCATATCAGGGGGAAGATACCGGCGCGGTTGATAGTTAGGTATGGAAGTGACCCCGGCGATATGGCAATCTCCGTGACTACGGCAGGCAGCATGAACATTGATTTGCTGGAGACCAGGCCAGGACCGACGTCCGGAGAAATCGAGGCTGCGGTGACCTATATTCTGACCGGGGTGCTTGATATCGCTACTTCGGTGGCTGTCAGACTAACCGACGGTACAGTTGACGTGGAGGTTAAAGGGTCGCGGCTTCACTATGAGGATGTGTGGTACTATCGTTGCCTGGGTAGTCCGATAGCTTCCATTGTGGCCGCAATATCAAGCGAGGCACTGGGACGCCCCGTCAGAATCAAGGACGAGGACTACAGCAATGGAAAGAGCAGGATTGCTCTCGAGGTACTGTCATCTTGAGGATATACAATAAATACGTGGTATTCCTTGCCGTGGTCACCTGCCTGATAAACACCATTCTGGCCTTCATGGGCGAAAAGGATATAGCAGTCTACTTCACGGTGAATGTCATTGCTTATCTGGTCATTACGCTGCTCTACGTCTATTTCAATCCCAGGGCGCGCAAGATTCTCAATACCGTCGGCGTTGTCTTTTTTGCCAGCTTCCTGGTGATTGTAACCCTGAAGGCAGTGGAGGCTCTGTCGGGCTGATGAGTATTTACAGGAATCTGAAGCCGCCGGGGAGCTTTTTTAGTGGTGTCTCCTTGTTCTGGTAGCTCGATGATGTGACGGACTTCTTGTTATGACTGGACGTAACCGAGGTAGAGGTATTGCCTGGGAAGATGCACTTTGCCCATAATAGAGGGGGTTTTCAGAGATGAGGACGGCTAGCCTCTTGTTGGGTGTGGTTGTTCTGGTACTGGTTCTCTCAATGTTGTGTGTGCACTTCCTGCCATCGACAGAGGACTTCATGACGCACAATGATATGTGGAACGGGGTTAAAAGGTTCTGTGATGCGTACGGGGCAGCCACTATTGATTCGCTGGATGACCTGCCGGATACGACATCGGGGGTTGTTCTGGTGCTCATCCCCTACATTGAGTTGGATACGGAGGAACTGGCAGCAGTGGGGCGATTCGTTGGTGGCGGTGGCACCCTGCTCTTGATGGATGATTACGGCTATGGAAATCAGGTTCTGTCATACCTGGGATTGGATGTTCGCTTCAGTAACCAGCCTCTACTCGATCCCGTCTTTAATCTCAAGAATCTCCGGCTACCAAGGATATTGGATTTCACCCCGGAGGTAATGGAAGCCGGGATCGATGCTATCGTACTGAATCATGCTACCGCTTTACTCGACGTCCCGGAGTCCCACATAATCGCTTGGTCCTCGGTTTCCAGTTTCCTGGATGAGGACGAGAGTGAGACATGGGAAGATGAAGAACCTTCGGGTCCCTTCCCGGTGGCAGCACAATTTTCGATTGGGGATGGCGAGGTTGTTGTGGTAGCAGACCCCAGCATTGTGATAAACAGCATTGTGGGCAGGGACGATAACTACGCCTTCATCAGGCATCTGACCAGCCGTAATGGCCAGCAGCAGAGTATCTCGTTTGTAACCTCACATCTCCTGATGGCTCCCCTTGATGTGTCAAAGACAGGGTTGGACTCGCTCCGGGCGATACTTGCGAGCCCGGCGGGGCTATTAGGTACCACAGCGCTAGTATTCATTGTCGTCTCCAGGTACGCACTGAAGAAAGGAGGTATCGTTGAACGATACTAAGAGATTTGCTGATATCTATGCGAGAATTACCAGGGAGGTTGCCAAGGCTATCGTCGGTAAGGATGAGATAATCAGGATACTCATGATTGCCCTCGTCGCCGGCGGGCACGTGTTGATTGAAGGGTATCCGGGCACTGCAAAAACGAAACTCGCCAACAGCTTTGCGGAGGCAATAGGTGGCAAGTTTAGCCGGATACAGTTCACGCCGGACATGATGCCGGCGGACGTAACCGGCTTCTACCTCTATTCTCCGACCGGTGAATCGAGGCTCATTGACGGACCGATTTTCGCCAACATAGTGCTTGCCGATGAGTTGAACCGGACAACCCCCCGGACACAGTCAGCCCTCCTCGAAGCGATGCAGGAAAACCAGTTGACTATTGAGAAGCAGACCTATCCGCTGGAGAAACCCTTCATGGTTATTGCCACACAAGTTATGACCGGGGCAGAGGGCACCTATCCACTGACGGATGTGCAAACAGACAGATTTCTGCTTCGAGTCTTGAGCGAGTATTCACCGATGGATGAGGAAAGAGAGGTTATCAGTAACATTGACCGTATTGACGAACCTGAGCTTCACCCCGTCTCTACTCCGGAAAAAATAAAAGAGTTGCAGGCATTGATCAAAGGGATTTACGTATCACCCCATATTGTCGAGTACATTGTTTCAATTGTGGACGGCCTGCGCTCTGACCCTGATGTCCTGGCAGGACCAAGTATCAGGAGTGGAATAGCCCTTTTCAAGTGCTCACGGGTGCTGGCTGCTATGGATACGCGTGATTTCGTAATCCCTGATGATATCAAGTATCTCGCACGTTACGCCCTGGAGCACAGGATATTGATTAAGCCTGAGGCGGAAATGGATGATGTCATGCCCGGGATGATAATAAACAGGATTCTGGAAAGGGTACCGGTACCTAGAATCGAAACATGATAAGTATCGATGACCGACGTGTCATAATACCCCTGAGGATATACATCAGTGCCTCGCTGATGGCGGCGGCTGTGCTTTCTTCTCCGGTACTGGCACTTGTGCCTATTGCACTGCTGGTCTGGTACCTTGGTCTGCGGCGGTGGGCCGCCAGTCCCACAGTGAATCTACTGACGGAGTGTTTCACGTTTCTGGCGATAGCAGTACTCCTGTCTCCACAGGTGGGTCATCTCATCGCCACTCTCATTGCGTTGCCGGCGATGGTCCTCGTCGATTATAGTCTCAGAAGGTCTGGCGAGGTTGCGGCATTCAGGGATACTGCTTACCGGCGTCGGCCAACTGATATCGGTATTATCTTGCTTGTGACGACGTTCTGTGTGCTGGGTATTTCGCTGCTATTGGGTAACAGGTCACTGTTAATTGCCTCCGCAGTTGTCGTGGGATACCTGGGGGTTTTATACGTAATCGTCTTTTTACGTCTGTCCCTGAAGCCGGTGGAGGAAGTTCAAATCTACCAGCGGATGGTGGCCGGGTCAGATGGTCATCTCGATATAGAACTGACCAGGCATACCGGAATTGGTGGGCAGCTGCTGGTAATGTCACCGTATGAATGGCTAAAGATGGGCGCCAACAGGCTATCACTGAAGGAACAGAAGCTGGTGGTGCGGGTCTCGCTATCGCCACCATTGGCAGGGCCGTCGATTGTCAAACTCATCGGGTACGCAGTCGACCACTGGGGATTGCTACAGGTCAGGTTCGAACTGGAACCGATACGTCTATTCGTCATCCCCAGGGCGAGATATGCCGCCTGGCTGGCGGAAAGATACCTTGCCACAACGAAACCGGGGTCACTACCTCTGATGGCGGATGTGGCGGCGTTAAGACCGATATATGGACTGAGGAGGGGAATCGAATACTACGGCAGCCAGCAGTACCAGCCGGGTGATAGTCTCAAGAACATCGACTGGAAGCATTCCTATAAATATAATGAGCTGGTAGTTAAGGAATTCGCCGAGTTTCACGGACAGTCTGCCGTAGTCATGGTGAATTTGGCTGTTGGGAATGCCGAGGAGGCAGACCAGTTGGCATACAAGATAATAGTCACTGCACTGTCACTGGCACGGGAGGGTATTCCGGCTGCACTGGCTGCCTATGATGATAAGAACGTTATACTGACCACCGCCACACTGGCACCGCGACGGCTCCTGCTTCAGTGTCTACAAGTTGCCAGAGAAATGATTACCACTGTTAATCCGGTGAAATACCTGAACCCGCCTGATGTCACCCGACTACGGGCCGATATCGGGCGGATGGGAACTGTGGGAAGCAGAGCCTCTGAAGTACTGCTCCAACTGCTGCAGATGGAATACAAGAACCTCGACACCGATGCCAGCCTCAGTCCGGCCACGAAGGCACTCGATAGTGCCTTTACCAAGGTGAGCAGAGAGGCCACTGTTGTAGTGATATCGCACCGTAACCATGATGCCGGGGCAATTTCGTTCCTCACTTACAGACTTGCCAGAGGCGGCACGGCTGTCGTAGCCGTGTAGCTGCCAGCCGGCTCAACCGGCAACATATATCGCCTTACACAATTACCTGCCGGTCACCAGGTGTCTATGTTGGGGCGTTTCTTACCGATGCGCGGTGGGGGTGGGGGTACCGACTTCAATGAGCGAACGATGATATTCCGGGATTCGGCCGGGTCGATGACATCATCTATCTCGAAATGGCTTGCCATGTTGATAGACTTGCCGTGCTCGTAAGCTCGGGCAACCATCCTGTCATATTCTGCCTTTCGCTCCACAGGGTCCTCGATAGCCATGAGTTCCTTGCGGTAACCGAGCTTCACCTGCCCCTCTAGCCCCATACCGCCGTATTCCCCGGTAGGCCAGGAGACGGTAAGAAGTGGGGCATGGGAACTGCCTCCTTGCATGGCCTGGGCACCGAGTCCGTAGGACTTGCGAATCACAATGGTGAAGTACGGTACCGTTATATTGGCACCGACAACGAACATGCGGGTGCAGTGACGCACCAGGGCCGTTTTCTCAATCTCCGGCCCGACCATTATGCCCGGGCAATCACTGAGATACAGTAAGGGGATGTCAAAGGCATCGCACAATTGCATGAGCCTTGCCGCCTTGTTCGCCCCGGGACTGTCGATGGCACCGGAGAGATGAGTGGGGTTATTGGCAATAACACCCAGGGGGCGGCCTTCGATTCTGATGAAGGAAGTAATCATGCCGAAGCCGTAGTGCTGTCGCAACTCAAGCACGGACCCTGTGTCCGCCATGGTCTCGATTACTGACCGCATGTCATACACCCGCAGCCGGTTCTCCGGAACGATTCCTCGCAACAGTCGCTGGTCGGCACACTCCCACTTGTCGATATGTCCCTGAAAGTAGGATAGATACTGTTTGGCCGCACGCACCGCTTCAGTCTCGTCCTTGACCGGAATATCTACCACACCGTTGGGGACCTGTACACTCACAGGCCCCACCTCTTCCGGCGTAAACACCCCGAGGGAGCCGCCTTCTATCATTGCGGGGCCGCCCATACCAATGCTGGAGTTTTCCTTGGCAATAATGACATCACAGCAACCAAGCAAGAGGGCGTTTCCCGCGAAGCACCTGCCGGCATTTACACCGACAAGGGGCACCAGGCCACTGAGTTTGGAAAACAGGTGAAACGCCATGACATCCTGACCGGCCACGCCGGTGGAGTCCGTGTCTCCCGGACGCCCGCCGCCCCCTTCGCTGAAGAGCACTAGGGGAAGGTGCGATTTTGCGGCTATCTCAAGTATACGGTCTTTCTTTCTGTGATTCTGGTAACCCTGGGTGCCGGCAAGGACCATGTAATCGTATGATACGATGGCGCACCGGGACTTTTCATCGCCAAACAGGTCGCCATTCACACCACCGATACCTGCAATCATACCGTCGGCAGGCGTGTTCTGAATCAGGTCCTCCATAGAACGCCGTCTTCGCTGTGCCGCAAGAGCCAGGCCGCCGTACTCCGTGAATGTTCCAGAGTCACAGATGTCAGCGATATTCTCCCGGGCGGTGCGCTGTCCGATTTTACGTCGTTTGGCAACGGCATCAGGGCGCGCGGCATCGAGCAGTATCTCATGGCGCTGGATTACTTCTGCAAGGTCGGGACGAATATAGTCCAGGTCGACCTGTTCCTGTACTTCTGTATCGGTCAAATCAGTCTCACCCGCCTCGATAAACGCCAGGGAGTGTCCCTCGTATATCGTCTCTCCTACTGTTACGGCCAGTCGGCGGACGATACCGCTGACAGGGGACCGGACCACGTGCTCCATTTTCATGGCATTCATGACGAGAATTTCCTGGCCCTTCCTCACCGCATCACCATCGCTCACAGCGATGCTGACAATGGTACCCTGCATGGGCGCTTCCATGGTAACCGTGCCTTCCATTCCCGCTATGTCGTATGTCGGTGCCGGCGGTGTGGTATCGATCGCATCCTGCAGGATCGATGCGTCTCTGGCCTCCTGGCCATAGTCAAGAACAGCCAGGGGGTCGATGCTGTCCACTGTTGCGCCGGCATTGGCAAGAGGTCGTGCCGATGGGGTGTCGAAAAAGAGCCGCTGGTGTATCCTGCTACCGGTTTGTGCCAGTTCTTCAATGTGGTCGTCCACAAAACCGGTGTAAATGCGATTAGCGATGAAATCGGGATGCTGAAGCAGGCTCTGCAGAAATGGTATGTTGGTGGAAATCCCCTCAACCTTGAATTCGCAGAGGGCACGGTAAGTTCGAGTGACTGCATCGGCAAAATCGGTGGAATTGGAATGGCCGATACACTTTGCCAGGAGACTGTCATAATGGGGGCTGGTCTGATACCCTACATAACCGCAGGTGTCCACCCTGAGGCCACGGCCGGAAGGTACCTCGAATGCGGTCAGTTTTCCACCCGCCGGATAAGCAATGCCGTCTTGACCCATGGTTTCCATGTTGATTCGTGCCTGGATAGCATATCCGCGGGGCTCGGGTATATTCCCCTGGTCAAGCCCGAGGTCCGCAAGGCTGCTTCCATCTGCGACCTGAAGCTGGATTCTTACCAGGTCAAGGTCCGTTACTTCTTCTGTCACAGTGTGTTCTACCTGGAGTCTGGCGTTGGTTTCGATAAATGCATATGCGGCATCATCTCCAGTCGCATCGGTGTCCACCATAAATTCGAAAGTACCGGCATTCCGGTAGTTGGCCGCCTTTGCCAGCTCAACCGCATCCCTGGTGAGCCGTTTGCGCAAGGCCGGAGACACGCCCGGGCTGGGTGCAATCTCCATCACCTTCTGGTGCTGCCTTTGGATGCTGCACTCCCTTTCTCCAAAGTGGCTTACCCCACCATATCCGTCACACATAATCTGCACTTCGATATGCCTGGCCCGCTGCATCAGCTCTTCTACGTACAGTTCACCATTGCCGAAGGCCTGCAATGCTTCCGACTGGCAGCGAGTGTAAGCCTCCTCGAGTTCATCAAAACCAAACACTGGTCGCATGCCACGGCCGCCACCACCGGAAACAGCCTTAATCATCAGGGCACCGCTATCTCCCAATGAATCGAGGAATTCTTTGGCCTGGTCCAGGGTCACCGGTCCGGATGAGCCTTTCAATACGGGCACGCCGCAGCGCTCAGCCAGTTTTCGGGCCTGGGCTTTGTCGCCGAATACCTCGAGGTTTTCGACAAGGGGGCCTACGAATATCAGACCTTCCTCCTCACATCTTCGGGCAAATCCTGCATTCTCACTCAAAAAACCATAACCCGGATGGATGGCATCGCATTTGGATTCCTTTGCAACGTTAATAATCTGCTCGATGTCCAGGTAGGCTGCAGCCCCCACACCTTTGAGGACGACAGCCTCATCGGCTCTTTTTGTGTGGAGGGAGTTTACGTCATCTTCAGGAAACACCGCCACCGTAGGCATGTCCAGCTCAGCAGCCGCTCGCATGATACGGATAGCGATTTCTCCTCGATT
>Ga0114922_10004644_pt1 | contig 12735 bp, 9 predicted proteins | sample AartaG_FD_100975 | JGI IMG/M metagenome (GOLD analysis project Ga0114922, IMG submission 100975) | Deep subsurface microbial communities from Aarhus Bay to uncover new lineages of life (NeLLi) - Aarhus_00045 metaG | ecosystem: Environmental > Aquatic > Marine > Oceanic > Sediment | place: Aarhus... | reverse complement strand
GACTTGGTTGAGGAGGTAGACGCGATTGGCGAAGTCGGTGAAGCTGGTGGACTGGAAGAGGACTTCGGCGGGATGGACTTCGCCGGACTGGTAGATGGCAACCAGTCGGGCGGCGACGTCCTCGCGATGGAGGTTGAGGCGATCCTCGGCCTGGCGACATTCACCGGCCGCCGTTTCTACATCGGCGCGCACGGAGCGGATATTGCGAGCTACTTGCTCCAGTCGAGTTTCGGTCTGATCAAGCTGGACATCTATGCGGGTGAGCTGGCGAGTTACCTGCCGCTGCTGGGCGGTGACGCCGCGCAGCCTCTGTTGGAGACGGTCCCGCTCCTGGTTGATGCGGTTGAGCTCTTGGGTTAGGGCAGCGGGATCGGAAGAAGGCGCCTGAATGGCGGCAATAGAGGCCGCGGCCGCGCCGATACATAAGACGGCGCACGCAACGGAGATGAGTGTCCGTCGCCGGACGGATGAATGCATGAATACGCCCCCCAACAGTAACTAGAGTGGAGACAGCCTGCAGCCGCCTCGCTGTCACACTCTTAGATGTTCGGAAATACCATATCGTCGCTACAATGTCATACTTCCAGCACCAGGAAAGAGTTCCCCGGGAGCGTTCGCTGGGTTGCTGAAGGCAGGATTATGGGCGAGATCGACGAAGAGCGGCTCTGTCGAGGCAGAGGTGATTGATGTCCGGCGCAAGCTCTTCCCAAGTCCCAGATATGGAGTCCCGGGAAACCGAGATAGTGGTCGCGGTGTTCCGGACCATCTTCATTCTGATCGCCCTGTTTTCCCCCCAGTTCATGAGGCTCGTCGGGACGAGCAACACGCTGCCGGTGGTGGTCGTGATCGTGGCGGCCGTCTACAACCTGGCGCTGTTCATACTGCACGCAAAGGGGGCGGCGTTTCCGCGGGCGCTGATCGTGTTCGTGGATCTGATAATCATCACCTCCTGGCTCTACCTATGCGGAACGGACAGCACCAACTTCTTCGTTCTGTACTACCCGGTGGTGATTGTCGCGGGGCTGTGGTTCGGGGTGACGGGCGCCCTGCTGACGGCCGTGACGGCTTCGGGAGGCTACGGGCTGATCGTGGCTGCGGTCATCACGTCGCAAGCCGACGGGCAGATCACGGGAGGCACAGTTGCTCTGCAGATCGCGCTGCTGATCATCATTGCAGGGTTGGTGAGCTTTGCCGCGCAGGTGCAGGCCCGGGAGGCCAGAGCGCTCTCGAGTAGCTATGCCACGCTTCAGCGGTATCGCCAGCAGATTCAGATTGCGCGGTATGTGGATGAGATGCTGCGCCCTCGGCGTCTGCCGGAGGCGCCCGGGTTGGATATCGCCTTCCGCTTTCGTCCGGCGGCGACGGCCGAGTCGGGCGATTACTACGATGTGATTCCGCTGGGGGGCCGGAGGTGGGGGATCTGTGTGGCCGATGTACGGGGGAAGCGCAGCGTTGGGATTATCTATCTTCCGACGTTCAAGTCGGCGCTCCGTTTGGTGGCCCGGAGAGAGCAGTCGCCGGCGGCGGTGCTACAAGACATGAACCGCGAGGTGGCGGGGGAAGTGGCGGACAAGCTGGACGCGGAGACTTTCATCAGCTTGTGCTACGTGATGGTGGACTTGGACGCGGGCCAATTGACATACGCCAACGCCGGCCACGAGCCGCCGGTCGTGATCCGCGGTTCGGACGGCGAGATGGTCGCTCTGGAGCGTACCGGCGTGGTGTTGGGAGTCGTGCCGGACACGACCTATGTGGACGAGAGTCTGCCAATCGGCACCGGGGATAGTCTGGTGCTCTTCACCGATGGTATGACGGAGGTGGCGGACCAGGCGAATCGGATGCTCGGCAGAGAAAAGCTGCTGGAGCGCTTGCAGGCCGAAGCGCGGTCGGCCACCGCCGACGCGATGGCCGGCCGGGTGTTCGAGTTTGTGAACGAGTACGGCAAAGAGGGACGGCGGCGGGATGACATGACGCTGCTGACGGTGCGCGTGACGGCAAGGGACTTGGGATCCGGGGAAGAAGCTCGGGCCGGCTGACGTGCGGCCGGCCACTTCGAATGGGCTGGAGGCGAGAGCGGCGTGGCTTCCGAGGAGACGCGGACTTCCGGAGTAACTCTGCGCGCGGTGGTCCTTGGCCTGGCCTTGGTCGGCGGGATCGCGTTTCTGATTCCCTATCTCGATACCGTGAAGGGCGGGGCCGACCTTGGGCTGGGCCCGATCAACGGCGCCTCGATACTTGCGCTGCTCCTGGTGCTGGGGCCGATCAACGGGCTGATTATCTGGCGGTCGCGGCGCCGCAGTCTGACCCGGCAGGAGGTGCTGACGGTCTACGCGATGGTGGCGGCGACTTCGGCGATCGCCACCGTGGGGTACTCGACGTTCGTGATGGTGATGGCGACGGCGAGCCAGTACTTCGCGACGCCGGAGAACCGCTGGGACCTCCTAATCCAACCTCACATCCCGGTGTGGATGCAGCTCAACGATCCGCTGGCCGTCCGGTGGCTGTGGGAAGGGATTCCTGAGAAGCAGCCCATCCCCTGGGGGGCGTGGTACGGCCCGCTGACGACCTGGGGGGCGATTGCCATATGCATCTATGTGGGCTCGTTCTCGCTGATCTCGCTGGTGCGGCGGGACTGGATCGAAGGGCAGCGGCTGGTATTCCCCCTGGCCCAGATTCCGCTGGAGACGGTGGGGTATCGAGGCCTTCCGGGAACAGCGCTGCCGGGCCAGCGGATGTTTTGGGTTGGGTTCGGCCTGGCCTTCGTTTATGGCATGGTGGGACTGCTGAATACGTACTACCCATCCGTCCCTTTCCACAACATGCGGTGGCCGATCGGGCGCTATTTCGACCAGAACGTGATGCCCTGGGGTGTCCTCAACCGGCTGGAGTTCAACCTGGCCTGGACGGGCCTCGGGATCATGTGCTTGCTGCCGGTCGAGGTTTCTCTGAGCCTGTGGTTGTTTCACGTCTGGTACTACATTGAGATGGTGGGGCTTGCGGCCCTGGGCTTCACCGGCGAGGCGGGGACGCGCTATGCGTTCAATCCGGGGGCGTTCTTCAGCTTTCAGACAGGAGGGGCGCTGATCGGCTTCGGCGTGCTGGCACTGTGGCAGTCCCGGAGGGCGATTGTCGCCGCCGTCCGCTCCTGGTGGGATCCGCAGTGGCGAAGCCACGATCCGCTGGAGCTGGTGAAGCCTCGCTACGCGCTGGTGGGGCTTCTGGTCAGCACGGTCGGTCTGTGCTTGATGGCCAGTGCGGCCGGCGCTCAGGTACACCGGCTGCTGATTTTGCTGTTCATGTTCTACATGACTGCGATTTCGCTCACGCGCGTGATCGCGGCGGCCGGCACGAATCATGTGGAGTGCGGGCCGCAGGTGCGCTACTTGCTGGATCACGGCCTGGGTACGCTGGGGGTTCGGCCCGGCAGCTATGTGCTGATGAATCAGATGGACGCGGTGTTCATGACGGAGTTCAAGGTGTCGTTCATGCACTACGCGGCCAACGACATGAAGATCCTGCACGCCAGTCGGCTTCGGGGGACGAGTGTGGTGTTGTCGCTGGCGGCGGCGGTGGTGCTGATGGTGGTGCTGGGATCGGTGGGGAGGGTGTGGGCCGGCTACCAGCAGGGGATCGGGGGCCTCGATATGTGGACGTACGATATGGTGCCGAGGTGGGAATTCGGGGACATGGTCGGCCAGCTCGCCAACCCGCAAGGGGCGGACCGCACGGGCATCGCGGCGATGCTGTCGGGGGTGGGGGTGGTGGGCGTTCTGTCGATGCTCCAGATGCACGTTACATGGTGGCGGCTGAGCCCGGTGGGGTTCTTGCTTCAGGGTGGGTGGGGCATCAATGCTATGATCTGGGCGAACGCGCTGGTGGGTTGGATAATCGTGAACGTGATCTATAGGGTGGGAGGCCTGCGGCTGTACGCGAAGGTGCGCCCGGCGTTCTTAGGGCTTTTCCTGGGGGGCACGACGGCGATGCTGATCGGCAGCGCGGTGCTGCTGATTAGTGGCGCCGATGGGGGCGGATAGGAGAGGTGGTCAGAGGTCGATGCCGAACCAACGGGAGGCGGCGCGCCACATGACATCCTCGGCGAAGCGCAGGCCCTCTTTGCGGGTCCAGTAGCCCCCTTCGATCTTCTCGGAGACGGCCTTGGCGAGGCAGTCCTTGAAGGTGAGCGCGGCGCCGTAGCTCTCTTCGGGGTGCCAGCAGTCTCCGCCCCACAGCAGGGAGTCGGAACGGTAGGCGACCTCCGCGTACTCGTGGTAGAACCGCACGGCCGCGGTGGGGGAGATGATCGGCAGCCAGCAGGTGTCCACTATCAGGTTCGGCCGCTCGGACGCCATCGCCAGGACGTCGCCCATCCACGGATAGCCGGCGTGGAAGAGGTCGAAAGTGGTGTCGGGGTTATTGTCGAGGAGCCACATCAGTCGCCAGGGGTGAGAGGTGGCCTGGATGGCAAGGCCGGCGTGAATCTGGAAGACTAGGTCGTATTCGGCCGCCTTCTGCGCGAGCAGGTTGAGGATGAAGTCGCCGAACTTCTTCTGCTCGGCCGGGTCTTTGGTGCCGGTGTCGAAGATCCTTTCGGCTTCCCGGTAGGTGACGGCTTGGACGTCGATGTCTCGCTCGTAGGCGAGGGCGGACTTGATGGCCACCGCTCCTTTGCGCTGGTGCTCGCTCACCCAGAAGTCCACGTATTCCAGGTAGTCGTCGAAGCTGGAAAGGTCGTGGCCGAACTTGGCGGCGTAGGCGAAGGGGCTGTCGCCGCCGTGGTCCTTAGCCGCGCGGTCGTATCCATGCACCAACATGTGGGAGCGCAGGGAAAGGTGGAAACTGGGTTCGTCGTGGACGTATCCCGGCGTGGGGAGCGGATCGACGATGCAGTGACGAATGCCCGCCTTGCGAAGCACACCCAGCGCCCAGCCTGAGTCCTGGTAGGACTGGCGGACCTTCTCGGCCAGGTCGGCGAGGGTCGCGGGGTTGGGCTCGGCCAGCGACATGTCGTGGAGCTTCTCGAGGCCGCGCAAGAACGACACGGTGTAGGAGTTGTAGCGCTTGGGCTCCAGCCACTTCGCCAGGGAATCGGGGTCGTGGGTGAGATCTTGGTCCTTGGCGAGCCACTCCAGGTAGGAGTCGGAGAAGAGATCGTAGACAGTCGTCTCCGAGGACGCCCATTGGTCGTTGTAATGCTCGTGCGTGTCTATGATCGGGATCTCGTCCAGCGCGGCCCGGAGGGAAGCGAACTCAGTGCCTGTGAACATGGTGTCCAGGGTCTCCTTCTCTAAGAATGCCGGCGTTGGCCGATGGCCTCGACGAAGCGCTGGGTGAGCGCGATGGGCCTGGTGATGGCGGCGCCGATGACAATCGCCCAGGCCCCCAGGTCGAAGGCGGCCTGGGCGTCGGCGGGGGAGCTTAGGTGGCCTTCTGCGATGACAGGCACGTCAACGGCCCGGACGGTTTCGCGGAGTAGGTCCCAATCGGGACCGCCAGCGGGGCCGCCAGCGGGGCCGCCAGTCTTGCGGCTGTATGGGGTGTAGCCGCTCAGGGTGGTGGCGACGAGGTCGGCCCCCGCGCGCTCGGCGGCGACGGCCTCTTCAAGGGTCGAAATGTCGGCCATTACCGGGAGTTGCAGCTCTTGCTTGATACGTCGGATGAGCTGCTCCATGGTGACTCCGCCAGGCCGGGGGCGAGGGGTGCAGTCGAGCGCGATGATGGCGGCGCCGGCGTCGGCGATGCGCTGGGCGTCTTCGATACGCGGGGTTATGTAGACGTCGAAGCCGTCGAGGTAGACCTTGTCGAGGCCGATGATGGGGAGACTGCAGATCTCTCGGATGGCGCGAATGTCCGGTTCCTTGGCGCGTATGCCCACCGCTCCGCCCAGCTCGGCGGACTTGGCGAAGCGCGCCATCAGCTCGGGCGCGTAGAAGGGCTCGCCCTCCTCGGCCTGGCAGGAGACGACGAGTCCGCCTTCGATCTGCTGAATGACATCGGCCTTCATGGGCTGCTCCTTGGCCCGGAACGCGCGGTCGAAAGCGCTGTAAAAAGCGCTATCACTAGAACCGGGGTCGAGCCTTCGGGAAGAGCGCCTCCACCACCTGCGCCTCGCGCTCGGAGAGCTTGAGGTTGGCCGGCAGGCCGAGCTCGGAGGAGGCATCGCGTCCGAGCAGCAGCCGGAAGAAGGTGAGCTGGTCCAGCTCCAGAGCCAGGTCCGGGGAGGCGCAATGGTCGAGCGGGCGGCACCAGCCTTCGCGGAACTCCAGGAACCCGCTCTGCCCGGCGCACGACACGCAGATGACGCCCTCGAAGACGGGGTCGAGCGCGGCGGCGCGCGCTTCGAACACAGGCGTGGTGCGAGCGAAGAGGGTCTTTATGTTGATGAGTCGCCAGAGCAGGTATTGGTCGGGCTCGGGGAACGCCACCCAGCCGGCCTTCTGGTAGATCGGGACCCCCGAGTAGACGGAGCTGATGTCGAATTCCTTAGGATAGAGATAGTGAGCGGCCGTGTTGAGCAGGGCCGTCATGAATCCATGCCCGCGATACCGCGGATGGGTGCAGACGTCGCCGATCTCGGCCGAGCGGAGGAGGCAGTTGCCGACAGTGCGACCGCGCTCGAAGATGCGGAGGTGGCTGGCGATCTCCCCGTCGACGACGCAGATGAGTGAGGGCGCGGCGGAGCCGCTGCGTGCGAAGCTGTCGGAGAAGTAGCCGCGATTGGCGTCCATCACCTCGGCCAGCAGGTCGAGGACTTCGTCGTGCTCGTCGTCACGCAACCATCTTATCTCGTAAGACATACTCAGAACCTCCAGCTCGAATGACGTTTGCCTGTGGCGCTGTGTTCTCGGGCTATTTGTCGCCGACTACATGAGACGCCTGCTGCAAGTTAGCCAGCACGGACGGAGTGAGGCGAATTCGCGCCAGCTTCAGGGCCAGCAGTACGGAGCCGATGGCCGGCGCCAGGCGCGGGTCGGCGAAGATGGCTTTCGGCGCGCGACGCCTGACCTCCCGGCGGAAGTTGCGTCGGACTTCGGGGGAGCCGCGAAAGACTCCACCCACCATCCCCACCGTGACTCGGCCGCGCTGCATGCGAAGCTTGGTGGCGACGACTCCCGCCGCCAGCCCGAGTTCTCTGCCGGCCTCGCGTAAGATGCTCCGGGCCACCTTGTCTTTGCCTTCGGCCGTGTCCCGCACGGTCGAAGCGAGGGCGGCGATGTCGGAGCGGGAGAGCTTCTCGGAGTAGATGAGGCCGTGCAGCTTCCACATGTCGTTCACCCCGGCGGCGGCGCAGAGCGCGGCGGCGAGGGCGGTCGGCTCGCCGCGGCCGTCGTAGGCGCGGCCGGCGGCGGCAAGGGCCTGTCGCGCAATCCAGAACCCGCCTCCCTCATCGCCGAGTAGAAAACCCCATCCACTTGCGTCGGCCGTGCGGCCGCGGGCGTTCTCGCCATAAGTAATCGTCCCCGTGCCGGCGATGACGACGACTCCCGGTCGGCCCGCCGTGACGCAGGCGAGGGCGTTCACCTTGTCGTTCTCCAATCGGAATCGTTTGCTGGAGACGCACTCCCTGACCGCGCGCGCGGTCCGCCCGTTTGCGCCGGTGATACCGAGGAAGGCGGCCTCGAAGCGGACCTTGGGAAGACCGGCATCGTCGAGAGCGCGAGAGATGCTTCCGGTGACGGCGCGGCGGGCGCGCGCCACTCCGCCCGGCTCCCACACATGGTTGGCCGGCCCGGCCCGGCCGAGGCCGAGGAGCCGGCCCGTCAGGTTGCAGACTACGGCCGTGGTGGTGGTCTGTCCTCCGTCCACTCCCAGGAGGCACTTAGACATCAATGGCCCTCCGTCGGGTGTTTCGCCACGTGGGAGCGCGCTCCTCGCTTCGGCGGGTTTGCTGCCGCCCTCGCGGCGTGTTACAATACGAGCCGCTTCTCCTACACCGGGCAGGGGGATGATCGTGGATCGCTCCGACAAGGTCTTTATCTTCCTGGTGATCGTGGCTCTCGCGGCGGCCGTCTGGCTGGTGGTCGGGCGGGTTGGCGTCGAACAGGGCAACCGAACGGTGGAGATCATCCTCGACGCGGACGACGTGCACGGCGTGGCCGCGGCGGCCGGGCTTTCGACGACCGCACTTTTGGAGCAGCTCCGGGAGGCGGGCGCAGGCGCGCTCGCCGTCCGCGAGGTGACGCTGGGGCAGTTGGCCGAGTCGGGTCGTCTCGAAATGCTGGCCGTGCAGGGGGGCACGGAGGTCGTGACGTTGGATCCAGAGCTCGGGGGCAGGCTGGAGGAGGCGCTACGGGCGCGGCTTCCGCGGGCGGAAGTGTCGGTTGAGGACACGCGGACGACCATAACGGCGCCTCTGGAGGGAGACGAGCTCTCCGAGCTGCCCCTGTTCCTGCGCCCCGAAGATCTGCGCGCGGCGGAGTCGGTAGGTATGCGGGTGGTGGCGCGCCCCCTGAATTCGCGGATCACCACGGCGCGCGCCATCGAGCACGCGACGGCCGGCGCGGAGGCGGCGCGGGCGCGGCTGATCGTGTTCGATCAGGATCAAGTGCTGGGCTATCCGGGGTTGCTCGGGGAAACCACGCGGGCCTTCCGGCGGCACGATCTGCGGTACGGGATCGTGGAGATGGCCGGACAGCTCGGCGATGTCGGCCTGGCACGCCGGCTAAGCTCAAGCCTGATCCGGGTTCACAGCATCAGTGACTCCGATATGGAGACGATGCTGCCGGCGGCGGCGGTGGCGCGCTATGCGCGGGCGGTGCGGGAACGGAATATTCGCGCCTGCTATGTGCGGCTGCTGGTGGGGGGACGGGAAGATCCGGCCGGCGCGAATGTGGGGTATGTGCGAAACCTGTCGAGCACGCTGCGCGCGGGAGGCTTCCAGATCGGTCCGCCGGCTCCGTTCGAAGGGCCGATAGGCTGGCCGCCCAAATGGCTGCGCGGCCTGGTGCTGTTGGGTTTGCCGCCGGCGCTGTTGCTGCTGCTACGGCGCTTCGTTCCGGTGCGGCCGGGGACGGCGTGGATATTGCTGCTGGTGGTGGGCGCCGCCGGAGTAGGATTGGTGGCACTTAACAGCGGGCTGGCGGTTTCGGTCGGCGGGCTGGCCGCGGCCCTGATCTTTCCGACGCTGGGGGTGGTGACGGCTCTTCAGGCGGCGCGCGGGCCCGGCGCGCGGCCGACGGTCGCAGGCCTGGTGGGCCGCGCGGGGTACGGGCTGGCGGCCGCGTCGGTGGTGACGGCCATCGGAGGACTGTTCATTGCGGGACTGCTGTCGCCGGTCGGGTATCTCTCGGGCGTGGGGCGGTTCTCAGGCGTGAAGCTGGCCTATCTGGCTCCTCTGGCGCTGATCGTCGCCGCGGTGGTCGCCGATTTCGGGGGCCGCGCGGAGCCGCGAGAAGTGTGGTGGACGAGGCTGCGGCTGCGGGCGGGCCAGGCTCTGGGGCGCCCCGTGAGCGTGATCGAGGCGGTGGTGATACTGGCGGTGGTAGGGGCCATCGCGTTCGCCGTGATGCGAAGTGGCAACCAGGCGGTAATGGCGCCCTCGGGCGCGGAACTGAAGTTTCGCAGCCTGCTGGAGTCGCTGCTGGTGGTGCGCCCGAGGACGAAGGAGTTTCTGGTCGGCCATCCTGCGCTGATGATGGCGATCGTCCTGGCCGTGCGGAATCGGCGCACGTGGCTACCGTTTGTGGCGCTGCTTGCGGGAGTGGGCCAGGTGTCCTTGCTCAATACCTTCTGCCATCTTCACACGCCGCTGCTGGTAACGCTGCTGAGGAGCGCGCACGGTTTGTGGATCGGCGCGCTGGTCGGGGGTGCGGTGGTGATCGCGTGGGGCCTGTTGTTCGACCGCAGGCCTCGGCCGATCGAGCCATGACCCGACCGCCTCGGCTGTTGGTGTCGGGGTATTACGGGTTCGGCAATGCGGGGGATGAGGCGATCCTCGCCGGATTGACGGAGGGCCTGCGCGAGCGGGCGCCGGAGGCTGAGCTGACCGTGCTGTCCGGGAACTCCGCCGCCACGGAGCGGGAGCACGGGGTGCGGGCGGTGAGCCGCGGGTTGGGGTCGGCTTTTCTCCGGGGGAGGGAAAGCGACCTGCTCGTGAGCGGTGGCGGGGGGCTGCTGCAAGATGCCACGAGCTGGCGCTCTCCGCTGTACTACCTGACAGTGATGCGTCTCGCGCGCGCGGCGGGAGTCCGGATCGCCTGCGTTGGGCAGGGAATCGGCCCGCTGCATCGCGGCTTCGTGCGAAGGCTTGTCCGCGACGGCCTGTCGCGCGTGGAGGCCATCGCGGTGCGCGACCAGGCCTCGCAGGAGGCACTGCGCGAGCTGGGCGTCAGGCGGCCGGTGGAGGTGACGGCCGATCTCGCCTTTCTCTTGCCGCGACCGAAGGCCGAAGCCACGACCCGCGCCTGGGCGAAGGCCGGCCTGAGCGAGGAGGCAAAACCGGCCGTGGCGATTGCGCTGCGGCGGCCGCCGGGAGAGCCTAAGGCCGGGCTGGCGGCTTCGCTGGCGGGACCGATTGCCGAGGCCTGCGAGCGGCTTGGGCTGCACCCGGTGCTGTTGCCGATGCAGCCTGGGGCCGACGGCGAGCTAGCCGAAGAGGTTGCGGCCGCGCTGCCGATGGCGGCCGCGGTGGTGCGGGCGGGACTGTCGGCGCGTGAGATGCTGGCCCTGGTCGGGGGGTGCGAGCTGGTGATTGGCATGAGGCTCCACGCGCTGATCTTCGCCGCGATCTGCGCGGTGCCGCCGGTTGCCATCTCCTATGATCCGAAGGTGGAGGCGCTGATGGGTGAGCTTGGTTTGTCCGCCGCCGGCTCGGCGGGGGCGCTCGACGAGGAGGCGCTAGGCCGGGCCATCCACTCGACCTGGGATTCGCGAGAAGAGATCGGCCGGCGTGTGGCGGAGGCCGGCGAGCGCCTGCGCTCAAGCGCGCGGCGAAACGTAGAGATTGTCCTCTCCCTTCTCCCAGAGAGCCGCTGAGCGCCTTCGGAGGGGCAATCTCAGGCCTCGCGAACCAAACGAGACTGCTGCGCGTCTAATGATTGCAGTTCGGCAGCGCGGAGGAATATATGCGGACTTACGCGTATGTGGCGCGAGAGGCGTCGGGCGCAGTCCGGAGGGGGCAGGTGGAGGCGCCCAACCTGCCGGCCGCCATGGTCGAGGTGAAGGGGGAGGAGGCGCGGGTGCTGCGTATCCGGGAGATGCACCCCGGCCTCCTGGCGCACAGGCCTCGCATCACTGAGCACGAGCTCGCGCTGCTGTTCCGCCATCTGGGAGCGATGATCGAGACGGGCGTGTCGCTGGGCGAAGGGGTGGACGTTCTCCGGCGGGACAGCCCGAACCAGCATCTTCACCACGTGCTCGACGAAGTCGCCCGGTCGCTCGCGCGCGGCCGGCCGCTCTCGGAAGCCTTGGAGAAGTTCCCGCTGACGTTTTCGCCGGCACAAGTGGCCTTGGTGCGCGCGGGGGAGAAGAGCGGGCAGCTTCCGACTCTGCTCAACGAGATCGCCGACCATCTGGAGCAGAGCGGGGATATCGCGCGGCGGCTCGTCGCGGCGTTGATCTACCCCGCGATCGTCGGCCTGACGTTGGTGGTTGTGGCGGCGACCTTTCTCGTCCTGGTGCTGCCGCAATATGCCGCGATCTACAAGGACCTGGGCATCGGCCAGAGCATGCCGTGGATCACCCGCGCGCTGCTGAGGGTGTCGAGCGTCACTTTCCCCATCATCATCATCTTGGCGGCCGCGGCGTTGATCGCGGGCTGGGTGTGGGCGGCGGCGTCTCGCAGTCGAACCGGGTTCGTGATGCTGGACGCGCTTAAGCTGCGCGTGCCGTTCCTTGGGCAGGTGGCCTATCACGCCGGGCTGGCGCGTTTCGCCAGCGCGCTGGGGCTGTTGCTGCGCCATCGCGTGCCGAGCTTCGATGCCCTCGCGCTGGCCGGGGAGGGATGCGGGAGCCCGGAGATCGCGCGGGGCGCAAGGCGAACCGCGGCGGGCCTCTCCCGAGGAAGAGGCTTCGCGGCCTCGATGGAGGAGGCGGAAGTGTTCCCGAAAGCGCTCATCGCGAGGGCGGCGGCCGCGGAGGCCGGCGGCACGCTGCCGGAGGCGCTGAAGTCCACCGGCGACTTCTACGCCGGACATGCGCGGCACTTGGCGGCGCTGTTCGGCGCGGTGATAGAGCCGTTCTTCGTGATCCTACTGGGGATCGGCGTGGCGTTCATCTTCGGCGGCGTGTTCGCTCCGCTGATGCGTGCGATCACGTCGCTGATGTCGCCCGGGGGCTACTAGGACGACATCCACTCACCGGAGGTAGTTATGGAAGAGATCATTTCTCGCACGCGCTGGCTGCGAAGGCGCCACGTGGAGGTGCATATTGCAGCGGAGGGCGTGGGCGTGGTGCAGCGGCATCTCTTCCCGCGCTTTGGAGGGAGATCCGAGCTGCTGCGGTGGGAGGAGATCGCCGCGGCGGAGGCGGAGGTTGTCGGGCGCAGGCGCCGCCTGCGCATCAGCCGCCGCAACGGCGGGGCCGATGTGACCGTGACCGACCTGATCGCCGAGCAGGTCGGCTGGGCGGCGACGCTCATCACGGATGAACTGGAGGTCCGTGCGCGGCGCGCGGATCCGGTGATGCAGGAGGCGGTGCCGACGGCGGAGATCCAGCAGGCGACGGAGAAGCTGGTCGCCTCCGGCGACGGGGCCGTGCCGGCGGTGGTGGACTTCCTGATTGTGCAGGGGGTGTTCCATT
>Ga0114922_10004643_pt1 | contig 12736 bp, 9 predicted proteins | sample AartaG_FD_100975 | JGI IMG/M metagenome (GOLD analysis project Ga0114922, IMG submission 100975) | Deep subsurface microbial communities from Aarhus Bay to uncover new lineages of life (NeLLi) - Aarhus_00045 metaG | ecosystem: Environmental > Aquatic > Marine > Oceanic > Sediment | place: Aarhus... | reverse complement strand
GTCGCTGGTGGGGTCCGGCGGATAGAAGTAGCCCTCTCGGGCCACGGCATCCGCCAACTCCGAGGTGATGATCCCGGCCTCGGCTGTGGCCATCATGTTGTCGTGATCAATATCCAGCAAACGATCCATGCGAGTCAGGGGCAGGACTATTCCCCCGCCGAAAGGGATCGAGCCCGCTGCCAGGCCGGTCCCCATTCCACGAGGCACCACGGGGATCACCTCTCGATTAGCCACCTTGAGCACCTCCGAGACCTCTTGTGTGCTATCCGGCAGCACGACCAGGTTGGGCCTGGCGGAGGTAAACGTGGCGTCGTAGGAATAGGCCACCAGATCCTCGGGCGAGGTCAGCACGTACTGCTCGCCGACGATAGATTTCAGTTCGTCAATAATTTGAGACACTGGATCAAGCATCAATCTCTCCTTCAGCCTGTCTCGCCACCACCTCGGCCAGGTCCATCGTGCGGATACGAGTTCTCTCGCGGCGGGCGGCCCCGAACAGGGTGCGCTTGCACTGTTGGCAAGAGACGACGATGTACTTTGCTCCCGCATCCTGGGCTTGCTCCAACCGCCGGCGAGGCAGCGCCTGGGCCAGGTCTCGATTGTAGGTCTCCAGGTTGCCGCCGCCTCCGCAGCACAGCGAGTTCTCGTGGTGGTCGGCCATCTCCACTAACTCTAGTTCGGGGATGGCTTGCAGCACATCGCGCGGGGCCTCAAAGATGCTGCTCTTGCGGCCCAGGTCGCACGAATCGTGGTAGGTCACGGTGACCGGCCAGGGCTTGAAACGCAGCCGTCCCTCGCGGGCCATCTCTGCTAGAATCTCGGTTTCGTGCAGTATCTCAAGCCCGTCCAACTCCCCGTCGTCGAGCAGTTCCGGGTAGATGTACTTCCACATGTGATAGCAAGACGGACAGGCCATCACGACCTGGGTCGCGCCGGTGGCTCTCACCACCTCGACGTTGTGCCGCGCCATCTCCAGGGCGCGCTCGACCTCTCCGTTGAGGAGCAGGGGATAGCCGCAGCAGCGCTCGCCGCTGCCCATGAGGGCGTAATTCACGTCAGCTTTTTCAAGGATCTCGATCAGCGACTGGGGAATTCGGTAACTGGCCGGGAACAGCGACGACACACAGCCGACGAAGTAGGCCACCTCGGCCTGCCCGCCGTGGTCGAGGCCGGCGGGCCTTGACTCTAGATTGGCGGTCCAACCCAGGCGTTGGAGGTTGTCCTCGTTGGAGATGTTGCCTGCAGCGACGATGGTCTCGCTCAATCGTCGCAGCGAGTCCGGCATTAGGCCGCTGTGAGCCAGGTCGGCACGGGACCGGTTCAGGATCGCGTCCAACTTTACGCCGCTGGGGCAGACTTCCCGGCAGGCCTCGCACATCAGGCAGGTATAGAATTTGTCAGCATAGATTTTGCTAATTGTCAGATCGCCTTCGTCGGCGGCGCGATAGAGGGCCACTTTGCCGCGCGGCGATAGTGTCTCAATGCGCATCTCTCGATAGACCGGGCAGACCGACAGGCACTTGCCACAGAGAACGCAGTGGAGTGCCTCGTCTTCGGCGGAGCGTTGTGGTTCGGTGGTTGGTTCGTTCACGGTTACACAATCCTCCAGGTCAGATAAGTTGGTGGCTGATAGATTCAGGGTGTTGCATAAGTGAATGCCCGAACTTGTTCGGGAAGCTCTGAATGGCCAAGAGAGCGCCTATCCAGGCGATCCCGCAACAAGTTGCGGCTTCCGGAACCTTTCAGGCAAGCGGAAAAAGCCCCGTAAAGTACTTGTGCAACACTGAGATTGGGAACCCAGGAACCTGTCACCAATCTACCAATACCAGTTTACCCGTTCGTCACCACCGGCAGCGTCAACAGTGCGTGGGGTACGATCAACACGTCCAACTCGCCCCCCAGCTCGCGGGCGGCCAGCGCCAGCGCCTCCTCCATCGTCGTGGCGGGGGTCATCTTGCAGGCCGCCACCACGTCCGGGCACTCGCTACCCACGATGACCACCCGTGCCTGCTCCAGCACCTTGGCCATCACGAAGGCCCGCTGCTGGCCCGGCGGGTAGCCGTGACGGCGGGCATCATCCAGGATGGAGTGAATGTCGGGGGCATCTCGCATGGCGGCGAGGAATCGCTGTTCGCCCACGCCGTCGCCCGCGCCCTCCTCGCAGCGAGCCGGGATGATGAGAAATCCGCCCGGCTTGACGACCGGCGTCGGTGCGAAGAACAGATACGACGCGGCGCGGCTGGCCTGGTAGAGGTTGGCGTCCTTGGGAAAGCCCACCCCGCCGATGGCGACGTCGTACTGGTGGGGGATGTCCACCTCGTAGATGGAGCGGGCGAATGCCACCAACTGCCGGTACGTCTCCACTGGCTCCCCCGCCTTCACGCAGACGACCCGCTTTTCGTCGTCCAGCACCACGTTGAGGATAAAGCGCAGGCCGGCGCGGCGGGCCGCCTCGGTGACGGCCTCGTGGAAGGGGTTGCCCTCAATGCGGCCCAGCCGGGTGCCGGGGTGATCTACGAAGGCGGGGCCGTGGGTGTGGGCGATGAGCGCTTCGCCTGCTGCGCCCACCGCCAGCGTCTTACGCCCGCCGGAATAGCCCGCATACTGGTGGGGCTCTACGATCCCGGTGGCGATCAGCAGGTCTGCCTCCACCGCCGCCCGGTGGACCGAGACCGGCACCCCGCCGGGGGTGACGCCCAAGTCCACCAGCGCGGCGGGGTTCTGCGGTTCGTTGTCAATCACGCGGTAGCGGTTCACTACCGCCTGGCCCAGCTTGGCGACTTTCTCTTCGAGCGTCGAAGGCCGGTGCATGCCGATACCGCACAGGAGGGTGATGTCCTCGTCGCAGACACCGGCCGCTTCCAATTCCCGCAAGAGCGCCGGTACCAGCAGATGGTCGGGGCTGGCGCGGGTAACGTCGGTGAAGACGATGCAGACCCGGTCGCCCGACCGTGTCAGTTCCCGCAGGGGTGGCGAGACGATGGGAAGGGCCAGCGATTCGGCGCTGGCCCTTTCGACGTCGGCCAGCGGCTCTGCCGGCCGAGACACCACCACGGTGCCGCGCATGCCTGCTGGCAGGTTGAACTCCAGGGTGGTCTTGCTGTAAGGAATCTGGTACACAGACATTCTCCATTCGTCGTTTGCTGCTTCCTGCATCAATCTCTTGTTGCATCAACGGGATAGTTTAAGAACTCGCGTTTTTCTGGCACGGGCAAGGAATTGGGACACGGATGCACACAGATTTTCACGGATTTGACCAAGAACTGGAAAAATCTGTGTGCATCCGTGAAAATCCGTGTCCTATTCCGAGTTCTTAAATCACCCCATCAACGTGAAACGAGAGAAAACGGCACCCGCACCCGGGACAGGTACAGTACCAGGCCGCTTTCTCCCACATCTCGAGGGTAAAGTATACCACAGGCCAGGCCTATGGTCAAAGCATCACAACGAGCATTTCAGTCCTGGGGTAAGTTGATCCTCCCGCAGGTTCCCAGCGGCGTTTCCTATACCCTTCTGGCCTGTCAAGCACTCTGTATGGGTTACTGCGTTATCAGAACCTGCGGGAGGGTTCGCTCTCGAATCGCGGCTACTGCCCGGGCCTGGTATTGCGCAGCGCGTGCCCTGTCCTCAACATATATGTCCCCAGCGATATGGCCACCAGCCCCAATGCCGGCCAGCCTATCCCCCAGCCGGCACTAGCTCCGGTGACGGGCAATTCGCCGGGCTCCAGCGGGGTGGGTGTCGCCGGCGGTGGGGATGTTTCGGTGGGCGTGCTGGTCGCTGTAGGGGAGGCTGTCGGCGTCATCGGCGTCCCACCGCCCACCCCGCCAGGCGTCTCCTCCGTCGTAGGGACCAGTGTGGCAGTTGCCGCCGGTTGAGGCGGAGGCGTGGCTTCTGGAGGGCTAGTGGCTGTGGCTTCGGGCGTGGGCGCGCTGGTGGCCGTGTGGGTAGGTGTATCCACCACTGCTTCGGAGACGGGTGTCGCAGAGAGAGAGGACAGCTCAGCCAGTGGAAACGCCACCAGCGCCACCCCTAAGAGAAGGAAAAACAACCCGACGAGGACACGCCGCTTTTTCTTCTTGATCTCCTCGTCCAGCAGATCCTCTTCGAACATCACGGCTCTCTCTGTGCCCAGTCGCGAGCCTGTTCGATCCAGGACTCGACGTTGGCCCGTTGCCACTCTTTGACGTCGAGCATACGCTGGAGCTGGGCAGGGTCGGATGCAGCCAGTTGTTTGTATCTGTTGACTCCGGCATCCCGCAGCTTCCACTGGTAGACTGGCCCGATACCCTTGATGACCGTCAGGTCATCCGGGTGTGTTCGCTGGTAGGTCTCGAACTCGTCACGCAGGCGATCCGACTGAGCGTCCATCGCCGAGAGTTGTTCGCGGACCTCGCGCAGTTCCTCGTCACGACGGTGCAGGAAGTTGGCCAGGGTCTCCGAGGCTGAATCAGAACTCTGCACGCCCACGCCAGCTTCCAGGGCTTGTGCTGTGCCCACACCCTGGCGCAACTGCCGCCACAGCTCTCGGTTCTTGCGATACGCCTCGTCAACGAGCCATTCGGTGACGAAGCCGACGATGCCGCCGGCGACCACCAGCAGCAAGCCGATGAACAGGCTCATCGGAGCGGAATCGCTCACGCCGCAGGCCCAGGCGATCCAGGCAACGATTAATCCGCTGACCAACCCCAGGACGACGAGTGCCAATCCGATTACTATTGTCATAGCCGGTCTCCTTTCTCTTGGATTCCTAGCCCGCCCACGCGAATGAAATGGTGCGATTCTCCTCAGCCGCACCGCCGTGAACTTCAGGCTGAGCCCGCACTGTCCCGAGCTTGCCGAGGGATCGAAGCCAGGCGGCGCTGGATGTCTATCTAGCACCAGCTCTTCAGGCTGGTGCGGCGCTAATCTGGGCCCAATCTGGACAGCAGCTTTTGCAACAGCGCTTCCTCCTCCTCCCACTTGCTCACCTTCCCATCCAGCCGGGCGTCGCGCAGCGCCTCCAGCAACTGCCCGAAGAGCGGGCCGGGTTTCAGTCCCATCGCTTTCAGATCGTCGCCGGTGAGGTGCGTCTCCACCAAACGGTACTCCGTCTGGTAGCGCAGCAGGCGCTCCTGCCGCCGTTTGCTGGTGACAACCCAGCCCACGGCCAGGACGCGGGTAGGGTACGGCAGCAGCAACCGGTAGACGGCGCTGGCCCAGCGGGCTCTCCCCAGTTGGGGCAGTGTGTCTTTCAGGCTGGGCAGCAGACGCAGGTCCTCCGCGTCGCTGCGCTTCACTCTGAGACGAGTGATCAATCTCTCCAACTGTTCGTCGTCGAGCCGGTATGCCAAAAGAGCCAGGCAAAGGAAATAGAGTTCCTCGTTTTTCAAGTTCCAGGCTTTCAGTTTCAGGTCTTTGCGGATGGCGCTGTACCTGGCCTGCAGCCACTTGTCGCAGCGCAGGCCGGGATGGATGTGGGTCAGTACGTTCAGTTCGTCCAGGCGACACAGCGTCTTTTCTGGCTCGGCCTCGCTGAAGATCTGCTCCAGTTCGTGGCGTATGCGGTCGCCGCTGACCCGTTTTAGCAACGGCAAGGCGTCGGCAACCAGTTCCTGGGTGCGGGGGTCGAGGTGAAACCCCATCCGGCTCTCCAACCGTGCGGCCCGCAGCATGCGGGTGGGGTCGTCCACAAAACTGAGGCTGTGCAGCACGCGGATGATGCCGTTCTGGAGATCGGCCTCGCCGCCGTAAAAATCCAAGAGTTCCCCCCAGTGATCCGGGTCGAGGCGGATGGCGAGCGTGTTGATGGTAAAGTCGCGGCGGTGGAGGTCCTGTTTGATCGAACTACGCTCCACCTGCGGCAGGGCGGTGGGGTGAGTGTAGAACTCGGTGCGCGCCGTCACAAAGTCCACACTGGGCGGCAGCGCGGCTTCCTGGTGGGGGACGCGGCCGGCGATCTCCTGCCAGACGCGCTGCGAGAGAATCCACTTGGCGGTGCCAAAGCGCCTGTGGGGAATCACTCGACCTCCCAGATCGGCGGCCAGGCGGCGCGCCAAGGCGATGGCATCCCCCTCGATGACCATATCCACGTCCACGATGGGGTTGCCCAGCAGCAGGTCGCGCACCAGCCCGCCGACAAAGTAGGGCACAAATCCCATCTGGTGAGATTTCTGCGAGATACGGCGCACCAGTCCAAGCACCGGAACCGAGAGAGCCTGTTCCAGCAGTGTGGACGGTTCGCGGTGCTGGGATGGCTGTGGCGGCGTGCCCCACAGTGTGATCAGGTCGGTGCGAGTGACCACCCCGACGACACAGTCGTTTTCGACGACGGGGATCTGGCCCCAACCACTCTCGATCATCAGTCGTTGAAGGTGTGCCACTGAGTCGCGGCTGCTGGCGGTGACGCTACCAGCCTCCATCACCTGGGTGACGAGGACATCGGCCATGTTGAACTGCAGAGCCCGGTCAACGGCCCGGCGGGTCAGCAATCCAATCACGCTCCCCTCCGCGACGACCGGGTATCCCTCGTGGCCGGTGCGCTGCATGCGCTCGGCGGCATCGGCGACTGTGTCTTCGGGTGAGAGCACCCGCACGCCCCGGGACATGATCTGAGCGACGGTGACACGTGGCTGCACAATCTCTGGTAGCAGGCGCAGCAGGTCCTCGCGCACTGCCTGTAGTGAGCGATTGCGGATGAGCGCGGCGGCCGCGCGCTTGTGTCCGCCCCCGCCAAAGTGCCCGGCCACGGTGGAGACGTCAATGTCGTCGGTGGTGCTGCGGGCGACGAGTTGGATGCGCCCGTCGAGGGAGACGAGCAGGAACAGTGCCGATGGCTCCACTAGTTCGCGCAGTTTGTGGGCCAGGGTCGAGATCTCCTCTGAGAACTCTGGCGCTTCGGCCCAGGCGACGATGACGGTATGGCCCTCGATTTCCTGGGTTTCGCTCTGTTCCAGCAACTGGTCGTAGAGTTCGAGCTGCTCAGGCGCAAGGGGGTGGTGAAGGAACTCGTTGACGACGGCGAGGCGGGCCCCTTGTTCCATCAGCCAGGCCGCCGCATGCGCGTCCCGGGCGGTCGTCCCCTGGTACGAAAGGGAGCCGGTGTCTTCGTAGATACCCAGCAGCAGCAGCGTGGCCTCAATACCGGTCAGTTTGAGGGAGCGCGCCGAAATCTCCTCGACCAGCAGCGTGGTGGTGGCTCCCAGTGTCTCGCCAGAGAAGGTCCAGTCGGGGGGCAGCTCGCGGTCGCGTTCGTGGTGGTCAATGACGTCCACCCGCAGGTCGCGCCCCATCCCTTTGAGCGTAGTCAGGTTCTGGGTATCCACCAGGATGGCGCGCCCGATCCTGGGGCGGCGGGGAAGGTCGCCGGGCTCGACGAAAGGAAGTTCAGCGCCGTAGAGTGCCAGGAAGGCGCGCCCGTTGCGGTTGATGCGGCGGGGCAACACAGGGGTGGCAGCCGGAAAGAGCTTGCTCGCCCCCAGCAGGCTGGCGATGGCGTCGAAATCTGCGTTTTCGTGGGTCAGGATGACTTCCACAGTGAGGCTCCCTTCTTTGAGAGCGGACTGGACATTGATATACACTTATTCACCAGGGGGCCTTGGATCACGAAACCTGCCGCGACACCTGCCTGACAGGACTGACTCTCTTCCCGTCGCCTGATGACGATGGCACTGTCTTTGTCGTCTTGTTCAAGAGCAGAACAGTCCTTTGCCTCCCACGATCACTCCTCGAGTGCATTCACAACCTCAAACCCCAGCTTCTTGTACCTTTGTGTCGCAGGCCTGTTTGTCACATGAACATCAACTCGGACTGGGTTTACATCGAGCGACCGTAGATACTGAACGGCGGCTTTGATCATCGCTGATGCAACACCCCGTCTTCGGTAAGCCGGCAATACAGCAACAACGCTTATGTACCCGAAATCCTTTCTTCTGAAGCCGATAACGTAGCCCATTGTCACGTCGGTCGCAGGATCGACTGCTATGAATACACCTCTGGGATCAGACTCGTCAAAATCGTCCCAGTCGTCAGACCACGGTTTCTCACCGAAGGCTTCTGCGTAGAGAAGGGGAATTTTATCGCGATGTAGGGATCGACAATACTGCACAACCCGAATTGAATGTAGTGACATCAAGGACGCAATATCGCTTGCCAGTTCCATTCTGAGCAACTTTTTCATAGCAACTCTCTGGAGACATCCCTGTAGCTGCGCTATTTGCAGGACCCTTTTGGCTGATGGTGCTGCGGCTAACGAAAGGGCTCAGGTGCGCGGCGGGCCCATGCACAGAGCACCTGCCAAACCACTAAATCTGCGAAGTACTTCGCCTATCACGCCAAACGCAAAAACGGCGACTCGTCCAGATTATACCCCGATGAGAGCACTTGCACAAACGAACGCTCCTTCGACAGGTTCAGGGGGGGAAGCGGAGCCGCGGGCTAGTCTTGCGGCAAAATCTCGTTACCACGTCCACGGCGGGCCGCCCTCGTAGAGGGCGCGCCCTCCCGCCTGCATCCTTACCTCCCCATCAGTCCCCTGGGTTACGCCCCGACGGGTACTCTCTCGCTGAGGATCAGATTAGCGATAGGTAGGGCCGACAATTCCAATCGTGATAGGTCAATGAACGTACTGGCGTCTTCGATTTCAATGCCGATGACCCGGTTGTGCTCGTCAAAGTCAAGCACGATGCCGGGTTCAACTTCTTCGGACTCTGTACTCACTCCGGTGGCAAGTTGGATGTAGAGCATATCTGTATCTGGATAGTATTGAAAGATCATAGGGAACTGCGTTCCAAAGCCCAAACTCCAAATCCCAAAACTGCTCAACATTCTGAATGTCATTCACAATCTTGGGGCAATAATAACTTAAAGCCGCGGTCTGAAAGACATTGTGTACCGTTTCCCCGTCAGGTTCGGTGACAACCCGCAGGTACTCAAGTTCTGGAATGAATGCCCAACGGCGAATGCGCCCATTGGCTTGCACCTCTGTGCGGATAGGATGGCTGAGAACACATTCAATCCACTCCACCTTGAGATAGGGGCGACGGGCCATGACACTGGTTGTGAAGTAGTTCGTCGTTTTCATCGGTCATCCTTTGCACATCCTTTACTTTGCTCTCTCAGAGTTCCGTATCTCGTTCCCTACTCTGGCTTGAAGTGCGCCAGCGCCTCGTCCTGTTCGCTGTCCATCATCAGTTCCAGGTAGCGTCCCGCTGTCGTCGCAGGCACGTCTATTACCTTGATGAAGCGAGCGTGTTGTGCATCGGCCGGGAGCAGTTCTCCCAGCACGTTGACTGCCTGGTCGAAGAAGGCGCGGTTGAAAATCGTGTCGGGTGCGTTGGGGTACAGCGGCAGAGGGTAGATCTGTGACTCCACCAGGTCCTGGAAGAAGTGCGTGCCGTAGGAGACCTCCAGCGTGTCGTCATCCTGGAATTGGGCGATCTCGACCAGAGCGCGAGTGTTGTAAATGTCGGCGTAGGTGACCTTCAACCCCAGTTCGACGTTCGAGGTGCCCCAGCGTCCTGGTCCCATCAGAATGAAGCACTCGCCCTCCAGCCGCTTGTTAAGCCGGCCGACCACCCGCGCCAGCTCGAATCGCGTCTCGTAATCAGGTGCACGCACGTACTGCGCCGGGTCAACGTACACGATATAACGAATGTGGCTGACCCGCCCGTGGGGCACCAATCGCCGCACCAGGAAGGCGACGTCCTCCGGCGGCACGTCGCCAGGGATGCGCAGGCTCTCGCCCCACTCCTGGCTGCTCAAGGGGCGGCACTGGAGCAAATGCAGGATAAAGTGGGGCGGGCGCTCCCCCGTGATTTCCACCGTGAACTCGATGTCCACGGGGCGGTCGTAGTGGTGCTCCAGTTTCTTCAACACGCTTCGCATCAGCGTCACGAATTCTTGGTTCTTCAGAAGTTCGCTGAAGGTCAGAACCAGAGGGCCCTGGCCCGGGGCCCCTGGGGCGTAGATGGGCTGCAGGTAGTCCCATTTGTCCACCGAGGCCAGGAGTTCGATTCCGGGATGGTCCGGTTGCAGTACGTTGGCCACGGACAGCGTCCTGAAGGCGTTGGCTTGCAGATCAATCAAGTCCACAAATCGCTGAGAGTACTTGCGGATCTGGTCTGCTCCTGCCTCGGGCCTCAATTGCGGGTGGCTGAGCGGGACCATACGTGGGTAGTCGTTGCCTACCCGCTCCACGGCGCGAGTGCCCAGTCCCCACACCATCCGCAGCAGGCCGTCCTGCGGACGAATCTTGCGGTTCCAACGAAACGGGTTGCGGCTGAAACCCACGCCGGCCAGGGTAGGGAAGAAGAAATCGTGATATCGCTGGCCTTGCACCTTTTGAATCAGGATCGCCATACGCTCGTCATAGTCCACGAGCCCCATCTGTTGGCGGTAGAGCAGCGCATCCGGGCTCAGGACGCTAGCGTATACCCGACCGATGGCGTTGGTCAGCGCAACCAGGCTCTCCTCCAGAGTGGACTGGTTGGGGCAGAAGATACTATCGTATTTGCCGGCGAAGGAGAAGCCAAAGTTATCCTCCAGAAGGCTGGAGGAGCGTACGATAAGTGGGGCATTCCCCACCTCGGTCAGCAACACCAGCAGCCTATCCATCACCTCCTTTGGGAATCGCCCGCCGGCGTAGATTTCCTGGATGCGGGGATAGTCGGCCTCAATCTCTTCCTGTGTCTTGTACTTCTGATTGATGAATTCCTCCAGCCCATTGATAGCGTGAAAGTCGTAGAAAACGTTAGCACCTATGAAGTAGGAATCGGGGATCGTAACACGCCCGTGCAGGTTTATCTCGTCGGCCGGGTCCTCCCGCTGAAGGATTTCCCAGGCCAGTATCATCCCCGCCGTCTTGCCGCCAATCTTACCAGTGCCAATACGGCGTTCGTAAATCAGCTCGAAATCCTCGGCTTCGAGGAACTTTTTGGCCAGCCTGACAAAGTCCATCTGATCGCTGATCATTCTCTTGATCAAGACGACGGTGATCTCTTCCAGGTGATGTTTGACCCGTCTCCGCTGCTCATCGGGAAGAGCGGCGTATTCCTTCGCTTGAGCGATCAGGAAGGGCCGGGGAGCCAGTTCCGGATTGAACGGGAGAACGTCTTCTTGACCCGGCGCTCGTTCAGCCAGAACGTCCTGCATAATCTCCTCAAAGAGCGCGTGCGGTAGATTATAGGCGAAGTAGAAGTCGGTCAGGTGATCCCGAATCTGCGCCAATCGCTCCTGCCACACCTCTTCCGGGTCCTGGCCCAGGGGTGCTCCCTCCCGCTGCTGGGAAAGCTTGGCCTTGTCCTTCACCTCTTGCTTGAACTGTTCCGGTGTGATGATCCCACGTTCGAACAGTTCCTGGCGCATACGCTCTCGGATGCGGTGGCCCAGGATTGGGTATTGGGAGATCTGGAGGTAGAGTTCCAGCACCTTGGGAATTTGCTCCAAATGTTGATGCATCACCCGCTCTTCCTTTCCATCACCGCCCACACCTGCACCGGCTCCACCTTGCCCCGAATCTGCACCTCGCCCAGGTCGGCGAACTCGAACTCCATCTGGCGGCTGCCCAGTGCCTCGTAGGTCCACCCGCTGATCAGGACGTCGTAATCGGGGTACGCTTTGTTCAGCGCCTCGATGCGCGAGGCTAGGTTCACCGTGTCGCCGATGACGGTGTACTCCTGTCGCTCCTCCGGCCCGACCGCGCCTGCCAGTGCCACGCCGGTGTTGATCCCCACCCCGATGCGGATCGGCGCTTCGCCTCGCTCAGTCAACCTGGCTTTTAGCGCCTTCAGGTTGACGCGCATTTCCAACGCCGTCAACACCGCCTGGTAGGCGCTCTCCTGCAATAGCTTGGGCGCGCCGTAGATCACCAGCGTGCTATCGCCACCGAACTTGTTGACCGTGCCTTCGTGCCGCTGAGCCGCCTCGACCACCACTGGCAGGTACTCGTTCAGCAGAGCCACCATCTCCTCCGGCGTGCTGCGTTCCGAGCGGGCGGTAAAGCCCCGAATGTCGCAGAAGAGCACGCTGACGACCCGATTCTCGCCCTCCAGCCGCACTTGCCCGGTGCGGATCGCCTCGGCCACCTCGTGACTGACGAAGCGTCCGAACATGTCGCGCAGCCACTCGCGCTCGCGCAAACCAAGCACCATCTGGTTGTAGGCATTTGCCAGCAGCGCCAGTTCGTCTTTCGTGTCCACGCGGAATTGCACGCTGAGATCGCCTTCCGCGACGCGGCGGGTGCCCGCTGCCAACTGGCGCACCGGGGCGGTGACCGCGCCGCCGATGACCTGCGCCAGCAAGACGCCCGCCAACACCGCGATCACCCCGGTCATCCGGAACAGATTGCGACTCTCGTCGAGGAACGCTTCGACCCGGTCACGCCGCAGCGCCATGCGCAGCGCGCCGATCTGCTTGCCATCGCGTCCGCGCCGCAGCGGGGTCGAGGTGACCCAGACTTCCTCGTCGCGCCAGGTGGCCTCCTCGATCTGTGTGTCGGATGGCACAACTGCTTCTTCGCCGATGAGGGCCAGTTGGTCGGAGAGGATGATGGTGCCCTCCTCATTGACCAGGGCCATGTACGCCATATCGTCGCTCCGCATCTGGTCGCTCAACTCTTGCAGCCGGGCCAGGTCGAGTGTTTCTGTTAAGTCGAGCATTTCCTCAAATGTGAGGTACTGGGCGGGCGTGAGGTCAGATAGCTCGATATCAAAGCTCTCTGAGGCAGCCTGCCCGATCCACTCGGCAGCGGCGACCAGGC
>Ga0114922_10004642_pt1 | contig 12746 bp, 9 predicted proteins | sample AartaG_FD_100975 | JGI IMG/M metagenome (GOLD analysis project Ga0114922, IMG submission 100975) | Deep subsurface microbial communities from Aarhus Bay to uncover new lineages of life (NeLLi) - Aarhus_00045 metaG | ecosystem: Environmental > Aquatic > Marine > Oceanic > Sediment | place: Aarhus... | reverse complement strand
TCCCCACAAGCATTAGTTATCTCTATTACATTGGATGTAGGAGCTACTTGTGAGCCGTATCTCTGAGACAGAACCTGCCCTTGTAAGTAAAACCACATTCTCCCGCGCTGAATCAGCTCATCATCGCGATTCGTACGATGCGACTTGGCCGTAGATAGAAAATACATGCCCTCCAGAATGTTGGTCTTTCCTTGAGCATTTTCGCCGGTTATCAGATTGACTCCTGGGGAGAACTGAAGACGCAGCGACTCATAATTGCGAAAGTTGCGGAAAGTGATATTCTTGAGAAACACAATGTATTTGCGATTTTAGATTTTCGATCTGCGATTGAAGTCAAAAATCTGAAATCAGAAATCGAAAATCGAAAATTCCCTACAGTCTCATGGGCATAATAACACACATATAGTTTGTTTCTTCCGACGGTGTTACCAGAACAGGACTCAAAGAATCTCTAAACTTGAAGAGAACCTCATCGGCCTCAATATTCCTCAGCACATCCATAACAAACCTGGCATTGAAGGCTATTTCAACGTTGCCTCCTTCAATATTCACTTGCATCATCTCCTGCGCCTCTCCCAGTTCTGGCGTGCTGGCCGACACATTGAGTTCTGAATCTTTGGCTTCCATTCTTATAGAAGGTGTCTTTGGATTCGCTAGCAGCGAAACGCGTCTAATAACAGAAAAAAGGTATTCCGTATTCACCGAAAGCTTTATCTCATTGCTCATAGCAGGAGCCATCACAGCTTGGTAATCCGGATACTCACCCTCGATCAATCTGGAGATAAGAGTCATATTCTGCGCGGCAAATGCGATCTGGTTCTCCAGCAGGGCAATCTTCACATCTTCGTCGTCGGTGAACGTTCTAACTATGTTACTGGCGGCCTTTGTGGGAATAATAACGGCAATTTCTTTCTCTTCTACCTGCTTTTCCTGCTGTTGAGTAGCTACAGCCAATCTTTTGCCGTCTGTTGCTACCATTCTCACAAGATCGGGAGTTACATTGAAATAAACTCCGTTCAGAAAGTGCCTCGTTTCCTCAGTGGAAACTGCAAAAGACGTCTTTTGAATCATGCTGCGCAAAACGTCAGAACCTAACGTGAAAAAATCATCCCCAACTTCGGGCAGGGGTGGAAACTCTTCATCAGTTAGGCCGACAATCCTGAACTTTGCGTTTTCGCAGTCAATTTCCACCCTATCATTTGCCAAAGTAGCCAGCCTGACCTTAGCCAATTCGCCTGAACTTGTGGAAGAAGGAAGTTCACGCACTATATCGGCCAGTTTTTTAGCAGGAACGGTTATGGACCCGGGCTCCACAACCTCGCCCTGAACTACGGATTTTATGCCAACCTCCAAATCCGTAGCAGCCAGTTGGATCTGGTCATCTGCTGCTCTAATCAGGACATTTGCCAGAATTGGCAATGTATTCCTGCTTGCTGCTACACTGCCAACTATTTGCATAGCTTCCCACAATTTTTCTCTTTCAAAGATCAGTTCCATGATAACTCTCCCCATTGCAAAATGATTATTTTGCCTTTAGTCAAGAAAAAATCGACTCTGTTCCCTCCGGTATACTAACTGATCAGTGTATTCTATTACTACTTCTAATATGATCTTTAAATATAGTAGTAGTAGTAGTAGGCCTATGTGGAAATGTGGATAACTCAATCAACCCCATACACTGTCTTGCTCCGGTGATGTGGATAACCTGTGGAAAGTTTTCCACAATTTATCCACATTTCCACATAGTGAAAAAGTTATCCACAAAGTCGTTCCGGTTGTCCACAGACTATCCACAGGTTATCCACAAGTTATCCACAGGTTTCGCATCTTACCAGTTCAATCAGCCAAAAAATACGCATCAATCCTTCTTTTGCCAGCTTTCGTTATGAGCTTTTAATCTCTTCTATAAGTTGCCCTATAGTTCTCTCGAAGCTAGGGTCGTTCTGCATGGATTCCTCGATCTTATTGCAGGCGTGTATAACTGTTGTGTGGTCTTTTCTACCGAAGTCCCTTCCTATGTCTATCAAAGACAGGTTCGTAAGTCGGCGGCACAGGTACATGGCCACGTGTCTTGGCAAAGTCAGAAGCTTTGTTCTCTTTTTGGATCTCAAATCTGATAGCCGGACGCTAAAATATTTGGCGACGATCTTCTGTATAGATTCGGCTGTGACGAGTTCTTCATATTCCTGTGAGTCTTGTGGTATAATATCTTTGAGTGCCTCTTTGACAAGATCGATTGACAGGGGAGTGTTGTCCAGGTCTGCCAGGGCTAAAGTTCTGATCAGGCATCCTTCTAATTCTCTTATGTTGGAAGTTACTCGATCTGCTATAAACATGGCTATGTCGTCTGGTAGATGGTTTACTCCCAGTTCCTCGCTCTTTTTCCTCAGGATCGCTATTCTTGTTTCTACTTCAGGTGTTTCAATGACAGTGATCAATCCCCATTCAAACCTGGACCTCAACCTTTCCTCCAGGGCTGGAATATCTCTTGGATGGCTGTCACTGGTCAAGACAATCTGCTTCTGGGCGTTATAGAGAGCATTGAAAGTATGGAAAAACTCCTCCTGTGTGCCATCCTTTCCGCGTATGAATTGGATGTCGTCTATCAACAGTACATCCACTGTGCGATATTTATTCCGGAACTCTGGCATTGGCGTACCATGTCTCAGTGATTCGATCATCTCGTTGGTAAACTCTTCGGAGGACATATATGCCACTTTCAAATCTTTGTATGTATCTTTGATTGCGTTTCCGATCGCGTGCATCAGATGGGTCTTTCCGAGGCCCACACGACCATAAATATACAGCGGATTGTATACTTTTGCTGGCGACTCGGCTACTGCCAGGGAGGCCGTGTAGGAAAACCTGTTGCTTGGCCCTACTACGAAGTTTTCGAAGGTATATTTGGTATACAAAGCAAAAGCATCAGCGGAATCCCTGGACGGGGATTCTGTTTTCTTCGGCTTGCTATCTTCCGTCCAGCTCTCCGCCTGGATAACGAATTTCACCTCTGTGTCAGCGCCTGTTATATTTCGCAAAGCGCTGTGTATTTGCTTCAGATGCTCTCCTACTATGTAATCTCTGGTAAAGATATTGGGTACTATTACATACAATACTCCATCGGCCAGGGATTCCACCTTTGTTAGCCTGAGACACATATCAGTCTGTCCGAGACTACGTTCCACCGCATCAATAGCCGCCGACCATATTTCAATAGCTGTCTTTTCTGCCATCTCAAAGATCCTTTCTCAGAACTTGTATTAATGTGTATTTGTATATATGTAATAGTAAAGTCTCAAAAGTTATCCACATTTTATCCACATACTGATCAACAAGGTTATGACTGGGATTCCAGAATTCCTCCCTTATAGGAAAATCCGCATACGTCGGAACTATCTTTGTATTCCCAGATCCAAAGTTATACACAAAGTTATCCACATATGTGGATAACTCCGTAAAAGGTTTATATATCTACGGTTGAGCCGAAAAACAGAGAGTATTTTTCAGCAAAAAACGCGGGCGCTAATCAAAGTGAATTTTCCCAGAAAAGCGATCTACGAAAAACGGCATTTGGACTGGCATGTTGGGGAAAAACTGGATGGATGACTCATCGAGTTATCCACAAGTTATCCACATGCTTTTCAAATTTCGTAGAGCCTTTATTTCTCCCCAAATTCCTAGCATTAGTATACCACGAAAACCGCACTTTTGGCAAGTAAAAAGCGAGGGGTGATCAAGTGGGCAAAGATTCATGAAAAATGGTGATTCTGGCTCAGATCCGGCGTCCATTTTCTAACGGACATTGACAATTTTTGTCATAGCTTACGCCTATGTACCTTTGACGCTGTCCGATACATGGCGAGGATGTTCTCAACCGGCGTATCAGCCTGGATATTATGGGTAGACGCCAGTATATACCCTCCGTTCTTTCCCAGGACCCGGATCCGGTCTTTTACTTCCCTCTCCACGTCCTCAGCAGTGCCAAACGGCAAAGTGTTCTGAATATCTATGCCGCCATGAAAACTTATGCTGTCGCCAAACTGTTCTTTTAACTCCTCCGGGATCATACCTTTGGCGTTGGCCTGGATTGGGTTGAGAATGTCCACGCCTATCTCGATTATGTCTGGTATCAACTCCCTTATACTTCCGCAGGAATGGAGCATCACCTTCAGGCCATAGCTCTTAGCCTGAGCTGCGAACTCTTTCAATCTGGGGGCGAAGAACCTGCGAAACATTTCAGGGCTTATCAATAGGCCCTTCTGCGTTCCAAAGTCGTCGCCCATCATGAATATGTCTATTAGCCCCTCTCCCGCTTTGAATATTCGCTCGTTGTGGGCCAGGTAGTAGTCTGAGATCTTTTCCAGCAGGATTTCCACCAGTGGCGGATTCAGCGCCATGTCCATCATCAATTGCTGCATGCCTCTCAGATATATTGCCGCTTTCAGAACGCTGGTTCTATTGAGCCGGTTTCCCACGTTCAGGATCGCGTAGTCGCCATATTTCTCACACGCTTTTGGTATGACAGAATAATCGTAGTAATCCGGGTCCGGCCAGGGATAATTCTCCATATCCGATATGCTTATATCGCCTTCCAGTGGATAATGCTCCACTTCCAGATAGTTCCCATCGCTGTAATTCACTCGCCGTCGTATTACGCCCCAGATGTCCTTCACCAGACCTTCAGGAGACTCCTCCAGCGGCGGGCCGATATATTCCGGTTCCACCACCCGGATATCCACCCCCAGTTCCTCCATGACGTCGTCCGCCTGATCTGTCCGGAAGTGTGCGCACAGCTTGCCCATAACTTCCTTAGTGACCCACAAATCCAGCGGCACACGATCGGTCTCTTTGTGATCAATTGCATCCATTACCCGCCGTTTTGATGTCATTTTTCTTTTCCGCCTTAACGAGATTCCCCTTCACGATACAACACCATGCAATCCAGCTTCACGCCATCGTCTTTGTTGTGCACTATCAGGCGATGTTTACCTGCTGGGAATTCGATGCTCTCATTTGCCGGTACCCACTCCCAGGCTGCGTATTTGCTTCCAGAACCCAGGACAGCCCCACTCTCTCCTGTGGAAGCTGTCATATCCCTTCCGGCCCCGACCCAGCCCGGGCCTGTTCTGCTTCTAACACCCAGATCAAACTCGTTATCCCCAATGGATACTCGCACACAATCCGCATAAGCCAATTCCCCCAGCATACGCGCTACCAGACGATAGGTGCCGGGTTGCACAATTTCGAATGTATATTCAGCCGATCCCTGGCCGTTATGGGAGCCGTCAAACGTATCAGGTGCCCAGATGTATCTGCCGCCGGAGGTTTCAGATGCCTCTGCAATCTCAAAGTATGGTGTGAAATTCTCCGCTTCTTCCGCTTCAAAATATGCATGGGATTGGGTTATCACCCCCTCGCCCAGTTTTCGACGCAGGCTAGCAAGAGCGCAAGATGCTATAGTGCGTGCCTTCGGAGTCCCCGATCTGAGTGCCGCCTCATAAGCTTCCACTGCCTTTCGTCGCTCGCCTGTCGTTTCATACACCCACGCCAGATTCATCATGTTACCTTGATCTGCGAGTGCCTTGATGAACTCAGGAGAGGAGAGCCATTCCTGTTCGGACTTGCTGACGCTGCCGTTGAATGCGACCAGCGCAGAAAGGTATACAAGTTGCTCTGCTGGCTTTGATTCTTCCTTGAGCAGGCCGCGCACAATTTTCAGGACAGGTTCCATGTTTCCCCTTGCGTGGCAGAATTTCCGTATATTCTCGAATACTCCGCCTGTGTATAAGGTATAACCGGCAGAATATGCTCTGAGGGTGGTGGGATCCATGTCTCCGATGGCATCCATAACTTCATTTAGTTTCGTCCGTCTGGCTTCATCTATGAACTCAGAGTGAGCTATCACCAATTGCGCCAATCCAGAGAGACTATTCGATAGGACACTGGTGCTCGCATCGCCACGCTGGGAAACTCCGAAAGCCTCTATGTATGCATCGAAGGCTTTGGCTAGTTCGTCAGAAGCCAGAAGCGCATCTGCCAGAGTTACCGTATACGACATGCGCTCGTCCATGTTACACTCCAACTCAACTGCCTTTGCTGCAAACCCAAGAGCGTCTCCTGAAGCCCCCATCTTCAGGCATTTTCCTGCCAAATCATTGAGGGCGTCAGGCGGAAGGTTATCCAGAGTCCTGCTTTTGACCGCTTGTAGCCACTGCTTCCTGTGATTCTGAGCGTCCTCAGGTTTGCTCATCTTGTCATAGATATTCGCGAGTTCCCAGTTTCTCCAGACATCGTCGTATTCGTCGTTCGCTTCCATATCCGCTGCCTGGGTGATAAACTGAATCGCCGCCTCCAGAAATTGGGGATCGCTGCTGGAATCAAAGCCGCTGATGCAATCGTCTGTGCCTGCATCTACAAGGTCTGAAACACCGTAAAAGCCCGCATTAGCATAGGCGATCGCCGAAAGCAACCACTCCTTGCGTCCGCGATTGCTTATCGCCTTATCTTCGCTGACTATGCCGATATAGCGATGCAGCCAGGGTTCGTCCCAGATCTTATCCTCGCGCATACGGGGAATATCCGCTCCTGCAAGCCCGCCTCCGCCCGCTTTCAAAACCCAGTAATATCTGTAGAAGCTTTCCAGACCCATCACTACAAGCTGTTCATGTTCGCTTGCATACTGGCGATTCTTCATGGCTTTTTCGAAAATAGATTGCGCATCGTTGAGCATGCTCATCATGGCGTAGCTGATTCCAAGTTCCGCCTGGGCAATGGCGAGACGTGGATCCAGCTCTATCGCCTTCTGAAACTGGTTCATGGCTCCCATCAGATCGAAGTTATAGTATGATGAATGCCCCTGACGGTAATATTCGTAAGCTTCCCATGACTTTGTAGAAAGGAGCGTATACTGTCCCGCTCCCAACCGCTTGCTGACTTCCCCGGCCAGGTTGTCCAGCAGACTATACACGCTGTCTCCCGCAAGCTGGATATCTTCTCTCGCGCGTCTACCACCGCGTATCATGTAAAGCTGGGCTTCCATTGTCCATTGCTCACCTGTTTTGGTGTAGCTCCCCACCAGGACAGCGTTTGCCCCGGCGTGTTCTGCTGCCAGTAGAGTGACCTGTATGGCATCTGAATCTGGCTGCTCATTCCGGGCCCACTGGAGATACGCGCTGCGCAGACCAGCAGAGATAGGATTGATCTTTGCTAGCTTACTGCGGGAAAACAGGAAACTCAAGGTATCGTTCAGATAACTCAGTAGCGGGTTTTCAATGTCTGCTCTGTTCTCAAATTCCCCTATAAAAAGCGTATGTACTTCTGTCTCCTGGGCATAGCAGGTAACACCAAAGAGCAACAGCATGATAGTAAGCATCAAACGCCTCATATCTATCCCCCTTGCGTTGCTTAGATTAACTCGAAGCCTCATATTTCACAATCACCAGAGCTATGTCATCCTCCTGCGACATTTCGCCGCGGAGGTGGTTTACTTCATCCAGTATAGCGTCCCGGATCTCCCGGGCAGTGCTCCCTGCGTGACGGCGTATAGCATCGCAGAATCTCTCCTCGCCGTACATTTCCCTATCTGGGCTTAATGTCTCCAGAATACCGTCGGAATAGAATGCCAGGATGTCACCGGACTCCAGTGAAACCTGATGGTCGGGGTAGGCATCTGCTGGGAAAGCGCCTAATGCGGGGGCGGCGGCTTCGTAAGAATGAGCCGGTTCCGCCATGTCCGTTCGTGCTGTGTAGTGGTAGGGAGGCCAGTGTCCCGCACTCGCAACAGTAGCCAGCCCGTTATGGGGATCCATCACGGCATAACATAAAGTCATCAGTTGATTTCCTGATGAACGCACGACCCGGTCTACTGCAGCCAGCACCTCCGATGCCGCCGGGTCGGTGCTCACCTGATTGTGCAAGCAGCCTTGCACTGCTGCTGCCAGCAAGCCGGAAGAAACCCCATGCCCGAACACATCGCCAATAGCGATGGCAAGTCGTCCATCTTTCAGATATACATAGTCATAATAATCCCCGCCGACTTCTGCATAGGTCAGACAGATCCCGGATATATCCAATCCCGGTATCTCCGGCTCTGACTGCGGTAGTAACCCCTGCTGTATACGACGGGCGATGTCAAGTTCGTGGCTCATTCTCTGTCTTTCCAAAACATTTTCCTGCAGGTCTGCCACCATCTGATTGAAATCCTGTGTCAAAGCGCCAATTTCGTCTCCGGTCTGTCGCTCCAGCCTCACTTCCAGGTTTCCATTGGCCACCCGTGACATGCCAAAAGCCAGATCGCGAATGGGCTGTGTCAGTCGCCTGGCAAAGAACACGGAGCCGGCAACTGCCAGAAACGTCAACCCGATCCCCCAGCCAATGGCCTGCAACTGTCGTATCAGCCGTCGCCGCTCTATGTCGCCTATGGAATAGCCCATCAGCAACTGTCTGTCCCGCGGGAGGATTACGGACACATATTTCACCACAGGATCAGTGTGTTCCTCAACAAACTGCTGGATCAATTCCCAATCCGACCCTTTAAGCTGCTGAGGGAATCTCGTCCTGTCCAGAACTGCTACGCCGCCTTCTATACCACCCGGGTAGACAGCGATGAACAGAATGGCTTTGTCCACATCCAGAGCCGATCTCAGGAATATATGCTGCCGGGCCACCGATTCGGATTCCAGTTCGTTGGCAAACAGCCCGGTAGTCATAAGTCCGCCTGTGGTTCGCAGACGAACCTGGATTTCCTCCTCTTCCGCCTTAGCCAGTGCACGGATGTAGATCAGGCTCATGGGTATCAAGACTACCAGCACGGCTGCCGCGGCGAGTATAGAAATCTTATATCTCAATGCCATGATCTACCCACCTTCATATCTCTTTTTCAGACTCAACTATGGTAGTGTATCTGGTTAAGCCCACCAGCTCAAATATCTTTCGGGAATGTTTCGATATGCCAGTGACGAAAACCCTGAATCCCTTCTCCTGACTCTGGCTCACCAGGTTGACCAATATGGTGGTGCCAGCGCTGTTAATGCGACTTCTGCCGTCGAATTTGAGCAGGATGTCTCTAATATTGAGATTGCATACCTCCCGATACGCTTCGTTCAGAGGCTTCTCCGCAGAAGCTGTCAGGTCACCCAGGATCTCAATGGTCACCAGCTCACTGCCTTTGTGAACTTTGATAGTGCATTCCCGATGCATCATACCTGTTTTGTCTCCAGTGGTATTCAACTTATCATGGAGTTCGCGCGCTTCGACACGTTCATTTGCCGTCTTTAGTAATTCTGACCTATAATATACTTGGACTTACCCGTTGTCAAGACAGAAATTGATTGACATGGCATAACCGTTCTGGTAGAATACAACCGGGTTGAATACATGCTGTGATAAAGAGTTACTATTGTGTAGAGACTTTCCGAAAGAGTCGAGGTCCCCAGTTACAGCGTAAAACGTAAAAATTCCATGTGACGTTTTACATTTGGTAAGCCTTTAGGTCGATTCCATGGATACAACGAAAGTATCGTGTCATTCCAGCGAAGGCTGGAATCCAGTTATCCTATCAATTCGTCGTATAAGTCCTCCATATAGATATAACATGTGTTTGTGAGTCTCTGGATTTCAGCCTTCGCTGGAATGACATGGTTTGGAGCGTTCAGGCAGGAAGGCTTTTCGGTAACTTGCTTAAGATTTGCTTTGATCCATGACTTTTTCACCCGCATACGTTCAGCTTTATGAAGCTGGTCAGTTGAAGGATCGCGTAGCCGCAGGCTACGAGATGCTGGAAGAATGTAAGCTATGCGCCAGGAAGTGCGGTGTCAACAGATCGCAGGACGAGAGGGGCTTTTGCAGAGCGGGTGGCCGTGCCATGATCTCCAGCGCAGGCCCGCACTTTGGTGAGGAGCCGCCGCTGGTAGGCCGTTACGGTTCCGGAACCATCTTTCTCACGAACTGCAACCTGGGATGTGTATTCTGCCAGAATTATGATATTAGCCAGCTCGGGCATGGCAGGGAGGTGGAGACGGATGAGCTGGCGAATGCTATGCTTGCCCTGCAGAAGATGGGGTGTCACAACATTAACTTTGTCACTCCCACCCATTATATCCCTCAGATACTCGCCAGCTTGCTTATAGCAGTGGAGAAGGGTCTCCGTGTCCCGCTTGTGCACAACTGTGGCGGCTATGAGTCGATAGAAGCCCTGAAGCTGCTGGACGGCGTGTTTGACATTTATATGCCAGACATAAAATATGGCGATAACGATATGGGTGAGAAATACTCCAGAGCGCCGAAATATTTCGATGCTGCGACTGCCGCTGTTTCCGAGATGCACAGGCAGGTGGGCGATCTATCCATCAACTCCGATGGTGTAGCTGAAAGAGGGCTGCTAATAAGGCATCTCGTGCTACCTGGCGATCTGGCCGGAACCGCTAAAGTGCTAGAATATATATCCAGATTGTCAAAAAACTCGTATGTGAACATCATGGATCAGTATCGGCCGGGGTATAAAGCATCCAATTACCCGGAACTCGGCAGGAGGATTAGCTCCAAGGAGTTCATGGACGCGATCCTGTACGCGGAGCAAGCAGGATTGAAGAGAGGGTTCCCTCATGACCCACGAAAGCGATTCTGAATTTAGGTTCATTGCCGACGAAATGCTGGGTAAACTGGCAAAGTGGCTGCGAGCAATAGGTTATGATACAGCTTACTATACCGGTGGCGGTGATAGTGGACTTGTTCAGAAGGCTCTGGCAGAGGATAGAATAATCCTTACCAGAGATACGCACCTGGTGAAGAGAAAACTGGCCAGGAAAACCATCCTTGTCAAGCATGACCAGCCCCGGCAACAGCTTAAGCAGGTGGTAAAGGAACTGGGGCTGGATGTGGAAAGCAAGTTGTTCACTCGATGTCTTATATGTAATCAGGAGCTGATCTCTGTTGAAAAGGTAAATATTCGAGATAGGGTTCCCATCTATACGTACCTGACGCAGAGCAAATTTTACGAATGTCCGGACTGTGGGAGAGTATACTGGCCGGGTACGCACAAGGAAAACATGATGAAGGTTGTCCACCCGATACTTGGTGACGAAAGCCTGTGATATTACATGAATCCGGCAGATTCTCGGTGTGCAACCCTTTGATAGTCATTGCAGTTCTCACTTTTTTAGGGTGTTTTTCCATTTACAATCACTTTGATTTTGTGTTAAAATAACCGGTGGAAGCTTTTATAATATTTAGTTTTTCAAGAAGAGGCTGGATCTTTCCCGTAAATCGGGATTGCAGCAGCATGTATAAGTCTGGAGTTAAGCTAATAGTGGCGTGGTCCCCGCTGAAGGGGAGGAAGAAGGGATTATCATGACGTTTTTCAGGCACTACTTTGGGATTGGTTTTGTATTTTGCTGTATTGTTGCTATGTTGGTTAGCTGTGCATCTCCTTTGCAGAAGGCTGACAAGCTGGCCATGACCGAGCCTGAGTCGGCTATTGCGTCTTACAAGCAAATCATGGAAGCAAAGCCTGGCTCGGAGAATGCTAAACGGGCTCATCTTGGAATCGCCAGTACGTATTATGAGCGAATAGAGAACTACGAGAAGGGGCTTGAAGTCTACGAAGAGGTAGCTGAGGCTTACCCGGGAACTGAAATATCTGGCGAAGCCAACTGGGCTATTGCTATGCACTATTTCCAGGCCAAAGACTATGAAAATGCGCGAGGAAAATTCGCCAAAGTGACCCAGGAAATGCCCGGCACCGAGAAGGCCAGTGACGCGGCTTTGGCTATAGCCAAGTGTTACGAGGAGCTTAAGAAGTTCGACGAGGCGGCAAATCTATATGATGAGTTCTCGAAAACTCACCCGAAGCATCGCTATGCCGCCCAGGCGGGGTTGGATGCCGGCAGGATCTACGATCGAGAGCTTAGCAATTCCGATAAAGCTGTAGAAGCCTATAAACACGTAGCCTCCGAGTATGCTCTCTCTTCATCTGGCAGAGAGGCGAGGGAGTCGCTTACCGATATGGGAGTTGATGTGTCGGAACTGGTGGAATCTATGGAGGAAGAAACTCAGGCGACCGATACAACACCCCAGACTACTATGACCAGGGCAAGGAGAAGAAGAGTCAGGGCGACTAATGTTCCTCGAGCCGACATCGGAAACAGGCAAAGAACGGGAGAGCAGCAGTCGCGATCTGTTTCCGCGGACTTTGGCGTTGACCCGGTGGAATTGCTGCCTGTGATATCTGCTGATTCACAGGGAACCATGTATGACGCCATGTTTATGTTTGCCAACATGAATCTCCAGTCGCATCAGTACAAAGAGGCCGGCGCTCTATATGAAAAGGCCATAGAGCTGTCGGGCACGAAGCCGTGGGATAACGCTGCCAGGGCCTACTTCGGTCTGGCAAAGTCCTATAGAGGTATCGGGATGGATGATAAAGCCGCGCAGATGTTCAAAGAGGCAGTAAAGCGTGACCGCAAGATAATTGATTCCATGATCACCACTGGTGAGACTTACTACGGCGACGAGGAGTATGAAGAAGCCCTCCGTTCCTATAAAACAGCCCTTGGGGTTGCTTATCATAAGGACTCGGATATATACTACAAAATGGGGTTGACATACCAGAGATTGGGGGACGCTGATAAGGAACTGGAGTCCTTTGAGAGATCCGTGGCTCTGAAACCCAGCAACAATGATGACGCAATACAGCACATGGCCGAAGTGCTCTATTACAGGAAGAAAGACGCTACCAGAGCGGAGATGTA
>Ga0114922_10004641_pt1 | contig 12750 bp, 13 predicted proteins | sample AartaG_FD_100975 | JGI IMG/M metagenome (GOLD analysis project Ga0114922, IMG submission 100975) | Deep subsurface microbial communities from Aarhus Bay to uncover new lineages of life (NeLLi) - Aarhus_00045 metaG | ecosystem: Environmental > Aquatic > Marine > Oceanic > Sediment | place... | reverse complement strand
TAATAATTTGATTATTATTTTCTTTTAATCCTGGGTAATACAGGGAAGAAAGGATAAATCCATGAATGCCTTAATGATCGAAAATATTACCAAACGTTTCGGCGAGTTTTATGCTGTAAAAAACCTCTCTATCAAGATTCCTGAGGGAACCATTTACAGTTTATTGGGTCCGAATGGAGCGGGGAAAACGACCACAATCCGGATGGTGATGAATATCATTATCCCGGATGAAGGTTCCATACAGGTGTTGAACGAAAAAATGGATGACAGGATGAAAAGCCGGGTAGGGTACCTTCCTGAAGACCGAGGCCTTTATCCCAAAATGAGAGTGGGCGAGCTCCTACTTTTTTTGGCAGAGCTGAAAGGCATCCAAGGCCAGGAGGCCCGGAATCGGATCGATGACTGGCTTAAAAGGTTCGACCTGAGTAGTTGGAAGCAAAAAAAAGTGGAAGAGCTTTCCCGGGGGATGCAGCAAAAAATACAGTTCATCGCCACGGTCATCCACCGACCGGATCTGATCATTCTCGATGAACCGTTCAGCGGCCTGGACCCGGTGAACACAAAGCTGTTCAAAGACATCATGTTGGAGATGAAAAACGAAGGGAAGACCATCATCTTTTCCACACACCGGATGGAACAGGTAGAGATGATCTCGGACAACATATGCTTGATCAACAAGGCCGAGATGGTTTTGGAGGGGAATCTGACTCAGATCAAGAAACGATACGGAAAAAACACTGTAGTGTTGGATTATGATGGAGATGCCTCGTTCATCGAGGCCCTACCTGGGGTAGAGAAGATCGATGATTACGGAAAGTTCATGGAGATCAAGATGAAAGAACGATCCGATCCTCAGGAACTTCTGGAAAAATCGATGGGTAAGATCCGAATCAACAAGTTCGAGGTGCGGGAGCCATCATTGAACGCCATTTTTATCGACAAAGTGGGAGAAACCAATGCGCAAAATACTCGCGGTCATTAAGAGAGAATACATACAGATTGTCAGGACAAAAGGTTTCATCATCGGGACCATATTGGGGCCTGTGTTGATGGCGGCTTTCATTGTGGTCCCTATACTCGTGCAGTTCGTTTCTGTCGATAAACAGGAAAAAATAGGAGTGTTGGATCTCAGCCGTGAAGTCTTCATGGAGCTGGACAATAAGCTTGACCAGGAACTCAAAGACGGCAACCGGCGCTATAGCTTCCTAGAGTTCAGAATAGAGGAAAATTCGGACCAATTGCTGGAGGAGCTGAATAAGAAAGTGCTGGCTAAAGAACTCACAGCTTATATATACATTCCAGAAAACATCTCGGAGGGTGGGGTGGCCGAGTATGTATCCGAACATGTCTCCGACTTCGACAAACAGGGGAACATCGGTCAGGCACTGAGCAGCATCATCATCGAAAAAAGATTGAAGGGTGAGGGGCTGGATCCAGAAAAAATAGGCCAGCACATGAGGCCTGTCCGGTTGGATACCAAAAAGGTCACCACGAGGGGTGTAGAAAGAGACGCTGGGGGAACATTCATGATCTCCTTTGTTCTTGTGCTTATCCTGTATATGGCTGTCATTTTTTATGGCCAGATCATCCTGAGAGGAGTGATCGAGGAGAAAAGCTCCCGTGTGGTGGAGATCGTGCTTTCCTCGCTAAGGCCTTTTCAGTTGATGGCCGGGAAAATCCTCGGTATCGCGGCTGTGGGATTCACGCAATATGCGATATGGTCCCTTTTTGGGATTGCCGCGACCAAATACAGCAAGAATGTTGTATCCAGGTTTTTTCCTGCAGCAGCGGATTTCCCGATCCCGACTATCCCCGCTTACATATTCGTTTATTTTATCATTTTTTTTATCCTAGGATATTTTCTTTACGGAACCCTGTATGCCGGCATTGGTTCGATGGTCAACAATGAAAAAGAGGCACAACAACTGGTTATGCCGGTGACCATGTTTTTGATCGTCCCGATCATGCTCATGACATTTGTGATCCGGAGTCCGGATAGCTCTGTGTCGGTTATATTATCCATTATCCCATTTTTTGCACCCATATTGATGCTTCTTCGTATATCCATTCTGCTTCCTCCGTTTCCCGAGATTGCCGCTTCCATCGTGCTCCTCATCCTGACCACGATATTGATGATTTGGATTTCAGCAAAAATCTACAGGGTAGGGATCCTGATGTATGGCAAACGCCCGAGCTTTTCCGAGATTATAAAATGGATGCGGTACGGATAAATAAATAGAACCGTCGCCTTTTCCTTTTTCAATTTTAGGGGGGGAACCTTTTCAAAAATTCCTTCGTAATACACTTTGAATATTCCGTGATGAGATATAAAATAAGAACAAGCAGAAAAATCAGGTGTTGATTTGACTCATTCGACCGAGTCAATTCCATTTGGAGATACATCAGAGATAACAAGAATGCAAATCCAGAACACCAACCAGCAAAGCGAGATCAACGGTCTTGTCGAAAGGGTAAAAAGCGGGGATAGAGAGGCTTTCATGACTTTGACCAAGCTTTACCAGAAAAAGGTTTTCCAGCTTGCTTACTCCTATTTTCACAACAAGGAAGATGCTTTGGATATCGTGCAAGAAACCTTTTTGAGATTTCACCAGAAAGCCCACATGTTTGAGAAAGGAAAAAATTTCCAAAATTGGCTACTCCAAATCGCAAAAAACATCTGTATCGATTATTACCGGAAACATCATAAAAAGAACAATGAATTGAGGCGGGATCAAAATATCGAAGAGATGGATCATGCGTCCTATGATTCCTCGCACCACGATCCGTCCTCAGATCTCAAAGAAGTTTTTTCCCGTTGTTTGGAAAAACTGAGTGATAAGCAGAGGATGATTTTTGTTATGAAACACTACAATCATCTTCATTACAGAGAGATAGCTCAAATTTTGAATATAGCTTTGGGAACCGTTAAATCCCTTCATTTTAAGGCGGTTCGAAACTTGAGGACTTTGATGAGTCCATATATTGGGAGAATAGGATGAAGGACTGCAAGAGAACAACTCGGAATTTGGTGGCCTTTTTATATGGCGAGTTAGATGAAATAGGAAAAAAACACGTGGAGACTCACTTGGAGACCTGCCAGGAGTGCAAAGATGAACTCCTCCGGTTGGAAGAGATCTCTGATGTGGCAGATTCGCTGAAGGCAGATATGGAGAAAGCTTTTGTATCGGTGGATTGGGAAAATCTCCCCTCACGAATTGCTGACGGAGTTTTTGACAAAAAACCAACCCGCGAGCGACAACCGCGCCGTGCGGGCTTATGGCCGTTCTTGTTCCAGCCGCGGTACCGTCTCGCTTATGCCGGGCTTCTGTTGGGCATCATTGTGGGGGCGGTCGTTACCTTCCTGATTTTCCGGTCTCCTCCGCTACAGTTTGCCGAAGACGGGAAGATTATCGTTCCCTTGGGTTTTTATGACATGATGGAGTTGGAAATGGCCCGGCGGGAAACCATAGACTTCCTTGATAGTAGCGCGTACTTGCTGCTGGATTTTGTCCAGTCTTCCCCGGAAAAATCGGCCGAGTTCTGGCAAAGCGATTTTGTGTCCCAAAGAGCAAAGGATTTGCTATCCAAGAAAAAATACATCGACCCGCAGTTGGATAAGATCAAGCTGGCCAAAGCCAAAGTCATCTGTGACCAGATCGAACTCCTTTTCTTCGAGCTGATGCAGATAAGTGAAGAACTCTCCGCGGAGGAACTGGGAAAGATCCAGCGTCTTATAGAGGAAAGACAGCTTTTATTGAAGATAAAGCTGGTCAGAAAAGAACTGCAAAAAAACGAGGTTTAAAATGAATAGATTGAAAAAAATGACCATATATTTGGGAATTTTCCTGATAACGTCTGTTTTCTCCCCGGCGTATGCGCACAATCAATCCGAGGAGGAAATTTTCCAGGAAGCCAAGATTATGATTTTTGATAAGGAATGGGATAATGCCCAGGAAAAGCTGGAAGAACTTTTGGAGGATTATCCCGATAGTCCTCTGTATTCTCAAGCCCTTTTTTACTTAGGACGGACACTCGAGAACCAGAAAGGGAAGGAGAAGGAGGCTATCGGTATTTTCAAAAAGTACATTTCGCACAGTGATAGCAGCGAAGTTTTAACCCAGGAGGCTGAAACCTCGATCATCAAGCTCTCTTTTATTCTGTATGAAAAGGGAAGAAAGACCTATTTGAAGGAAATCAAAACCAGGCTGTATCGTCCCAACAGAATAGTCCGCTATTATGCGGCTATCCGATTGAGCTACCTGAAAGACAAGAGGGAAGCCAGCGAGGCCATCCCCATACTGAAGGTGATTTTGGAAGAGGAAGAAGACCAGGAGCTCAAGGACAAGGCCAAGATTGCCCTTCTTCGCATCGACCCGGACTATTTCCAGGATTATCAAGAAAACAGGGACGAAAGAAGGTTGATGCTGATGAGGTTCAGAGTCATCAGCAAAAAGACACGAGCGGAAACATTCAGCCTCAGTATTCCGTGGGCCCTGGCCGACTTAGCTCTCGCCAATATTCCTGAAGATGCGAAGGCCGAACTGAGGAAAGAAGGATACGATTTGGATCGAATCCTCAAGGAGGTTATTGAGGGGAGACGGATTATCGAAATTGAAACCAAGGAAACCATTATCAAAATTTGGATAGAATGACAATAGGGAGGAAAAGATGAAAAAAGCGTCCGTATTCATATTAGTTGTTTTTGTCTCGATTATTTTTCTTTCGCATTTTGTCTTGGCAAAGGAAGACTTTGACCTTCAGACCATTAAAAAGGCCGTCAAAAAGAATCCTCAGTACAAAAAAGGCAAAGAGGCACTGTGGTTCAAACTCCTGATCATGGATGGTGACTGTAAAAAGGATAAACTCGAAATCACGCTTCCCCTTACTTTGGTGGATCTGCTTTTTGAGTGCACCAAAGACAAAAAAATGAATATCGATTGTGGCGACTATGATCTCGACCTCAGAAGACTCTACAAAGAGCTTAAAAGAAGAGGGCCAAAATCTCTCATCGAAATTAGAGGTGAAGATGGTGTTTTGAAGATCTGGCTGGAATAATATAGGCAAAACAGAAATTCACCCCTCAATTCACCCTTAAAGGCGATAGACGTATTATTCTCTGAATTTTATATTCTTAATACGATAAGTGCTGGCTACGGGTATTTCATAATCCCTCCTTTTGCTGATTCCCCCTTTGTGGCCAGCACTTCTCCTCTATCCTATCCAACCTGCCCCACCCATACTTAAGGTTTATAAACTAGAAATAATTGTGCTCTTGGATATGAATGTATTCTTCGGCAATTTTAAAAATAATTCAGTCAGCCTGAATTATTCACGAGTCAAGATTGCTGCAGCGGCAAGGCAGTGGCCAACCCGCCCCACCCTACTTTAAAGGTTTTTAAACTGGAAAGAATAGTATTATTATAATTGAATCTTGATTTCGGCAGTTCTATGAATAATTCAGGAAGGTTTTTCTTGGGAGAGGAACATATTCCTCTTCAATTCTGGAACAGTCTCATTCCCATCCTGCGGACTTTTGTTGTTTTCGAGATATCCCCACAGTTTAGCGAAATATTCCTCTCCATTCGTTCGAAAGGGTTCGTAGTATTCCACTCTCATGTTTCTGTTTTCGAACAGGTTTCGCCATTCTTCCAGTTTTTCTGGCGTTCGAACTGTAATTTCCGCAATTGGACCGCCTTTTTGGATCGTTTCAGAGCTATGTCTCTCGGGGACCATTCTTTTCATCAATTGTAGAAAAGATTGGTTCATCTCGTCGATCCGTCGATTGGTTTCCTTGATTTCCTTCAAAATTTCCTTCATGATTTTTGATTCGTTTTTCATTTTAAATCTCTTTTCATAGAATGTGTGATCACTCGTTAGGTTTAGTCGTATATCTGCGAACGAGTTTGTAGATTTCGCATTTCGGAAAAAATGATGTATAATGAATCAGACTTGTTGCGCTGGCTGGGCAAGGAGGATGTCACCCACATCTGATACTCTTTCACCAGTTCCCCGTACAGCCAGCCCCCTGGAAACCATCGAATCACGTTTCCTCGCCCATAAAATCCCTCTTCTTTATATATTCATTGACAAAAAACGCTGCTCTTTTGATAATATTAGCTTCGAAGGATATCCTAATGGCAAGACTTTATGAATTTGAGAGCAAAAAGCTCCTCAAGGATGCGGGCATTCGGATTCCAGAAGGAAAAGTGGCGAGCTCTCCGGATGATGCCTACAGGATTGCTGAGGAAATCGGAAAACCTGTGGTTTTGAAAGTTCAGGTGTGGATGACGGGAAGGGCTGGTATCGGGGGCATACAATTCGCCGATACTCCCGATAAAGCCAAACAAAAGGCCCAGCAGATGATCGGGATGAAGGTAAAAAACTTCGTGGTCGAAAAAGTGCTTGTCGAAGAGAAGCTATCCATAAAGAGCGAGTATTTTGTGGGGTTGGTCATCGACGATGCCCGCAAGACTCCCGTGCTCATTTTTTCTTCTGTCGGTGGCACAGGAATTGAGAAGATCGCGCAAGCCCACCCAAAAAGTGTTTCTCAAATTCCAATCGATGTGGTCCAAGGACTAAGGGATTATCAAGCTCGTAATCTTGTTCGGAGAACGGGGATATCCGGCAAGCTTCTGATCTCCCTTCCTTCCGCTCTGGTTAAACTGTACAAAGTGGCCCGCGCATATGATGCACGCTCTGTGGAGATAAATCCTCTTGTTCTGACCGAGGATAATCTTTTATATGCGGCAGATTGCCATCTTGCTGTCGATGACTATGCCGTGTTTCGGCATCCTGAATTGGGGATAGATGTCGCCAGGGAGTTTGACCGACCGCCGATGCCTTTGGAGAAAATTGCCTACCAAGTGGAAGAAAAGGACTATCGAGGCACGTTTTATTTCTTGCAGATGGCTGAAGAAATCCCCAAAGAAGAAAAGTATATCGGGTTCAACGGGGCTGGAGGAGGAGGCTCGATGATGTCTATGGATGCCGTCCTGAACAAGGGATTCAAACTTGCCAATTATTGCGACACGAGCGGAAATCCTTCAGCCAGCAAGGTCTATCGTGCCGCAAAGATCATTCTTTCTCAACCCAACATCAAGGGCTATTTCGCCTCAGGTTCGGGTGTTGCCAGTCAGGAACAATATCACTCGGCAAGAGGCCTGGTAAAAGCATTTCATGAAGAAAACCTGGACATCCCCGGTGTTATCCGCCTCGGGGGGAACTTCGAGGAGAAAGCCATCGAAATCCTGACCGACTACTTGAAAGACATCCCTGCAAAGGTGGAGGGGTATGGACGGAATGATTTGCCTGAGTTTTGTGCCAGCCGTATGGAGGAATTGATTGATGAAAACGACAACGCCTCCCATGAAGTGAGGCCTGTCTCCGATCCGGTTATCCCAGAAGATTCCTATGCTTTTGAGACATTTACCGGAAAAATCTATTTCGATCATTCCCGATGCACGAGCTGCAAGAGTCACGGGTGTGTGTCTTCATGCAAACCCGATATATTGAAACTGAACGAAGGGAAACCGATCCTGTCTATATCCGCAGAGGAGGCGAAAAAGGGGAAATGCACGGAGTGCCTGGCCTGTGAGATTTTCTGTAAATTTCATGAGCAAGATGCCATCACAATACATCTGCCCATTCCAGGATTGAAGGAATACCGGGATAAAATCAGATAGGTTGCCTTTAATAGAGATGATAAAATGTCGATTTTAGTAGACGAAAAATCAAGAGTTTGTGTGCAGGGAATCACAGGTCGAGAAGGTTTGGTCCGAACCCACTTGATGAAGGATTATGGGACCCATGTCGTTGCGGGTGTCACTCCTGGTAAAGCGGGGAGTGAAGTTCATGGCGTTCCCGTGTATGATTCTATGGAGGAAGCCTGGGAAAAGGCCGGGCCGATAGACATCAGTGTAATATTTGTTCCCGCTTCGCTTGTCAAAAATGCAGCTTTGGAAGCCATCGATGGCGGAGTGAAACTGCTGGTCATCGTCCCTGACCGTGTGCCCATATTCGATGTGCTTGAGGTGTCTCGTTTTGCCAAAGGAAAAGGGGCCAGTTTTATCGGGCCCAACACCCTCGGCTTAGTTAGTCCAGGCAAGGCCGTTTTGGGTATGATCGGAGGAAGGGCTGAAAGAGCCCGTGATTGGTTTCTTCCAGGAAATGTTGGAGTGAGCTCTAGAAGCGGAGGAATGACTTCTGCGATTTCTTATTTTTTGACAGAGGCCGGTTTGGGTCAGAGTACGATCATCCATGTGGGTGGAGATGCGGTTGTGGGACTGTCCCATCCTGAGGTCGTGGAGCTGTTCGAGAAAGATGATCAAACAGAGATGGTGGTTTTGTTCGGCGAGATCGGAACCACCCAGGAAGAAAGGGTGGCGGATTTGATCGAGTGCGGAAAATTCACCAAGCCTCTGATCGCTTATATCGGAGGAAAGGCAGCAAAATCCGGAACCCGGTTTTCCCACGCCGGCGCGATCGTGGAGGGCACTAAGGGTTCCTACGACAGCAAAGTGAAAAGATTGAAGGAAGTGGGTGTCCACCTAGTCGAATCTGTATCTGACATCCCACAGGTGGCACTAAATCTCAAAAAAGGGGGAACCGGATGAGTGATCTCCATTGGAAGACTTCCATAACCAAGATTCAACCGAACAAAGTATCCATAGGAGGATATCCGGTTGATAAACTCATGGGCAACATCTCTTTTGCCCAAGCGATATTTCTGGTGTTGACCGGCGATATGCCATCGCCAGAGGTGGGCAAATTGGTCGATGCCATATTTGTATCCTCGGTAGACCACGGAGCCAGCCCTCCATCGGTTCTGGCTGCGCGAACCGTGGCCTCGACAGGTTCTGAGTTGAATGCAGCGATCGCCTCGGGAGTGCTGGCCATTTCCAGGTACCATGGCGGAGCCATCGAGGAAGGGATGAGGCTTTTTTTCGCCATTGCAAAGAGGATGGAGGAACAACAGAAGTCGGAACAGGAAACAGCCCGAATTATTTTGACAGAAATGCGGGAAAAAGGAAAACGGGCGTCCGGTTTCGGACACCGCATCCATTCCCAGGATCCGCGGGCGAAGAAACTGTTCGGATTGGCAGAAGAGCTGAAAATTGCGGGAAAACACATTCGCATTGCAGGCACCGTGGAGAAGGAATTGGAAAATATGCTCGGGAAGTCTCTCCCGATCAATGTGGATGGAGCGATCGCAGCTGTGCTCTGTGAATTGGGGATCTCGCCGGACATCGGTAATGCTTTTTTTATCATTGCCCGTGTTCCCGGACTTGTGGCTCACATCCATGAGGAATGGACGCGGATGAGGCCAATGAGGAAGATCCATCCCCAAGATTTCGAGTATGATGGACCTGAGGAAAGGGAGTTATAAATGAGAAAGAAACTCTTATCTTTGATGCCTGAATTCCAGTTCATCCAGGATGACAGTCTGCGAGAAAAAACCATAAATTGCTGGGAAGAGGCGATTGAATTAGGTGGTTGGGATGTCTCCGATCTCCTGGCTATGCCTTTCACGCTCCTGATCGAGCAGACCCCGGTGAACATCATCACGCATACCCGGGCCGTCACACGCAGTTCTCTGCAGATCGCCGATGTGTTGTTGGAGGAGTATAAGGAAAGGGTGAACATCAACAGGGACTTTCTTCTCTCAGGGGCCTTGCTTCACGATGTGGGGAAACTTTTTGAATATGAAAAAGACAATGGGATTTTTAAAAAAAGCGCAGCTGGTCAGCTTCTCCGGCATCCGATTTCTGGAGCAGCTTTTGCCTACAAGGTTGGGCTGCCCCAGGATGTTCTTCATATCATCGCTTGCCATTCTAAGGAAGGGGATGGCGCAAGGAAAACGGTCGAGGCCATAATCGTCAATCATGCCGATTTTGTCAATTTTGAAACGTTGAAAATCTGAACGAGGGGAAGGTTGGGTCAAACATTTTCGGAAAAGGTACTGGGTGCAAAAGCTGGAAAGACGGTAAAGGCGGGAGAGATTGTCACAGTCAGCCCTGATTACATCCTCTCCCATGATAATTCTGCTGCCATCATCCAGGAATTCCGCAAACTGGCAATCGAAAAGGTCAAATGTGTTGAGAAAATCGTCATTGTCCTGGATCATGTGGTCCCGGCCTCTTCGGAAAAATACGCGCAGAATCATAAGAATATCCGAGAGTTCGTCAAGGAGCAGGGCATCCCCCATTTTTTTGACATTCATCATGGGATCTGTCATCAGGTTTTTTCCGAAAATGGTTTTGCCTTACCGGGAAAGTTGATTTTGGGAGCCGATTCCCACACGACCAGTTATGGTGCCTTTGGGGCTTTTTCCGCAGGAATCGGCCGTTCGGAAGCCGCATCTGTCTGGGCGACCGATGAGATCTGGCTTAAAGTACCCGAAACCATACGGATTGAAATGAGCGGAAAACTTCCTGCTATGGTCTTCACAAAAGATATCATCCTATACATCATCGGAAAAGAGGGAGCAGATCGCGCGAATTACAAAGCTGTCGAATTTGCAGGCCCGGCGGCCCAAGATTTCTCCCTGCCTTCCCGGCTTGTCATGGCCAATATGGCTGCTGAGATGGGAGCCAAAAATGGGTATTTCGTTCCGGATGAAAAAGCCTTAACCTGGCTCGAGGAAAGAGCCCAGAGTGAATTTGAAGTGGTGGCTTCAGACTCGGATGCCAATTATGAGACAGTCTTGGACTATGATGTATCCGCGATCGAGCCCCAGGTTGCCTGTCCGCACACCGTGGATAATGTGCGTCCTGTCACCGCGGTCCAAGGAACGCCTTTCCATCAAGCGATCATCGGCACCTGCACGAACGGCCGTATCGAGGATTTAAAAGTGGCTGCCCAGATCCTGAGAGGAAAGAAGGTGCATCCAGACGTAAGGGTTTTGGTCATTCCAGCTTCACGGAAAGAATATTTGCAGGCCCTACAACAGGGAGATTTGGAGGCCCTGGTGGATGCAGGGTGCTTGGTGCTCAATCCGGGATGTGGCCCTTGCTTAGGGGCACATCAAGGCGTTCTTGCACCTGGAGAAGTGGCCATCAGCACGGCCAACAGGAATTTCCGGGGAAGAATGGGAAGCCGGGATTCGGCCATTTATCTTGCATCACCAGCAACCGTTGCCGCTTCTGCTCTGGAAGGGAAGGTTGCCGACCCGAGGAAATACGCATGAGCAAGGGAAAGGTCTGGAAATATGGGGACGATGTCAACACGGATGTGATTTTCCCCGGAAAGTATACCTATTCTGTCTTGGATCCTGAAGAAATGACCAAGCATGCCCTCGAGGATTTGGATCCCGAATTTGCGTGTGAGGTCAAACCCGGGGATATTGTTATGGCAGGGAAAAATTTCGGTTGCGGGAGCTCTCGTGAACAGGCGGCTACCTGTTTGAAGTATGCCGGTGTCCAAGCCGTTGTAGCAAAATCCTTTGCCCGCATTTTTTTCCGTAATGCCATAAACCAGGGTCTTCCGGTCGTCCAGTGCAGCGAGGCGGTGGACAACGTAGAAGGAGGGGAAAAAATTGCCATCGACTTTTCAAGAGGCGTGGTCAAAACCTCGAAAGGTGTTTTTGATTTTGCCCCGCTTCCCGAATCCATACTTCGCATCCTGGATGCAGGGGGACTGATACCCTATACTAAGACAAAAATGAGGAAAGAAAAAAAACAAGGAAACGATCATGCCTAAATACAAAATAGCGGTGCTACCAGGCGATGGCGTCGGTAAAGAGGTGATCGAGGCGGCCAAGATCGTGCTCGAAAAAATAAACCTCGATGCCGAATATGTGGAAGGAGATATCGGTTGGGAATTCTGGTGTCGAGAAGGGAATCCCCTCCCCGAGCGGACTATCGAACTGCTGAAGGGAACGGATGCTTGTCTTTTTGGCGCTATCACTTCCAAGCCGAAAGAAGATGCTCTCAAAGAGCTACATCCAGACCTATGCGACTTGGATTTATCCTATTTTAGCCCCATCGTACGGTTACGTCAGGAGTTCGATCTTTACACCAACCTTAGGCCTTGTAAAGCTTATCCGGGCAATCCTCTCAATTATCGGGATGATATCGATTTGGTCATTTTTCGAGAAAATACCGAAGGGATGTATGCCGGAGTGGAATTTCATCCCTTGCCTGATGAGGTGCGCAACGCTTTGCTCCTCCACCCTAAGATGAAGAGATTCAAGGATGTTCCGGCAGAGGAGATCGCCCTATCCACCAGGATCATGACTAAAAAAGCGTGCACCAGAATTTGCCGCCGGGCTTTTGAATATGCCAGGGCAAACAAACGCAAATCTGTTACGATCGTGGAAAAGCCGAACGTTCTTCGGGAGACAGGGGGATTCATCCTGGAAATTGCCAGGAGGATGTCCGCCGAGTTTTCTGATGTCGAGTTTTGGGAGACCAATGTGGATGCCATGGCAATGTGGCTGGTGAAAAATCCCCAAGACTATGATGTCCTGGTGGCTGAGAATTTATTCGGGGATATCATTTCAGATCTAGCTGCTCAACTTGTCGGGGGATTGGGTTTTGCCTGCAGTGGGAATATCGGGGATAATTATGCGGTGTTCGAACCCACGCATGGATCAGCGCCAAAATACACGGGGATGTACAAGGTGAATCCCACAGCCATGCTTTTGGCCACCAAGATGATGCTGGAGTGGTTGGGAGAAAAGGAATCGGCCGGCCATTTGGAAGAGGCTATTTCAGCTGTCATCCTGGAAGGAAAAGTCAGGACGTATGACCT
>Ga0114922_10004640_pt1 | contig 12752 bp, 11 predicted proteins | sample AartaG_FD_100975 | JGI IMG/M metagenome (GOLD analysis project Ga0114922, IMG submission 100975) | Deep subsurface microbial communities from Aarhus Bay to uncover new lineages of life (NeLLi) - Aarhus_00045 metaG | ecosystem: Environmental > Aquatic > Marine > Oceanic > Sediment | place... | reverse complement strand
GGAATTTCACCCGCGCCTATCAGACCGGCCTTCGCCTGTTCGGAGTAACCCGCATCAACTTCAATTACCTGGAATCCGGCAACAACTCCCACAACATCAACGGTTACACGTTCAACCGCAAGCGCGGACCGGATATGAATTTCGACTACTCCAACGTCTATATCCCGGGGTTCCTGCAGGGTGTGCTGTCCCGGGTGGATTTAGCCAGCGGATACCAGTTGAAAAAAAGCTTCGGGGGAAACAGTAACAAGATGGTCGAAGATGATGAGGCTCCCTGGGAGCGGCAGTTGGGGATCGAGACGATCACCCGCGAGGAGAGCTGGCGGCCCAAGTACAGGGTGACCGCCGATCTGGGCCGCACCGGTACGGTGCGCACGCGCTACACCAAGAACGAATCTTTCAAACGGGACCACCTGGTTGAGACGAACAAGTATGCGATCAGCGAAAACTCCGATGAAAATTTCAACCTGACATACTCTTTCAGCGCTCCTCACGGGATATCTCTGCCTTTTCTCAAAGGAATCAAGCTCCAGAGCAATGTGCGAACCTCGCTCGATATAGCCCGGCGGATCAACCGCACTTACACGCAGGTGCTCGATAAATTCGGCAACGTGGCCCTGAAAGAGAACGGCGAACCGGATATACTAATAAACGTCGATACCGAGAACGTCTCGATCACCCCGACCCTGAGCTACGATTTCGCCCAGGTTATCGGCAGCCTCTCGGCATCCTACACTGCCATGAAAAACCGCAAGAACGCAACTACCCAGTATTCGATCTCGCTGAAAGTCACCGTGCAGCTGGATTTCTGAGACCGTGCCCTTGTGGCAGAGGCACAGAGGAAAAAGCAGAATACAGGAGTCAGTAGTCAGGAGTCAGGAGTAAAAAAAAGGCAAAAAGATAGTGGCAGAGGCACAGAGGCACAGAGGGGAAAAAGTAGAAGACAGGAGTAAGTAGGGGCGGGTTTGAAACCCGCCCGTACAGAAGTCAGGAGAAAAGAAAAAGGCAGGCACAGAGGTACAGAGGCACAGAGGAAAAAGCAGAAGACAGGAGTAAGTAGGGGCGGGTTTGAAACCCGCCCGTACAGAAGTCAGGAGTAAGAAAAAAAGGCAAAAAGATAGTGACAGAGAGACAGAGCGGTAAAGTGGCGAAGGGGTGGTGAGGAAGACAGTGGAACCGTTTGTTACTTTGTAACTGAGCAGTTAAATCAGATGGTTTATTTAACCGGAAAACAGAAACTGGCGGCCGTTTTGCTCTGCGCGCTGGCCCTGATCGGGGCGGGGCTGCGCCTGTTTCTGGTCGAACGCGGCGGCCCCCTAAGCCGAAACAGCGCCCCGACGGCTGCGGACTCGGCGGTGGTGGCCCGGCTGGCACTTAAGCTGGCCGATTATACCGGCCCGGTGAGAATCAACACGGCGGATGCACGCATACTCGAACGGCTGCCCGGGGTGGGACCGCAGCTGGCCGCCCGCATTGTCAAAGAGCGCGGCCGCGGCGGGCCGTTTAACGGACCCGACGACATAGCGGCCCGGGTCAAAGGTATCGGGCCGGCCACTGTGGCACGCTGGGGCGAGAGTGTGACGTTCAGCGATTCGGCCTCCAGGAAGGAAAAATGAAAGCTACCCTGTTTATTGTCGAGGATGACATCAATTCGATCGAGCTGCTGAAGGAGATTTTTGAGGAAAAACAATACGAGCTGAGCTGCTTTACCTCGCCGCTTGAGGCCCTGGACGCTCTGAGCCGGGAGGGCTTGCCGGATTTGATCCTGACCGACCTGATGATGCCGGAGATGGACGGGATTGAACTGCTGAACCGGGTGCGTGGGATAAGCCCGCAATTGCCGGTAATCATGATGACCGCCTACGGCAGTATCCAGACAGCGGTGGAAGCGCTCAAGAACGGAGCCAGCGATTATATCACCAAGCCGCTTAATTTTGAGGAACTGACTCTGGCTGTTTCTAATGCTCTTGAACTTTCCCGCCTGCGCCGCCGGGTTGAGGGCTTGAGCCGGGATGAACGAAGTCGTTACAAACCGGCGACGCTGATGGGCGAGCACGAACTGATGAAAAAAGCGCGTAATGAGCTTATCAAAGTAGCGCAAGCGGCCACCACCTGTGTTCTTCTTCGTGGCGAAAGCGGCACCGGGAAAAACCTGGCCGCTTGTATTATCCACTACAATAGCCCTCTGGCCAATGGTCCCTTGGTAGAGCTGAATTGCGCCGCTGTACCGGCAAACCTGCTCGAAAGCGAGCTTTTCGGCTACCGCAAGGGTGCTTTCACCGGTGCTGTCAGCGATAAGCAGGGAATAATCGAGCAGGCCGATGGAGGTACCCTTTTCCTGGATGAAATAGGGGAAATGCCGCTCGAGGTCCAGTCCAAGATGCTCAATTTCCTTGAAAGCCACCAACTCCGCCGGCTTGGCGATGTAAAACTGCGCGAGGTGGACCTGCGCCTGATCACGGCCAGCAACCACGACCTGGAAGCGGCCGTGGCCGAGGTTTCGTTTCGCCAGGACCTGTTTTTCCGTATCAATGTGGTGCACTGCCACCTCCCGCCGTTAAGAGAACTGGGCGGAGATGTGCTTGTTATTGCCAGAAAGTTTATCGCCGAGTTCAACCAGCAGTTCAACAAGCGGGTCGCCGGTATCAGTCCCCAGGCCGAACAGGAACTGCTGGCCCATGACTGGCCGGGCAATGTAAGGGAACTGCGCAATATAATCGAGCGGGCCATGCTTTTCTGCGATGGAGAACGTCTCGAGTCCGAGGATATCCTGCTTTCCTCCAAAGCTGCGGAGCGCAAGGTCGAACCCGGCGAATTCCGTATTCCGGCCGAAGGTTTGAAATGGGAAGAACACGAGCGGCAAGTTCTCTCCCAGACACTGGCACGCTGCGGCAACAACCAGTCAAAAGCGGCAAAGCTGCTGTCAATGTCGCGGGACACCTTTGTCTACCGGCTGAAAAAATACGGGCTGGACTGAGCCGACGGTCCGCAAGAACATTTTTCCTCTCAAATTTCCCAAAAATAATTTGATTGCCGGGTATTTTAGCGTGCGAAAAGCAAGATAGCCGGGCAAACAAGGCTTTCTACTTGATTTCTGCGGCAATTCGGGGTAAAATATTAAGATATTAATTGGAGAATAGATGAAACAGACCGAATTAAAGGAACTGCTCGAGAATCAGAAACAACAGATCGAAGATCTCAAACACCGGGTGAGTTTTTACTCCAGCCTGATCGATGTGAGCATTATCCTGAGTTCTACTTTCGATCTGGAGGAGCTGATCCGCCGGGTGATGGAGACCTCGCAGCGGGTGATGAACTCCGGGGCCAGCAATGTGATGCTGATCAACAAGGAGACGGGTTTTCTGGAGTGCAAAGTGGCGCTGGGCGAGGTGGGCGAACAGCTCAAAAGGGATTTCACCCTCGAACTGGGGCAGGGTATTGCCGGCTGGGTGGCAAAACACGGAGAGTCCCTGGTGGTACCGGATGTGAGAAAGGACAAACGTTTTTACTCCGGGGTGGATCTTCAGACCGGGTTCGTGACCAAGTCCATCCTGGCTTCACCGCTTATCGTGCAGGGCAAGGTTATCGGGGTGGCCGAGGTGATCAACCGCGCCGATGGAAAGAGTTTTACCGAAGACGACTGCAAACTTTTCGAGACCTTCTGCCGGGGTGTAGCGGTGTCGATCCAGAACGCGCAAATGCATAAACGTCTGCTGGACAACCAGCTGATGGAGCAGCAACTGGGGATGGCTTCGATCATTCAACAGGGTTTCCTGCCGCGCAACTTTTCCTTGAGCACCCCTGACAAGCCTTTTGAAATAGCCGCCAGGAACCTGCCTGCCAGCATGGTCGGTGGCGACCTTTACGACTGCATCGAGCTGCGGAAAGATCTCCTGGGCTTTACTATCGGCGATGTCTCCGGCAAGGGAGTTCCCGCCGCTTTGTACATGGCGCGCCTGATCAGCGATTTCCGTTTTTACGCCCACCAGTACGAAGACCCGGTACCCACGATGCAGATTCTCAACAAAATGCTCGCCGAGCGCAGCCAGCAGGGCATGTTTGTCACCATGGTTTACCTGACCCTCGATATCAACCGGGGGCTGTTAAGATATGTCAATGGCGGGCATATCCCACCACTGCTCTACAGCCGGCAGTTGAATGAAATAACTCGTCTCGTCGGCGGAGAAGGCATCCCGTTGGGTATTCGGACCCCGACCGCTTTCGACGAGGAAAAGTTAAATCTGAAGCAGGGGGATACCCTGGTTCTGTTCTCGGACGGGATACTGGATGCCAAGAATTCCGCCGGAGAGCATTTCGATGTTAAAAAGCTGGAAAGGATAATCCGCGGCAAGTGGGACACCGCCGAAAACCTGGTTTCGGAGATAGTGGATTCGGTGAGCAGTCATACCGGCAAGGCACGTCAGTTCGATGACATAACCATCCTGGTGCTCAGGTGGCGCTGAGACTATGGAAAAATATTTCGAATTAAAGATACCCAGCGATCCGAAAATGATGCGCCTGGTGCGCAAGAATGTCTCGCTGGCCTGCGAAATGGTAGGTTTCAGCGAGCGAGAGGTCAACGCGGTAACCTTGGCTGTGGACGAGGGTTGCACAAACATTATTCGTCACTGTTACGGCGAAAAAACCCAAGGGGTGATAATCCTCCGTCTGCGCCTGTATAGAGATAAAATTGTCATCGTGCTCAAGGATTTCGGCAGCGAGATGGATTTAGAAGAACTGGAACGGTGCCGTAAGAAGACCCAGCATGCCATGGAAAAGCGCGGTCCGGTGAGGCCCGGAGGCCTGGGAGTGCTGCTGATGCACTCGGTCATGGACAAAGTGCAGTATAAAACCAGCCCCAAATCCGGCAGTGTGCTGCGGCTTACCAAATATCTTTCTCATCCGAAGGAGGTTGAAGTTGCAGGTTCAGGTTCGTCAACAGGGTGATGCCGCCATTATTTCGGTAAGCGGTGAAGTGGATTTGTACACCAGCCCGGAGGTGCGCAAGGCGATTACCCAGCAGAGCGGAAAAAAGGTTCCGCTGATTGTGGTCAACCTGGCGGAAGTGGAATATATGGATTCGAGCGGGGTGGCCACTCTGGTCGAGGGAATGCAGCTTACCGGTAAGTACAAGGGGGGGTTCCGTCTGGTGGGCCTGCAACCCTCGGTTCGCGAAGTGTTCGAGCTGGCCCGGCTGGACCGGGTCTTTTCCATCTTCGACAACGAGGAACAGGCTATCCAGGCCTGACTGCTTGAAAGTAATGCAATGCTCTGATAAACTTAAAAATTGCGTTTTTCAATCTCCGGTCCCGGCCGGGAATGCGATTGAATGCAGCGGCTATATTTCCCCATGACAGGATAAGTTCTACGGATTGACCTTTTAACACACGGGCGAAAGGATTGAAACGGCCATGATGCCGGACAAGTCGGTACAGCGGCGGGGTTTTTTCGCCAGATTTCTCGGCGGCTGCGGACGCTGGGGGCTGGGGTTGGTTGAAAATGTATATTTCACCTACCAGCTTATCCTGCAAAGTATGTACTGGACTTTCATCGCTCCGGTTACCGGCAAAGGCTTAAGGGTGGGCAGCTCGTTCGAGGAGATGGTCAAGGTGGGAGTCAATGCGGTTCCCATTGTCTGCCTGATCTCTTTTTCCATGGGGATGATCCTGGCGATGCAGAGCGCCTACCAGCTCGAGCAGTTCGGGGCCACCATTTTCACCGCCGACCTGGTAGCCGTGGCCCAGACCCGCGAGCTGGGGCCGTTGATGACTGCGATCATCGTGGCCGGACGCTCCGGCAGCGGTATTGCCGCGGAAATCGGAACCATGAAAGTGGGCGAGGAAATCGATGCCCTGCGCTCGATGGGTTTCCACCCGATCAAGTTCCTGGTGGTACCCAAGCTGATAGCCCTGGCGATCATGGTACCCTGCCTGACTGTTATCGCCGATTTTGTCGGTATCGCGGGCGGTTTCGGCATGGCGGTTTTCAGCCTGGATTTGGGTTTTTCCCGCTATCTTAACCCGACTATTTTCGCCCTGGTTTTCAAGGATATGATTACAGGGCTGATTAAGAGCTTTGTCTTCGCCCTGCTGGTAGGGCTGACCGGTTGTTACATGGGTTTCAAGGTTGAGGGGGGAGCCGAGGGCGTGGGCCGCAGAACCACCCAGAGCGTGGTGGTCTCGATATTCCTGATTATTCTGGCGGATTCTTTTTTCACGGCGGTTTTCTATTTCCTCTGGTAATTTTCCGATGGAAGCCGACAAAGCGGCGGAATACATAATCGAGGTTGAAAACCTGATGGTTGCCTACGATGAAAGGGTAGTGCTCGACGGGGTGGACCTTCAGGTGCGCCGCGGCGAGAACATGGTTATCCTGGGCGGAAGCGGCTGCGGCAAGAGCACGCTTTTACGTCATATTATCGGCCTGGAGCGGCCCGAGGCGGGCAGAATCAAGATCAGGGGCCGGGATATCACCGTGATGAGGGAGGAGGAATTTTCCGAGATCCTGACCAAGGTCGGGGTGGTGTTTCAGAGCTCGGCGCTGTTTAATTCGATGACAGTGGGGGATAATGTAGCACTGCCTTTGCGGGAGCACACCAGACTCGAGGACTCGACCATCAAAATCATGACCAAGATTAAGCTCGAGATGGTAGGGCTGTCGGGTTTCGAAAACCACATGCCCAGCGAGTTGAGCGGAGGGATGCGCAAGCGCGCCGCCTTTGCCCGGGCGATATCGATGGACCCGGAGATTCTTTTCTGCGATGAGCCCTCGGCCGGGCTCGATCCGATAGTCGGCGCCGAGCTGGACCAGCTGATAATCAAATTGAAAAAGGCGCTGCGGATGACCATCGTGGTGGTGACCCACGAGATGGAGTCCATGTACGCCATCGCAGACCGGGTGCTCATGCTGCATGAGGGCCAGGTAATGTTCTACGGAACTGTGGACGAGTTTAAGTCCAGCGATAACGAGAGGGTCCGTCAGTTTATCGAACGCAGGCCGGAGGCGATCCAGCAAGATGAATCCGGACGCTACGTTCGCGCTCTCACTACCGACTCTTTTTAGCCTACTACGGGTGAGTTTGAATTTATCAGGGATGGTTAACATTTTTCTCAACAGGATCGTTTCATGCCAAGAAATGCGCGCTATCGTTCCTCGGAAATCAAGGCCGGGATCTGGATTTTAATCGCATTGGTGATTTTCGTCTCGTTCATGGTGTCGATCACCGGTTCCAAGTTCTGGAAAGAAATGGATTATTACCGCGTGCGTCTGAATTATGTAGGGGGGCTCGAGGTGGGTTCTCCCGTGCGCATGAGCGGGATGTTAATGGGCAAGATCGGCGAATTAAAAATATTGAGAGGAGAAGAAAGCGGCCTGGAATTGACCATCGAGGTGGAAAAAGGGCTGCCGATAAAGGCAAACACGGTGGCCTACCTGAGCTTTATTTCGATCACCAGCGAGCAGCACCTGGAATTCGAGGTGTCCCCGGAGCCGGCGCCTCTGTTGACACCGGGAGATTTTGTCCCGAGCAAAGAGCTTACCACCTTGGATGATGTGATGGAACATGTCGGTTTCGTGGGAGATACCCTGCAGGTTATCCTCGGCAGAGTGAGCCAGCTGTTGAATCCGTCTAATCTCGCCCGGGTCGATTCGATCATAATGGCATTCAATCATATTCTGCAGCAGACTTCTCCGGATCTGGAGGCAACCATGGCCCGCGCCGGTAAAGCCGCCGAAACCCTGGACACGCTGCTGCATAATATCAACGAGTTTGTACTGGATGGGGATACCAGGGCCCTCTCGGTTTTGGATGAGGCCGGCGAAACCGTGAAACAGGCCAGAGTTGCCTTGGCCGGGGTGGACACCACCTTGATGAATATGGACCGGGTCATCCTGGGGAACTTCGATCAATTTCAAAGAGTGCTGGATAACCTGGACAAGACGAGCCGGAACCTCAAGGAACTCTCCAGTACGATCAAGGACAACCCTTTCCTGTTGATCCGGGCGATTCCCAAAGAAGAGCGCAAGTCGGCTCGCTGAGAGAGAACTTGCCTGCGTGGTCGGGGTATATTTAAAACAGGCAGGTTGATTTGTTCGGTAATGACACCGACAGCCGGCCTTGTTGACGCCATGCTGAGAATGCTTCGCGGGCGGTTGTCACCCGCAGCCGGTTGTTTTTACTTGAAAGGTTCAGATTTCTTATGTCGGATAGAACAATCACTTTTATCAAAGACGATGAGGATTACCGCACCCCCGATGTCCTGCCGATTTTACCGCTCAGGGATGTGGTGGTTTTTCCCTACATGGTGATTCCGCTGATGGTAGGCCGGCCGAGTTCTGTGGCCGGGATCGATACCGCCATGGGGGGCGACCGCTTCCTGCTTTTGTTGGCGCAGAAAGACAGCGAGAACGAGGAGCCTACAGGCTCGGACCTGTACCGTGTCGGCGTGATCGCCCGTATTCTTCAGGTCGTACGCCTGCCGGAGGGTACCCTTAAGATTCTGGTCGAAGGCCTGGAAAAGATCCGGGTCAAGAGGCACCTGCCGACCAGAGAGTACCTGCGCGCCCGTTTCGAGACAATACCCTTTCATCCGGCCGGTTCCAGGGAACTGGAGGCTCTAAGCCGCAAGGCCCTGCGCCTGTTCGAGGAATATATCAAGCTTAACTCCCGGTTGCCGGATGAACTGCTGACCGCCACCGCTAACATCGACAACCCCCTCAGGCTGGGATACGTGATCGCCGGCCACCTGCTGATCCGCATGTCCAAGAAACAGAATTTGCTCGAGTCCACCAGCCTGTACCGGCATTTAGAGATGGTCTGCCAGTACCTCAACGCCGAGATGGATATCCTGCGCCTGGAACGCAAGATCGATGACAACATAAAGAAGCAGATTCTCAAGAACCAGCGCGAGTTCTATCTTCAGGAGCAGCTCAAGGCGATTCACCGCGAGCTGGGAGAGGATGAGGACAGTTACGATGAGATCGAGGAGCTCCGGACCCAGGCCCGGAAGAAGAAACTACCCCCTGAGGTTCGCAGGAAGGCGGAAAAGGAAATATCGAAGCTGTCGCGCATGAGCCTGATGAGCCCTGAGGCTACTGTGGTGCGCAACTACCTGGACTGGCTACTGTCCCTGCCCTGGAAAGAGAGCACTCGTGACCGGCTGTCCGTGGACAAAGTTGCCAGGATCTTGAATGAGGATCACTACGGCCTGAAGAAAGTCAAGGAGCGTATAGTAGAATTTATTGCGGTGCTCAAGCTGGTGGGCGAGCTTAAAGGCCCCATTCTCTGTTTTGTGGGTCCGCCCGGGGTGGGCAAGACCTCGCTGGGCAAGTCGATCGCCGGGGCTCTGGGCCGCAAGCTGGTCCGACTGTCCCTGGGAGGAGTACGGGATGAGGCGGAGATCCGCGGTCACCGCCGCACCTACATCGGGGCACTGCCGGGCAAGATCATCCAGGCCATGAAACGTGCAGGAGTAATAAACCCGGTGATTCTGATCGATGAAGTGGACAAAATGAGCTCCGACTTCCGCGGCGACCCCTCCTCGGCGCTGCTGGAGGTGCTCGACCCGGAGCAGAACCACCAGTTTGTCGACCATTACCTGGAAGTGGATTACGATCTTTCGAAGGTGATGTTTATCACCACCGCCAATTTTATCCAGATGATCCCTGAGCCGCTCAAGGATCGCATGGAGATTATCCTCCTGCCCGGCTATCTGCTCAGCGAGAAACGCGAGATCGCCCGCCGCTTCCTCTGGCCCAAGCAGATGAAAGAGCATGGGCTGAAAGCCCAGCAATTGAATATTACCGATGAGGCGATCAACACGCTTGTCGAGCGCTACACCCGTGAGGCCGGGGTACGCAATCTCGAACGCGAGCTGGGGTCGATTTGCCGCAAGGCGGCCCGCAAGATCGCCGGGCGAAGCAAGCGCAAGCTGCCGTTCAGGATCACCCCGGAACGCTTGCAGGAATACCTCGGAGTTCCCAAGTATCTTGACACTGAACTGGAAAGCTGCGATCGGGTGGGTCTGGCCAGCGGCATGGCCTGGACCGGCGCCGGCGGCTCGATACTGCTGATCGAGGTCGCACCTGTGGCCGGCAAAGGCCGTCTCACCCTCACCGGAAAACTGGGAGAGGTGATGAAAGAGTCGGCTGAAGCTGCACTGACTTATGTCCGCTCGCGCTCCGCCGAGCTGAACCTGAAAGAGGATTTTTACCGCAAGCTCGACCTGCACGTGCATGTGCCGGAAGGAGCCACGCCAAAGGACGGCCCGTCAGCAGGAGTGGCAATCGCCTCAGCCATGGTCAGCGCCCTGACCGGTATTCCGGTCAAACACGATGTGGCCATGACCGGCGAGATAACCCTGCGAGGACGAGTACTGTCTGTTGGCGGGCTGAACGAAAAATCGGTGGCCGCTTTCAGGGCCGGGGTGAAAACCGTGATCTGGCCCCGGCAGAATGAAAAAGACCTGGATGACCTCCCCCGGGAAGTCCGCGAGCAGTTGGAAATTCGCCTGGTGGAATCGATGGACCAAGTGCTGGAGATAGCTCTGGCGGGACCACTGCCCGTTCCGGGCGCGAAAGCCTCTGCCTTCATGGCGATGAAAATCGATCAAAGTAAACCGGCGGGCTCCTACCCTCACTAACACCCCAAACCTGGTCTACGCGCGAGCCGGTTACTCTTTGTTCGAAAACGCATAATTACTCAGGTGTCCGGCACACAGGAAACATAATCCGGAATAAGCATCCAGCACGGATCATTTATATATAAGGCAGCACACTCGCTAAAGAATGGCTTACACTCAGACATTTAACTCGGGCGGGAACTGTACAATGTCAAAAAAAACAAATCGCAGAAGTTTTATTAAAAATTCTGCTCTCGGGGCTGCGAGCGTTCCATTATTTTTGAGTTGTGAAGAAAAGGCTCTTGTAGAAAAACCGGAGAAGCCCATTTCCGAAAGCCCCGTTACAGGTTTACAAATGGGCAAGATCGGGAATCTTTCGGTCAGTAAACTTATCTGCGGCGGCAATCTTATAAGCGGCTACGCCCACGCCAGGGACCTTATTTATGTTTCACCGCTGGTAAAGGCCTACAACACGGATGAAAAGATTCTCGATACCCTGCAACTGTGTGAAGAAAACGGAATAAATACCGTAATTGCAGATCCAAGAGAAACTCCGATCAGGGTGTTTCATAAATATTGGAATGAACGGGGCGGGAAAATCCAATGGTTCTCGGAAAGCTACCCGCAGCCTTCAGATGTTAAATCGACCATTCAGAAAGCCATTGACAGCGGAGCCTCGGCGGTTTACGTGCAGGGCGCGGCTGGAGACAAACTGGTCGAGGAAGGACATGTCGAGACACTTGGAAAAGCCCTCGAGTTCATCAAATCGAACGGACTGCCTGCCGGAATCGGCGGTCACAGACTGGAAGTAATTGTCGCCAGCGAAAAAGCGGGGCTGGAACCCGATTTTTACATGAAAACCCTCAACCATCAAAAATACTGGTCCTCTCGACCGGATGAAGATTACCACGACAACAACTGGGCCTATACCCCGGAAGAGACAATCGAATTTATGAAAAAGGTGGAAAAGCCGTGGATTGCTTTCAAGGTTTTAGCTGCGGGGGCAATTCACCCGAAACAAGGTTTCAGGTATGCGTTCAAGAATGGTGCCGATTTTGTGGTTGCCGGAATGTTTGATTTTCAAGTCAGACAGGATGTAATTCTTGCCAAAGATATCCTGTCAAAGGAAGTATCCAGGGAGCGCCCCTGGAAAGGATAGATGCTCAATCCCCGGCAACGAATGGTGCCTGATTGATAAGCTTATAATTAATGAGACAGTTCCTTGGTGATTTGGTAATATTATTTAAAGAACACTACGGGGCTTGTGAAAAACCCTCATGTGTCTGAGATAATGGCTGTCAAGGGTCGGCCAAAGGCTGATTTGCATGCCCTTGCAAGCCAAATAATCAGCAGATTTTATCACCGGGGGCCTCTGAAAATACTTTTTCACAGCCCCCCTAAGCTCGAATCAACACAATACACCCCGACGATAAATTTTCATGATAATCAGTTCTTTTGAACCGGCGGGTGTTTTCCAGCATCCCTCGGACCAGTTTCCGGATGATCTCCCCCAGGTGGCGTTCACCGGCCGGAGCAATGTGGGCAAGAGTTCGTTGATCAACCGGCTTGTCGGCAGAAAAAGGGCCGCTCCCACCAGTACCACCCCCGGCAAAACCCGCAAGGTTCACTTTTACAAGGTAAACGACAGGTTTTACCTGGTTGACCTTCCCGGGTACGGCTACGCCCGCCTGCCGGTGGAACAAAAGCGGAAGTGGCAGAAAATGATCGAGCGCTACCTGGAAAAAAGCCGGGGCCTAAAGGGAGTGGTGAGCCTCATCGATATCCGTCACAAACTTTTCGACTCCGACCGGCAGATGCTGGTTTATCTTGCTTCCAGACGCATCCCGTCGCTGGTGGTGCTCACCAAGGCCGACAAGCTGAACCGGAGCAAGCAGGCAAAGATGACAGCCGGTCTGTTGAAAGAACTCGACGGCGTGGTGGTTTCCGAGCAGGTATTGCCGGTTTCGGCGGTCAAAGGGACCGGCTGTGACCCTCTGCTCACAGCTATCGAAGAACTGATAACCGCTACGCAAACCACGTTAAATCCCCCTCAGTCCCCCTTTGATAAAGGGGGATAAAAGGGGGATTTAATCTACCCAATCTGAGAATAATCAAAATGGCTTCACAACCATT
>Ga0114922_10004639_pt1 | contig 12753 bp, 11 predicted proteins | sample AartaG_FD_100975 | JGI IMG/M metagenome (GOLD analysis project Ga0114922, IMG submission 100975) | Deep subsurface microbial communities from Aarhus Bay to uncover new lineages of life (NeLLi) - Aarhus_00045 metaG | ecosystem: Environmental > Aquatic > Marine > Oceanic > Sediment | place... | reverse complement strand
GCTTCTTATCATTTGAACGACGTTCGGCGGCATAAGTGTAAAGCCCGCAAGACTCGTCGCTATCTTCTTGCCCTGCCGGACCTGCTCCTGCACCCGCAGCCACATGTCCTTGTAGAGCACGTTTCCGGAGATTTGCGCCGTTATCGAAATCGTGTCGAGGATAGGAACGCCGGCGCTTGTCAGAACGCCCATTGTGTGCAGACTTCTCGTTATATACAGGCTTCTGCACAGCGTTCTGAGCAGCGGCAACACGAGTTTCGTTTTGTGCCACCAGAGTCTGCCCACCGACGTACGAATGAAGTACAGAAAGCCCGCAATGGCGGTGCCGATTGTCGGCAGAATAATAAACCAGAAGCTTCTGAAGAACGTACTGCTTGCTATCAACAACTTCGTGGGTCGCGGCAGCAAATGTTCCTTGCCCTCGAAGATAGCGGTGAACCTTGGCAGAACAAAAGACAGCAGGAAGATAGTGACCGCTACAGCCATAACCGCTATGATTATCGGATAAACCATCGCGCCTTTGACCTGCGAACGGGTGTCGGCTTCCTGGTCGAGGTACTCGGCCAGTTTTTGCAGCATGCCGCTTAGTGACCCGGAGATTTCGGCGGCGGCAACCATGTTTATGTAAAGATTACTGAACACATCGTCGTGCACGGCCAGGGCCTGCGAGAAGCTCTTGCCCTCTTCAATCTGCTGTTTCAAATCGAAGATGATCGCCCGGAATTTTGTGTTATCGTTCTGCTCCGCTATTGACTCGAGCGAATCCTGCAGGCTGATTCCGGCTCGAATCATCACGGCAAGCTGGTTCGTGAAGCTCAGGATATCCTTCCTTCTCGCCCCCCCCTCCACTCTGAAATATTGCATCTTCTTCAGCAGGCTCGTCTGCCTGACAGGTCTCTGGCCCGATTCGGTTCCCTGACCCTTGCCGTACGATGGCTCAGGCTCGGTAGTTTCTCTCAATGCGGTGGCCACGCCTTGATTGTTCTGGGCTGAATTTCCGAACATTCTTTTAGCCTTTCCTTTGCAGCAGCTTTCGCTTAACTGCGTTAAGCCTGCTCCACTTGTTTGGTCCATTCCGGCGAATCAGCAGCAGCTAGCCGCCTCGTCAGTTAATTGAGAACTCCTTAGCTTCGTCCTCTTTTGAAGCAGAACCGACCATTGGTGCGAGCACTTTGTCCATCTTTCCAGGATTATTTGAACGTGCAACTGCCTCTTCCCTGTCAAGGTGCCCCTGTGAGTACATATCAGCTATGCTGTTATCCATAGTCTGCATACCCATCCTGCGGGAGGTCTCTATGATGTTGGGTATTTCGTAGATACGGTTCTCACGAACGCAGTTTCTCACCGCCGACGTGCACAGCAATATCTCGGTACAGGGCACCATGCCCGGCACATCTATTCGCCTGAACAGTGTCTGCGAGATGACCGCCTGCAGTGTGTTGGCCAGCATTGTGCGAATCTGGTTCTGCTGGCCTGAAGGGTAAATGTCGATGATACGCTCAATCGTCTGGTAGGCATTGATTGTATGCAACGTGCTGAATACCAGGTGCCCGGTCTCGGCCGCTGTGATTGTCGAGCTCGTCGTCTCAAGGTCACGCATCTCGCCTACGAGAATAATGTCCGGGTCCTGCCTCAATACGTGCCTAAGACCGGATGCGAAGTCCGGACAGTCCTCCCCGATTTCTCGCTGCTCAATCATACACATGTTGTTCTCGAGGGCGTATTCGACCGGGTCTTCCAGTGTGATTATACGTTTACTAACCTTCTCATTTATCAGGCCGACCATCGAAGCCAGCGTAGTACTCTTGCCCGAGCCGGTATGACCGGTAACCAGCACCAGGCCTCGCGGCAGTTCCGCCAGGTCCTTCGCAATCGACGGCAGGTGCAAATCGTCAATCCGAGGAACCTGGTTCGGGATAATTCTGAATGAAATTGCAATCGTGTCACGCTGATAGTGGGCGTTCACGCGGAACCTGTGACCGTCCTCGATGGTTGTTGAAAAATCGAGGTCTTGTTTTTCTTCCAATTTCTTGAACCTGTCGGGCCCAACCATCGAAAGCACCATTTCTTTCGCATTTTCGCTGCTGATGGCGTCGAAATCCGTAAGAATCAGTTCGGTGTTCTTTCTTAGCACCGGGGGCATGCCGACGTTGATATGAACGTCACTTGCTTCTCTGTCTATGGCCTGGGCAAGGATTGATTTTATGTCCACCATTTTATGGTCTCCTTCTATAAAGCACTGTTTTCTTTTTGTTACTGGCCGACGTTTTCCACAAATACTTCCTCTTCGTTCTTTCCGTACACCTCGGTGACACGCAGCACCTCTTCTATCGTGGTCAGGCCCTGCCTGACTTTCTTGATGCCGTCATCGAACAGGCTCAAAGCTCCGGACTCATGGAAAGCACGGCGCATATTACTGACTGACGGGTCCTGGTTAATGGTATCAGTAACTTTTTCATCAATAACCAGCAGTTCATAAATCCCCACCCTGCCCACATAGCCGGAACCTCGGCAGCTATCACAACCGGCGCCGTGGAGCAGCTCCTCCGGCTTGACTCCCGCACGTTCGGCATACTTTCGCATGTTCTCAGAAATCTGGTAAGGCTCTGTGCACTTGGGGCAGATTTTCCTGACAAGCCGCTGGGCAAGCACCGCGTTGAGCGATGCCGCTATCAGGTAAGGCTCGATACCGATATTGACCAGTCTCGTTATGCTGCTCGCGGCGTCGTTCGTGTGCAGCGTCGAGAGGACCAGGTGCCCCGTCAATGCCGCCTGCACGGCTATACGCGCGGTCTCATTATCACGAATCTCGCCAATCATTATGACATCGGGGTCCTGACGCAGCAAAGACCGCAACGCCGAGGCAAATGTCATCCCGATTTTTTCACTGACCTGGACCTGGTTGCAAAAGTCCAGTTCGTATTCGACCGGGTCCTCAACGGTTGACACGTTGAACTTTTCACCGTCCATCTGGCACAGCGACGAATACAGCGTGGTGCTCTTGCCGGAGCCGGTGGGGCCCGTCACGAGCAGTATCCCGTGAGGCAGTTTCACCTGCTCACCGAAAGTCTTGAGTGCATCGGGTTCCATTCCCAGGTGCTCCAGCCCTCGGATAATGGATTGACTGTCCAGCACCCTGATAACGACTTTTTCGCCGTGATTTGTCGGCAGCGTTGAGACCCTCAAGTCAATGCCTCTGCCGGCGACACGCACGGAAATTTTACCGTCCTGCGGCAGGCGACGCTCCGAAATGTCCAAATTCGACATTATCTTGATTCGGCTCACAATCGCGGGATGCATCTTCAGCGGAGACTGCTTCGTTTCAAAAAGCACACCGTCTATTCGGTACCTTATCTTCGTGAACTTGTCCCTCGGTTCGATATGGATGTCACTGGCGCCTTCGTGTATGGCATTGCTGATAAGGTAATTGACGAATTTAATAACGGGCGACTGGCCCGCCATCTTTTCAAGGTCTTCTGTTTCGTCCTGTTCGTCCTGAACGACTTCCACATCGCTCATATCGCTGATAATATCATCCAGGCTGCCGTCCACCGGTTCTCCTTCATTAAGGGCCTCGCAGACGGCTTCTATGTCTTCCTGGCGGCAGACCACCGGCCGCAGCTCCATGCCGGTTTGTCTTTTTACATCCTCCATTGCGAAGACATTAGTCGGTTCGGAAGTCGCCACCACCAGCGTGCCCTCTTCCATTGCGATGGGGCAGATGGAGCTGCTTCTTATAAAGTCAATATCGAGTTTCTCGAACGTTTCCTTGTCAACGTCCTGTGCCGTTACGTGTCGAAACTCAAGGCCGCACAGCTCAGCCTTTGCCGTCAAGACGTCTTCCGCGCTGCACATACCTGCTTTCAGCAGCAGAACCGCGGCATCCGAGCCCGGCCTTGAAGACTGCTCCTGACGGACTTCTGCCTCCTGCTCAGTGCTGATTTTGCCCAGCTCCAGCAGAACGTCCGCAACGTCACGAACGTGCGACTCGCTTGTTTCTTCCGGAACGTAAAGCTCACTCAGACCGGCTATAGTCTCGTCTTCAGAGAAGCTATCTGTCGACGGCTCCGCTGCGACGAGCTCCTCACGGTCCTCTTGAGGCTCCGACCGCTGTTCTGTCTTTTCAAATCCAAATTTCAGTTTCATTCTGATAACTTCAATATTATTTCCACTTTGTCGGTTTGGCTTTGACCACTTTCGAGCTTAACGAAACTCTCGCCGATGTGGGCGACCTTAAAGTCCTTTATCGTATCCCCCTCGTAGAGCATCCTGTCGTCAATCATACAGCAATTGCCCTGTTCGGACCGAATAATGCTCACCAGGGACAGCTCCTTCGCCTGCTGTTTCAGCATTTGCCTTCGCATAAAAGCAGCATCAATCGACTCGTCTTCTTGTCCACTGCCGCCGGTTCCGTCGGCGCGGCCCAAAAACAGGTCACGCTCGAACGGATTCTTGACCAGTTCGTTTACCTTTATCTGCTGAATATGCGAAAACTCGTAGAATTTCTGAACTATTCCATCCATTCGGTCGAAGATTTCGGTCTTGATTCCTGTAAGGCGGGTCAACGCCGCTTCAATCTGAGCTTCTGCGGTTTCGGCAATTGCCGCCTGGGCCTGTTGCGGTGTCGCCTTTTTTATCATGAACAAAAGGCACAACAGACCTGCGCCAAAGATGACTGCCAGGACGTACGTGGTCCTGCGCAGCTTCCTGGCCCTTGTACCCGTAGTAAGGTATTCCTGCTCCTCTGTCCGGCCGCTTCTGTCTGAGGCAGTCGGTTCCTGCGTCGACGAGCCTGCCGGTCCCTGTTCTTTCATAAAAGACAACATAACTTATCTCCAATCGAATGCAAAAAGCTCTCAATTACCCCTGCGCTATCCGGACATCTCTGTTTGTTCGCATTCGCCTTTTTCAGCTCGGTTTGTTCTGGAAAAATATACTCACTATAAAATCAGTAGATATCTGACCTTCATGATGGCTTTGTTTCTTTAGCTCAAGCTCGCGAATCTTCATTATTCGAGGAAGCTTCTCCAGCTCCAGAAGAAACGAGTAAAACGATGTGAAATTGCCCACGAGCTCCATTTTCAGCGGCTGTTCGATGTATCCACTGTTGTCTTTTTTCTTGAGCGTTCTTATTGTTTTAGGTTTAAGGCCCTGTTTCTCCGAAATTACGGTTACATCCCGCAGAACCTGGTCAATCTCACTTGTGGACGGCACTTTACTTTCAAAAAACTTGATTGCCTCCTGGAGTTCCTCGAGCTGCTTGCTCAGGCCCTCCGCCGCGGAAGTCGCATCCTCGAACTCGGCCAATTTTGCCAGCTTTGCCTCCACCTGAACTCTTTTTTCAGCCAGGCTCTTATTGGCGGGCTTAATCATAAATTGATACGCAATGCAGGCTACGCCCACAAGCAATACGAAAAACACGACCTTTCTTAATGCGCTTGTCATGATTCTATCCTCTTACTAAATGACGTTTTGTTGCTCTTCGCCGCTCTTGCTTCCTAAAACTTGCATGTTGTGTTCACGGCCCTGAGCCTGATTTCCTCAATCTCTTGCTTTGTCAGTTCGACATCTTTGGCAATCATTGCCTGCAGCTTGAATCTTCTGTAAACCGTATCATCGATTTGGTGCTCCTTTGACTCCACCAGCGCGACATTGTCCAACAGCGATGAACTCTTCAGTGACTGAATATATGTTGCGACCTGGCGGTCACTCGGAGCAAGCCCTTCTATATCGATGTGCGTCTCCAACAGTTTTTCACGTGACACCGTTGCCTGGGCAAGTGCTTTGCCGGCTTGTGCCTTTTTGTATTTGCTGGTGTTAACAGACGCGGTCTTCCTCTTGGGCTCTGTTTGGAAAAGATTCAGTCTCAGCAGCGATACACCCGATGGCAGGTTGTTCGTCACCGAGGCCAGCAGAACGCTTCTGGGAACCGCCTCAAGCAGCTCCGCGGTTGTAAGTGCCGTTTTCATCATGGCCCTGCGCTTTGTCTGGAGCTGCTCGAATTGTTTTATCGCTTCCTGGGCCTCGGCTAATTTTGCGTTCACAAGCTGCTCTTTCGTCCTGAGAGCTCGCTGTCGCACCTTTATTACGACAAACGAACCGCCCAGCACCGCCATTACGATGACAAAAAGGACAAGATACATCATGTTGGTCCTGCGTGATTCGTTGTTCTGAACATAATCATCAGGAACAAAGTTTATATTAGCCATTTTTCTTACCCCATAAGACCTTCGGCTTTTGTTATCTGACTTCTTCCGATTCCATTCGCCGCCGCCTGGCCCGTACCAGGCTGTTTGCTTCGCTCTCTCGTGTTTCCTTTAGACCAGGCTCAGCCCGAAGGCAGTTGCCCAATTGGCATCGGGCTGTCTTCTGTCTATCTGCGCCTTCGACGCGTCCGGTATCTGTACAGCCACAAGACAGTCTCCGACCTGGGCCGGCATCTCCAGTTGTTTTGCTATTTGCCCGCACGTCTCTTTGCTCAGCGACTGGCCCGAAAGAAAAATCAGCCGCTCCAGGTGCGCCTCTTTATACATCGAACAGAATTGCCGTCTGCAGGCCGTCAGCTCCACTGCCAATCTTGTCACCATTTCCTCGTCAGCAAGGTGTTGCGTCCCTATCGGTATCGTACGAGCAAAGAGCAGGTTCTCATGCCGGCACACAACAACATTGGTCCGCCTGCTGTCTGTCTCCAGCAGCATCACGACCGCGTCAAGGTCGGCCTTGCGCCTGCCGAAGAACCTCGTATAGCTCGTAGTCAGAGCTGTCGGCCAGACACAGATAGACTTAATCTCCAGGTTGGCGTTCTCGTATATCGCCAGGTGCCTGTTAACCACCTTGTTATCGACCGCCAGCACAACCGCGTTATTCTCCTCGGCAGCAATGTATTTTATCATCGCATCCGCCGCTTCGAACGGCAGCTTCTGTTTTGTTTTTGCAAGGATTACTTCCCGCATCTTACTTTCGTCCGCTGAGCTTTCGTTGCCGGGCCTTTTTATGTGGTCGATGAATACTTCACTCGCCGGTATCGAAGCGACCACCTCGCTGCCGTGAAACATCCCGTTGCAAGTCGCCTCACGTATGGCTTCGATAGCCCATCTCTGCCAGATGCCCGTCCCACTCTTAACTTCGTCCGGTCGATTCTTGACGGCCCCCGCCAGCAGTGTCACCCCATCGCCGTTATCGCTGAGTTGCGCTATCCTCACACTATCATCGCTGATGTCAATTCCAATCGGGCCACAACCCTTGATGTGTCCAAGAAGCCCAACCGTTGAACATTCGTGGTTCTTGAAAAACCAGACCATATCGATACTCTCTCAGTGCCGATTAGCCGACAAACTTTCCACTGCCAAAGCCGTCTTCCGTACCCAAATAATCGTTCCAACTCGACGCCTGCATTAGGTTTAATCAGGCTTTTCAAGCGATGCCCGACGCGCCTAATACCAAGTAAAATATATGAAACACAACCAGCCTAAGCCAAACGCAGATGTCCGCCTTGCCAATTGGTTTTTTGGCCCCGGCCACTCCAAAGCCGCCCCCGCCCTTGCTTCCTATAAAAACTACCGTTGCAGATGCTATCCGAATGCAGCCGCGACATAAGATTTTATTTGTGCAGATATAATGGACCGATGCGAATTAAAAAAAAATTCGAATATCACGCCCGTTCCGCCGCGGCCGCGCTCCGGCCCCCGCCGAATCTGCAAACCTCCTCCGCAGAAATTCTCCCCGAGTGCCGCACCGGAAAATCTTATAGGACGGGTTCTTCAGGCCGATAATTGCTACTCAGCCTTGAGTTGCCGTTTCATCAAATCGTTGATTGCTGCCGAGACGCCCTTGTGCTCGAACAGCACTTCGTAAACCGCTTGCGTAATCGGAACTTCAATACCCCGCTGCCGCGCCAGTTCGCACACCGACCTGCACGTCGCAACGCCTTCGATAACGGAGTCCGTAGCACTCAGCGCCTCTTCAGCCGTTTGTCCCTTGCCTATCCTCTCCCCGAACGAACGGTTTCTCCCCTTCGGAGAAATGCACGTCGTCACCAGGTCGCCCAGCCCCGCCAATCCTGCGAACGTTTCTGCCCTTGCTCCGCAGGCCAGCCCAAGACGCCTTATCTCGGCAAGCCCGCGGCTCAATAGCGCCGCCTTGGCGTTATCGCCGGCCCCCATTCCATCTACTATCCCCGCGGCAATCGCGACAACGTTCTTGCACGCCGCCGCCAATTCGACGCCCGTTATGTCCGTATTCGTATAAATCCTGAACCAGTCGGTGTTGAAAGTGTATTGAATCTCCGTCGCAAGCCTTTGGTCCTTGCACGCGACGCACGCCGTGGCCGGCAGTTTCCTCGCCAGCTCATCGGCGATTGTAGGCCCGGATAGCGCTGCGCATCGCACGCCGCCGCCGAGAACGTCGCCGAGGATTTCTGTAGGCCGAAGAAGCGTCTCGTTTTCGATGCCCTTCGCTACCGACACGACAGGCACATCCACCGGCGCGTGTCCTTTCAGCCTCTTCCATATCCCGCGCATATATTGGCACGGCACAGCCGAGACAATCAGCTCCGCATCGGCAAAAATCCTCTCGTCCTTCGCCTCGAAGATAATCTCACCGGGCAATTCGTACCCCGGCAGAAACTTCGTGTTCTCACGACCCTCAGCCATCTCTCCTAACTGACGTGCATCGTAGCCCCACATTCGAACCTTTGCCTTCTTCTCGCACAGAAGCATCGCAAGCACCGTTCCCATCGCACCATCGCCGATTATCGAAATGTTATCGTATCTCGTATCTCGCATCTCGCAATTCCCAGCCTGAGACTCACTTGATTTGCCGGTTCACTCTCCGTGCATTAGAAAGCCCCCCTCCCCAATTGTCAACCTGGCACCCTGCGATTCTTCACACCGCCGAGCCCTGCCGTTTACCCCGCTCTTACACGGTAAGTGCTGTGGTTAATTGGTGCGTGGGTAAAGAGAAAATCGAAAGTTTTGTTTAAGCCTCAAATGATTTTTATCTAATCCGGCACTTATGATTGCAGCCACTCTTCGATTTTCGCCTTAATTCGCTCTGCCTTGTTGTTGTCTATTCCCATCACATATATCCTGAAGAGCGTAGGTTTCAAACAACTCAGATAATGCAAAATGCTGCTTCTGTCAGTGACCAGATTGGTTATTTTGCCAGATGTTTCTTTTATTCTTACTAATTCTCTGATTTCCCCTGGGTCTAAATCTGCTGCTTCGGCTAAGCCGACAAAAGGATGGTGTTTTTCAAAGACTGGGCCTTTAATACTATTAAAGAACCATAATTCTCCGGGTATGTGAAACTCCTTGACAAATTCTTGTACCTTGCTATCCCAATCCTTTTTCGATTTGCTATGTTTCGTTACATCTGCTAGTGAGACAGCATCGTTGGCTATGATATCGGCAAATTCATAAACGAGTTTAGGTGGCTCCCGATATTCTATTGCTTGACATAAAGTTGCAAGGATCTTATCTTCTGTGTTCGAGGCATATTCATCAATTAATCTATCTAAGTATCCATCATGAAAATCTAAAAATTCTCTGGAATCACCGCGGGCGATTTCTTCTATCTCTTCTGATTTGTAAATCTCACCTATTCCCCGTAGCTTCAAAATTATTCTTCTGATTATTTCCTCAAAAGCAAATACAGTTTTGTGCATATAGAGCGTATTGAACATGAAGTACCGGGCTATTAACATATGTTCAACCGAATTTCTCGCTTTCGCATGGACAACTATTTCATTCTCGGCGGTTATTTCAAGGTTGTTCACAATGTAGTTGATATCAACTCTGCCATAGGGCAAACCAGTATTCATAGAATCGCGAACCAAATAATCTAATCTGTCTACATCAAGACTTCGGTTAAGCAGGTTTGGGAGATTTTGATGTTCACCCTTAACAAGAGAAGCAATCTCTTCAGGGTCAATGTCATTATCTCGTAATATTTTTTTGATATCTTTACGTTCTGTTATGATAATCTTGCCTAAGTCGTCGTGTAAGGGATATTTTGGGTGGGTATCATTTTCTCTTGTTTCGTCTTCATCTCTTCTCCTTATATATTTTTTTGCCGAATCCCAATCTATCTTCTCCATCACATGAGAGTATGGGTAATGTCCAACATCATGTAATAATGCTGCTATTCGTAACTTCTGCTTATCTTCTTCGCTAAACTGCTTGCGAAACTGCTCGCGTGTGTTGTCAATTATACGACTCATTATATGCATAACGCCTAATGAGTGTTCAAAGCGAGTGTGCGTGGCGCTGGGATATACCATGTTTGCAAAACCAAGCTGCTTAATTTTTCTGAGTCGCTGAAACGTAGGAGTGTCAATAAGTTTCGTTTCTAACTCGCTTAGGCCAATATCACCGTGCACAGGATCAATTATTATCTTATACCGCCAGTCAATCCGCATCTCATTTTTGTCACTTGGTTTTATTGCAAAGTTTTGTTTTCGATAAGTCCAACCCTATCAAGTCCCTTCCAGGCGGTTTCAGCTAATCTATTCTTACCTTTGAAGTGTGGTTTTGACTCTATAAGCTTTTCAAATACCTCACCAAAACCAGGGTTGTCTTTTCCACCCCAATATGCGATGTGTTTGAGGTAGTGTAAAGAAGCAATCAACTCAAACCACTCATGTTCTTCTATTTCTGGGGGTATCACTAATATTGTATCCAATAATACCCTTAATTGCTCTTTAGTTTTAGGATTAAGTTCATAATCATTGAACTCATCGTCATATTTAATTTCTTCTCTTAGAGCAAAAACATCGTTAGCCAAAGCAGGACAGTACGGTCCATAGATATACCAATTATAGCGATAACCCAAATCGACACCCGTAAGTTGAAGAAGATAAGTTTTCTTTTGTAATATCTTTCTTTTAAGGAAAACACCCATATCTGCACTATCAAACCCCATTTCGTCCAGTACAAGCTTTAGCAGTATTTGGTTCTTGTTCATTTTACACCTTCCGGAATTCTATATCTCCTTTTTCATGCACAGCAACAGGTCAATTACCCAGTCTCATATCTTACAAGATACATCGTCAGGAGAGCACGTTGCTCTTCACGTTTTTTTTCTTTGAACCTAACTCCTTCTCAGAGCACCCCTTACATAATCCAAGGAGTTTTTTTGTCCTGCCAGTTGCGCACATCATACCTGTAAATCTCTAATTAGGCTGATACACAAAACGCACTTTCTCAATCCAGTGGAAAAACCACCTCTTCACATATGCCTCCCGCTTTCATAACCGTCCAATGGAATCGAAAGCTCTTACTCACAAAGCCAAGTACAATAAATCATACCACAAAGCCGTCAACAAAGCAACTTTTTATTTTTCACTTTCTCGCAATGCGCAATACAAATATATTTCCGGCCTTTGTTAAGTCTAAGCGGTTTTATCCCCTCCTCCCGATTGTTCTCCTTCATCAAGTATCCACCAAGTTTTTGGCGGCGAAGACTTTTTACTCGGTATGTTTGAGACATGATACTTTGCGATGTCCATTAGATAGTCAAGGTGGAAAGAAGCCATTCTTTTCAGATCTCCCCCAGGAAAGGTCCTGCCGATGTAGCTCACTCGCGCTTTGTGCCTACTCGCCGGAACATGTGTTATATCTTCGTGAGAGCAATACTCATGAGCATACCCACATCTCAGGCGTTCATATATCAACGACGCATAACAGTTTTCCTTAAGTTTCTTAAGTGGTAAATTAGGGTATTGCTCCCTTGCTTTATCGAGAGGAAGGTCTATCTCTTCGCCACGAAATATGCGAGTAGAATTACCTCTTCTGTAGGGTGCTTCTTTTTCGGAGATGAATCGTTGGTTAATGAGAGCTGGTATGCTGACCCATGAGGTGTGGAAACCATTTTTCGATTGCTTAACAAGAAGCTCAATGAAACGTTTTTTGTCTATCCCTCGGCCAGGCCAACGTAAGGATGCGCATGCGGAGAGAATCGCCGTAATGATGAGAACAACATCTGCATAACTTGCACCAGGGACATCCGACGAAAGCGCTTTTGCTATATTCAGTCGGCCTTCCAAAAAACGTTTCATATCTCTCTCCGAACATAATCCAGAAAACTAGGGAAAAACTACCGACACCTTACCGCCAAGCGGTCACCTATTTCTCCGGCCATATTTCTTTCTACTAAATACTAACGACTAACCATACTACCCAAAACCACAATTCCCACCAACTCCGCCTTTCTCCCAATACAATTCACGATTCACGAGATACGAATCTCTTTTTCAGTTACGCCCGCCTCTAATTGTACTGCCCTGATTCTAACCAACCTCCGCCAAAAAACAACCAAATTCCCCATCCCGCACCAAATAGGGCTCTGCCCGCGCAGGTTAAACATTCCGTCATTTGGTGCGGGGCCCCCGTCAAAAATCAACCAAATGCGCAGGCGCTCAGCGACAAAAAGCGAAAATTTTGAAAAATTCTTACTCCTTCTTACATAAGCACTTACGATTTTCGAACCTCCAAAAATACCCGAATTTTCGCACGAAACGCGCAGGTCAGCCTAAATATGAAGGGCGCCCTTTTTTCGCGCCCAAAAAGGAGTATCGAGACTATGCCGACGTTCTCAACTGAAAATACGTTAAGCCTGGAGCCAAAATCTCCCCTTGGCTCTTTTGCCTGCTCTACTATCTACTTTCTACTTACTTCTCCGCTGTTGCGGATGAATGCGCGCACAAAACAACACCTTTTATGCAAAACAAAGCCAATTTCCCAACCCCTGCTAATG
>Ga0114922_10004638_pt1 | contig 12753 bp, 4 predicted proteins | sample AartaG_FD_100975 | JGI IMG/M metagenome (GOLD analysis project Ga0114922, IMG submission 100975) | Deep subsurface microbial communities from Aarhus Bay to uncover new lineages of life (NeLLi) - Aarhus_00045 metaG | ecosystem: Environmental > Aquatic > Marine > Oceanic > Sediment | place: Aarhus... | reverse complement strand
TTCCGTTTTGCACCGGCTTGCAATGAGAAGTTAAGTTGCAAAGCTCCAATGTTATTGTAAGGTCTCTGCTTCCATTTACAACTACCGTTACATCACAGGACTCTCCATACAATAGTGGTGGCTTCGGGTCTATATCAAAGTCCCTTAGCACCGTTATTATCTCTGGACCTTTAAACACCTCGCTATAATCCGCCCAGCCATACCGTGTATCTGCATACATAAATTTATATGCCCACACTCCTATACGTTCAAAATTAGAGCTTTCTACTGCCCATTTAAGTGCTTTTAGCCCTGGCCCATAATAGTCCTTCGCTTCATATTCCGTTTTCACTCCAAAAGGGTCTATAGTTACAAGCTTAATGCTTGTGCCTTTTGCTGCGGAAACGCTACTGCTAAAAGTCACGGGAATATCCAGGTTCATGAAATAGTCCTGTAACATCTCGTTTTCAATGTAACTCACACTCGCATCTGGAATAACATCGGGACTTAAGATGCTTATATCTAGCGGTATGAATACTTTTGGACCCGGATAAGGGCGGGCAGCATATCCGATCTTTCCCCAGTAGAAGCTGAAGTTATAGCTTGTGTTTCCCTCATAAGCATTATTAAATAGCCTCTCTTTCTCCCATGTTAGCGTTTGTGGATTTGGTGAACCTGTATATGGCCTATTATTTCCTGCTGCCACCCACTCATTAGTACCATCTTCTTTAACCATAAGTTCTACCTCTCCGGGAACGTTTGCGCTTAAACGAACGCTGAAACCAAAATTATCGTTCCACCAGCCTTCTTTTGGACTAAAGCTTCTGCTTTGCCACTTTAGACCGATGTCCCAATTCGTGCAGTTGATTTCCGATTCGCTAACGATACCTGTACATTTCCAGCATACCGTCTCGAATGTTTCACAAGGCGTTTTCGCTCGGAATATGATATTACCCTGCTCACTGACTACCGGCTTACGTTCCACTTCTACCCAGTCTTTATGGTCGCATTTCGCCCATAAGGTTACATAATCCGGGTCACTCATTTTATAATCGACACTGAAGTTAAATAGGATGTTATTTGTTCCTTCTTTCGGGCTCACGGAAAGTTCCCCAAAAACCTCCGCTATTAGCTCCGGACCATCGAAAGAGCTTTTTGTATTCTTGCCGGTAAGAAATTCATAAATTGCAATACCTGATGCTGGTGGGTCTTTAAACGGAACATTCTCAAAAACAAATTGTTTCCATTCTGTTGTAGTTTTATCTTTACTTCTTCGCTCTGCCACCTTATCACCTTTTGAGTCATAAACAGTTAATGTTATATTATCTGGCTTTACCGCCCTAACCAAAACTCTGTAAGTAAATTCCGTTTCCCCTGTCCCTATCTCAGGCTCAAAACTAGCATCTTTGAATTCCGCAATCCCTATTAGAGGTCCTGGATAAAGCTCTGTCTCATTGATTCTGGTGCCTTCATAATAGAACTCGAATTTATAAGTTGCGTTTCCTTCGTCTGCATCCACAAATGGTTGCGTGCCATTCCAGCAAATTAGTTTCCAATTTCCTCTGTCTGTATAGTTCTTCATAGGATCGGATATTACCGCTTCGCCTTCATGTGGATAATCAACTCTTAGCTTTACTTCAATCGCCCTTGTTGAATACACCTCGATGCTATAATTAAACTGGTGATTATAAAGTCCTCTGTTTGGAGTTACGTTATGAGTTCTCCATCTCAACTCAATCGGGTAGAAAGGACCTTTCGATTCGCTTGATTCAAAGGTGCCTACAAATTTATATGTTGAATCGTTAAATCGGTCTAACTCGTGACCATTCAATCTTATCTCCTGCCATGTAAGCGTTTCATTTATATCTGGCGTTCTATAGTCTCTCGTTCCTTTCGTGTCCCATTTATTAGTAGTATGATTCCTTACTTGTAACTCTATTTTGTCGCATACATCAGCATTAACTGTAACGCTATAATTAAAGGTATCCATGTTTGTTCCCTGTGTAGGTGTTACACATAACTCATAGAACTTTTCTTCTATTTTGGACCCAAAGTAGATTTTTGATTCGTTATAAGTACCTATAAAGCCATATTGCCCTTCAAATTCAGTGTCTAAATAGTCAAGCGTCAAATTAACACCAGTCCAGGTAAGAGTCTGCCAGCTACGTGGTTCTGTATAGTTCCTTGCTTCTTTATGCACAAACCCATTTGTGTTAATATTCTTTACTTGAAGCACTATGCTGTCTTCTTTATTAGCCCAAACGTCTATTGAGTAATCAAATGAGAGCCCTTTGTATGTCTTATTCAATGAGGTATGCTCGTTTCTAAAGAGTTCTGTGATGTTTGTAAGTATAGGCCCTCTTTTTTCTTCACTACATCTCTCCTCTCCGCTAGGGAAGGGTTTAAAACAGCACTTATACCACGTCTTGTTCCACTCAACCAGAGATTCAGGAGCTTCCGCCCACGCTCTACATTCGCCTCTGTATAGTTCTTCATCGGTAAACATAACGTTCCTCTTGGTAACGGTACAAAAGCCATTAGCTGGAATAACCGTCATATTGCCCCCCTTTATTTTACATGATGACTCGTCTACCTCTGTAATGTCCCATCTTTTACTTATATCCCTATTATTATAATCATGTCCTACAATCAAACTGACTGTTCCCGCTTCTGTATTGGCCGAGTTTGTTAGGTGTATATTATATGTAAATCCAGTTTGGTAGTTCCCTGTTTCTGGCTGAACAGAGCAATTGATCTGCATTTTGGCTGATATATTCGTCATCAAAAGTATACATGCGAGAACTACAATTATCGTTATTGCCCGCTTCATTTTTTCGCCCTTTCCTACGCTCCACCTGCGATGACGCGAAACTATTAGTTAACATATCCTGCGACCATAAAAAGGGTTATGTAGCGGTTACACGTATTGGATACATGTTGTACCTCGGTATTTCACACATTCGCAACCATTTTTTTCATCGAATTTTAGGTGGGAAAATGCAAATAAAAATCCGGCGGATTAAATGGATTTCCAGGCTCTTCCCAGCCCGTAGTTAAATGATACCTTTTAAATATATTATCTTGCTCAAGAAAGCATAATATCCTACTAAAATTAATTATTGACACCGATTAACGCTGATTAACACAGATTTAAAGTAGTGTATTGGTTTTTTAATTTTGATTTAACCCGTAAAAACTTAATAATCAGGACAGTAGCGTCTGTGTAGATCTGTGAAATCTGTGTCTATGATAATTATCAAAATGGTTAAACTATTTACTGGGAGTTCCCTAACATATTGGTTATTTAAATATACATATTATGAAGCTTTGAAGAAGACATTAAAGGAGGGACCCATATGGCCACGATAGAGATTATTTTAATTTGTGTCGGAATAGTTTTGTCGCTCATTGGGATAGCAGGGCACATATATTTGTTTCTCGAAAGAAGAAAAGCACGCTCAGTCGAAACAATAGAAGAACCCTGACACCCTAAAACGAAATACCCTCTGAAATAGCTCTAAATAGCAGTAGAGCAACAGAAAAGCCTTCGGCATCAACAAACGATTCTTTTTCCGCTGCCCTAGCCAGGTGACTGCCTTTTCTTAAAAATAAATTCTGAGCGATAGTTTTCTAACGTCGGGTCTGCCTTGACTGCTTCATTATAGTACCTCTCAGCATCTTCAAATTCTCCTTTCTCCCTAAGCAACATAGCTTTATTGAATAGTGCCTTTGCATAGGCTGGGTCTATTTCCAATGCCTTATCATAACAGTTCTCCTCTTCTTTAAGGTTATTCAATCCATGATAACCAACACCTTTCATAAGCCATGCATCTTTATACTTGGAATCTATTTCTATTATTTTATCAAACTCTACTATTGCATCCTCATATTTGTTTTTTTTCGAAAGAACAACACCTTTATCAAATAATATCTCTAAATTCTCAGGATCTTCCTCAATTAAAGAATCGTATATACCCAAAGCTTCTTTATAATTACCGATTTTCGTTAACTCAACTGCTTTGTTGATATTTTTATATGTCTCCAAGTGTTTAGAAGATGTTGTAATTTCCTTTTCTATTCTTTTCACTTCTTCTTTTGATTCTTCCAGAGGAATACCCATTTTTTCAAATAACGCTGTAAGTACATCGCATCTAACTAAAGATTTAAGAGTGACACGTAACATCATGGCATTGATCCCTTCGGGAGATTCTCCTGTAAACTTTGCTACTACTTCATGTAGTTCCTCTTCCTCGGATTCTGGTGGAAGTTGATCCTTTTGTTCAAAATAATTTATAATTGCAATTGCAGTCATTATTGTGTCTGATATGTCTAATCTTCTCCCCGATTCCTCCAATCTTTCCATTTTCTTTATTGGCTTTATGGATTCAATAGTATCTTTTAAGTTTTTTACCTCAATCGCTAGTTCTTTTATCCTACGCATCTTCATATAGCAGTATGTAGCAAGTGCGAATATTGCAATGGCCAAAGCTCCAAGAAGTACCCACAGCCACTGCGGGAACAATTTCCACCACGATAGTGGTCTTATCCATATCCCTCCTTCAGGTATAAAAAGATGTCTCGTAATGCTGCTGTTAGTTGGATCGCTATACGTAACTTCAGAAGTTATCCTTGAGATGCCTTCTGGTTGAATCACATCTGCTGGCATCCGGCAGCAAAATACTGTCTTAAAAGTATTCTCCCAACACTCGTCAGAGGACAAGTTACCTATTTCCCACACCATAGTTACGGTGTTCCAATCCGGACCCTCTGAACTTATATGTTCTGTGGTTGGTGGTATGGCGTAGCTCTCGTTTAACGCTCGCAAGTACTTCGGCAGAGTTTCTATCACCGTGACGTTGTTCAGGATCCTGCGTTCAATGCTTGTGACAGTCAAAGTTGTCAGTTCCTTTGCAAGTTCATCTGAAGATTCAGAAACACTCCTCACAAAACCACTATGCTGGGATGTAACGTTTTCTAACATCTTAACGGTTCCATTACTTTGTTCTGTACCGACCGTAATTGCATGTATTACGTATCCGCTTGTATCTAGTAGCTGTGAGTAATTAGATAAACCATCAGTTGTTCCTTTTGCATCAGTGATCAAGACTATCACCTTCGTTGCATTCCCTCGTGGACTCCTGGCGAAAACATCTATACTACCATTTAGCCCTACATGATATAATGTGTCTTCCTCTGCATTACTACTAAGTCTTTCGCATGCTACGGTCACATTGCTATAATCATTTGTTAGATCCACGGTCTCATCTATATCCTCATCCCAGCTCACAAGCCCTACCCGTACGTTTTCACCAAATTTGGCTTTGTTCTTCTCCATAAAAGCTATTATTCCATCTCTCATAACCTCTAAGACTATTCCACCACGCTCAATTAAGCTGCCTGAGGTATCCACTGCAATAACCAGGTCTGTTGGTGACATGCCTGCAAAAGCGCATACCCTCAGGGTAACATTGATGATTTCGCCTTCCTTCGGATTGGGGCTGTCACAATGCACGATATGTGGCTCTAAGTATTTTGAGACATTCAGATAGCCATCACTCTTAGGATACCACTCTGGTTCTATCGGCGGCTCATCATAAAGTCCATATTCCTCACAAAAAGTCCCTTTAAAGTGGTTACCGAAATACTCAGGTTTCGGTGGCCGCTCTTCTACTATTACTTCTCTTATTGATGTGTTAGTGCTTCTCCAGTACTTACGTTGATCTTCGCGTGGAAGCTCCTCTATTCTATATTGTCCTGGGATTGCATCTCTGTATATCACCCTGCCGTTCTCATCGGTTGTAAATATCTCGTTCACATTTGGACCACTGATCCAGAAATCCCAGCCTGCTAATCCATCCTCATCGCTGTCCCTAATACCATCTCCGTTTGTATCATTGAACTTATAGATGTTTATCGGTGTGTCTCTGTAATTACCAAAAATCGCCGGTGTGTCTTCGCATGGATTTATATACACAGACTGCGTGTGTGGCGTGCTGTTTCGCCAGCCTACAGGAATTGTTTCAGAAACACTATATCTAAGGTTTGCAGGAAGTTCGACAGTGCTGCCCCCTTTCTCGTCTGTATATCTGATAATATCAATAACGCCATTCAGTCCTTTAACCTTAAATCCCCAGTTAGGTAGTGGCACTTCTCCTGCGTCCCAATTCCCGTTATGGTCTGTATCATTGAACTTATAGATAGTAAGGTTGCCCACTTCATAGTTTCCAAATTCGACTTTCAAACTATTATCTGTTTCCACCTTAACTATTTGTGAAGTGGTATTACTGCTCCTCCAACAATGATTTGGTTGTTCGGTTATTGTATAGTCTCCATCGGAAAGCTCTTGCACCGCCCATGTCCCATTGTTATCTGTTTTACCAGTAGCTACCTCACGTCCATCCTGTGTTATTATGAATTTCCAATTAGCTAATCCCACTTCACCGCTCTCTTTCTTTCCATTTTGGTTTTGGTCGTAGAATTTTGAAATTATAAGGGGCGGCATAGTGTTTCCAAAGATTGCTTTGGTAACCTTGCCTGCCCTAACTTCTTTCTCTTGCGTAATTGGAGTGGTGGCTATCCATCCCTTCTTCTTGTTTTCAGTTATACTATATCTTCCAGGTTTTAGTTTGAAAGCACAAAATCCTGTTTCGTTTGTTTTACATGTATCTACTGTCTCTCCATCCTGTGTGACAGAGAATTCCCAATTAGCCAAGCCTTCTTCATCATAGTCATATACGTTATTTCGGTTAGAATCATGGAACTTATGGATTAACAGCGTTCCGTTTGATATAAAAGAATTAAGGAATTTTACTGTTGATTCTTTACCTTTTTCCACTCTAATCGTTATCCATTCTTTGCCTTCCTCTAAAATAGGTGCATTTGTATCTTTTTTTATTAGTTTCCAGCAGGGCTTAGGGATTTCTTCTATTTTGTAATCTTTTCCTTCATAGTCCCCGGGTACTACTTTTCTTATTTCCCCTATATCATCAGTAGGATAAGGAATAGTATTTCCATCAGGATCCCTGACGATGAACGTCCAGTCCCGTAACCGTTCGTCTTCGTCGTCTATTATGTAATTTTGATTTGTGTCATTGAATTTAATAATTATAAGTCGGGCGGATATAGAGTTTCCAAAGCACACGTTGGTCGTTTTTCCCTCTTTCACGGTTACGGTCTGCTCAAGGAGTGTAGTGTTATACCATCCAATATCTCTCTGTTCAGGCTTCAAAATTTCCTGAACAATGTAATCTCCGGTGGGTACAGTTGGTAAATAGATAATCCCATCAGTATCAGTTATTTTATTATAACTTTCACCATAGTGATCTGTAATGGAGAACTCCCAATCTTGAAGACCCTGCTCATTATCATCGCGATACTTATTATTGTTAAGATCCTCAAATTTGGTAATAGCTAAATCTCCTAAGCTTTCTGCAATAAATATTTTACACGCACCGCGGAACTCAGCCCCAGCCTCTCTGGAATAATAATAGAGTTCTACCCAGTAAGTTCCTGCTTCTGATCGTTCTGGAATCGTAAATTCAATAGAGCCCCCTCTTATGGGACTATGCTCTCTAGGATATGTATCGTTAAGCCAATAGACCTTAGAACATCCCTGCACTGGTCTTCTTGTTATATCATCTACAATCTGGATAGTATAATTAATGCCCGTAGTCTTATAGGGGATAGACAACCAACTAGGGTTAACTTTTCCTGTGCCATCGTTAGGAATTGCTGAGGGAAGTCTTTGACTTTCCGGTACTGTTATATATCCGCTAACTAATTGACATGATACTACAACTAATAAAAATATGCATATATATCTCAATAGACCTTTTGACCCTTTTAAAGGGTTCTTATCCATTTTATTTACTCCCTTCACTCATTTTTGTAGCATATAATATAGAAAGAGCTACAATTTCTTTGAATTGTAAATTTGATTTCTTAGCAAATTCTTTTAATTCGTCCCTGCCTATCTTGGCAAGCAAATCCAATGTATCCTCTGGTGATTCAATTTTAACTTCAAGAACCATGCTCTCTATCATCTTTTTTAAATCTGTTGGCAAAGTCTCTTCACCTTCCTCAGTTAAGATGTAACTACCTTCATTAACCAAATTGGGCTTAGCCTTTTGAGTAGTAGCTAGACTATCATTTAAAAAGTTCTCAGTTGTCCAATTCTCTATTATAGCCCATTTGTCACTTAGCCATTTTGTATCTTCTTTTTGCTTCGTTATATCTTTCTTTTGCATCTGTATATTCGTACTTAACTCACTTATATGCTTCGTTAATTTGATTACATTGCCCTGGCATTTTCTCTCGTGACTTTCTATACTCGTACCTAAGTTACTTACATGTTCCATTATGAGGGTCTTTATAGTATCGTTAGTTTCTATTAAATAAAGAAGTATCATGGAGATCGCCGCGAAGGCGAACAATAATATTATTATAGCAGATAACATATGAAAAGTAAAAGCTATATAACCTAATAGAGACACGAGACCAATTAAAGCTACAATAGCACTTACAATAGCAAAAATACCTAAAAAATATTTTAAGATTTCCATTTTTATCCCTCCAACGACGGTATTTTCTCTTCTTCAATTACTCTTCTGCTGCTTTCATAACTCCTGGATGCTCTTAATTCTTCCATTTTATCAATTCTATCCTTTAGAATGCACATTTCCGCTTTCAACTGATCTATCTCCACCTTTAATACTGGTACGTCCAGTGGACGGTTGACCGAGACACCTTTTTCTACCGTTATCGCTTCCAATTGTTTTTCCCTCCTTTTGTCTATCTTCTGCTTACCCTCCTCCGCCTCTTTAACTTTTAGTCCAAGGATTTCATCACTGCCAAATCTTCTATTTTTAATGTATGCAAGAGAAAGAACCAAGAGTTTAGGGAAACTAATATTTTCTATATTTTTTTGGGGATCTTTAACAAACTCAAGAAAAATATTTATACCTATCGCTCCAAGTAACTCGGATGGTCTCTCAATTGCCGTAGAAACCGCATTAAGTCCCTCTTCTAAACAGTTTAAAGCCATTTTACCCTTATTTGTTAATATATAATCTCCCGCGTCTCCGTTATTCTCCACATACTCCCAGTCTTCCAATGTTTCACGTTGGAACTCATTAAAAAGTTGGTCAACTTTATCACCACCTAACGCATAACGGTAGGTGGAATATGTATCCTCACCCATTGCCAACATTGATGTTAAAATAACTTCATCCTCGCTTGCTACTGCCGATTTGATCTTGAATATAGAGTTTGTAAATATAGGCATAATACCCTCATCCAGGTTATTTATGGCATCCGTCACTACCTCCTTTAAAATACCTACAATTCCTATCATATATTTATATGTCTCCTCCCTTTTTTGGGGTCCTATATCCATGGGCAGCAGAAAGCTTTTCGCCTCCTGCAATATCTTCTCTACCGCCCTATTTTCGCTTTCGTATACCTTTTGCTCGCCTTTCTCCTCAATAATTTTCAGGTTGTAGGATTTGCCAACACCGATCTTTAGGGTTGCTGTCCCCTGTGCTCCTTTTTCGATCGTTATTTCGGGTCTGTCTCCCGCCGCGGGTTTGCATATGATTTCGTTGTCCGTTGAGTTGATTTTTAGATCCTCTGCCCAGTCAATATCGAAAACATTCCTGAGAGACCACATGAGTTTATTCTTCGCTTCCTTGTTATCATCCTGGACTCTGTCCCAGCTAAACAAATACTCTCCTTCAATGCCATCCGTTGAAATGTTCTTTAAAATATTTTCAACTGCGCCATTCTTTCCTTCTATTAAATCTTTAATAACCTTTCTGGCTATCTCCTCTGTTGACAATGCTGATTTTTTCTTCTCTTCTTCTATTAACTCTTTAAACGCAACTAATAAATCTACAAAGTTTTGTGCCTCTTTTAATCTATTGTATAACGTATCTTTAACATCACAATTTCTCAATAAGAGCAGAACTTCGTTCTCCCTACGTTCTCCTTCTTCCTTGCTCGTTTTGCTTTCAAACAGGATTATTTTTGCACTTACGTCATTTAATACGTCCGTCCTCTCGGCAGCTCTTTTAATAATTTTTATTTCTTCTGTGTTGGTATTAAATTTATTACTTAAAATTGCCTTTATATCGTCCTCATCTCTGATGTCCCTCACATAACCGATTACTTTATCTGCATTTTCATACTCACAGTTGGCCAACATCCCATTATCTAATGCCTCAATAATTAAGTCCTTCGTATTTGCATTTACATTGCCGGATGCATAGCATGGCACAAAGATTGGCGATCTTTGCTCCTGCTCTTCTAATTTCATATGATGTTTTAATTGCGCCCAATCTATATCACTACCGCTCTCTTCACAAGCAGTAATCCCAAAAGCAGGATAGATTATCTTCGTTAACTCTTCATCTATTTTTTCCGCATACGCCATCCCATGTATCTTTCCTGCGTATATGTTTTGCTTACCGTCCTCATTTTTAACTTTTAGGTCATGGGTTGTATCATTGTTGACTTTTATGGTTGCTTTTTTACCATCATCACAGATTGTTATTTCGGCGGAATTCCCACCCTTAGAGATGCGGATGGTGTTACCATCCTCTTTGGAGATTTCTGCATTTTCTGCCCACTTGAGATCGAGGTCTTCCCTAAGGAAACTTAAGAGTCTACCGTCGACTTTTTGGGGGACGTTGTCCCAGCTAAACAAAAACCACTCTTCCACTTTTAGGTTGTAAATTCGGCCATCGCTAATTTTTAAGATCGCTGATTGCCTCTTATCATCAATTTTTATTTCTGCAAAGTTTTCATTGGCATCATAAATGTGGTAAATTTTATTTTCAGCGTAGTCGAATTTGCTTCTGGCGATTTCTGCATTTGCTACCCAATCCATACCGAACTCTTCGTCTAGGAACTTGTTGAAGTTTTTTCTATCGCTCGAAACCGCTTCATGCTTCTCTAATTTCCCTCTTGCTTCTAATCTATCCATTAATATTTCATTATCCACAAGTATTATCCCATCTAAATCTGCTGTGGCTGTGAGATCGTTGAGTGCTAATAGTATATTAAAACATCGTCTAAACCAGGGCTGTTGTGAACCCAGATATTTATTATCGTCTTTTCCGCCTAATAGCCCCAGCGTAAAATATCCACGCGAACCTTTTCCGAATTGTTCCGCTAAAGGGCTTATGACTCCGGTACCTGTGCCACCACCCAGGCCAACGAAGAAGAAATTACCCCGGCTGCCAATCTCTGTGCCTTTCTCTGCTGCCTTAGATATAACCTCGTAAACCTCATATCGTACCTCTTTCATAGAAAAAGGAAGCATTTGGAGTTCCGGATGATGGTCAAACCCTTCGGAATCAAGAATATCCTTGTCATATTTATTCACTATCAAAGGCCGTGTTTTTTTTATCATCTTGTTATAAAGAAATCTGGCTTTATCTGAAGCTCCCGTTGCACCACTAGTACCGCTAAAAGAATCAACCATTAAGCCTTCTAACAACACAGCCTCTTCTTTAGCCTTCATAGCTTCAGCCTTTCTATCCATTGTACGATTAATGCTTTTTATTTCTCTTACGATATGCTCTTCATAACTCATCCAGGGTGTGTTAGCCAACAGTTCGCCCAACGAGTAGTCCCACGCATCCAAATATTCATCCAGCTTTATGTATTTCTCAACTTCTTCTAGACTATATGAGGTCTCTCTCTCTTGAGCGAATATGTGCTCTCTCAGTTCTTTCAGTTTATCCCTCATCTTTAATCGGGACTCATTCGCCAGTCCGTTTTCCCATTTCGCCAATTTCTTGTAGTCATTCAATAAGATGTTCCGGTATATCACGTTAACACGTTCTATGAAATGAACTACCATAGCACAGCCACAACCACCGAACCCAATCCTATAAAATCGTCTGAGCATTTGCCTACGTTTCACCTCCTCGTTTTCTTACGCTAAATAATAATAGAAACGTCAATAATATAAGAAGTATAACACTTGCCCAATACAGATAATATTGCGTGATCATACCGTTATAATACGATTCTGTAGCGATTGATGCAAGATCCAGAAGCAATATTATAGGGAATAGTATCAATGATAAGCGAGCAATCCATAACACTTGTGCTCCCAAATCATGTTTTTCTCTAACTTCATCTAAAAAAAACGTAGCTATTATCCAATCCCCTAATTTATTTCCCCCCTGTGTAGATACACATACAGCTACTACGATTAATATAAACGCACCTGGTATCTGATATACAAGAAACATAAAAGGCGAAATTATAACAGTAAATACGACTGCGACCAGCCAGAGCATCCAACTGGCATGGATCCGCCTAAGGTATATAAAGACATCTTTCTTTTCTTTCGTTTTTCTACCGCCTTCCGCTTTCTTTTTCCATGTAAGTCTCGGGAACATTTCTAATCCTCCTTCTTCTCTTTCTTCTCTTCCGCACCTTTTTCCCGTTTCTTCTTCAATTTACCTAACCCTCCTTTTAATAACGATGAAACGGGAACTCCTGATAAGACGGACAATAGTGATATCCCAATGACTCCTAATGGTACTAATACCATAGATACCACAGGCACAAGTGGTGGATCCCATGATAATAAAGGCACTGCCCGCTCTATATAAGGACCTGTCCCCTTTATTATACCCTTATTCCCATGTACGCCCTTCCACGCGATCGTATAGCTTGCGTTTTTACCGCAATCTTCAGGTCCAAAGATAGTAGGCTTACACTTCCATGATGCAGGCTTTTTTCCGCCTGCGGGAACTTCTA
>Ga0114922_10004637_pt1 | contig 12753 bp, 11 predicted proteins | sample AartaG_FD_100975 | JGI IMG/M metagenome (GOLD analysis project Ga0114922, IMG submission 100975) | Deep subsurface microbial communities from Aarhus Bay to uncover new lineages of life (NeLLi) - Aarhus_00045 metaG | ecosystem: Environmental > Aquatic > Marine > Oceanic > Sediment | place... | reverse complement strand
TGTTCCTTGGAATGTGGGTCTTCCACACTGTTAAGTACGCGAAAGGAGGGGGTTTGGTTTCTTACATTTCTGCGAAAACTGCTATTTTTCAGACCTTTGCCGCCCTCCAAGCAGGCCCGAACGACCCAGGCAACAGCAACGAGATATCGCCCATAGCATCGTAATCACCTTCGTCGGTGTTTATTCGGATCGTAGCACCCTGGTAAAGGCCATCGATAGCTCGGATCAACGAGCTTGTCGAATCGCACGCAGATCTCGGGTTTTCCTTGCCCACCGCTATCGCAGACCGACGGTCTCGGCGGCTCGGCCACGCATACCTGTACTACTAATGTTCGATTTCTTCGCACCCCGCGCAAATTTCCCTGCCGCATGTTCGCAACCCACGTGCGGGGCTTGGGTTGCGGACGAAGCCCGCGCTGTGCAACCACAATTCCAAAAACCCCACAGCACATTGCTCTGAAACACAAGCAACGCTTCATTTTTTGTTCTCCCATAAAAAGGGGTTTCCAATTTGGCCAACACCGCCTTGATCGACACTCCTTCCCCCACGACAATTGCAGGGATACACAAAGGAGGATCGAGTATGTTTCGGTATACCGTCGTAGCACTGCTCACACTGCCGGCCCAGTCGCTCGGGGAAGGCGGAGAAATTGGCGTAAAGAGAAGTGGAATGCCCCCTTGACCAAATCAGGGACGGAGCCCAACACGCCGCTGACGACGGTGGGGCCGATCCATTCCATACTGCAATGTTGATGGGTCATGCGCTGCCCCGGGCATTCGGCAGATACAAGAGTCGAATACCGTCCAAGACCGCAAAGTCCGTTCAATGTATCTACGACCATTACAAAATAATCGAGCTAAGAGAAGAGTAATCTGGGAGACTCCAGCGTGGATGAAGATCGTGCCTATGAAGAAATCGGACGCAACTACAGGTATTTTCTGGGCTGGCGGCACAAACTCGTAGCAGGCTACTTTGCTATCATCGCAGGTTTGGGGATTGCCTATTGGACGACCCAGAATGACCAAGAAACATGGCCGCTTCTTTGCTTGGCAGCAATCGTACTCAGTGTCCTATTCTGGATGTTTGACCGGAGGAATATGGACTTGTACCGGGCCTGTCTGGAAGCCGGACAACAACTGGAGGCGGGCAAGGGCGGACTTTTCGCTCTCAAGGGCGGACTTTTCGCTCTGCTGAATACGAGGAAGCTGAGGCTTTTGAACCATTCCTTGGGCATTCGATTGCTATACTCCTGCGTGGGTCTAACATCTGGGTTGGTCTGGATCGAGGATCAATCAATAAGTGAGAGTGTGGTGAAACTCTATGTCGCTGCCGCGCTTATCTTTCTTGTAGTGCTTATCCTATTTGAAACATATTGCGTGGAACGGACGAATTCAACTATGGCTACGATTGAGGAATGCAAAGCCGCTCTCCAAAAGCGGTTCAAGACGAAACAGGACGTGATCAACTTCACCGAGGATTGGGGAGGCGGCCACCAATCGAATACCGGATGGAGCGAAGACGACTTTATCCGCAATAACATCTACCGCATTGTCAACGACGCTCACCGAAAGGGCTTGCTTGACACATTGGAATTGAAACTCGAACTCCAATCGGAGGCCGAAGCGAACCGGATCAATACGGTCTGGACCAATCGGCGATCATGGATCGCAATCGTAATCTCCGCCGCTGCGCTGATCGCGTCGATCATTGCTCTATCGAAATAGACCCCACGGCTGTCCGGTGGGGCCGGGGAGAGTCGGCGCGTGGCTCTCCTCCCTTTAATGCCGGTAATTCCCCTTCCGCCGAACGAGAAAGGGCGCTGAAGCGTCCCAAACGAAGGGTCACAATTGTGACCCTATACCTTTCTGTCGCCCGGTCGAGCGAAAACGTCGCAGGAAGGCGGCACCGCCTTGCAGTGGTCCAATCGAGGCCAAAGAGACTCTCTCAGAAGTGTGGGACGGGTTTTCCAACCTGTCGTTTGACCGGCTGGAAAGCCGATCCCACAGACACCGGCTGGAAAGCCGGTCCCACAGACATTTGAGATACACTTTGGGTTGGGCTATGATGTCAGCGGACGGGGGTCATTGACGACCAGGTCCCATGCAGTGGGTGTCGCAGGCAACGGGTCAGGCTGGAGACAGAGCAGCCCACCTGCGGAATTCAGGTGCCGTGGGGTCACCTGGTCGTCAATGACCGCCGTCGTAGCGTCATCCCTCGTGGGTGACGTACTACCGCCGCCCACAACGGGCAACGCTACCGGGATGGCTCGGATGTCGTATCAGGTTCTCGCCCGCAAGTACCGCAGCGCTACCTTCGACGATCTCGTGGGGCAGGAGGCTATTGCAGCCACGCTCAAAAACGCCGTGGCCACCCAGCGGGTGCATCACGGCTACCTGTTCACAGGCACGCGCGGCGTGGGCAAGACATCCACCGCCCGCATTCTGGCCAAGGCCCTCAATTGCCAGTCGTTCGACGCTCCCTCTCCCACGCCGTGTTGTGAGTGCGAAGCCTGCAAGGCGATCGCCGAGGGTGAGGACATCGACGTGGTCGAGATTGACGCAGCCAGCAACACCGGTGTGGACAACATCCGCGAGCTGCGCAGCAACGCGACGTTCCGCCCGGCGCGGTCGCGATTCAAAGTCTACATCATCGACGAGGTGCACATGCTCAGCACGGGCGCGTTCAACGCCCTGCTCAAGACGCTGGAGGAGCCGCCCGCACACGTCAAGTTCATCCTGGCTACCACCGAGCTGCAAAAGGTCCCGGCCACCATTCAGAGCCGCTGCCAGCGTTTCACGTTTCGAGCGCTGTCGCCGGATGCCATCGGCGAGCATTTGAGCTTCATCCTCAAGACCGAGTCCATCACGGCGGAGGAAGCCGTGATTCGCCGCATCGCCAGACTGGCGAACGGGTCGATGCGCGATGGGTTGTCCCTGCTGGACAAGGTGCTTTCATTCGAGCCGAACGACCTGACGATGTCGGCCCTGGAGCAGGTTCTGCCTCCGGCGCACGATGAATTGCTGTTCGCCCTGGTCGGGCATATTCGTGAGGGCGACGCCGGGGCGGCGCTCGCCAAGCTCGACGAGGCCTTAGCCGGTGGGCAGACCGTCTCGCGGTTTTGTGACGGTCTGATCGAGTACCTTCGTACGCTGATGCTGCTGCGCGTTTGCGGGAGCGAGACGGAGCTGGTGGACGTTTCCCAGCAGATCAAGCCGAGGCTGGTCGAACAGGCCGATGCGTTCGACCCGCAGACGTTCGTGTATATGATTACAATCGTCGAGGAGCTTCGCCGCGGTGCCAAGTACAGCGGGTCGGGGCGGGCCCTGGCTGACGCCACGTTGGTTCGGCTTGCGATCAGCCACAGTTTTGCCGACATCGGCGATTTGCTCGCATCGATGTCCGGTCCGCAGAGGCAAACCGGGCACGCCGCGTCCGTGGTCGAAAAAAAAAAGTCCAGCGTCGCAAGCCCGGTTGTGACTCGCAGGCCTGAACAACCGGCGGCACGGGCTGGCGTCGCATCCTCATCAACTGCGGCAGCGCCGATGGCGGGGATCCCGGCCAGATCGGGAGGGGCATCCGAGCCTGTGTCGCAGCCGGGGCGCGGTGATCCTGGCGAAACCACGTATGATAGCAGCGGCCCGCGCGCCGCGTTGAGCTCCTCTGAACGGCAAAAGGTGGCAGATGACCCCGTGGTCCGACGCGCCCTCGAACTGGCGGAGGGAACCCTCGTTGACATCCGCCGGTCAATCGGCACGATGCAGCAAGACACAGCGACAGCCGAAGCACGGTCGAAAGAGGAATCTCATGGCACTTCACCATCCCCGCAGGAGATTTGACACATGTTAGGCGGTTTGGGCAATCTGGCTAATCTCATGAAATCCGCGAAGGACTTGCAGAGCAACGTGGCCGCGATGCAAGCGGAGCTGGCGCAAAAGAGATTTGACGCCGAGGCCGGCGGCGGGCTGGTGCGGGCGATCGTCGACGGCAAGGGAACACTGGTTGACATCAAGATCGACCCTCAGGCGGCGGCGGACATCGAGCTGCTGGAGGATCTGGTAAAGGCCGCTGTCGGTGCTGCGGTCAAGCGAGCCCAGGACACCCTACAGGCGGAATTGGCGAAAATGACCGGCGGCCTGAACCTCCCGCCGGGTCTGGCCGACATGCTGGGCGGTTCCTCGTGAGACCATGAACGCCGGACACATTGAGTCACTCGATCGTCTCAAGGCGATGTTCCAGAAGCTGCCCGGCGTTGGGCCTCGCAGCGCCGAACGGCTCGCCTTCCACATTTTGCGCAACTCGCGCGAGGAGGCAGCCGCACTCGCCCAGGCGGTTATGGATGTCAAAGACAAAATAACCCATTGCAAGAGGTGCTTTAATCTCACCGAGACGGACTTGTGTGGGGTTTGTGCGGACCCGCGGCGTGACCAAGGCGAGATATGGGTCGTCGAGCAGCCGGCCGATGTGGTGGCCCTTGAATCCACCGGCCAGGTCCGTGGGGTGTACCACGTCCTGATGGGGCACATCGCCCCCCTAGAGGGCATCGAACCGGCGCACCTGACCATAGATGCTCTGGCTCAGCGGGTGCGAGCCGGAGACGTCCGTGAAGTGGTGCTGGCCCTTAATCCTACGCTGGACGGCGACGGAACGGCGTTGCACATCCAGAGTATACTGAGCGATCTGAACGTTCGCGTTACCCGCCCCGCTCGCGGTCTGGCTGTCGGCTCACAACTCGAATACGCCACTGCCGCAATGCTCGAGGCTGCGATCCGCGGCCGATCGCCGATGTAATCGCGCCCACCGGCTCGGCCGAGGCTGTCGCTTCCTTCCAAATTCTCGCACTCCGGAACCCGGCTCAGATACTCGAACCCGATTTCATGCTATAATCTTGTAGGTGCAGGCTTGCCCTTCCTGCGGCAGGATCACCCCTGACGTTGCGTGTCGGGAGACGGGGGGCTCGGCTTCATCTCGCGGGGTTGGGAGAATATAGGACGGTAAGCATCATTGCATTAGCGGCAGCGAGGCTGGATGTCACAGACGCTTTCACAAGTGATCGGGCAATACATGCGGATGGAGCAGAGGCTCACTCCGCAGCTCATCCAGTCGATGGCCATCCTGCAGATGCCGGTTGCCGATCTCGAAACGCTGATCGCGGAGGAACTCGAAAAGAACGGGGCGTTGGAAATCGAGGAGAAGCTTGAGTCGCCTGATCGGTCGGGCGAAGCTAATGGGCGCGCCTCGTCGGCGGCGGACCGGGAGGAGGCCGCCAGCTTCAAACGCCTCGACCGCCTGGGACGCGAGTATGATCTCGATTTCGAAGACGGCCGGTCGTTTGCCGCCCGCCGGAAGCCGAGCACGGTTGAGCGCGACGGCAAGATGGAGGCGATGGCCAACACTGCCTGCCGAAGCGCCGGCCTGCAGGAATACCTTACGAGCCAGTGGTCGCTGCTGGACCTGCCGGACGATATCCGGGCGGCGGGGGAGACGATCATCACTCACATCGACGACGACGGGTATTTGCGCGTTCCGCTGGAGCAACTCCTCGAGAAATCCAAGCCGCCGACCACGATGGAAACAATGGACTGGGCCCTCTTCGAGGTCCAAAACCTCGAGCCGTACGGCGTTGGCGCCCGCGATATTCGTGAATGTCTGCTGCTTCAACTCGACGCCCAGCCGGGCGATAATCGGATTGAACGAGAACTTGTCGAGCATCATCTGGACGATATCGCGCGTAATCGGCTGCCGGCGATCGCCAAGGCGACCGGCTATTCAGTCGGCGAGATCACCGAAGCGATCAAAGCTATGCGATCGACGCTCCATTTGCACCCTGGGCTTCTGGTCGTTGATCGCGAGGTTCCGCCAATCCGGCCTGATGTTCTGGTGGAGTACGCCGAGACTGGCGGCGGGTTGACCGTTCGGCTGGCGCGCGGCAACACTCCCCATCTTCGTATTTCACCGCAATACCTCAAGATGGTGAAGGATAAGTCCAACGGCAAGGACGTGCGCGAGTTTGTTCGAAAGCGGATCGACGCGGCAGGCGCCTTGATGGACGCCGTCGGTTTCCGTCGAGGTCGCCTGCTGGACGTGGCGCAGGCGATCGTTGACAAGCAGCGTGAGTTCTTCGAGTCGGGCCCGGAGTGGCTGAAAGTCTTGCGGATGAGTGATCTTGCCCTCGAGCTGGAGTGCGACCCCTCGACCATCAGCCGCACGGTAGCGGACAAGTACATGCAGACCCCCCGCGGCATCTTCCCGCTGCGGTCCTTCTTCACCGGCGGTCTCGAGACTGAAAGCGGAGAAACCACAAGCTGGGACAGCGTCAAGGCCCGTGTGGCGGAGATCATAAGAGGCGAGGATCCCAAATCACCGCTGAACGACGACCGAATCGTTGACAAACTCAAAGAAGAGGGCATTGAGATCTCGCGCCGAACGGTCGCAAAATACCGCCAGCAGATGAGCATACCACCCGCCCGCCAGCGAAGGCAGTTCTAGACAGCCGGGTGAAGCGACGAACGGACGCCCAGGCTTGTTCGCGGCAAGACTTCTTGTTAGGATTCCGATTGGTGTCGCCCCACCTCGGGCGGGCGGACTGTTTGGCTCGGAGCCACAAATGACGCCAGCGATGAGAATGAAACGTAGCAATCCCAGGCTTAAGCGAGAACAACTGCTCAAACGTTTCGCGTCGCGGATTCACTTGAATCCCTGGCTGGATCGAACCCTGGTGAGCTATCAAGCCAACCGAAGTGCCTGTTTTTTCCGCTGGTTCAAATACAAGGAGGCGTTCTCTGCTGAACTTGCGCGATATTTCATTCGTGAATTCGGTCAATCGGATGGTGTTCTTCTGGATCCTTTTGCCGGCGTCGGAACGGCGCTGTCTGTTGGCCGTTCACTCGGGATGGACTGCATCGGAATTGAGTTGCTCCCGGTTGGATTCTTCGCGATGGATGCGCGGCTCTGTGCCGAGGCGATTCGCCCCGCGACGTTCAAGCGCCGGGTCGAGGCAGTAGCTGACACAGACTGGTCCGACCACCACGATCCGGATTACGCGCTGAGGCATATACCCATAACGCGCGGGGCCTTTCCAGGAGAAGCTGAGCGAGCTATCGCCGGGTTTCGCGCTTATTGCGATCGCCGGATTCGCAATCCGCACGTGCGAAAGCTCTTTCAGTTGGCGTGTTTGGCTGTTCTCGAGTCCGTCAGTTACACGCGCAAAGACGGGCAGTACCTGCGTTGGGACCACCGAGCCGGCAAGGCTCGGGTCCAATCACGGTTCGACAAAGGGCATATTGCGGATTTCAATTGGGCGATACGACAGAAGCTCCGGCAGATGGCCGCCGACCTTGCTAACAAGGGCGACGACGAGTTACCACTGTTCGTCGGCGTTGGCACCGGGGATTCAAGAAGGATGGGACGTGTTGATATGCGGCATGGTTCGTGTCTGGAAATGCTCCCACAAATGCCGGCCGACAGTGTGAATCTCGTGGTGACGTCGCCGCCATACTGTAACCGTTACGATTATACGCGGACCTACGCGCTCGAGCTGATTTATCTTGGGCTCGACCAGGAGCAGGTCAAGAAACTCCGTCAGCACATGCTGTCTTGTACGGTCGAGAACCGTGCGAAGACCGCCGAAATGAAAGCAATATATCACGCGCTCGGACGGCAAGAGGTTTACGACGACGTTCATACCGTTTTCCAGAAGCAATCGGCGTTACACGAAGTCTTGGAAATCCTCGATGAGGAAGGGCGACGGGGGCGACTTAATAATTCAAACATTCCGCGAATGGTTCGAAACTATTTTTTCGAGATGTGTTTCGTAATTTCCGAACTGGCGAGAATCGTACGGTCGGGCGGTCACGTCGTTATGGTTAATGATAACGTCCGATATAAGGGCGAGGAAGTGCCTGTGGACGTGGTGTTGTCGGACTTTGCCACAAGCTTCGGGATGCGGGTCGAGCGCATCTGGACGTTGCCTCGGGGAAAGGGCAACAGCAGCCAACAAATGGGCGCGCACGGGCGCCGTGAACTTCGTAAATGCGTGTACGTTTGGCGTAAACCCTGATGATCGGTCCGGGGGAAGAACCCTTCCTCAGAGGCGATTGCTAGAATGGCAAAGGCGGATGATCCACACCTTCTGGAGGCGCTCACCAGGGCGTACATCGCACGAGCGAGACTATTCCATAGGGGTATTCACGCCTCAAAAATCGACTTGCTTATCTCAGAGATCGACACGATTGATTCCGCTCGGTTGAACTGGGATCGCCACGATCTGGGTATTTCGGCGTCCGCGCTTGCGCGCATGAAGGATGCTGACGCTCCTGCTCACCAGGTCTTCGCCCATCCCGATGTCATCATAGAGCGTCCACACCTCATCGCATATTACCGCAATATCGTTACTATTTCCAAGAAGGGGATCAGCCAGATTCTTTTCTCCACGGAAGCGTACGAGAGCGGGCTCCGTCATTCGATCTTTGAGGAAGCCGCGCGACAACTATGTCGCACACTCAATAAGATCGTGAGCAGCGTCATCGATGCAACCCCGGGATATACCGTCGACTTGAGCAGACAGGCTATACTGGCAGAGATCGGAACTGAATTGCAAGGCACGTGGGCGAATGTTGTTGGAAGGGGTGCCCCGCGCGCCGTCGAGAAAATGCTCGCGGGATATATCGAAAAGAAACAAGTAGGTGAACGTGTCAGATTCGGGCATTCTCGGCTGGACAACGGCTGGGAGATCCGATTCGCGTCTGAACCCGATGTTGCGTTTACAGACCCAGCCGGGACAAAGCAAATTGCGATCGAGATCAAAGGTAGCCTTGATAAGGCGGGTGCGCAAACACGATACGGGGAGGCAAAGAAATCATTCGCGAAGCAACTTGCTGAGAACCCCCGTTGTCACACCATTTACCTTGCGAGTTGTTTTACCGAAGCCGTCATCCATCAACTACGGTCTGACGGTCAGGTCCGCGATTGGTACAACCTGACATCTATTCTCTACGACGAAGAGGAACACACACGGTTCCTGGAGAAACTCTTTCACATTGTGAATGCACCAGGGTGAACACCATAGGACCGGGGGATGTGGGCAACGCCGTGGTTGAGCCTCATGATCCCAGGAATGACGGGTTCAGGGCATCAGCCCGGTTGGCGGTCAGGTCGACGGTGAGGGTGGTGGCGCCGTAGGGTCGCGGGGGCGCACAGGCTTTTTGGGTGATGAACGCTGTCTGACTGTCGAGTTCATTATGGCGGCGAGAAAAAAGTAGAATGTCTCCTTCTCCCTTCCGCAAGCCGTTCGATCCGAAGCTGGTCAAGGCACCGCCGCAGAGGGCGTCTGCTCCCACCGTCGGCGGCGTGCTCACGGTTTCTGAACTGACGGCGATGGTGAAACGGGCCATCGAAGCCGGTGTCCCGTCGACTGTGTACGTCGTCGGCGAGATCAGCAACTTCAAGCGGCACGGCAGCGGCCATATCTATTTCACCCTGAAAGATCGGGCCGCCGAGCTGTCTTGCGTCATGTGGCGAAGCGCCGCGGCAAAGCTGAAGTTCGAGCCCAACGACGGACTGCAGGTCGTCGCCGCCGGAGGGGTAGACGTGTTCGAGCGGACCGGGCGATATCAGCTCCACGTTCGACGGCTGGAACCGCGCGGCGTGGGGGCGCTCGAACTGGCTTTTCGGCAGCTTCGTGAGAGGCTCGCCAACGAAGGCCTGTTCGACGATCGACACAAGCGCCCCCTGCCGGCTTACCCGAGGCGAATCGTGCTGGTAACCAGCCCGACCGGGGCGGCGATCCGCGACATGCTCCAAACGCTGCAACGCCGGTTCCCGTGCGTGGACGCTTGCGTGTACCCCGTGGCCGTGCAGGGTCCGGGCGCGGCGGCTGAGATCGCCCGAGCCGTCACGCGTGTCAACGATCACGCTGAGGCCATCGGCGGGGTGGACCTGATGATCGTCGGGCGCGGGGGCGGCTCCCTGGAGGATTTGTGGGCGTTCAATGAGGAAGCGGTTGCACGCGCGATCCACCGCAGCCGGATACCGGTGATCAGCGCGGTGGGACACGAAGTTGACGTCACGATCTCAGACCTGGCGGCGGACGTCCGTGCCGCGACCCCGACGGCAGCAGCCGAGCTGGCCGTGCCGATGCTCGCCGACGTGCTGGTGACGTTGGACCGCCATCACGCCGGCCTGACCCGGGCGTCGCAGCAGCAGCTCGAACTGGCCCGCGCCCGTGTGGGAGGTGTAGTCGGGCGGCGCACGTTCGTTGAGCCGGTGACGGTGGTCCGCCGTCGAGAGCAGCGGGTTGACTATATCGCCAATCGCCTGTTGCGCTCCTGCGTGCGTATGCTGCATGAGCGACGGGCGCGGATCGATGCGTTGGAGGCGGTCGTCGGTAAGATCTCGCCGCACGCCTATTGGAGCGGTGCTTCGATTCGGCTTCGCGACCTCGAGTACCGCCTGCGCTGGGCTGCGGCGCGGCGGTTGGCCGGCCGGCGCGGAGCATTGGCCTTGCAGGAGCGTCGTTTGGACCGGGTCTCGCCGCGGCGTGCGATTGCAGGTTTGCGTGATCGACTGGTCTATCTGGACCGCAGAATGGCGGCGGGTGAGCGACACCGGCTCAACACCGACACAGATCGCATCAGCGCGCTCGACGCGCTGTTGAACGCTCTAAGTTACAAGCGCGTACTGAATCGCGGTTATTCCATTACGCGGCTGAAGAAGGGGCGCAGGCTCGTCCGTCGCACCGGGCAGCTCAGGGACCGCACCCGTGTCGTCACCGAGGTCGCTGAAGGAGAGTTCGAATCAGAGGTGGTCAACCTGCACCAACTTGAGCTTTTCGAGTAAACTGGCTGCGCCAGGCGAGTTGGAACGGCTGCGGCGTTCTTCGTTTTCGTGTAGCGTCACCCCTTGTGGGTGACGTAATGATTCTCGCACCCGCAGAGAGCCTGGCAGGATGTGAGAAAGAACTCTCGCACCAGCGGTCGCACCAGCGGAGACACGCTAAACGCAACTTGGGAGAAAGCGTGGCACACCGATTCACATGTGGATGTTGAGATGGCCAAGAAGAAACCGTCCTTTGAGGAAGCGCTGCAACGTCTCGAGTCTATCGCCGAGGAGATCGAGCAGGGGAAGATCGGGCTGGAAGAGTCAATAAGCCGCTACGAAGAGGGCATGGGCCTGATCAAGCACTGCCGCGCCATCCTGGCCAAGGCTGAACTTCGCATCCAGAAGCTGCAAGTCCGTGACGACGGACAGGTGACAACCGAGCCTCTGGATCAGCGAGAATCGGACGAACAGGGCGCGTAACCGCAGGCACCACGTCGAATCCACAGGCAAGATGCCTGCGCCACAGTTTTGGGATACGTTCTTAAATCAAGCTCCGTTTTCGTGTAGCGCACGTAGCGCCGCCCTTGTGTGTAGCGCTGTCCGGATCACTACGTCACCCACGAGGGGTGACTCTACACGACAACGAAGATCGCCGTAGCCCCACCGTGCCCCGGAACGCACAGTCAGCGTTAGTCGCCCCGGTTGGCCGCGACATGAGCGTCACGCGAGGCCTCCAGGTGCATTATCAGCTCAGCCGGCTTTCCGTCGCTTTTTGCCGAGGAGATGAACCGGTTGAACATCTTTTCTATGTATCCGGCTTCGTCCAAGCGGCGTCCATCAGCGCTCAAGAGCGGTTTGACAACCTCAGGATGCATGCGTTCAACGAGGTCGGTGAGATATCGGCGGTCGGCTTTGCTGCAATCGAGCCCCGCGACGATCCGGAGCATCTGCCCCTTGATCGCATCGCTGCCTCGCTGCCGATTGTAGGCCGTCACGCCGATGACCGTGCCGACCGCCAGCACCAGGATAATGAGAACACGCTTCATTTTACGCTCGCCTTGCCAAAACAAACGAATGGCCCCATCAAATCGTCGCGGCGCTCGCAAGCCGAGGGCCTCTACCTCCACCAAGGGCGTAATCCGACACGTGCTCCCCGGCACGCCTGCGACCGGACCCGTCGAGCAAGGTACGTTCTCGACGCACGCAACCGTCCGCCCCATGCCGGCGGCGGAGTCATTCGCCACACCCTTTGTCGCCCTCTTAACATCCGAGCCGGATTCTGTCAAAAAACCTGTCAAATCCGAGTCTGCAGCGCGGCTCGTTGCTCGGACTGACCGATTCCACGTTGCCAAGAGTGTCAACCAGGTGCGGGTATCCAACCACAGCCCGATGCCGCAACACGCGGCAAGCGCTTAGCCCTAGCGGAAGTCTCCGGGGTACGGTGGGCTACTTCGTAGGTTTCGTAGTTTCGTCTTCTTAGAGTTCCTAACACTACAGGGGCTGTCGATTTAGTGCCTTCGCGCGCTCACGAAACGTCTGTCAAGAATAAATACCATAGTCTTGACCATCGATTATCCTGTTTTCGGCGCCCGATGGACTAAATCGACAACCCCTACAGCGCAAGGTCGTCTCGGCAGGTAACGCCGAGAGCGTGCGAAAACACTACTCCCGCCCGCTCAATGCGGGTCAGCATGTGCCAAACGCAAAGCCGCGACGGCGCGGACAACGAATTGCTCTCGATGCGCGCAACCGCTTACCGGAACAAGACTTACGTGCCAGGGGAATTCAGCACTTTGCGCTGTAGGGCTGTCGATTTAGTACCTCATAAACCCACGGCCTCTGGCCGTGGACCGGAATAGGTTCGGACCGTTCCGGCGAGTATCTTAAGCGCGTAGGTTTTCCCTCCAGGAAGGCCCGTTGGGGCGGGAAGGAGAACC
>Ga0114922_10004636_pt1 | contig 12753 bp, 15 predicted proteins | sample AartaG_FD_100975 | JGI IMG/M metagenome (GOLD analysis project Ga0114922, IMG submission 100975) | Deep subsurface microbial communities from Aarhus Bay to uncover new lineages of life (NeLLi) - Aarhus_00045 metaG | ecosystem: Environmental > Aquatic > Marine > Oceanic > Sediment | place... | reverse complement strand
CTCGGCCAGCTCCGAGATCTTCTCGCCAACCTGCGTGCCAGCGCCCACCGTGTTCTCGAACAACAGCTTCGGCTCGCCCGCGCCGCCGGGTTTCAACACTCTGTTGATCGCCTTGACCACCCGGTTCACGCCGGATCGCGGCGTCGACTCTTTGTAGTTGCCGAGATGCGCCACCAAATACTCGACACCGAGCTTCGTGGCTCGTTCCAGGTCCGTCTCGAACGACTTGATCGACTTCGCGTAAAGCGCGTCGTCCGGGCTCGCAATGTTCATAAGGTACAACGTATGAACCGCCGCAGGTGTTAACCCGGCCGCCATCCGCCGCTCCCTGAACAGCGCGGCATCTTCGTCGGTAAGCGGCTTCGCCTGCCAGCCGCGCGGGTTGCGAGAGAATATCTGGAACGTCTCACACCCTCGTGATGCGGCGCGCTCGACCGCGTCGGCTATCTTACCCCGAATAGAGACGTGCACGCCAAACCGCATGAGGCCCCGCCATCAAGGAAAGTCAAACTCCATCTGCGAGTCGCGAATCAGCCCGTACCGTTTCACGAGCCGGAGCATCTGGAGGGTGTCGGACTCGGTGTAGTTGTTGTTAACATGAGCGCGCGAGACCAGTGTCCTGAGAATGAACCGAAACTCAAGCACGTGGTCGACGCCTTTTTCTTTCAGGACTTCCTCTGATCTCGCGCGCATAGGGCCGGACTTCGGCAGCTCAGACAACACCATGATTTTCGAGAACTGGTCGCTGCCGAACGCTCGGCCGGCATATTCAAGTGTTTCGCGACGAACAAACGAGTAGAGAGCATCTCTCTCCAACAGCGACGGGTAGAATATCTCGGTATGCCACCCCTTGACATCCACTATTCCACGCCGCAGCGTCGCGAGGCTCTCGAGGTCCAGGACTAGTTGATCGGTCTCCGGCACATCGGTCTCCGAGAGGTTCGTTATGAGCAGCTCGATGTTCTGTTCGCCTTCCGGATCGTACTTCTGCAACTGGTGTTTGCGTTTCATGAGAACGGTGAAGTTATTAAGCTCGAAAAACTCTCTGACCAACTGAAGGCTGACGTCGCTCATGATCGGTCTCCCCCATCGAAAAACTCCAGCAACTCTTTTGCGGTTCCGTTATTCGGATCGACCAAGAGTATCGAGCGCGCTACTTCCACAGACGCCTCCACGTTCTTCACGCGGGCCAACGTGCGTGCCAGACGCTCGAAAATCTCCACGCCCGTGAAGACTATCCCGAACGCGGAATAGACGTTTCCCTCCGCCAACTCGGCCAGTCTCGCGGCCTCCGAATAGCTTTCGAGAGCTTTAATAGGCGCCCCGCGGTGCGACTGAATGTCGCCCCGCAGCACGTATCCCTCCGCCTGGTAGGGCTGCATCGCAATATACTCCTGCAATACCTCGTCGGCTCTCGTGAGCGCCTCATCGGTCTCAACGATCAGGTGCAGCCGGCTCGCGGCTATCCCCTCGAAGTACAGACCCCCGAAGTTGTCGGGGTTGATCTGGCGGACTGCGCGCGCGTGCCTGATAACCTGCTCCCAGTCTTCCATCTTGAAATACACCAGCGCCAGACCGTTCAGCGCTTTGATGCTTCCCGACTCAATCGCGAGACCGTTCATGAAAGCGCTTTTCGCCTCCTCCAACCAGCCTCCCGCGAGATACGCGTACCCCAGGTCGATACGCGCGCCGACTTGATACGGCTTGCATTGCACAACTCGCTGAAGGATCTCGACCGCATGCCCTGTCTGGCCCATCCTCATGTAGGCCTTCCCAAGCTGATGTTCGGCAGCGACGAAGCCCCGATCGAGTTCGAGCGCCTTCTGGAAGCTTTCGACCGCCGCCTCCAAGTGGCCCTTCATCGAATGGGTGATACCTTCATCCAGGTACTGCTCTTTGTCCACTTCGTGTCCTCGTCCCGTTTTTCCGCAGCGTGCTGCGTTCCCAGGCTCTCAACCCAATTCTACCACAATACGGCACCATTTCCCACGAGGTCATCGTCCCTCCTGCAGGAATACTCAATAACCCGGCACAGTTGTGCTTAACGCGGCCCACCACTCAAGCAGGTTGTCACCGAAGAACAGCACAAACACACCCGACGCAGCGAGATAGGGTCCGAACGGAATGTAGTGGGACGCGGGACCGTGTTTCTTCTTTCTCAGTATCAAGACCGGAATTCCAACCGCGCTGCCGATTACGCTGGCGAAAAACACGATGGGCAGGATCATCTTCCATCCCAGAAACGCGCCCAGCATCGCCAGCAGTTTCAGGTCGCCGCCACCCATGCCTGCCTTATTGAGAAACACCACCGCGAGCACGTCGGCCGCGTACAGGATGCCTGCGCCAAGAAGCGCTCCTGCCAGGGCCTCAACCGGAGAACGCACCACCAGCCCGCTGGACGGCAGCACATACGCCAAAAGGCTAAAAAGCAACCCGGCGACTATTCCCGCGAGCGTGATCCGGTTGGGAATGATGTAGTAGTACAGGTCGATCCACGTTACGACGATCAGCGCACCGATGAGCGCCCAGTAAACCGGCGTGGCAAGTGTGATCGAAAACTTCAGATAGACGCAGAGGAACAGCGCGGCCGTCATGAATTCGATGAGCGGATACTGCGCCGAGAAGTGCGTGCCGCATCGCCGGCACCTGCCCTGGAGTATGAAGTAGCTCAAGATGGGGATATTGTCGTACCACCTTAGAGTGTCCCCGCAACTCAAGCAGTGCGAACCCGGAAAGACAATGGACTCACCACGCGGCACCCGAAAGATGCAAACGTTGAGGAAGCTGCCCACCGTGGCGCCGAGCACGAACGCGGCAACGCCGAGCACAGTTGTCACAACAGGATTCTGCATGTACGGGTAGCTCTCAACATAGGTTACTCGCCACTTATCGCCATCTCCGATATCAGCACTGACGGAGCGCCGCAATGGCCCGTGAAACGAATATCGTCGCCGACTTTCACAATCAGCTTGAGCAGTTGTTCGACGTTGCCGGCAATCGTAACGCCACGTACCGGGAACGCAGGTTTGCCGCCTTCTATCCACTGGCCGGCGGCGCCGACCGATATGTCGCCGGATATCGGGTTGGCCGTGTGCATGCCCATAACCTCGGTCACGTAGAACCCCTTGTCGCACTCACCGATGAGGTTTTCGAGCGGCTCCGCGCCGGGAAGGAGATGGAAGTTCGTCGGGCCGACCTCGGGAACCCCGCGCAACGAACCGCGCCGACCGTTCCCGGTCGGCTCGACGCCCATCTTCCGCGCACTATAGAAGCTGTGCAGAAACGAGCGGAGGACGCCGTCTTCGACGACCACCGTTCGCTGATTCGCGACGCCTTCCCCGTCCATCGGGGCAAGGTATACCCCGCCCTCGCACATGCCGTCATCCACGATTGTCACCACGTCGCCCGCGACCCGCTTGCCCAGCTTGTCTGCGAAGAACGATTTGCCTTTGAGCACATTGTCGCCGCGCACCGACGATACCGCTATATCGAGCAGCTCCGCCATCACATCACGGTCGAGAACGACGGGTACGCTGCACGACTTCACCTGACGCGCACCGAGCAACGAGACCGCCCGCCGTGCCGCGTTTAGACCGACCCGAGGCGTATCAAGCCCTGCGAACGTCCGCGAATGGTCGAAGTCCCACCCTGTCTCGGAGTTGTCTCCCTCCTCCGCAACGGTCATCACGCTCGCCATACACACACCGCCCGAGTAGCCGTGGTTCAGGCCGTGCGAGTTCACAACGAGCATTTCCGCGTCGCTGTCCATGTAGGTCGACTGGCGTACCTTGGTTACCCGGTCGTCAAACTCCCTGGCGGCACGTTCCATCTTTTTCGCGTTTTCGATCTTCCCTTCAGTAGGGACTTCGACGAAGTTCTCGCGCGACATGTCTTGCCGCAACGGCTCGCCCCCGTTCGCGCCCGGCAGCCCGTTATGCTCGTCGGGTGTGGCGGACAGAGCGTTCTCGCAGGCTTGCCGTGCTATGCTTTCGCTGTCGGACAGTTCCGAGGAATAGGAGAACCCAAGCCGGCGGTCTTCAGTGAGCACGCGCAACCCCACACCACTGTCCTCCGCCTCGCGAAACAGCTCCACCTCGCCGTCGGCCACCTGGACGGTTGTCGAGCGGCCTCGCAAAAGAAACGCCTCCGCTTCCGATGCGCCCGATTGCAGCGCGCGCTCAATCAATTCCTCGGCAAACTTTTCAGTCATCGCTCCGCCTTCACGCCTGCCGCCAGCTCTTCCGCGAGCGCACTCACGGCAGGGATAAGTCCCCGCCCCTCACCGTGGTCGCCGATGACCTGCACTATCGCGCTTCCTACGACCACCGCGTCGGCATACTGGGCAACCTCGTGCGCCTGAGACCGTGTCGAAATGCCGAACCCGACTGCAACAGGTTTGCTCGTGAAGCCGCGTATCTTTTCGACCACCGGTTTGACGGCTTCCTCAACCTTATCGCGAACGCCCGTGACTCCCGTTCGCGACACGTAGTAGACAAACCCCGTGCTCTTCTTGCTCACAAACTCGATCCGCTCCTCGCTGCTCGTCGGCGCCAGGAGGAATACCGTCGCAAGCTCATTATCCCGCATCAGGTCCGTGTAATCGCCGGCCTCTTCGGGCGGCAGATCGAGCACGAGCGCACCATCAACACCGCTGTCGACCGCACTGTCAACAAACCGCTCAATCCCGTACTTGAAGACAGGATTGAAATAGGTGAACAGTATGATGGGTATCTGGGTCTGTTTCCGCATCTCGACGACTGTGTCGAACACGTTGCCAAGCGACACGCGGTGTTTCAGCGCTCGCTGAGAGGCCGCCTGTATCGTTGGCCCGTCCGCGAGCGGGTCTGAAAACGGCACGCCCAGCTCGATAAGGTCCGCTCCGCTCCGCTCGAGAGCGACCACTATCTCGGTAGTCTTTTCGAGCGTCGGGTCGCCGGCAGTGATATACGGTATGAACGCTTTGCGGTTCGCCTGCCGTAGTTGGCCGAACATGGAGTCTATTCTATTCATCGTCTACACCCAGATGTTCGGCGGCGACCTGAACGTCCTTGTCGCCCCGGCCCGACAAGTTGATGATCACCAACTCATCCTTCTTCATCTTCGGCACGATCTTCGCCGCATGCGCTATCGCGTGAGCGGGTTCCAATGCCGGTATGATGCCCTCGACTTCGCTCAACAGCGTGAAGGCGGCCAGCGTCTCCTCGTCGGTCGCGTACGTATACTCCGTTCTGCTCATGTCGCGCAGCCAACTGTGTTCGGGACCGACGCTTGGATAATCCAGACCGGCCGATACGGAATGCGTTGTGCTGATTTGGCCGTCCTCGTCCTGCAAAAGGTACGTCTTTGTTCCGTGGAGAACGCCGAGCGAACCCGTCTGGAACCGCGCGGCATGGTCGCCGGTCGGGATGCCGAGCCCGCCCGCCTCGACACCGATCATCCTGACATTCTCATCATCAAGAAAGTCGTAGAACAGGCCTATCGAATTGCTGCCGCCGCCTACGCACGCGATCAGAAGGTCCGGCAGCCGGCCTTCCTTCTCGAGAATCTGGGCGCGCGCTTCCCGTCCTATAACCCGTTGGAAATCGCGTACCATCATCGGGTACGGATGGCCGCCGAGAACAGAGCCGAGCACGTAGTGGGTCGTCCTGACGTTGGTCACCCAGTCGCGCATCGCCTCGTTTATCGCGTCTTTCAGCGTCTTGCTGCCTGCGTCAACGGGCGTGACCTTCGAGCCGAGCAGTCTCATGCGAAAGACGTTCAGCGACTGGCGCCGCATATCTTCCGTACCCATGTACACCTCGCATTCCAGCCCGAACATCGCCGCCACGGTCGCCGTCGCCACACCGTGTTGGCCCGCACCCGTCTCGGCGATTATCCGCGTCTTGCCCATCCGCCGCGCAAGAAGCACCTGGCCGATGGTGTTGTTGATCTTGTGGGCGCCCGTATGGCACAGATCTTCGCGTTTGATGTATACCTTCGCGCCTCCCCACAGCTTGGTTAACCGTTCGGCAAAGTACAGCGGCGTGGGACGACCCACGTACTCCCGCAGATAGTAGTCCATGTCTTCGGCGAACGACGGATCCTTCTGCGCTTCGAGGTAGGCATCATCAAGTTCTTTCAACGGGCTCATCAACGTCTCAGGAACGTACCGGCCCCCGAAAAGCCCGAAATGCCCGTCGTTATCCGGCTGCGCACATCTTTGCGCGTTTGATAAACTCTTTGACTTTCCGCTCATCTTTCTTCCCTGGCGCTTTCTCGACACCGCTTGAAGCGTCCACGGCATATGGTCGCACGGTGCTTACGGCTTCTTCAACGTTTTCGGGCGTCAGACCGCCCGCCAGTATCACAGGTTTGCCTAAGTCCACAACCGTCTTCGCAACATCCCAGTTGAACGTTGTGCCGCTGCCTCCTTTGACATGTTCCACACGGGTGTCCAGATGGTACGCGCACACGCTCTCGTATCGCTTCACCACTTCCAGGTCAACCGAATCGGCAACCCTGAACACCTTGATAATCCTGCCCGCACCGTGGATAACATGGGACAGCGCCTCGCACTCTACCGGGCTCTCCTCACCGTGCAACTGGGCGTAGTCCAGGAACGTCTCGAGACATTGGGATATCGTCGAGAGTGGCTCGTTGACAAACACGCCGACGCACACGGCGTACGGCGGCAACTGCGACGCTATCTTCGCCGCCTCTGCGAAACCGATCTGCCTCGGGCTCTTTGCAAATACGAACCCTATCGCGTCGGCACCGCTCCCTATCGCCATCATGGCGTCATCAACCGACGTTATCCCGCAAACCTTAACCCGTACGCCCCAATAGTTCATCTATCTTGGTCTCAATAGTGCCACTCGTCACCAGCGATTCGCCCACAAGAACCGCGTCTACACCAACAGCCGCCAGCGCCTCGACGTCTTCCCGAGTCTTGATACCGCTTTCGCTCACGAATACCACGTCGTCCGGTACCTCCGAAGCAAGCTCGACCGTCGTCCTCAAACGCGTCTCGAACGTCTCGAGATTGCGGTTGTTTATCCCGATGATCTCCGCAGATGCCGAGATCGCGCGGCCCAACTCCTCTCCGCTGTGAACCTCCACCAGAGAAACCATGCCAAGCTTCCGTGCCTCTTCCATGAAACTCGATAACTCGTCGTCGGTCAGTATGCGCACTATCAACAGCACCGCATCCGCGCCCGCCGCGCGCGCCTCGTACACCTGGCTTTCGTCTATAACGAACTCCTTGCAGAGCACCGGCACGTCAACCGCCGTCCGAACGTTCCGCAGAACATCCATACTTCCGCAGAAGAACTTCTTGTCCGTCAGGACAGAGATCGCGGCCGCGCCGCATCTCTCGTACGTCCGCGCCGTTGCCACGGGGTCGAGATCAGCTGCCATCACCCCGCGGGACGGCGACGCCTTCTTCACCTCCGCTATAAGCGCCACCTCGCCCGGAACCCGGAGCGCAGATCTAAACTCTCTCGCTGCGGGCGCTGATACAGCCTTGCTCTCGAGAACGTCTCGCGGCACAAGCCGTTTACGCTCCGCGACCTCTTCACGTTTAGAAGCGACTATCTCGTCCAGAATCACGCCGTTCCGTCTCCGACCTGCGATTGACTGATGGTACCAACTGGCGATACCCAAGTCAAGCTAACCAGTGCGCCCGGGCACGCGACAGGAAAGGGGGGTTCTCCACGCAGCCCTGCTCTGCCACTACTATTCGAGCCTTCCCGAGAGGATGGTAGATCGCACGGCCACGAAAAGGTAAGCAGCATTCTCAGGTGTTGACAGTGGCAGGTCGTTTCTTTCTGGACCATGGATTGTACACCCCACCTTGACACGATCCCCATTGCACCGAAAAGCACTTGACATCGCAAAGTAGATGTGGTATACTCCGAGGTGGATCCAGGGTTCATTTGGATTCGCTCCGATGATGCCGGGCGTTGGCAGCAGGGAGAGTCAGATGGAGATTCAGAAGGCGCTGGATCAGATTTCGGAGATCCACGGACATCTGGCGAAGACCGACGTGTACCGGGGCTACCGGGCGGTTCCGGTGGCGCTTTCGGGAGTGCTTGGCCTGCTGGCGGCGGCATTGCAGGGGAGACTGGTTGGGCATGAGTCGCCGCAGTCCTTTGTTCTTTACTGGATGGCGGTGGCGCTGGTCGCCTCGGCCACTGCCGGCGGCGGCATCGTCTACGGTTACATGCGCCAGGAGAGCCAACTTGCACGCCGAAGAACGCGCACTGCAGTGGGACAGCTTCTCCCCTGCCTCGTGGCGGGATTTGTAGTTGCAATGCTCATGGCACGACCGGGAAGCAACAGCATCTCGTTCCTTCCGGGGTTGTGGGCGGTTTTGTTCGGTCTCGGAATCTTCGCATCGAGGCCCTACCTGCCGAGAATCACTGGCTGGGTTGCTCTCTATTATCTGGTCGCCGGCACGGTGCTGCTGGCGCTGGCCGGCGACCCAACGAGCTTGCCGCATTGGGGAACGGGCTTGACCGTTGGGTTGGGTCAGACGGCGGCCGGGTACCCCAAGAGCTTGTCGCCTTGGGGAATGGGGTTGACGTTTGGGTTCGGTCAGATACTGGCCGGAATTGTCTTGTATTGGGACGTGGAGAGAAACGGTGTCCGCCGAGAAGAGAGACACACGAGCAAAGCCGGGTAAGTACGCCTACGAAGGGCTTGACCGGACAATGCACGAGAAGGCGAGGCTCGGGATTCTTACGTCGCTTGCGTCCCATCCCGAGGGACTGTTGTTCAACGACCTCAAGGAATTATGCTCCTTGACTGACGGCAATCTGAGCCGTCATCTCCAGACACTGCAGGAAGCCGGTCTCGTCGAGGTCTGGAAAGGCTACCACAAGAGGCGGCCCCAGACTCTGTGCCGCCTCTCCGCCGAGGGGCGCGACCGTTTTCTGGCGTATCTGGCTGAACTTGAGAAGGTCGTGCAGGATGCCGCCGCGGTGAAGAGCCAGACGAGAAAGCGGGACGCGTCGAGAAACGATGTGCTCTCCGAGGGCTGGGTGTCGGCATGAGAGGTCTCTTTTTTTGGTATTAGACTTTGCAATACAAAGCTGACGGGAGCACGAGGAAGAAGGAGAACATTGTGAACAACATCGAGACAAGCGGTATCGGACAGTCGATCAGAAGCTCCCACCTTCCCAAGATCCTCTTAATTGGGTTTCTTGTTCTATTGCTGCAGATCCCAATTACGAAGATCCGAGGAATGATCAGAGAACGCGAGCAGACACGTAGTGGGGCGGTCCGAGAAGTGACGGACAAGTGGGGAGGGAATCAGTCGATTGCCGGCCCCACAGTTGTTGTCCCTTACGTGAAGAGGTGGACCGAGCCGGACAAAGATGGCAAACCCCAGCCTCGATCGCAGGTCGTATACGCAACCTTCCTGCCTGAAACATTGAAGATTGCCGGAACAATCGAGAGCGAGGTGCGGTACAGGGGAATCTTCGCAGTGCCCGTGTACCGGATGTCTCTCGATATCAATGGCCGTTTCTCCCGTCCCGATTTTGGGGACTGGGCAATCGAACCGAACGACATCCTGTGGGATCGAGCGTATCTTGCCGTGCGCATCGCTGACGCACGAGCGATAACCCAACAGGCGGCCCTTTCGTGGAATGACGATGAATTGGCATTCTTGCCAAGCACCGGAGAGTTCGGCGGCAATCAGCCGGGAATTCACGTGAAGTTGAAAGGCCACCTGACCGGCGGGAGTGTCGATTTCTCATTTCCGTTAGCACTTAATGGGAGTGTTGGGGCATTCTTTGCGCCGTTTGGCAGGGAAACGGAGGTGACGTTATGTTCGAATTGGAATGCGCCGAGTTTTCAAGGTGCCTGGCTTCCGACAAACCGTGCAGTCACGAGCGACGGTTTTGAGGCCACCTGGAACATTCCATTTTTGGGCAGGAATTACTCGCAGAGCTGGCGGTCGTCGTCAAACCCTGAGAAAGCGATCTCGGAATCGCTGTTTGGAGTGAAGATGATATCGCCGGTCGATCACTACAGAATGTCTCACCGCAGCGTAAAGTACCAGTTTCTCTTTCTTGTTCTGACATTTGCCGTTCTTTGGCTGTTCGAGATCCGAGTCGAGACACGTATTCACTCGGTGCAATACCTGTTCGTCGGTGCCGGCATGTGCCTGTTCTACCTGCTCGAACTTTCGCTTGCCGAACATCTTGGATTCGTCGCAGCTTATACGGTTGCCAGCGTCGCAATAACTGTTTTGGTCACCTCATATTCCGCCGCCGTGTTGAAGAGCATCAAGCGCGCCCTGGTAGTCGGGGGGGTGGTGACGCTCCTCTATGCCTATCTCTACACACTGCTGACGATTCAGGACTACGCCCTTCTTGTTGGGACAATAGGACTGTTCTTCGTATTGGCGACCACCATGTTCCTGACGAGAAAGGTCGACTGGTACTCTCTAACAAACAGCGCTCTTGCCACACCGCCTGACGAGCGCGAGCAGGAATAGGATGAACGGAGCCATGTAAATGGAAAGCGCTATGGACGAGACCGGACGCTATTTGGAGAGGGCATGGTTGGCCTGGGAGAAGCTGCGGATTGTCTACAACACGGTCCTGCTTGTAGAAGGCCTGACCTCCGTGTACTTCTTGTGGCAATTGGACAAGATCGCTGACTCTCACTACCGGTTTGGCTCGTCGTGGCTTGGCTTCGCAATCCTGTTCGGAGTGGTCGCGAATGTCTTCTATTGCCTCGGGCCGCTGGCTGAGGCTTGTGTCCATCGCCTCCTTGGACGTGGCATGGGTCGAGCCAGATACTTTCTATTTGCAGCGGGGTTGTTGCTTTCGACAGGATTGATTTTCTTGCTCGCAAGGGGTATGTGGCTCGGTATGTCATCCCATCTCGGACCGGTCTCCACCCCCGCTCCGTTGGGTTAGATTGTGGACACGAACTTGGAAGTGTCAAACAAGGAGAATCCAATGGACGAGACCGCGCGCTATTTGAAACGCGCATCCCTCACTTGGGAGATGTTGCGCGTTGTCTACAACCTGGTTCTTCTTGCGGAAGGCTTATGGATTCTGCGAAAGGTCCTCGCACCTGTCTTCCTTGATGGCCCTGGGGTACTCATCCTACTCTTTGGCGTCGTCGCGAATGCGTTCTACTGCCTTGGCCCACTGCTTGAGACCTACGCCTATGTCGGTTTTGCTGAGCGTATTGGTCGAGCCCGGTACGTCCTGTTCGCGACGGGTCTGCTGTTCTCCATGTGGTTTGTTTTCAAGTGGGCAATGCTTGCCGCGAGCCAATTCTAGTGGCTTCTGCGTCCATGAATCCGAGTGCAGGGCAACTCCCAGCGCGCAACCGCGGGATACGTTAGTTGATGCTTTTCCTTTGTTGCGCAGTCACACGCGCCGTGCTGGTTGGCTGGTCTCGCAGGCTTCCGAACGCACCAAGCCTCTTTGACACGTACTCGGAGCCGCTGTCACTGCTATTGCTATACCGCTTCATGGTATAATGTGCCAGGAGGACACGTGCATGGATACGGATGTCGTTGCACAGGATGCGTTGCTGAGGGAAATGGTGTCTCGGTTGGTGGACGCATTCGAACCCGATGCTGTCTATTTGTACGGTTCACGCGCCCAAGGTAACGCAACAGAAGACAGCGACTACGATCTTATGGTCGTCGTGCCGCAATCCGACCTGACGTTTCGTGAACGGTGGCTGAAGGCATTCCGGCTTCTTTGCGGTATCGGTGTGCCGAAGGACGTCGTTGTGCTGACGCGTGACGAATTCGACCGGAAACAGCCGGTTGTCTGCTCTCTTCCCGCGACGGTCGTGCGTGAAGGAAAGCTGTTGTATGGTTCCTGAAAAACGCGACGAAGTTCGCGCCTGGTTGGAAAGGGGTGCCGAAGACCTCCGCGCCTGCAAGGTGGATATGGCAGCCGATCCGCCGATCCTTCGAGACGCTGCTTTTCATTGTCAGCAGGCCGCTGAAAAAGCGATGAAAGGCTTCCTCACCGCACACGACAGGCCGTTTCCCAAAACACACGAGCTGGATGTCTTGGCCGCGAGTTGCGGGGCAATCGACCCTTCACTCGAGCCCGTGCTTGACCCGGCGCGCAACCTGAGCTTTTATGCATGGGCTTTTCGCTACCCCGGTGAAGAGCAAAAGCCCAGTCCGACCGAAGCCCAAGAGGCGTATGCGCTCGCAAGCGCCGTTTTCGATGCTATTCTGAAGCGGCTGCCCGAAGAGGTTCAACCGTAGACGTTCGGTGACGTACTTCCGGAGCAGTGCCTTACGGAGAAACAACGGCGAGGGTGCTTGCCGGCTCTTCGCGATGACGCGTGAAAAACACTGTGTCCGTCCTCGTACCGCAGGCTTCCAGCCTGCATCCTCCGGGCAGGCAGGATGCCTGCGGTACCCATTTCCCCCTCGCGACGCACTTCGGTGAAAGAATTCGCCCCCGAAAACCGTCTATATATATGAAAGGTGAGAATGGCCTCAGAGGATTTCGCCTTGTGAGAAACGGGCAACGCTGCAAACAAGGATCAGGGCCACGACGGTGCATTGACATTGATGCAGGTAAACGGTAACATATTAGCTCAAGATAGTGGCCTGTGGGGCGAGTTTTTTGGGGAAGGGAGAATGAGATTGAAATCGGCACTATTTGTTTGTGGCGGGTGGGAGGGTCATGAGCCCAAGCAGTGCAGCCACATTTTTGCACGCTGCTTGGAAAAAGAGGACTTCAAGGTCGAGGTGTCTGAGACGCTGGACTCTTTCCT
>Ga0114922_10004635_pt1 | contig 12755 bp, 10 predicted proteins | sample AartaG_FD_100975 | JGI IMG/M metagenome (GOLD analysis project Ga0114922, IMG submission 100975) | Deep subsurface microbial communities from Aarhus Bay to uncover new lineages of life (NeLLi) - Aarhus_00045 metaG | ecosystem: Environmental > Aquatic > Marine > Oceanic > Sediment | place... | reverse complement strand
TCGCCGGCCAGTCCCCCCGGCCGCGATTACTGCCCGGCAAGAACTTGCCGGGCCTGTTCTCGTTGCCTCCGCAGTTCTACTGCCGAAGCGGCCGGAATGCTCCCCACATCCACCCCCTCCCAACTCTCCCGCAGCAAAGGAGCGCCGTCAAGGGAGCGCCATCAAGGGAGCGCCGTCAATGGAGCGCCATCAAGGCAGGCGGAGGGGAAGGAGTCCCCCTCCTGTCTTACCGACACGGCGACCGACCTACCCAGGCTCCTCCGGTCCCACTCCCTAGGCCCGCTTGTCCGCGTCTCGGTAGGCCTCTCCCACGATCGTGATCTCTTCTGCCGTCTCATAGAGTCCGACCGTCGCGTAGATCCCCCCGGTCTTGCTGCTGCTGAACCACGCATAGCGCTCGACGAACGGCAGCGATTCGAGCATAGCGATGGTCTCGCGCGCAAAGCGCGCATTGTCCTCGAAGGTCACCGGCGTGCGGGAGCACCACTTCCAGTCGGCGCCCGAGTACTCAGTCAGCCAGATCGGCAGCCCGTACTTCTCCCAATACCCGGTCAGGTACTGGCGCAGGCCGTCAACTGCGTCCGGCTTCGTGATGTCGCCATACCAGTGGAGGCAGATGAAGTCCACGCGGTAGTCTCGGCGATCCGCCTCCTCCATGAAATCGTCGAGCCACTTCGCGCCCTGGCAGGTGCCGGGGCTTCCCAGGCGCAACCCGGTCTCCATCAGCTTCGGCCACAGCTCGATCGCAAGTTCCACCGACACGTCCGCCTGCCCCCTGCTGTCCGGCTCATTGAAGCCGAGCAGTGCCGAGTAACTCCCCGCCTTCACCTCCGCCAGCACCTCGTCGGTCACATCCTTCTCGTCCCAGATCATCGGGATGAACTCCGCCTCGACCTTCTCCTCTCCCGGCTTCGGGTCCGGCCGCCAGGTGTAGAACCATCCACATCCCAGCTCATCGATCACCTTTGGGTCGAGCGGGTCCGTCTTGGCGTCGGTCGCCCAGTGACCGATGCCCTTCTTCCGCACACTCGCCGTCGGCCGCGCTTCCACCGCGCCTCGATCCTCAGCACTCATCTCGCTCTCGTTCACAGCTACTGTTCCTCCACTTCCCGGGATAACCGCCCCGCGCGCCTGCGCCGTCGCCCACCCACATAGCCCGATGGCGACAAAGAACGCCACAAATGATCCCTTACTCACCTCGCTCATACCCTCCTGTCTGGCATTTCGTTGCTTCGGTAGTTCTACTGCCGAAGCGGCCTCACCCCGGTCCGCCCTCTCGCGCCCTGCGGCTAAAGCTCCCTCGACTCGAGCCCGGACGTGACCTTCCAGACCCCGTCCTCTCTGACCATCTCGATCTGAAGACGACGCGGCCTGCCCGTGGTCGGGTTCACCCCTTCGGCCTCCACGGTCGCCGTGTCCCCGGTCACCCACTCGCCCGTCACACGCGTCGCCCCCGCCTCGAACCAGGCATAGCTTGTCCCCCACCCCGAGGCCGCCAAACGTGCCACCTCCAGCGGTTCCATGTCGCTCTCCCTGCCGTACTGCCGGTAGATCGCGTCTATCTCGCTGATGCCATGCTTGATCGCGACAAGTCCCAGCAGTGCCTCCCCATCATCCGCATCCAGAGCGCTGATGAGAACCTCTGCAACCTCCTGCGGTGAGCTATCCGCAGACAAGCCGGCCGGATAGCTCGGCACACCAGCCTCTGCCCCCTCCTCGCTGCCGCCGCCCCCACATCCGGCCACCCACGGCACAGAGCAGAACGCACACAGGAGCACCGCCAGCGCTGTCACCACGCGCGACCCAGACATCGGCCGAACCCTCCCTCAACAAAGTGCGGTCCCCTAACTAGATGGCCGCCATGCACCCTCTCTTCACTCCGCGCCTAACCGGCCCCTTCCCGGCCTCCCCGCCGCTGCCCGCGCCGACGCGAATGAGGGGCCCTACCGACTGGGACGACACCGCTCCTTCTTGACATCCGTGATTCGTTTTGCGACGCTGCGGGGTGCTGGACGCCTGCGACTTCGCGTTGCAGCCCCTCCACGAGTATCTCGAACCTGGCCGGCGGCGCGGCGACATCGCAGACATGATCTTCACTGCGGAAAGAGGGAAATGAACTCGGTGACCGTGCGACCTGCCGCCAGTGAGCACGCGCAAGCGATGGCCGCACTTGCGGACTCATTGAAGGAGTGGTTTACGCCAGACGTGCCGGCCAAAGTGAGAGCCGAAGCTGAGGGCTCGCCAGGCTTGGTAGCTCTTGATGATGACGGCGCGCTGGTGGGCTTCCTGATCTGGGAGCAGAAATCGCACGAGTACGAGATCAAGTGGATTGCCGTTGCGCGGGAACGTCACCGACAGGGGATCGGCAGGCTCCTCGTCTCGCGGCTTGTGGCGCTCATGCGAGACGCCGGCGTGATGCGCCTCCGGGTGGACACAGTAGCCCCCAACGTCGAGTACGAACCGTACGCCAGAACACGCTCCTTCTACCAGGCGTGTGCCTTCAAGCTGGAGAGTACAGAGCCCGCCGGTTGGCCTGACGGCACTGACAAGGCGACCTACGCGATGCTGCTGCTATAGCATAGCCTGTTGCTGGTGCGCCTCCGTCGAAGCCCACAAGAAGCCCGACTTCGGAACGCGCAGGGTCACTCCGCAAGGCACTCCCCGACCTCCCTGAGCCCCGCAAACTCCGCGATGCTCGTCATCGGCGCCAGCGTTCGCTCCACTGTAATATCCCTGAGCACGAGGGCCCGCTCCTGCTCCGTTACCTCGTGGAAGTCTCCGCCGGCCACTGCCCCCTGCAGATGGGACAGGAGATCGTGCATCAGCCACTGGGTGATCTCGATGTTCGTCTCACACAGCCAGGTATCGAACTTCAGCGGATCGCCCATCAGCATCTGGCTGTCGTAAGCGCAGCCGCCGCCACAGGTGGGCAGCGCCGGGCACGACATGCACTCCCTCGTGTCCAGGGGGCTGCGAGCGGCCCAGCTCATGAAGTCCGAGACCGCCTCCTCGGAGAACTCCTCCAGTGGTACGAACGACCGGCCCTCGCTGGCGTTGTACTCGCAGATTCCCGCCGTTCCGTTCGGGGCGACGACTACCTTGCCCCCACAGCCGGCGCAGGCGTAGCGCCTCCACGTCCCATTGATAAACGGCCCGAGCTTCTCGCACATCTGCTGGTGGTAGATGCCCATTCTGCGCGCCGCCAGGAATGTCTCGATCTGTATGCGCGTGGCCACCTCCGACGAAACCTGCCACCGACTCCGCCCGGTGCTTAGCGGATGCAGGTGCGTTATGGCCCCGCACTTGTCGGGCCGCAGGTCGTCCAGCAGCGCCTCGAAGGACTCAACGAAGCGATCCTCCGTCTCCTTCGTCGCCGTTGCGTTGACGCCCATCCTGCAGCCGTGCTTCTTCGCCTTGCGGTAGCCCGCCACCGACCCCTCGTAGCTGCCTCCCCCGGTCGCCAGCTTGCGGTGCCGGTCATGGACTTCGGCCACACCATCGAGTGAGAGAAGCACGAAGACCTCATTCGCTGCCAGGAACTCGGCCGTCTGGTCGTCGATGGCAATGCCGTTCGTCTGCAGCATAATGTCCGTGTTGGCGCTCTCTGGTCCCTCGCGCACGTGGGAGATTGCAGCGAAGACCGTCTCGGGGACCAGCAGCGGCTCGCCGCCGAAGATCACCAGTGTCCGCTTTGCGCCACTCGGCGTCCGCCCCAGGACGTGATCGATGGCATCCCGCGCCTCCTGGGGCGACAGACGGAATCCGGCTTGCTGCCCCTGCTTCCGGACGATCCGGCAGTACCCACACCCCAACTGACAGTCCATCGTCGGGACCAGGTACAGGGTCTTCACATCATGCATGCCACTGCGGGCAGTGCTTGAGGCCGACTCCGGCAGTCCCGAACTCGGGCTGGCGATGAGATCGCGGACGTCAGAGGGAAGCGTGTCCGGGCTCGCCTCCCCGGAGAGCACTGCCCTCACCAACTCTCCTCCGTGCGGTGAGCAGACGACCTGCTTCATCAGATCGGTCCGGAAGACCACCGCGCCCGCCGGGTCCGACATCGTGTAGAGATGTGTATGTGGATGCCCCTCAAACGTGCAGTGAATCACCTGTTCATACGACATGTGACTTCTTTGCTTCTCCTAGCAGGTATTTGATCTTCACACTGTAGCGTCCCAGAACTCGCCATCGCTGTCAAGAAGTGGCGTCCCCTGCCCAACGTCTCCCGCTCTCATCTTCAACCTCTCCACCCCAACAACATACAAGGGCGGGCATTCCCATGCCCGCCGGCCGTTGCCGTTCTTGGTAGCACAGGTTTTCAACCTGTGTAGGCGGCACAGCCGCCTCCCCGCCGTTGTCATGCCGCCGCAGACCCGCCGTACTGTAGGGTACCGCAGGCTTCAGCCTGCACCCGTGGCCGTTGTGCTAGGCCGGGGCCTCCCCGCCGGCCGTCGCCGTTCGCCCTTTCGTAGGAGCGGCATTCCTGCCGCGATCCATCTCCGTCCATCGGCGGAGGCCTTCCCGCCTGCCGTTGCCGTTCTTGGTACTGCGTAGGGCAGAAGCGTGTCTTCTGCCCCCAACCTCCATCCGGAGAGGAGGGGGGAACATGCGAGGGGGGGGACCCCGCTCCGGATCATCCGTTGATGATCCTCTCCGCCTCCTCCCGGTAAGCATCCATCACGTACGGAATGCCCGAGATCTTCGCCGCCTCCTCCGTAAGAGCCATCACATCGTCCCGGCTGATCGCCGACACTCGATACCGTCTGCTCCCGGCCATGAGCTGCTGCAGCCCCACCTTCAGCTTGTCCACAAACGTGTAGATGCCGATCGCCCCCAGCGGCATCTCATTCACCGTGTCCCTCCCGTACTTCTCGACGAGTTCCTCGTAGCAGACGAAGATCTCCTCCACCCGGTTGCCGAACTGTGAAATGGTCCTCGGCAGCGCATCGTCCCCCTGCTGCAGCCAGAGCCCGATGTTCTTGCCCACCATTCCCGGGATCATCATCGCCCGGCCCATGCACACCGCCCTCGTGTAAGGCGCTCCCATCGCAAGCACCTTGAAGACGTGGTCCTCCGTCGAGAATCCCCCGCCTATCGCTATGTCCGGAACTCTCCCCCCCTTCGCTGCCAGCTTCGCGCACAGCTCGTTCGTCATACACTGGAGGTAGAACGTCGGCACCCCCCACTCCACCATCATCCGCCACGGGCTCATCCCCGTCCCCCCCGGCGCACCGTCGATCGTAAGCAGATCGATCTTCGCCTCCGACGACCACTTGATGGCCATCGCCAGCTCTCGCATCGGGTACGCGCCCGTCTTCAGCGTCACTCGCTTCGCCCCCAGCCCTCGTACTCGCTCCACCTCCTTCATGAATCCCTCTTGATCGACGAACCCCAGCCGGGAATGCCGCTCGAACTGCTTCAGCGCGCCATCCCTGAACGCCGCCTGGTTGGCCTCCAGCGATGGATCCGGTGTGACGAGGTACCCGCGCTTCTGAAGCTCCAGCGCCCGCTCCAAGGAGTCGATCTTGATCTCTCCCCCGATGCACTTGGCCCCCTGTCCCCACTTCAGCTCGACCGTCTCCACGCCCAGCTTGCCCACCACATACTCGGCGACCCCGAAGCGCGTATCCTCCACGTTCAACTGAACCACCATATCGCCGTAGCCTTCGTGCCATCTCTTGTAGGCCTCGACCCGGCGGCGCATGTCGGGCGCCTCCACCACCTTCCCGTCGCTGTCGAGTTCCAGCTCCGGATCGATCCCGCACACGTTCTCCCCACAGACCAGAGTGATCCCGGAAATCGCCGCCCCCGCCGCGAAGTGCTCCCAGTTGCGCCGCCCTATCTCCGTCGAGCCAAGTGCCCCCGTGAAGAGCGGAACCTTCATTTTGACCTTGCTCTCGACCCCATACTCGACCTCGGTGTCCACCACCGGGAACAGCGTATTATCGGGATTCCCCTCCGCCCCTCCGGGCAGCCCCTCCGCACCCAGCGCATAGCCCATGATGTTCAAGTGCGAGTAGTCGATGGGATAGTCTTTGTCCGCGCCTGCCGTGAGCGTCCCGAACGGACCCGGGTAGATAACCTCCCGGCCCCGGAAAGAGCTCTTGAACACCTCACAGTTGCCGCGGCAGCCGTCGATGCACCGCGTGCACAGCCCGGACCCCGGAACGACACTGCGCGAGCGGTTCGACGTCTGGCTCACATCATTCGCATTCGGACGTTGCAGGTTCACGCTCCTGGCTCCTCTTGCTTGATCGGTTGCCCGCTGGCTCTCATCGCAGCCGGCCCGGATTCATCCCCCTCCGCCCCACCCGGCCCCTCCGTTCGAGCCTCAGCCGCCACATCGGTCCGCAGTCGGTAGCCGGCTACTGACTGCCGACCGGTCCCATTATACCCATGTGTGGACTCACCTGCAACCCCTTCTTGTCCCCATTCCCTGCCGCCCCTCATCCCTCTAGGACCCTAGAGCGCATTTCATAACCCTCACTCGCCTGCCTGTCCGCTAGAGACGCTGGCATGAAATGCGCCTGCTGGAGCCTGGCGGCTTGTGCTGCTGCTTCATAACCTCAGATGGAGGTTATGAAACAGCTTCTAGACAAACCGGCCGGACGACGGGTCGCGGGGTAGGTAACCGGCCGCCGATGGAGGGGATTGCACCGCTTCGCAGAATCTCCCATCGCGGTGTAGCTACCCGAAAGAAGGAGATATCACCCAATGGAAGGCTCCACTCCAGAGACATCTGCCCCGCTCGCGGTCGAGACGGACCCCTACGCAATGGCCCTCAAGCAGTTCGACCAGGCCGCCGCGCGCCTCGAGCTGTCCCCCGGAATGCGCGGCATCTTGCGCTCCTGTAAGCGCGAGCTCATCGTCCACTTCCCCGTGCGTATGGACGACGGCTCCCTCCGAACATTCAGCGGCTACCGCGTCCAGCACAACGTCACCCGCGGCCCAAGCAAAGGCGGCCTCCGCTACCACCCCCAGGTAACCCTCGACGAGGTGCGCGCCCTCGCCATGTGGATGACGTGGAAATGTGCAGTCGTCAACATCCCCTTCGGCGGGGCAAAGGGCGGAGTCGTCTGCAATCCCAAGGAGATGTCCGAGACCGAGCTCGAGGGCCTCACCCGTCGCTACACCACCGAGATTACTCCCCTCCTCGGACCCGCCTCCGACATCCCTGCCCCCGACGTCTACACCGACGACCGCATCATGGCCTGGATGATGGACACCTACAGCATGCACGTCGGCTACACCGTCCCCGCCGTCGTCACCGGCAAGCCCTTGAGCATCGGCGGATCTAAGGGGCGCCTGGAGGCCACCGGCCGAGGCTGCGTCATGGTCATCAAGGAGGCCGCGGAGCATTTCGGCGTCCGTCTCGAAGGCGCCACGGTGGTCATTCAGGGGTTCGGCAACGCGGGATCGATCACCGCGAAATACCTCGATGAGGCCGGAGCCAAGATCATCGCGGTGAGTGACTCCCGCGGCGCCATCCATAACCCCAACGGCATCGATGTCGCTAACGCGATGACCCACAAATCGAAAACCGGAAGCGTGGTCGGTCTTGCGGGCGCCGGCGCCATACCCCCCGCCGACCTCCTCGAGCTGGACTGCGACATTCTCGTGCCCGCCGCCCTGGAGGCGCAGATCGTCGCCGAAAACGCTCCCCGCATCAAGGCCAGGATCATCGCCGAGGCCGCCAACGGCCCCACCACCCCAGCAGCCGATGCCATCCTACAGGAGAGGGGCGCCGTCGTACTGCCGGACATCCTCGCCAATGTCGGCGGAGTCGTCTGCTCCTACTTCGAGTGGGTGCAGTGCCTCCAGAAGTTCTCCTGGTCAGAGCACCAAGTCGGCGACAGCCTCGCCAGCTTCATGAGCCGGGCCTTCCACGACGTCTATAGCCTGGCCCAGCAGCGCCGGGTGGATATGCGCACCGCGGCCCTCATGCTCTCCATCTCCAGGGTCGCCGACGCCACCGCAGCAAGAGGCATCTACCCTTAGCCCGCCCTTGGCTCCCCGCCGACCGTGTCTCCGGCCCCGCCCCTTCAGCCCAGCTCGGCCGAGCCCGGCCCCTCTCCCGCCCGCGGGTGCGCTTGCTCGTACACCTCCCGCAGCCGCCGGCGGAGAAGGACCCACCGTCGGCCGGCACGAACACAACTCCCATCAGGGCCCTGCAAGCCCGTTCGTGTCATGCCAAGGCAAGCCACAGTTTCCTCTGGGCAGACCGATCCCGACCGGCTCCGCCGACTCCGCCTTCTCAACCGCGTCGGATGCATCGGCATTCCCCTCGTGATCATCCTCATGCTCCTGATAGGCTGGTGGACTGGCGGAAGCTGGTCCGAGCGCCGTCTCCAGCAGGAGATAGCACGACTCAAATCCGCCGGAGTGCTGCTCCCGCCCGAGGACCTCATTCCCCATGTGCCACACGGCGAGAGGAATGGGGCCGACCTGTACGAGCGAGCTTTCCTCATCCACAACTTCCCCCCAGAGGAGCAGTCCGCGATCCACGACCTTGAAACCGGCGGCCTCCAATGGCTCGCCCGCGTACACGAAGTCGTCGAGCGAAACAAGGGGTACTACCAGCTGCTCGACGAGGCCGCCCGCACCCCGGCCTGTGCCTTCCCGGTCAACTGGGCAGATCCGTATGCCAGCACTCCCCATTATGCAAAACTCCGCGAGGCGGCCCGCATGCTCGCCCTCCGGGCCGAGTTGCTCGCCGCCGCCGCAGACTACGACGGCGCGCTGGAGAGCTGCTCGACCGGACTCCGTCTGGCCGAGCACGTCAAGCTGGAGCCCTCCATCATCAGCCAGCTCGTCGCCTACGCGATCCAGCAGATCATTCTCAGCCGCCTCGACGAAGCCCTGCAGTCGGGAAGCCCGACGGCGGAAGCCTGCCGTCGCCTTTTCGATCAGATTGGCTCAATCGACCAGACGGGGCCCTCGGTTCGCGCCGCCCAGGGTGAGCTCACTCTGGCGGGAATGGCCATCTTCGCAATGGCCCGCGCCGCTCACGCAAGGGCCCTTGCCCGCATCCTCGACCTCCCCGAGGCCGCTATAGCGGCCTATGCCAGCTACGGGCGGCCTCTGCTGATCGCCGACCAGATCACCTATCTGCACTACATGGAGAAACGCATCGCCGCTTATTCCAAGCCCTATGTCGCGGCCGGAGATCTGGCATGGGAAGCCGTCGCGATCCTCGAAGAGGCGCCGGGCTACCGATCCTTGATCACGCAGCAGATCGCATTCGCCGGGTCAAGCCTCGGCCTCCGTGCCCGGGATGAGGTCACTGCCCACCTCGGAGCCATCCAGATCGCCCTCGCCCTCAAGGTCTTCCAGTGGGACCATAATCGGTACGCCGACACTCTCGCCGAGCTGGCAGGCGAGGGCTGGTCGCTCCCGAAGGACCCCTTTGCGGTCCCTGAAGCCGACTACGGCTACCACCGCGATCGGGATGGCTTCGTCGTCTGGAGCCTTGGTCCGGACCTCGACAACGACTTCGGAGTCTCCCGGCAAGATCGCCTTCGGCCCGCGCTGACCACGGAAGCGCGGAGCAGGGCCCTCAGAAGCATGGACTACGACATCGTGGTGCGCTGCCCGAACTAGCACTCGCCCGCCCGCGGGTGCGCTTGGTCGTACACCTCCCGCAGGCGCCGGCGGGTAACATGGGTATAGATCTGGGTGCTGCTCAGACTCGCATGGCCCAGCAGCTCCTGCACCGCGCGCAGGTCAGCCCCCGCCTCCAGCAGATGCGTCGCAAACGTGTGCCGCAGCGCGTGGGGACCGATGTTGTGCTGCGCGCAGGCGCGCAAAACGTGCCTCTGCACCGCCCGCCGCGCCCCCCGGTCGCTCAGCCTCCCCCCTCGCACATTCAGGAACAGCCGCTCCTCCTTGCCCTCCTCCTTCCGCCTCGCCAGCAGTCGCGGCCTTCCTTCTTCGAGATAGCGCTCGATAGCTCCCTGCGCCGGACGTCCCAGCACCACCAGCCGTTCCCGGCCTCCCTTTCCCACCACCCGCACCTCCGCCGCCCCCTCACACTGCGCCGCCGTCAGGCTCACCAGCTCGCTCACCCGAAGCCCCGTCGAATACAGTGTCTCCAGCAGCGCCCGGTCTCTCTGCCCCAGCGGCTTGCTCCCATCCGGGGCCGCCAGCAGCTTCTCCACCTCCCCCGGGAACAGGAACCGCGGTAGCCGCCCTCGCTGTCTCGGCGCCCGGATGCCTATAGTGGGATCGCTCGATACCTTGCCCCGTGCCTTCCCATAACGATAGAGCGCCCGCAGCGCAGAGAGCTTCCGCGCGATGGACGTCCTCGCGTACCCCCGCTCGTGCAGATCAGCCAGAAATCGCCGCAAATGGGCCGGCTTCACCTCCGCCCACGTTCGCGCCAGACGCCCCTCCCGCAGGAACTGCATACACTGCTGCAGGTCCTTCCCATACCCCGTCACCGTCCGCGGTGCCGCGCCGCGCGCCTCTCTCATCTCCGTCAGCAGCTCGTCAATCACCCTGTCCATCAATCACGCCTCATCCCCGGCAATCCCTCCTCCTCCCGAACAATGCTACCACATTCTCTTACTGGCGCCACATTCTCTTACTGGCGCCACATTCTCTTACTGGCGCCACATTCTCTTACTGGCGCCACATTCTCTACTGGCGCCAGATTCTCCACTCGCGCCAGATTCTCCACTCGCGCCACATTCTCTACTGGCGCCAGATTCTCCACTCGCGCCAGATTCTCCACTGGCGCCAGATTCTCCACTCGCGCCAGATTCTCCACTGGCGCCACATTCTCTGCTCGCGCCAGATTCTCCATTGGCGCCTTCACACGGCAGGTCCCCCCACCCAGGCGGCGAACTCAACTACACTCTTCTCCGAGGTATTGCGCCGTGCGTCGCATGGAGATCGCCGAGTCTGTCTTGATCGTGCTCGCCCTGGCGAGCCTCTGGCTGTTCGCGCTCCCGCAGCGCGCCCTCTGGCATAAACTCGTCTGGCTCGTCATGCTCGCCGCCATGGCCTGGATCGCGGTGCGGCGTCTGCGGCGCATTCGCGCTGCTACCGACGAGGCCAAGCGCATCCGCGACGAGGCGGAGCGCGGCGGCCCCCCGCCTTCCCTCACCCCGTAGCCCCGGGGCCGACCTGGCCCCCTCCCTCAGCCTTGACAACTGGCCGCCACATGCCTACACTCCGGGTCATGCTTTTCATGCATATGCGATATGTTAGATGGGTATCACTCTTTGCGTGAAAGGGTGACGACATGAGCGGACAACGAGAAACGCTATCCCTGGGCGACCTTTTCTACGGAGCGGTCACCATGGGCGAGCGCGGCCAGGTGGTCATCCCCGCGGAGGCCCGGAAAAGGCACGGCCTCCGGCGCGGAGACAAGCTCCTGGTCTTCCGTCACCCCCATGTCCGCGGCATGGTCCTGGCCCGCCTCGACGACGTCCAGGCCCTTGGCGATGACCTCCAGCAGTGGCGAGACTTCATCGCCGGCATGGCCGAAAGCGTGGATCCAGACTCAGACGACTGACTATCGGGACGACCGAGTGACTATCGGGATGACCGAGTGACTATCGGGATGACCGAGTGACTATCGGGATGACCGAGTGACTATCGGGACGACCGAGTGACTACCGGGACGACCGAGTGACTACCGGGATGACCGAGTGACTATCGGGATGACCGAGTGACTATCGGGACCACACGGAGGAGCAAAATGCGGCTACGTTTGGCGCTCGCGCTGTTGCTGGCGACAACCGCAATAACTGGGTGCACCCGCTTCGGGCATCGTGGCGAGGGAGATTCCCAGGAGCCGGCCGAGACTGCGGTGCCGGTGGAAGTGGCCGATGCCGAAGTGGCCACTGTGGCCGACCAGCTAACGGTTACTGGCACCATCCGCGCCCGACACGAGGCCGACGTCTCCGCCCAGACATCTGCCCGCGTCCTTGAGGTGCGTGTTCGCGAGGGTGACCTGGTCAAGAAGGGCGACGTCCTCATCACCCTCGACCGGACCCAAGCCCAGAGTCAGGCGAACCAAGCCCGGGCGGGGGCGGAGGCCGCACGCGCCCGCCTGGACGCCGCTCGAAAGCGACTGGTCATCCTCGAAGAGGGTGCCCGCCCCGAGGAAAGAGCCATCGCCCGCAGCCAGCTCGAACGGGCCGAGTCCGCACTTCGCACCGCCCACGCCGACCACCAGCGCCTGCGCGGCCTCTTCGAACAGGGCGCCGTCTCTCGACAGCAGCTCGACGCCGCCCAGATGGCCTACGACTCCGCTCGCACGGACCGCGACTCCGCCCGCGAGACCCTCGATCTCATGGAGAAGGGAGCGCGCCCCGAGGAGCTCGACGCCGCCCGCAAGGAAGGCGAAGCCGCCGCCGCTCTCCTCGCCCAAGCCGAGGCCGCTCTCGCCGCCGCCGAGGAGATGCTCACCTACACCGTCATCCGCTCCCCCCTCACCGGCGTCGTCTATCAGCGCGGCATCGATCCCGGCGAAATCGCCTCCACCATGGGAGGCCCTCCCCTCCTGCGCCTCGCCGACCTCTCCTCTGTCTACTACCAGGCCACCGTCCGCGAGCGCGCAGCCCTGCGGGTCCGGCCCGGCCAGCGTGTCGAGGTCACCCTGCAGGGCAACGGCGATCGCACAATCGCCGGCCGAGTCGAGCGGCTCGTCCCCGTCGCCGATCCCGCCCGCCGCGACTTCCTCCTCCGCATCAGCATCACAGACGATGCCGGTCTCGCCAAGCCCGGCATGTTCGCCCGCGGCGCCG
>Ga0114922_10004634_pt1 | contig 12756 bp, 15 predicted proteins | sample AartaG_FD_100975 | JGI IMG/M metagenome (GOLD analysis project Ga0114922, IMG submission 100975) | Deep subsurface microbial communities from Aarhus Bay to uncover new lineages of life (NeLLi) - Aarhus_00045 metaG | ecosystem: Environmental > Aquatic > Marine > Oceanic > Sediment | place... | reverse complement strand
GAAAAACGCATCTTCCGACTCACCGTGGATTTCCGAGGGCGAAAAATATTCATAGGCATATATTCCTTGGGTTGCGGCCGAAGGCCGCCCCAAGTTATCCGTGTTCTATATCTTCTGAATTCTTCCTCCTGGATTCTCTATTCTTCTTCTTTTTTACTTTTAACGTTTAACTTTTAACTTTTTTACTTCCTCTCACAACTCACAACTATTCTTCCTCCTCTTCCATCAAATCCGCGCCCGTCGTAAGCAATTGATACGGAGGCGATTTACTATCCAGGATAAGCGTCGTCCGATCGCTCAAGGTCGTACGAAGCGTCTCCAGGCGACGAAGAAAATTCGCTAACTTGGCATTCTCCAGAAATTTCTTGTAGTGCTTCGCCGCTTCGGCATCGCCTCGTCCTTTGATATCTTTCGCCTTCGCCTGCGCTTCCGCCAACAGGATTGTCGCTTTACTCTTCGCATCCCCTTCGATACTGGCCGCCTCCCCTTTCCCCTCCGAGAGCAGACGACGGACTTCTTTTTGACGATCCGCCTGCATCCGCATGTTCACCGACGTCGTTACATTATCCGGTATGCCCAGCTTGCGTATCCCTAAATCCAGTATCTCGATCCCGTAGCCGCCTTCTGCCGACGCCTTCAACTGGATCCGCTCTAATAAACCGCCTGCCGCTGATGAGGGATTCGTCTCCAACGATGCCAATTGAAACCGGGAAGCGTCCACCGTGATCAACTCGGATAAATCATATTCCGCGAACGCGTTCGCCGCATCATTGATCCACCCTTGCATTAAATCTTCCGCATAGGCAATCACGCTCGCGCTGTCCGTGCCTTCTTCGCTGCAACGCTCGAAAAAGGGACGCGCCTCCGATATCCGCCAGTTCACATACACCGATACGATAATCGTCTGCTTATCACGGGTCTCGATTTCCGTCGACTGTTGCTGCAACGTCCGTATCCGCGTATCGAACTTGACCGCCTTCTGAAACATCGGCACTTTCCAATGCAGGCCCGCCTCATCCACCTCCCGGCTGATCTTATCAAACGTCAGAACCAGTAACTTTTCCTGCCAACGGACCGTAAAGGTCATCATGTATAGCAGCAAAATCGTGACGATCGTTACACCCAATGCGATTACGACAATATGCTTTCTCACTTTGAACTCTCCTGTCCGCCCGTTGGTATCTTGATCTCCCGGAACATATCCGGCTCTAGCTTTTCTTTCATGTCAAATTCATATACCCAACTGTCGATATGATCCGAATCCATCACGTACTTACGACGACCCGGTAGCAACTCGTCCAGTAACGATAAATATTCCCGCTCCAGATAAATGCTGCCCCCCTCCTCGTAGGCCTTGATCTGTTGCTCAAAACGATTGGCCTCCGCCTCCGCGACCCTCGAACGCTCATACTGATACGCTTGCGCCTCCGACTGCAATACGAAACTTGTACCCTTCGCCTCCGTTAAAATCTCACTCGCCTTGCCTTGCGATATCAATATCTCCGCCTGCTTATCCTGCAACGCCGATACCACCTTCTCGAAATCTCCCGCTACATCCCGCGGCGGATGGATCGAACCCAATCCCACAAACAATATCTTGATGCCCATCTCGTAGGCATCTGCCTGAGACTGGATCGCCTTCTTTAAATAACGCGCCGTTTGATCCCGACCCGGACCCATCAACTCATCCAAATGCGAACGCGCACAATAATGAATCGTTTCACGATTACCAATGGATTCCAAAAGTCGCTTCGGGTCTAAATAACATCGCTCTCGACCATAACCGTACTGGGCCACGTCCTCTATGCGATAATGTATCACCAGGGGTACCACTAACATATCAAAATCTAATGACCCGGACGCTCCTGTCTTCGATTCGTCGCTTGCCGTCCTGGACGTATCCATAAAACGGTTCGGATCCTGCACTGCGACCAAAAAAGGCGGTTCCGATTCCCAATGTTTGACCGTCCAAAGAATGGGATTCGGATTCTCATCGTCCTTATACTTATGTTGTTCTCCCCGCTCGAATCCGATCTCCATAATCTGCACCTGCTCCACAGGAAACAATCGGACGGTGTCGATTGGCCAGGGCAGCTTCACATGCAGACCGCTCGAATACGGATCCTCCACGTTTAACGGACGGCCCCAACGCTCCAAAACGCCTACCTGACCCGCTGGCACCACCGATACGCAGCTCAGAAAATACAACGCCAATCCCTGCAGGATCAGCAGTGGCACGATCGCTTTCTCCAGAAGTCGATAAAACCACGTATCCGATACCTTGAATCCGAACTGATAATCAATCGCGTGCGCGAACGTCTTCAGTATCCCTCCCGGCTCACAGAACAGGCCCAGTATCCGCGATTCATACGCGCTACGCCGATACTGTCCTTTCACACGCGGACGAAACGCATCCAGAACCAGATTCAGGATGATTTCCACCCCCAACGCCAGCAGCAATACCACCAACACATGCGAAAGGACCTTCTCCGCCAATACATACCCCGCGTCCGCTACCAGCAGAACGATCGCCAGGAAAAAACTCGCTAACGCATTACTGAATAAATAACTGCCCCCTGCTCGCAGCGGTCGCCACGACGTCTGTTGGCTCAGACCCACCGCATAACGCGAAAACAGAAAACTGATCATCGCGATACCCGCCAGCACCGCCGACGTCTCATAAATCACATCCTGAACCGCCAGGACCGTCTCCCCCGCACTCCGCACCTGCATCCCCAGCCAATAACCCATCCCCAGAAGATACAATACTATCATGACCGAAAACACGGTCAGAAGATATTTCTCCATCCACGCCAGACGTCGTTTCGCGATGTGTAGCGCATCCTCCGCCACCGTACCCTCGAATACCGACGTGTCCTTGCCTTCCCGCCGCAAGCGCTGATATTGCTCCGCGTCCAGACGCTCCTCCTCCGCCAGACGACGCTGCCGAAATTGCAGCAGCAGCATCAACCAAATGATCGTGCCGCCCAGAAAGTGCCACGACGTAATCGTACCCGCCAGCGTATTCACACGACTCGACAGAAACAAAACCAGAAGGAAAAACAGCAAATGAAGAAAAAACGCCAATAACGACAGTATCTCCGCTCGTCTCGGGGATAGTTGCAATTGCTTAGCCATCTAGTCTAACTCCAACGGGGACAAATGTCCGATCTCGCACGAACCGGAATTCCTTTTCTAACGTACCCTACGACAGACCGGCGATAATCGCCGATAGTTGCCTTCATCCGTTTATATAAGGTGTGACAACATAGTAAACCGTATAACCATAATAGAAAACCATTGGGATTGCAACCTTGAAGCACCCACCCGCAGCTTTTAACTTGAATTTCCATACCGCCTGTGGCAACATCAATATCAACACTGGCTGGATGGGTGCCATGCCCACGCTTGCGTGGGCATGCTTGAAATTCCTGCCGAATCCTAATAAAAATACGATTCGGGCTTACCAAAACTGCCCGAATGGAGCGACTGTGTATGACGTTACCAATTAATCTTTTAGCCATTATTTCCAATACCTTTACCGAAACACTCCGCCAGCCCATCTATGGCGTCGTACTCGCCGCCACCATCGGAATCCTCATTCTCAGCCCATCACTCGTTATGTTCACGCTCGACGACGACAACCAGCTCCTAAAGGATGTCTGCCTCTCCACACTGCTCATCGCCGGGCTCCTACTCGGCGTCTTTGCATCCGCCTCCGTCGTATCCGAGGAGATCGAAAACAAAACCGCCCTTACCGTTCTCTCCAAAACCGTTGGCCGCGCACTCTTTATCTTCGGAAAATTCATCGGAATTATCGCCTCCGTCTTGCTCGCCGAATTCCTCCTTACACTCGTTTTCTTTATGGTTCTACGACACGGCGTCATGCAAACCGCTCGCGATCCACACGATTGGGTCGTCATTACACTCGGTTCCATTGCCGCTTTCGTCACCTTTATCGTCGGTCTCGCCGGCAATTACTTCTATCGTTGGCGATTCAGTTCCACTGCCGTCACTCTCGGCGCCATTTCCGCATTCCTTGCCGTCGCCGTCTTGGCCTTTATCGACATCGAATGGCATTACAATCCCGCCGAAAGTAATCTACCCTGGGATATGCTACGGCCTCTGCTGCTCACCCTCTTCGCCGTCATCATACTCACCGCTCTCGCCGTCGTCTTCGCCACCAGGTTCAATATGACGATGACCCTCGTCTTATGCTCTCTCGTCTTTCTCATGGGCATCATGTTCGAGTATTGGCTCGGACCCATTGCCCGAAGCCAATCCGGTTGGCTCAGCTTCGCTGCCTGGATTCCACTCACCATCATTCCAAACATCAGCTTCTTCCAGGTCACCAATGCCATCTATCAGGGAACGCCCGTACCCAACGATTATATTGCCCACGTCGCTCTCTATGCCTTTTTGTACGTACTGGCTTGCTTATTGTTCGCCGTCGCTCTCTTCCGTTCTCGCCAAATCGGCTAAAAGTTCACGAACTCAGATTAGATTGCTCAAAAAAATCGACCTGAAAATTCTAAATTGTTGATAATAAAGCATTTACAAAAATATACCCCGAACCTTGAACCCCGTCGTCACCAAAAAATTCGATACTCCCAACGTACTTATCGCTGGCGTTCCCGCTGAAATCGTCATACAAAAAATTACCACTGGAAAGACCAAAACCCCTTAACCTGAAACCTCTTCCTGACCATTCACCCTTCCCACTCTTCACACCCCTTCCCACTTTCTCCTCTTACCGTCAACTGTGAACCGTGAACCGTGAACTCTCATTCCCTTCCTCCTTCATCCTTGTTTCTTCCCCCCTTGACCTCCTCGGATCGCCTACGTATAATTGTAGTTTTTACGAAGAATCCGATGACTGGGTGGCAGTCACCGACCCTGAGCCGGGAGCGCAAGCGACCGGGTTTAGTCCCCAACTTTACGTTGGGGGGCAACAAGCTTACCTCGGATTAGAAAAAATGGAAAAGTAACATGCAAATAAAAGTTAATGGCCAACCAAAGGAAATAAACGACGGCATCACCGTACAGCAATTGATGGACCAGCTTGCTGTCAAACCTCCTTACGCCGTCGAACTCAACCGAAAGGTCTGCCCAAAACGACTACACGAGCAGACCACACTCAATCCAGGCGACATCCTCGAAATCGTCACCATCGTAGGCGGAGGATAATCAAACTGTGAAACAACATATTTAGCCCTGCGTTTTACGCAGGGTTATACAAAACAGAATAAATTCTTATGACCAAAAAAAACGACAAACTAAATCTCGGTAAATACGAATTCTCCAGCCGCCTCTTCGTCGGCACCGGAAAATACACTACCTTCGAACTCATGCAGCAGGCCCTCGACGCCAGCGGCTGCCAGGTCGTCACCGTCGCCGTCCGACGCGAGCGACTCTTCGATGATCTACAGCGGAATATCCTCGATTTCCTCGACCGCGACAAATATACCCTCCTGCCAAACACCGCAGGCTGTTTTACTCCCGACGATGCCGTCCGCGTCGCCCTCCTTGGCCGCGAACTCCTCGATCTCGAATGGGTCAAACTCGAAGTCCTCGCCGACAAGAAAACCCTCCTGCCCGACCCCCTCGGCACCCTCCAGGCCACACAAACCCTTGTCAGAGAAGGATTTACAGTCCTCGTCTATACCAACGACGACCCCGTGATGGCTACAAAACTCCAAGACGCCGGCGCCACCAGCGTTATGCCCGCCGCCGCCCCCATTGGCTCCGGACAGGGCGTTCTCAACGCCAACAATATCCGCATTATCCTCGAAAATGCCTCGGTCCCCATCATTGTCGATGCCGGAGTCGGTACCGCCAGCGACGTCACCGTTGCCATGGAACTTGGCGCTGAGGGCGTCCTGCTCAATACCGGCATCGCCGGCGCCAAAGAACCCGTCAAAATGGCACTCGCCATGAAATATGCCATCGAAGCCGGACGACTTGCCTACCTCGCCGGCCGCATTCCCAAGAAACTATACGCCACCGCTTCCTCGCCCACCGAAGGAACAATAGCATGAATATCGTTGTCTTGGATGGCTATGTTCTCAATCCCGGCGATATCTCCTGGTCGCCTCTCGAGCAACTCGGAGACCTCAAAGTCTATGACCGTACCATGCCGGAAGATGTCCTTGAACGCGCCCGCGACGCTCAAGTCATTCTGACCAATAAGACCATCCTAACCGCCAAGACGATCGAACAATTACCCCACCTTGAATATATTGGCGTTCTCGCCACCGGATACAATGTCGTGGACCTCGCTGCCGCAACAGGTCGTCGGATTACTGTTACCAACATACCGGGCTATAGTACCGATTCGGTCGTTCAGACCGTTTTCGCCCATCTGTTAAATTATACCCATCACGTCGCTTTGCACGATCGGTCCGTCAAAAACGGTGAGTGGACAAACTGCCTTGATTTTAGCTATACGAAATCCCCTCTTATCGAATTGGCAGGCCTGACGTTTGGCATTATCGGTTTCGGTCAGATCGGACGGGCCGTCGCCGATGTCGCCAAAGCCTTCAAAATGAATGTTATTGTCTCGAAATATAAAAGTATCGTTCCCCTTGCCGGTGTGGAACTGGTCTCTCTTGAAGATATGTTCCGTCGCAGCGATTTTCTTTCTTTGCATTGCCCGCTCAACGATCAAACTCACCATCTCATTAATCAGCCTCACCTCGATTTGATGAAACCATCAGCTTTTCTGATCAATACCGGCCGCGGTCCACTGATCGACGAACCCGCCCTGGCAGACGCCCTGAATAGCAATCGGATCGCCGCCGCCGCCCTGGATGTCCTGGATTCCGAACCGCCCAAGCCGAACAATCCGCTTCTGTCAGCCAGAAACTGCTATATTACGCCCCACATCGCCTGGGCCTCCCAGGCCGCCCGAATTCGCTGCATCCAAATCGCCGCTGAAAACATAAACGCCTTCCTCCTCGGCGCCCCAATCAATACCGTGGCGTAACCCATAATCCGGAAACGACTGCGATCGGCTATATCCACCCCCCTCTACTCATCCCCTTTGTATTGAAACACCTCTTCGACACCCACCCCGAAAACCTGTGCAATCCGAAAGGCCAATAGCAGCGAGGGTGAATATTTCCCCGCTTCCAGGGCGATGATCGTCTGCCGCGTCACACCCGCCCGTTCCGCCAAAAACAACCAGCAATAAGAGATTGGCCGATATATCTCCCATAGCCCCAAATTTCCAGCATATATAGACACTCGCGGTAACGAAATATACCCACATCAGGGAAAATGCGATCAGTACCGCTCGCTTATAGATCAGCAAATCTCGCTCGTCAAATCTTTGGCTTGGTTTTTTGAAGGCTAAATACACCCAGCTTAGAACAATAAAATTACAACTGATCCATATACCGCCCCAAAACACGGGTGGATTTTTCGCTTTGAAGCCGCAGGTTATAATAATCCCCTCTGAGGATCATGGAGCTTGGATCGCACGGGTGCGTTGGCCTGTCGGCCATGACAGTACCTGCCAGTGGGTTCACGAGAGCGTTTCCCCCCGCGTCGGCGAAAAAAATGTAAAATTCTTTATGAATATAGCAGAATTTGGGTATTGACAACCACTTTATATGTGTCATATTTAACAGATACGATTCGCAGGGAAGGCCGTGGCGGCTCAAAATGAGCCTACCGTAGTAAAGAAAAAACGTCAAGGAAGACATCTCAACGCTTCTAACGGCCCCCAAGTAAGGTATGTTTATAGTGTCTGTGCCCTTTATGTCGATGAGAGAAATAGGTAATATGGGGAAATGGGCATACCAGTTGGTATGGCTATGTATTTACGGTTGCCTGGGGGGCCGATAAATTCTATAGTATAATTGGATGGGAGAAAACAAATCCGCCGGGAGATTGGTGATGACAACAAAGAGAGATAATTCTCATTTTATGATTTTGGATAAAAGCTATTCAGGTCAATACGTCGCCACTAAATCGTTCAATGACAAAGAAGTGATTGCTTCCGGAGAATCCCCGGAAACGGTCTTGCAAAAAGCACGTGATATAGGTATCACTACGCCAGTTGTATTTTTTGTGCCAAAACATGATACTATTAACGTGTATCGATGCCAATAAAGCAATACCCTTTTAAGTCTCTGGACCCAGTGTCGCCGGCCAGACCATATTTGCCAGTGGTTCTGCGAAATCCACATAACAGTTCCGCTAAATACCAATCCTGGGGATTAATTGACACGGGAGCAGATAATACTGTTATACCGGGAAACTTGGCACGTATCATCGGGCATGATTTAAACAAAGGTAAACCAAGGTCCGTTTTGACGGCAGGCGGAATAGCAACGAATTATGAACACGCGTTCGAAATTGATATTTTGAAAATAGACAAAAACGGCAATGTCGGAAATGACGTCCAGTTGACAATTCCCTCCCAACAAATAGCCGTATCGCCAGGGCTTCACGTAATCCTTTTGGGGGTGCATGACTTTCTCGGACAGTATATATTGAGCATCGACTACCCAAAGCAAACATTCTCTATTAGCGCGCCGACCAAATAAACCACACTTTCAATTCCATCTATTCACTTGCCAAAGAGCCAGGAGCGCCAGCGACCGGATGAATAATCAAAATTGTCATCCTGAGCTCTGCGAAGGATATCAAATTTTACTGTGAACTGTGAACCGCGAACCGTGAACTTATCTTCTACTCTTTTACTCATTTACTCTGCACTGAAATACCATCCAAACAAAAACTGTAATCCTTTGCCCTCGATTTCGTCCTTAAAAGTATGAAGTGAATTTAATTATCATACTGTTAGGAATAGGCTGTGTGTAATTACGTAAATCTCTTTGTAGGTATATTGACAATTGTGACATGTCTGCCCTTGGCTGCCGGCCGAATCCCCCCCAATCGCTGGTATGGCGTGCGGCTTCCTGCCTCATATACCTCGAAAGAAAATTGGTATCGGATCAATCGCTTTGGCGGGTATGTTTTCCTATTCTGGGGTCTGGTTCTTGCCCTGATCGGCCTGATCCCGTTATTTTACGATTGGCCACGCGACCAAACCCAGGCCATACTTTTCCTGATCATACCCATGCCTACGGTGATGATCCCTTTACTCATCGTTATTATCTACGCACAGAAGTTCGATGCCTGATCGATATTCTTAAAAAACGTAAACAACTGTAAATATAACACTTACATTCTCTTCTGAGATCTTAACTACACGAATTATAAAATCTGTGTTTATCTGCGTGTATCTGCGTTTATCTGCGGTTCCATTTCTTATGAATCCTGGCTCCTGGATTCCGTATTCTTCTTCTGAGAACCGAGAACTAATTTCTGACCACTCACCACTGACCACTTTTTCCCTTGCCTCCGTCAATTTTGGTGGTAAAATATACTATAGCGATTTGGTCGCTGGTCACTGGGGTTGGCATTTTTGGGAAAGATATCGCTCTTTGGGAATTAAGAATTGGCAATTGGGCCTTGACCGCAAACAACTGGTTTGCTATATTGCCGTGTTCGATGTAGCCGATAGGCTATAGATTGGCCCGGATTTGAGCATGTTCAACCTGGGCCGACCAGTCTCGGGCCTATAGCTCAGTTGGTAGAGCACACCGCTGATAACGGTGAGGTCGATGGTTCAAATCCATCTGGGCCCACGAAAACAAGCCCCCGGCGGTAGCCGGGGGACGAACAAAGGATTAGATCCCGGTACTGAGCCGGAAGCGCAAGCGACCGGGTTTACTAACTATATTTAGCCCCCGGTTGTACCGGGGGTTTTACCAAAAAACGTAGGCCCAAAAACTGAATTTATCATGGATGAGGCGATTATTTTAGCCGCCGGGGGACGTATGTTGCTCCGATTCCTCGGAATTGGAGTACTCGTAATTGCCGTACTCGCCTGGTTTATAAGCTGGGTGAAGGACAAAATCGCCTGATAACGGCGATTGGGTGCCCGTAGGGGCGACCCCTTGTGGTCGCCCTAAGCAACCCCCCAATCCTGAGCCGTCAGCGCCAGCGACCGGGTTTAGCCCCAAGATAAATGAGCCGGAAGCGCAAGCGACCGGGTTTACTAACTATATTTAGCCCCCGGTTGTACCGGGGGTTTTACCGACGGGTGGCATCCACCGAGCTCTGCGAGGTGGATGGCCAATGCCCGACGATTATCGGACCAATTCGGGTCTGAATTGGGGGCCGTAGCTCAGTTGGGAGAGCGCCTGGTTTGCAACCAGGAGGTCGTCGGTTCGATCCCGATCGGCTCCAGGAAAAAATTTGGGAAAAAACCGAAAAAGACGGATTTTATGCTTTACAACCGGACGAGATTAACTTCTAATACCCCTCTTTTGCGTATATAGCTCTTTGACAATTGAATAGAAGAACATGTGGTCATCTCCACCGAAATTCCGGTCCGGTCCCCCCGGTTCCGGAAATAAGTTTCGGTGACGCATCCCGATACCATCGGGATGCAAATGAGAGCGCATTATTACGGCAGCTTTTCCGCATCAGCCCAAAAATGATGTGGTCAAGCTACTAAGGGTGCATGGTGGATGTCTTGGCGTCAAGAGGCGATGAAGGACGTGGTAGGCTGCGATAAGCCCGGGGCAGGTGTCAAACGACCGCGAATCCCGGGATCTCCGAATGGGGAAACCCGTTGGGACTGGGCAACCAGATCCCCTCACGCACGGCTGAATGTATAGGCCGTGACGAGCCAACGCAGGGAACTGAAACATCTAAGTACCTGCAGGAAAGGAAATCAACCGAGACTCCGTAAGTAGCGGCGAGCGAAAGCGGATATAGCCCAAACCGAGAAGCTTGCTTTTCGGGGTTGCGGACCAGCGAGGAGTTACAAAGGCTACGCTAGTTGAATCCGATGGAAAGCGGAACCATAGAAGGTGATAGTCCTGTACGCGAAAGTGAACGCCCTCCGTTGAGCTGGAATCCAGAGTAGCACGGAGCTCGTGGAACTCTGTGTGAAGCTGGGGGGTCCACCCTCCAAGGCTAAGTACTACTTGACGACCGATAGTAAACAAGTAGGGCGACTGAACGATGAAAAGTACCCCTTCTAGGGGAGTGAAAAGTACCTGAAACCATGCACTTACAAGCAGTCGGAGCTCTATGACCAGCATCCTTTTTTACCCAGTAAAAAAGAAATCCGAAGCACGAAATTCGAAACAATATCGAATGACCGAAATCCAAATGATCCAAACAATTGTTTTGAGAATTTGAACATTTGAATTTTGAATTTGTTTCGGATTTCGAGATTCGAATTTCGAATTTTCCATTTTAACTGGTTAAAAATGGATGCTGGTAACGAGTGACGGCGTGCCTTTTGCATAATGAACCGGCGAGTTGTCGTCTGTGGCTAGGTTAAGCGGTTACGCCGCATAGCCGGAGCGAAAGCGAGTCTGAACAGGGCGTTTCAGTCGCAGGCGGCAGACGCGAAACCAGGTGATCTACCCATGGCTAGGTTGAAGGGAAAGTAATATTTCCTGGAGGACCGAACCCACTAACGTTGAAAAGTTAGGGGATAAGCTGTGGGGAGGAGTAAAAGTCTAATCAAACCTGGAGATAGCTCGTTCTCGGCGAAATAGCTTTAGGGCTAGCCTCGTGCCACTACATCGTGGGGGTAGAGCTACTGAATGGGGATGGGGGGCCACCAGCCTACCCACCCCTACCAAACTCCGAATACCACGATGATTATCACGGGAGTCAGACCATGGGGGAGAAGCTCCATGGTCAAAAGGGAAACAGCCCAGATCGCCGGCTAAGGTCCCCAAATCCTGCTCAGTTACTAAGGAAGTTGGATTGCAATAACAGCCAGGATGTTGGCTTAGAAGCAGCCATCATTTAAAAAGTGCGTAATAGCTTACTGGTCGAGCGATTCAGCGCCAATAATGAACGGGAATAAGCAGGACACCGAAGCCGCGGATTTACACCCACTACGGTGGTTGTAAGTGGTAGCCGAGCGTAGCTGTCTGCACTGAAGCGGTACGGGAACGAACCGTGGAGCGGCAGCTAGTGATTCTGCCGGTATGAGTAACGATAAAGCAGGTGAAAATCCTGCTCGCCGTAAGCCTAAGGTTTCCTGGGGAAGGTAAATCCGCCCAGGGTTAGTCGGATCCTTAGTCAAGGCCGAAAGGCGTAGACGATGGGCAGCAGGTTAATATTCCTGCACCGCGTACCTGAGGTTTGGACTCTGGGAGTGACGCATTCTTGAAGGCCATCCCATGATTAGTCGTGTGGGTTGGGGGCTCGAATGGATCGGTAGGCAAATCCGCCGGTATAAACTGTTTGGGTCAGCTCGTGGGCAATTTGTCCCTGAAGTGGCTGGAGAGAGTGTCAAGAAAAACTTCAAGGAGGACGAGGGTGCGTGTCCGTACTAAAACTGACACAGGTAGGCGAGGAGAGTATCCTCAGGCGCTCGAGAGAACCGTGGTTAAGGAACTAGGCAAATTGACCCCGTACGTTCGCAATAAGGGGACCCTCCAGGCGAGTTGAGTTTTTAATTCAATTTGTGCTGAGGGCGCAGAAAAGTGGCTCTGGCGACTGTTTATCAAAAACACAGTTCTGTGCTAACACGTAAAGTGGATGTATACAGAATGACGCCTGCTCGGTGCCGGAAGGTTAAGGAAGGCGGTTATTGTTCCTTCGGGAATGAGAAGCTGGCGACTGAAGCCCCGGTAAACGGCGGCCGTAACTATGACGGTCCTAAGGTAGCGAAGTTCCTTGTCGGGTAAGTTCCGACGTGCATGAACG
>Ga0114922_10004633_pt1 | contig 12758 bp, 9 predicted proteins | sample AartaG_FD_100975 | JGI IMG/M metagenome (GOLD analysis project Ga0114922, IMG submission 100975) | Deep subsurface microbial communities from Aarhus Bay to uncover new lineages of life (NeLLi) - Aarhus_00045 metaG | ecosystem: Environmental > Aquatic > Marine > Oceanic > Sediment | place: Aarhus... | reverse complement strand
GGTTGTAGTATTAGACCAGGGCAGAGCATTCACTCTTTGAATATCCCTGAGCATCCCGCGTAAGTTTACCACAAGCTGCGCCATGCCACAAACTGCGGCTATGCATCCAAACTGCTGTACTGGACACCAGCAAAGAAAATAGGGAGGAGCCATCTAGATGACCCCTCCCTATTCGTCTGAAGTCACTCACGAGGGAACTCTGACGCGCCCCTTACTTACCATACACATTGTTGAGGTTGGCATCCCCACCGGGCTGCCAAGCAGTACCGTCGTGCATCTCCTCCATCCAGGTCTCCTGGATGCAGACTATGGGAGTACTAGCGGTGACGAAGGCAGCCCCAATAAAGTTGCCATTCAAGGTGTTGCCAGTTGCACCAGCGGCAGGATCGCCAAACCAGGTGCCTGTTTGAGCACCGCCATACCGGGTGTTGTAGCCATGTGAAACGTACTGACCAAGGGATGTCGCGTCCGTAAACTGACAAACTGTCGTACTGGCGGTGCAGCTAGTTGCCGTGGCACGACGGTCTACAAAAGTCACCTGAGGAGTCACGCTGCTGACAGTGACGTTCTGACAGATCAACCCTGCGTAATCTGTCCAGGGTTGGCTAAAGCCACGGCGGTAGACCAGCGGGAAGAACCAGTCGGTGTGGGCATCGGCATCGCTCAACATGTTGTATCCAGCAGCCCAGAGATCGTTCTCGTAGCCCTGCTTGACGATGGCGACCAACTTCTCCCCACCACTACCAACCGACTTGATGACCGCACTACCAAGCCAGTTGGGGTTAGCGGCGGTCCCGGTACCAACCAGCCCATCAATTACATCGTGGTCAGCTTGACCATAGTACTCGGTGTTGTAGCCGTGCGCGCTATAGGCAGGGATAGTATCAGTAAACACTCCAGAGGCGTTACCATCTCGGTCGTAGAATTCGACCCGGGCGGTCGCTTGTGTGCCTGCAGTGTTCACTGCAACAACACCGCTGCTATCCAACCAGGCGCCGAGCCAGGCTGGCTTACGACGCATCACCTTGGGGGCGTAGAGCGCCGTTGCCGCAGCGTCGGTGGGCTGGCAGTTATAGGCGAACGTACCACCGCCCCAGTGGGTGACCGCTACCACAGCCAGCGGGGTACCACCGGTTGACTGGACCCGGGCCGCTCCCAGGAAATTGGCGGACAAAGCGAAACTCGAGTCAAAGAGTTCATAGGTTTTCTGCGCGTATGCGTTGATACTCTCACCGGTCTTCGCTGTACCCGCGGCGGCACCGATGCGATCCGTGAAACTGACGCTAACGTCGCTGATGTTTGAACCCGAGGTGTTCATTACCGTGATCTCGGTAGCTTCGGCAGACCGCATACCGACGCTGGGGCAGAAAATGTCACTGCCTGGGTTAGCAGTACCGGCATAGTCGGCGGACGTCAGCCCATCAGTACCAAGCGCGCCACCTGAGTAATTGACCAAGACCACCGCTGCTGCCTCCCGGTCGGACGAGACCACCGAGGACCCTACCCAACCAGGGGGCAAAGCCGCGCTAAGTGGGGCACCACTGACAGTATCATTTGTCGTCAACCCCAGCGTATCGCCGTAGCCCACGTCTTTCTCGCGATATGCATCCAGGTTGCCTTCTGTGTCGTAGAAGTCTTGCCTCATATGAGCAGTCCCTGCGCTGTCAACATTCTGCGCCGCACCGAATGAAGTTGCCGAACCTGGGTCCGGTGCTTGGGCATATACAGCAGCAATCATAGATGCAAGGACGATCAGACCTAGAGCGAACGTTGCAATTCTTTTCATCGTTTACCTCCTAATCATTTGTGATGTCCATCGTGAGTTAACCCTATTGTACCACTATCGTAGGCCAAAGCAATACTACTTTAGGGTGAAACGCTGTCAAAACGCTCTCCGAAAACGGTCGAACAGTATAGACCTTGTATCGGCGTCTTGGTCAAGTCGTGTCAGAGTCAGGTTTTTCATAGATAACCCAACCCATGCAAGCGTTCCATGACTTGAGCTTCATCTTCAGCAGAGTAACTCTGAGTATGCGCATCATGGTCTGCTGCAGGCTGTTTATCAAGAATCACTCGTTCGTTAAGGAGTTGACCGGTGGGACATACGGTTTCCGCCAAAACACGGCCATCCATCCATTCCGGCACCGGTATACCCAGTGAATATAGAATCGTCGCAGCCAGATCCACAATATCCGCAGTACGTTGCTGCGATTGCGCTGTGAAATGGCCACCTGACAAAATGTAAATCCCGTCCATTCGATGCATGCCGGTAAGTCCCTGCGGCATTGGATCGAAGAGCCTGTCCCCCTTGAACCGTGTTTCCAGCAGGTAACCACCACAGGGGCGTATGATTAGGTCGGGCAACTCTGCCACCATCGGCCCGGTGTACACTTCCTCACGTCTGTAAACCTGATCAACTACAGGTTGATCGGTGTCTGGGTCAATCAGTGCCTGAAAACACTCGATTAACTCGGCTCGCAGGCGCTCATATTCTGATTCCGTTACCATACCCAACGAATCGCGCCCCACACGGTTTACATATAGATTGCCAAAGGTTGAGCCAGAGAACACAGATGCGCGTGTGCGGGCCCAATCTATCCAAGGGGTTTGAGTCAATCGCCGGATCAGTCGCCCGCGTTCTCGCTTAAAGTCCTTGGGTAACCACCGGCGTCGCAAATCAAACACATCCAGTTTCTTCACCAGGCCCTCAAATCCTGCCTGAATCCGCATCCACGATTTCGAAGCAGTTAGTGCCATATAGCCGTGATTGACAAGCCATTGATTCAAGTAGACGCGCTTACGGGCTGGCCCAAAACCATGGTCGGACATTACAATGATAGACGCATCCCCTGCGAGTTGAACCAAATCACCTATGATTTGGTCCAGTTCGTGATAGAATTGTCGCACCAACGCTTGCTCCGATGGAAGGTATTTGGCGCGATTGGGATGGGCGAAATCCGCACAGTCCCATAGGGCATGCTGCAACACATCTGTCGCCTGGAAGTGCACCATGAAGAAATCCCAGGAACCTTGCTCAATCAGCCATGCAGTCGCTTTCCGGCGTTGCCAGATGGTATGTAGCAACCTTTTCACAAACTGGTCTAACCCGGATGTTGCAATCTCCATCGGTACCATTGGTACAATAGGATAGTCCGGTATGTAATTTAGCAACCTTCTGCGCAGTTCTGGCGGGTGCGTAAATGATACGTCAATACTGGGAGTCAAGAAACCCGAGATCAGATACCCACGTACAGACTGAGGTGGATAGGTTAGCGGCACGTTGATCACACATATGCGCCGCTCATGTTCGGAGAGTATCTTCCACAATGTTTGTCCCTGTATCGCCTTCGAGTTAATGAGCGCCGGCTCATAACTTCCTGGCTGGTAGCGCAAGAAGTCTACTACACCATGCTTGCCAGGGTTCGTTCCGGTCTGGAACGAGGCCCACGCCGGTCCTGTGACCGGTGGAATAGCAGATCGAAGCAATCCACTGGATCCAGTCTTTACTAGATGCTGCAAGTTCGGCATAATGTCTGCATCCATCAACGGATGCAGCAGATTGAACGTCCCTCCGTCCAATCCGATCACGAACACGCTATCTTTGTTCAACATCGCGATCTCCAGACTCCTATGCGCTGACTCACCATGGTCATCACCAATCTCGCCTCAGGAATCCCCGCCGCGCGAGTTGCCACAAGATAAACCGCCCCGCCCCATATCACCGCAAGGCCTAACGTAATGAACTGCCCCACCTTATCTGCTTTGATAATGTGAATCCCGCAAAAGTGTGTCGCCAGTGCAATCAGTACAGCCACCCCCGTGCTCATCAGTATTATGGTCAAGTCACGTCCCAAGTTGCGAATAGAATGTCGGACTCCTATCCGCTGCTGCAGCCAAAGTGCACGGGCGATGGATAACATATCCGTAAGAATTGCTGCTGTTGGAAAACCATAGACGTTCATTATGGAGAATAACAGCACATCAAGAGCCAAATTGACACCTAACATCAGCGCCATATGCTTCACTGGTGTCCAGACGTCTTCCAGGGCATAAAAAGGTGCAAGCAATACAGAGATGAGGGCAATGGTTGGTATCCGCAGAGCGTAGATTGCGAATAACCGAGATGCCAGATTCACCAATGTCGAGCTGGTATCACTGAATGCAAAAATGATCTGACAGGCAGGGTAACTAAAGGCGACACTGAAAGCGGCCACTGGCGCAGTTAGGAAAAGCGCAAGGCGTAGCGCATCCGTAGTTGTACTATGGTGCCCTTCATGCCGTCGCCATGTGGCTTGAGACAGCACAGGCAATAGTACGGTCGCCACGCTGGTGGAGAAAATGCTACTCAGGTTATTGACACCCATCTGAGCATACGACACAGCAGATACCGAACCTACTCCAAAATGGGCCGCCCAAAAACGCTCAACTGCAATACTGCTCTGCCGAAGCAGTGCTCCTGCCCAGCGGACTGCCAGCCCCCGTAGTACCGACCAGATCTCGTGTCCATAGTTCACTGTCATAATCGGCCATACATCTTTGGTGGCCAATCCAAGTCCCAATGCGGATACCGCAATTTGCGTCAGCATTTTCACAACAAGGCCGGGTCCCACGATTATGATGCCCGTGCGTTTACCCCAACCTACAATCAGACTGATCGCTAATACGTTTGCGAAACATTCCCCTGCCAAAGGCAAGAGAAATCGCCGCTGTGAGTTCAGTAACGCACGCAACAACTCCGATAGCCAAGTCAGGGGAATGATAGCAAATACCCATCGGCTGATTTGCACAGCAAGTTGTCGCGCGGCCAAGGTGATTGACGGAGCAAATGCCTTCATGTACAGAGGCCCACCTATTACGCCAGCCGACGCCGCTATTAGCCACAGAACCAAACCCACTATGCTGATTGTGGAAATGATTCTCCAGGCTGTGACCAAGCAATGCTCCTCCGTCAAACGCACAAATGAAGGGACAAGCACAAGCCGCATAGCTGTGGCCATCGCACCTGCTAGAACACCAGGCACGCTGTAAGCCAGGAAGAAAGCGTCGGCCTGATAACCTGCCCCAAATCGTATCGCAATGGATAAGCTTAGTGCACTGGTGCTGGTCACAGCCAAACCACCCACCAGCGAGAAGGTAATCGTGTCGCTGACAGTCTTACTGCTGTCCGCGCTCATTCAATCAAGATCCAACCAGGCCGCATGTCGGTCGTCGCCAGGGTCATCTGTTAGCCTGACCACATTTGACCCGTCTAGATCCATCAAGTAGATCTCCCAGTTCTTATCATAACTCGCCGAAAAAAGGATCCTGGTGCCGTGCATAGCCCAGCGCGGCGTCCATTCGCCATACAATTCCGTGAACGTCAGCCGGGTCTGCTCGGAACCATCAGCGTTCATCACGTAAATTTCGCCACTTCCATCGCGTGTGCTCATAAACAGAATCTTCGTACCGTCGGGGGACCAGGCAGGCTGTGTGTCTTCGCCAGGGCTATGTGTGAGCCTCACCTGATCGGTACCATCAGCTTTCATGACATAGATCTCACCGTCACCGTCTCGGTTGGACACAAAGGCGATTTTTTCTCCATCAGGAGACCAGGCTGGCATACTATCCGTTTTCTCGCTGTGGGTTAAACGCGTCACCTGGCCAGTCTCGACTGTCACTACATATATCTCGAGATTGGGATCCCCGGCATCTCTATCCCGGTTGGACTGAAAAGCGATCAGATCACCCCGCGGCGACCAGGCGGGGTGCCAATTATCTCCATGCCCTGGTTCCAGAAGTCGGCGTGGACCTGTGCCATCCACATTGATCACGTACAGGGTAAAGTTATTGATGTCATCTTTACCCGACGTAAAGGCGATTCTTGAACCATCAGAAGACCATGTTGGCTGAGAATTGGGGGGCGCGAAGTCAGTCAACCGCCGCACGTTACTTCCGTCACTGTCCATAACGTAAATCTGATAATGGCCTGTTTCCCGATCAGAGTAAAAGGCGATCAATCCACTTCCTGACAGGCTGCTAGGGGTAGACAGTGGACTCAAGGGCGACTCCATAGGAGAAGGCGTATGCTGTGCCCTACAACAGGCTATTAGCATGGTGCCTACAATTACCATAGCGAACCATAGATAGTTTCTCATAGATTCACACTCCTTTCATAGCTTTAGAGAGATCACAAGAGTAATTCATCACTTGCCTCAATATCGGATGATCCAATATGATCGCGCCGACGATTAGCCCGATCAACGGCTGCCGCATCTTCTCCTGGCAGTATGCCAACACCACCCCAGTTATCGCCAACAGAGCCACACTCGCTCCCAGCGCCAGCCGCACAGGAATATCATCAACTCGTTCACTGATTACGGTGAGCTTCCCAGTCACACCGAGAGCCTACCTCAATTCCCGAAACTCGTCAGGACTTGGTGAACCGTGAGCTATTCAGTTTGAACTGGGGGGAGTGTCTGATGAAAAGTCCATATAGCTAACTGATCGCCACAATATCCAAACCTAGGTAGGGTTTTTCTCTTCAGCAGGCGATCCAAAAAGCCACATCGCGGGCCAAGCTCCAGGTAAAATGCTTTTCGCTCTGAATCAGTCACAGGTGCGAAGGTCAGACATAGTTTTCTGTCTAAGGATGTTGCGGTGGCGCGAAACACGATTTGCCCCCTCACCGAGTCTCTGCGCAAAGTAACCTCTATGGGGCAACTCCCGGCACTGACCAAAGCGATGTCAATCCGGTAGAGGTTGTCATAAGGTGATCGGAAGCACGCTTGTATGGTATTGGGTGTGTTGAGAGTCTGGATGCTCACTGTGCTTGTTGGGGGCCAGACGCCTAGTGTTATCCAGCGTTGAGCCGATGGATCCCAGAAGCACGGGGCCAAGTTATCAGATGCCGGTAGGAACTGCTCAGGCAGTGTGACATCAAATTGTCCCTCAGCTTGCGTGTGTCCGAATAGAAGCAGGTTTTCACATACCGAGAGGTTGTTGCTTAGCATCTGGTAGTCTTCTAAAGCTATGCGTTCATTGGGCTTCAAAGAGACGGTGTTGTCCGGGTTTCGAATCAGACAGTTTTGCGGGATGCCCGCCATTGCCACATGGGGGAAGACCTGACGCCCCAGCTTCTCGTATTCAGAAAGATTCATTTCGCTGACGTGAAACTCGTTGCTGCTTTCATCCAGGCCTGGGCTAAATAGGTCCTTGTTCGGCGTTATGATCAGGCAAAAACCATCGACTTTCAGAACACGTCTGATTTCGTGTAAGGAGCCAACTGGATCAACGATGTGTTCTATGACTTGAGAGGAGAACACAAAGTCGAAGGCATGATCTACAAACGGGAGTGCTTGGTTGCCCTCTAGACGCAGGTAGTGAATTCGCGGATGCGTATATGTCGTGCGGGCATAGTTGATTGCCACCACATCTACATCCGCCGCGACCACCTGGGCAGCACCAAAACTTGCCAGGTAATGTGATCCATACCCTGTTCCACAGCCTAGATCTAGAACCCATCGCCCGTACGCGTAACGCAGCGCCTGTTTGTATGAGGCCATGTGGCCCAGGTGCATTGCAGCCTGGTAGGGATCTGCAAGTGGAACATAACGCTCACCGTTATTTGAGACATGGACTACTTCTTCTGCGTTAACAAACGGGCCATGATTCATACATCTGCTCCTGGCCAGATGCTGGTTGCTAGGTAGAGTTCATTCACAGTGAGGAAATGCCTGAAAAAGCCAAGACATACCTCAGCTCAATTAGATAATCTAACACGATCGCGACGTCAATTATCCCGATCAACGACTGCGGTCGTTTACACTGGCGGCCGAAGGTCAGGGGAATGCACCAGTAGTTGGTCAATTATCCCGATCAACGACTGCGGTCGTTTACACCCCTAGTGCCAAAGCCGGGACGGATCGTCTCTGTTACGCTGAGTCACAAAGGCCCCGTTTGCCTGGTAGCGGATGATCCCGTGGGACACAGCCAAATTCTCAGGAATGGAAATATGGCACGATGACGAACACTAGACAAGCCACGTCGAAAACGAACATAGCGATGACCGCCATGAGTGTTCCCCACTTCTCCCACCGAGGTGGCAACAACCAGTAGAGCCCCCAGGCCAACAGAACCATGATGGCGAACACCCCCGCGAAGAGATAGCGCCCCATTGGCATCCAATCGGCGCCTCTCATGCCGAACATAGGCAGGAATGTCTGAAGGATCAGCAAAGCCACTCCACCCATCAGGACGAACAGATAGCCGGTCTGCCACTCCTGGTGATGTCTGCGGACAATAAAGACTAGATTGCCTGCCAGTGCCAGCAGACAAGGTACTCCGATCACCCGATACCAAACCGAGGGCAGGAACAACGTCACAGAGCCGAACAGCCCCCAAAACGATTGAAAGCAGAAACGAGCCGCCTGTACGTACTCACGCCAGGCTTCCCGGCTCCACGATTGAGGCATCAACATCTGTTCCACTATACGACCAGGCACTCTGATCCAACGGGTGACGCCGATCAGGAGGCTCACCAGCAAGCTTCTCTTCTGCTCGGCAGAGCCATTGACTAACAAGTTCTCCCCTTGACTTGTGGTCAGCGTCAGGCCATCGAACAAGAGCGAGCCGCCTGAGCCCTCCCAAGTCAAACGCACCACCATCCAGCGGGGGTTGACATCCACAGTGTGGGAGAGAGAGAAGGGTTGCCACTCCTCCCCTGCCACTACCTCGACCTCAGAGAAGCTCTCGCTGTCTTTGATGTACACCCGACCGACTGCAGTACCTATCGCGCCACGGACCCAGCCAGCCAGAGTGACTGGATACCCGGCAATCCTTCGCACCACCTCCACCGGCAGAATCTGGGTGATCTGCATTTCCGTGCACGTCCCAATCCGCAGCGCCGCCTCCCCCTCAAATGCTTTCCCCTCAAATCGGGTTGGACCGCAACTTCTCCACCCATAATCTCTCCACTTCACCCACTGTGCTGCATCCTCTCCCGGCAGTAGTGCCAACACCACTCCAGTTATCGCCAACAGAGCCACGCCCGTTCCCAGCGCCAGGCACACCTGCCGCGAGAGCCTCCCCCCTCGCGTCCACCAGTATATAGGGATAGCCAGTAACACCGTCGGGAGCAGGAACAACGCCGTCTTCTTGCTCAATAGTGCCAAAACCAGCGCGGCCATCACCACACCGCCCCGCCGCCAGGTCAACCCGTCCCGAAAGACGGGAATCAAGCTGATAAAGAAAAGGGTGCTTGCCAACACCCCTATCGCATCGCTGCTGACAGACGCCACCATCTGTCCCAGCACCGGCAGCAGGAGCACAGAGGTGGGCGGCACCACTTGCATAAAGAGCGAATTCGGAAACAAGCTCCGGACTCCTAACACCGTCACTCCCACTGCCGCGGCGAATAACAACACAGAGACCCCGCGCCCTATGTACATGCCCGCCACCAAGTCCTGGCCACCCACCAGCCGCAGGAGACCTCCAACCAGCAGGTAGTATGGTGGTCGCTCATCACCCACCTGTGGACGGGAATACCGCAACCAGTGATCGGACGGATCGGTGAATCCAGCAGGCAACACCTCCGGTGTGGGCTGGCGGCACAGACGCCAGTACTCGAACTGGTACATAGACTCCAGCACGCGCTGCTGGAACTCGGGGGAAATTGCCTCTGGGCCTACCATGGGCCCGTACTGACTCACCAGCCAGGCATACTCGAAATGACCATGCTCGTCGTTCGACTGCCAGGGGGGTATCACTGCGGCGTAGACAAAGCCTTGCAAGAGCGCCAGTGCGGCGAAGAAGAGAGCCACCCGCCAATGGCCGGGCAGCCCATTCAATGATGGGATGCTATCGTCTCGCTCTCTATCAAACCGACACACGTGACTTACTCTAGCAGAAAATCAAGAAAAGTCAAGCTAGAGCAATGGGTTAGGTTTGTAGAGGGCGAAAACCCTTGATCTATCTCTATGAACCCAGTGATGCTACCAGACATCGGGCTGTCTGCTTCCAGGTAAATTGCCTGGCCCGTTCTATACCTGTCTGCCGCAGGCGTTCCCACAAGGGGGTATCATCAAGCAGCCGCGCCATCGCTGCCGCAATTGCCTCGACATCTGTCGGGTCTACCGACAGCGCGGCTTCTCCCACCACCTCGGGCAGACTGGTCGTGTTGCTGGCAATGACCGGCGTGCCGCAGGCCATCGCCTCCAACAGAGGCAGACCAAACCCTTCGTACAAGGAAGGATAGGCCAGCATTACTGCCTGCCGATAGAAGGCCGGCAGATCCTCCTGAGCGACAAAGCCGGTCAGAATCACCCCAGCGGAGCGGGCTCGCTCCAGAAGTTCTCCGCTACCCCAACGCTGCAGTCCCACCCACACCATCGCAGGCATAGCTCCTCTCCGCTGCCGCAGGCGCAAATAGGCGTCGAGCAGGCGAGCCAGATTCTTTCGTGGGTGGATGTTGCCTGTGGCAAGAATATAGCCCGGGGATGAGCCGTAGGTTTTCAATACGCTCTCGTCGTCAGGCTCTTCATCAAAACGAAATGACTGTTCCACCCCCGGATACACCACGACGGTTTTCCCAACCACCGTTGGGTGAAAACGCATCAACTCCTGGCGCGTGAACTCAGAAAGGACAATGACACGCTCGGCCCGCCGTATCGCCAGGCCAGTCAGGAAACGCATGTAGAAGGCGATGAGAGAAGGATAATACTCTGGATGAGCACGAAAAGAGAGGTCGTGCACCAACACGGCGGCCCGACAGGGGATGATGGGAGGCAGGAAGAAAGTAGAGAGATACCAGTCCGGGTGCAGCCGGCGCAGCACGGCCGTCTGTTGCCACAGATAGAAAGGTAGGCGGCGATAATCTCCCACGTTGACAAAGTCAAAGCGGTCCGACGCCACGCCCTGTAGGGCCGCCATGCCCGCCGAGGTCAGAAGTAAGGTGACGCGAGATGGTGCCGTCAGGTCTTCCAGTCCCTTCAAGAGGCCGAGCAGGTAGCTTTCGTTCCCCCCCCGCTGCCGGCCGATCTCCGTAGCATTGATGACTAAATGCATAGGGTCAACCTGCCAGTTGCTCGTACACTGCCCTCAGGCGGGCATAGATGTGATCCCAAGTGTAGCGGGCCTCGACCATGGCCCGCCCGCGCTGTCCCATCGCCCGCGCCCGAACCGGATCGGCGAGCAGCATCTCAATCTCGGCTGCCAGTCCAGCCACGTCGCCGAACTCCACCAGCAGGCCGTCCACTTCTTCCTCAATCACATCGGGTACCCCGCCAGCGCGAGCGCCGATGACCGGTTTGCCGTAGGCCCAGGCCTCCAGGTAGACAATACCAAAGGAATCTATGCGCGAGGGGAGAGCAAGGACATCCGTGGCGGCCAACAGATCCTGCTTATCCTGGCCCATCACCGGGCCAAGCAGGAGAACCCGCTCGCGAGTGGCAGGCGAGAGGTGGTTGTAAAAGCGGACAAACTCGTCAACAGGTGGGCCAGCGATAACCAGATGAACGTGCTGATCCTGGGACCATAACTGTTCCACCGCCTGCACCAGATGGAAACTCCCTTTATCGTAAGTCACGACACCGAGGAATGTCACGATGGGACCATCAAAGCCGTAGCGATCCCGAAATCGCTGTGCCTCTCCTCCCTGGAGTTTGTCCAGGTCTACACCCATCCCCAGCCTGTGCAACCGCTCTGTGTCCACCTCCAGCCGGGCTAACGCTTGCCTCTCGATGTCAGTCTGCACGATGACGGCATCGGCATCACGCAACGCTTCAAGCTGGTGGGGCATCACATAGTTGCCAAGCACGTCGTACCGCCCAGGCTCTCCCACGTGGACGAAGGGTGTGGCGACGAAAGGAATCCGATGATGGCGGGCGTAGCGCCAGGCAGCCAACAGGGGCCACTCCAAAGCAATGTTAACTCCGTGCACCAGGTCAAACGGACCCGGTAGCGCTGCCAGGGTGGATTCGATCTCGGGCACACTGGGCATGTAGGGGGCCAAGGTCCGCAGCAGGGGCGAGACGTTGACAGACCACCGGGCTATGATCGTCACCATTCGACGCAGCAGGTAAAAGGACCAGGGAGAGAGGGGCAGATGACTCACCCTGCAGCGGATGACTTCGACGCCGTGCAGTTGCTCACGCCCAGGCGACACGTGACGCTTACGCGGATTCCAAAAGTACTCCACTTCGGCCGCGTTGGTGGTCACAAGAGTAACGTAGTGACCATCACTGACCGGACGTTCTGACATGGCCTGGGTGTAGACCTCAGCCCCGCCGAGGAAGGGAGGGTAGGCAGCGTTGACGTGGAGGATACGCATGGGGATCTCCTGCAGGAGACCGGCCGGCTGATCATTGGTGGTTGCCGTGACCTAACGTGTCAGCCAGACGGTGCGGAAATCCGCCCGGAGGGAAATCTCCGCACCGCCGTGGGCCGACCGTAAATTGGATAATGTGGTAAGGATGTGCCCCCCTGCCCTATTGAAAGGAGCGCACGACAAGAGGGAGATATACTCGATACACATCACCAACGTAGAGAGTCACGGATACAGTTGCCGGGCTCCCATCTACCGGATCACCGTCTGCTGTTCCAGTGATCGTAATGTCTCCCAAAGCATAGGTGCCTGCGCCAAGGCCAGTCGTCAACACAGTGATCATAACATGTTCCATGGAGGAAACAGTTCCACTGGACGGGCTCACTGTCACGCGCGTTGGTTTGGAGGAAACTGCCCACGAGATGGACCCATCACCGGCGTTTCCGATACCTAGGTAGGT